>Ga0129315_1000075_pt1 | contig 103088 bp, 84 predicted proteins | sample Cm827metagenome_FD_94432 | JGI IMG/M metagenome (GOLD analysis project Ga0129315, IMG submission 94432) | Eastern black-and-white colobus group fecal microbial communities from Wisconsin, USA - Cm827 metagenome | ecosystem: Host-associated > Mammals > Digestive system > Large intestine > Fecal...
ACGCTAGAGGTCGTCGGTTCGAGCCCGATCCGGGTCGCCATATGCTGTCATAGCTCAGTCGGTAGAGCACATCCTTGGTAAGGATGAGGTCGTGCGTTCGAATCGCATTGACAGCTCCATGCGCAGAATCCCTGATGCACACACCGTGCATCAGGGATTTTTCTTTTTGCCTCCGTTAATCCGCTACCAGCCGCACCTGAACCCGGGTACGGCCTTTTTCGTTTCCGGTTCTCTGCCGCAGCTGCCCCTGTATGCAAAACCAGTCGGCACCAGCCGCCTGCGTCTGCTCCAGCACCTCTTCCGCCACGGTTTGAAGCCATTGCTCCGTCTGGGCTTGTGAAAGCACCGATGTCTTTTTTGGCTCTTCCAGCCGCCCCTCCAATTGAAACACAAGTTCGCCGTCCTCGGCCGCGATGGTGCACATCGGCCACTTCACCGCAAAGCTGCCGTCCTCCCGCCGGAACGTCAGCGTTTGGGCCGTTCCCTGCATCCACAAGGCCAGGGCACGTTCCGCACCGGCCCAGCGCAGCACCGGCCGCCCGGCCCGGTACAGCACCTCCGCCTCCTCCTTCGCCGCAGCGGCGCCCAGCTTTACCTGCGGCAGCAAAAGCAGCTCCTGCCCGGCGGCCAGATAGGCGGGGCTGTCCTCCTGCACATTCTCCACCGCGTCGGCCAGCGCTGTCGGCTGTTCCGGCTCATCCAATGCCTGCGGGCTTACGTCCACCAGCCACAGGTCCATGCTGCCACAGCCCGGGTCCTGCTGCATCCAGAACTCCGCATCCTCCGGATTCAGCTGCTTCGCCTGCCCCAGCCCCAGCATCCAGACCCGGCATTGTCCCAAAAACACCTGCCCCCCTGCCTGCTGCTGCGCTGCCTGCCAGGCTTCCTCCAATGTCACGCCTTTCCCGGCCAGCAGCACCGGCTTCGGCTGTGCGTCCTCCGCATTTGCCGAAGGTTCACTTTCCAGGCACAGAATCCGAAGCTGCACCGCCTGTGCTTCCTGCTCCTGATAGATGGCCTGCGCCAAAAGCAGGTCGCCCTGCCGCCCGTCACAGCCGCACAAAAGCACCAAGAAAAGAATGGCCGCCAGCCAATTGCATTTACGCTTCATCCCGCTCCTCCTTTGCGCCGGGCTGCCGCTTTGCCGACATCCACACAAGGCAAGCCCAAAGCAGGAATTGCCCGGCCACCGGCAGCCACTGCCGCCCTACGCCCAGATAAAGCCCCACGGCCGTGCCGCCCGCAATTCCGGCGCACAAAGCCCGCCCGACACTGCCCCGCGCCAATCGTGCCAGGCAGCTGCCGTAGAGCAGGCATCGGCCGTAAAACAGCGTCAGCCACACCAGCACAAACAGGCCGTCCAGCCGGGTAAAAACCGAAAGCTGCCCCAGCGCGGAAAGCCGGTGCAGCGGCCGGTCAATTTGCCCGCTTCCAAGAACAAGCCCCTGCAGCAGCAGAATCCACCAGCGGGCCGCCCCCAACCCCAGAACATACCGGTTCACGTCCCGCCGCTGCTGCTCTGCGTCCCGGCCAAGCCAGGCAAGCAGCGGCATTTCCGGCAGCAGCTCCAGCGCCTGCCAAAGGCCATCCTGCCAGCCTTCCGTGGTCAGTGCCGGGTCTTCCAGCAGGCGGCGCACATCCGCCCGGTTCCACAGCGCCGCCGTAAGGGCTGCCAAAGCCAGCGCCCCGCCAAGCAGAATCAGCGGCGCCGTGCGCGCCACGGCCCGTGGGCGAACCATTGCCCCGTAAAAGACAACCAGCACCGCCAGCACCGCAAACACCCCATAGGGCGGCGCACTGCCCATTGCATCGCCGTAAAATCGCCAGCCTTTGTAAATCGCCTCGCCCAGAGTCAGGCACAGCCCTGCCGCCAGCAGGTCACGTTCCAACCGATCTCCCGGTTTGGCCGATGGGCGGGCCGCCGCCCGCAGCAGCAGCCAAAGCACCCCCAGCCCTGCCGCTTGGAGCCACAGCTGCTGCCGCAGGGATGCCGCTCCTATTCCGGCCAGAAACACCTCCGCCAACGAGGCCGCCAACAGCGCAGGCCAAAGGGCATCGGCCGTCCAACGTGCTTCAGCGATGGGGACCGCCCCCTCTCTTCACAGCCCGCACGGTAAAGGGGTGGTCTGCCAGAGCCGGCCATGGCCAGCGCATCAGGCCGTCCCGCACGGCGCCGCGCTGCCAGGGCGAAAACGGCGCGGCATGGGGCAGCCCGAAACTCTCCGCTCCGCAAATGGAAGTAAGCATCCACACCAGCAGCGCCGCCACTCCCAGCGGGCCGCACAGCCCGGCCGCCAAAACAAACAGAATACGCAGAATGGTCAGCGGCTCGTACAACGAGGGCAGTACAAACACAGCCAGCGAGGTTAAGGCCGCCACGATCACCACCGGCGTGCTGAGAATGCCCGCCCCAATGGCGGCGTCTCCGATGATCAGGGCAGACACCAGGCTGACCGAGTGCCCGATGGGCTTGGGCAGCCGCAGCCCGGCCTCCCGCACGATCTCCAAAAGCAGGATGACCAGCACCATTTCAAGAAACAGCGGCCACGGCGTGGCGCTTTCCGCCGCCGCAATGCGCACCAGCAGCTGCCGGGGGAACACCTCCGGCATAAATTTTGCCACGCATACATACAGCCCCGGCAGCAGCGCTGCCAGCCAGAAGGCCAGATATTTCACCCCCCGCACAAAGCTGGCAAAATAGGCTTTCTGGGCGTAGTCATCCAGGCTTTGGAAGTGTTCGCAGAAGAAATAGGGCAGAATCAGGGCAAAGGGGCTGCCGTTCACCAGCACAACCACCTTCCCTTCACACAGCTTGGCGCAGGCCGTAGCACTTCGTTCGGTGTAGCCCACCTGACTGAAAAAGCACCCCTGCCCCCGCTGCAAATCCGGAGCCAGATAGCTGGAATCCAGCACCAGCGGCAGACGGCTGGCTTTCAGTCTGCGGCGGGCTTCCGCCACCAGTTCCGGCGGGGCCAGGTCCCGATCATAGCACAGGGCGGCTTCCGTCCGGGTGTGCGTGTCCAGCTGAAACAGCTCGATGACCAGCCCCTCCGCCCGGTCCAGCCGGCGAAGAAGGCTCACGTTCACCCGCAGCAGGTCGCAGAACCCCTCCCGAGAGCCCCGTATGTCCCCCTCTCCGCTGGGCTCTGCCACCGAGCGGCCCTGCATGCTCTGGTTGGACAGCAGCAGCGCCTGACTGCATCCCTCCGCCAGAAGCACTGCCAGCCCTCCTGTGAGTTTGGCGGACACCGTCTCAAAATCCTTGGCCGGGTCCGGCTCAAGGGGCAGGTCCGTCTCCTCCATCATCCATTCAAACAGCGATGCCCCGTCCCGGGCAGGCAGGGCCGCACGGCTCATCCGATCCAGCAGAATCACCCAAAGTTTTTCTGTGTTGGAAAGCCCGTCAAACATACACACCAGGCAGGGCACGCCGCGTATACGAATGGGTTTGGCATAAAAATCCGTACTTTGGCCAAACATCTGGTGCAGTGCCTTCCGGTTTTGTTCCAGATTGGCATACAGCGGGGTCGGCATTGTGTCATCACCTCACTGCAGCAGTATGGCCTTCAATGCTTCGCTTCATTCTTTCGTTGTAATTTTCAAAACAGCTTTCCGTAAAGGAGTCCTCAGCCGTGTTGATTCTCACCCTGCGTACCCTGGTTGTATATCTGGCCCTGATTCTCGCCATGCGCCTGATGGGCAAACGACAGCTGGGAGAACTTCAGCCCTCGGAACTGGTCTCCACCATTCTTCTGTCCAATCTGGCTTCCATCTCCATCGAACAACCGGAGCTTCCGCTGGCGGCCAGCCTCACTCCGGTGTTTCTCATCGCCGTGCTGGAGGTTCTCTCTTCTGGGCTGGCTCTGCACCACCCCAAGCTGGCCCAGCTGCTCAGCGGCCGCCCGGTTCCGGTCATCCGCAACGGTGTGATTGACCAAAACGCTCTGCGCGCGCTGCGCCTCACCGCCGCCGACCTGTTGGAAGCCCTGCGCGGTAAGGATGTGTTTGACCCCGCCGATGTAGCCTATGCCCTGGTGGAGACCGACGGCACCCTGAACCTGGTCAAGCAGCCGGGCAAGGAGACTCTTTTGCGGGAGGATGTCGGCCTGAGTCAGCCGCGGAAAGCGCCCACCCGGCTCCCGTTTGTGCTGGATGGCCGGCTTTGCCCGGATGCGCTGGCCTGGTTCGGCAAGACGCCGGAATGGGTCACTGCACGCCTGCAAAAAGAAAAGGTGCCGCTCCCCCAGGTACTGCTGCTTCTGGGGGACGACACCGATGGAGTTACGCTGGTGCGGCGGCTGCCGCCGGAGGAAGGCCGATGAAACGGGTATGGATTTCTTGGGTTCTGCTTGCGGCCCTGCTCAGCTTCACCCTCTGGGGCTGCATCCGGGTCAATCGCGTGCTGGAAGCAGCCGATCGCTGCCTGTATGAGGCGCAGTCGGCCTGCCTTACCGCCGAATATTCGGCTGCCGCCGGGCAAATCCAGGCCGCACGGCACCTGCTCACGCAGAAAGGCGCCCTGCTCCACCTGCTCATCCGCCGGGATTTTCTCACCCAGGCCTCGGCCGAGCTGGCCGGGCTGGAGGCGCTCGCCCGCGAAGAGACCGCAGCCGAACTGCTGCAGGGGCTGGCCAAAGCACAGCTGCAGTTGGAGTTTCTCAACCGGCTGTTTGGTTGGGAGTTCTGGTAACCCTGCGCTTATACTTCCAGCTGACCGCCGGCCGCCAGATACGCCACCCGTTCTCCCATACAGCGCTGAAGCGTCCGATACGCCGCCTGCCCGGTGCAGTGGCAGGTGTAATACCGGGTTTCCGGCTGGGCCAGCAGTCGCCGGGCAACCGCCTCCACCAGCGGCATGGGCACACTGCTCCCCGTGCTGGGAACAGACAGGTGAAATCCTCCGATGACCACATCCATAGGCTTTCCGGCCAGGGCGGCCGCCTGCTCCACAATGTTGACGATGCCCCGATGGGCGCAGCCCGCCACCAGCAGACATTTTTCGCCCTCAGTAAGAAACAGGTTCTGCTCATGTGCAAAGGTATCGCACACTGGCCCACCGCTGTGTTCCATCAGCAGCGTGTCGTTGGCGGGCGAATGCAGATCGTTTCCGGGTACGTCCGAGAACAGCACAGCCCCCTCAAACAGCGTTTGTACGCCCTCGGTCAGCCGCACCTGTGGGTGTTTCAGCAGTGCCGGGTCAATGCCGATGTCCGCCATCTGCCCGCCAGGGCGCATACTATAATGCCCTTCGCCCGCCCATTTGTGCAGATACACGGGGGCCGTGTGATTGAGGTTCAAGAACTCTGGCAGGCCGCGGCCGTGGTCATAGTGGCCATGGGAAAGGATCGCCAGATCCACCTGGGCCAAATCCACCCCCAGCTTTTCGGCATTGCGCAGGAACACTCCGCTCTGCCCCATATCAAATAGAATTTTGTGGCCACAGGCCTCAATGTACAGGCTCAAACCGTGCTCCGTCTCCAATTCCGGGCGGCAGGCGGTATTTTCGGTCAGGGAAATGATCTTCATGGCTTCTCCTTTTCCGTGGTATGTTCTGGGCATTCTCTGCTTTTTAGGTAGTTTTACTGTAACACGTTTTCGCCCCACTGTCGATGCTTTTCTTTTTGTTTGCGGCGTCTGTCTTTCTTAGAAGTACAATCCCGCCGGGCCAAAAGAAAGGGGGTGACAAATGCCGTTTGTGTATGCTATAATAGAAATGTTGCTGAGAATTTGCAGGTTTCGGCAACCTTATGCGGGCATGGCGGAATTGGCAGACGTGCAGGTTTTAGGGTCCTGTGCCATCGGCGTGTGGGTTCAAATCCCACTGCCCGCACCACAGCAAAAAAAGAGCGCTGGAGCAAATGTTCCAAGCGCTCTTTTTGTTTATCTTCGTCCCGGCTTCCGGGTCTCACTCCAGTACTGCATTGGCCAGGTGATAGTAGGTGTCCCCTTTTTCTTCGTATGACAACAATCCCCGCTTAAGCCAGTCTTTGGCAACCTGCCCCAGCGATGATGTGCGTTTTTACGTTTTATTGTAAAGAATCTTATCCGGCTTTGGTTTCTGCCGCGCGGTGCCCGGTTACGCTCTGCGTTTCATCCGCTTGTGCTTCATTGGGGCGCCGGGTTTCATTTTGGGTACGGTTCCGTTCTTCCTGGTCCATGCGCACGTTCATAATCAGCATCTGCAGCCGGTTTTCGATGTTGGCAAAGCTCACATCCGGGTCATAGTCCAGCGGCAGAATCTGCACATCCGGGTGCATCTCCTTCAAGCGTTTGGCCACGCCGCGGCCCACCACATGGTTCGGCAGGCAGCCAAACGGCTGCAGAATCACAAAGGCCCGGCAGCCATGCTGGGCATGGTGCAGAATCTCCGCCGGGATCAACACGCCCTCACCGCTGTCAAACGTATGCTGAATGATGGGGTCGCTGTCGTGCACCAGATCCTGAATGCGGGGGGCCGGCGTATACAGCGGGTGCCGCTTGGCAATTTTGTCGGTCATATCGTGGGCCAGATTGAACACATTGTCCGCCGTGAAATACCAAGCCTTCTGCTGGAAAGGCTTCTTCAGGTGATACTCCCGAATCTGCGTATCCAGCGTAAAATACGTTTTGCGGATCACATCGGTCATGCGGGCCTCAATGATCTCGAAGCCGTTGGCTTCCAGATAGCGCTCAATCTCGTGGTTTGCACCGGGATGGAAGTTCAGCAGATATTCACCCACGATCAGCACCGTGGGGCGCGGGTTCGAGCGATCGTATTTCACCTGGCACATCGCGTCAATGGCCTGCTCAAACCCACGGCGCGCCCCGGCAATTCCGTGATGCTCAAGGCCATCCATCACTGCGTCCAGGCCCTGTTCAAAAGCTCGATTTGCAGCATCTTTTTCCAACTCGTAGGGTCGGATTTTTCGCAGCAGTTCCTCCAACACGTCGATCATCGGCAACGAGAAGGCAATGCGCATAGATGTAAGCAGATTCATCTTGAAGCCCGGGTGCATATCGTGGGAGTCCACATCGTCGTTGGTCAGAATGGGCACGTCCGGGTAGCCAGCATCGTCCAGGGCCTTGCGCAGCAGGGCGCTGTAATGGGTCAGGCGGCAGTCGCCCACATATTTGCCCATGCCGATGGCCACTTCCTGGTCGTTGTACTTGCCGCTGCGCAGGGCGGCCAGCGCCTCGCCGATGACGGTCTGCGCGGGGAAGCAGATGTCGTTGTGAACATACTGTTTGCCCAGACGAATGGCCTCTTCGCGGCCCAGCTCCAGCGGCACTGCGTGAATGCCCTGCCCGGAGAACGCTGCCGCCATCAGGCGGGAGAAGGCATGAGAGGTGTTGGGAATCAGCACCGTCTTTTCTTTGCGGCTCTCCTTGGTGAATTTCACCGGATACGGATCGGGCAGCGGGCGCACCGTCAGCTTCTGGCCGCGCTGGCGGCGCATGTTCACCGTCTCGATGAACGAGCGCACACGAATGCGCAGGGGGCCCTGTGCATCGCTCTCATCCACCTTCAGAATCAGCGGCGTTTTGCCCGAAACCTCCCGCATCAGGCGGATGATCTCATCCGAGAGATAGGCATCGTGCCCACAGCCAAAGCTCACCAGCTGTACGTATTCCAGGTTTTCGCTTTGTGCCGCCAGAATGGCGGAGGACAGCATCCGCGCATGATAATTGTTGGCAATGTCCAGCCGGCTGCGACTCAAGTCCACCCGGTTGGTGCCGGGCAGCGCGTCGGCGGGCAGCACCGGCACCCCCATGGAAGCAAACAGCTCCGGCAGGTCATGGTTTACAAGGGCGTCATTGTGATAAGGCCGGCTGGCCAGCACCACAGCATACCGCCCCTCGGCGCGCACCCGATCCATCACATCCTGCCCGGCTTTCAGCAGCTGCGTGCGGAAGGCATTCTGTGCCTGGTCCGCCGCCTGCATGGCCGCGCGGGTCTCCTCCGGCGCAATGCCGAACTGCTCGCGCATATACGCCGTCAGCTGGGCATCCCGGTCTGCGTCCGTATACCAGTGGAACAACGGGGTATCAAAAGGCACGCCCCAGCGGCGCTCCGGATTGTCCGAATTGCGCACCACAAAGGGATACCCCTTTACCACGGCGCACATGGAATAGCTGGTGGACGCGGTATTTTCGCTTTTCAGCGCGGTGATGGAGGGCATGAAAATGCGGTTCACTCCCTGCTTGACCAGATTGCGGATGTGCCCATGCACCAGCTTTGCCGGAAAGCACACCGTATCGGAGGTAACGGCGGAAAGGCCGGATTCATACAAGGCCCGGTTGCTCAGCGCCGAAAGCTTCACCTCAAAGCCCAGGCTGCGCCAGAAGGTACTCCAAAAGGGCATGGTGTCCCAGAACGAAAGGCAGCGGGGCAGGCCGATGGTCACATTCCGCGCCGTCGTGGGGCCGGGAATCGGATATTTTTTAAACAGCAGCTCCTGCCGCAGGCGGAATAGATTGGGGGTCTGCTGTTTCTGGGCCAGCTTTTCCTTCACCTGTGCCTGTACGCCGGCCGCCTTGGGGTCGCCCAGCACCTCGCCCCGCTCGCACCGGTTGTTGGTCACCCAGGAACTGCCGGTGGAGAAGGCAAGAATGGTTCGCTTGCAGTGGTTGGCACAGAAGGGGCAGGGCGAATTGGCCGACTGGGTGTAGCTGAACGTATCCAGCGCGTCCAGCCCGATGAAGGTTTTCTTCGTCCCGGCAGCGCATTGCTCCTTGGTCAGCAGGGCCACGCCGATGGCACCCATGATGCCGGGGTACGGTGCGCGCACCACTTCCCGGCCCAGATACTGTTCCATTGCGCGCAGTACCGCATCGTTCTGAAAGGTGCCGCCCTGCACCACGATCTTATTGCCCAGAGAATCCAGGTTGGACACCCGAATGACCTTGGTGAACACATTTTCGATGATGGAGCGGCACAGCCCGGCCATAATGTCATTGGGCTGCTTGCCGTTGCGCTGCTCCGTCACGATGCTGCTGTTCATAAACACGGTACAGCGGCTGCCCAGCGCCGCCGGGCTTTGGGACGAAAAGGCCGAAGCGGCGATTTCCCTGGTGGGAATGTGCAGCGAGGAGGCAAAGTTTTCCAGAAACGAACCGCAGCCGGAAGAACAGGCCTCGTTCACCACAATGTTGGTGATAATGCCGCCATTCAGCCAGATGGCTTTCATATCCTGCCCGCCGATGTCCAGCAGGAAGGTGGCCCCGGGCACATACTGCTCCGCGGCGCGGGCATGGGCTACGGTCTCCACCGCATGGCACTCAGCCCCGAACGCCTTCGCAAACAGCACTTCACCATATCCGGTGGTTCCGGCCGCCAGAATGTCCAGCGTTGCCCCGGCGGCCCGGTAGCGGTCCCGCAGCGCGATCAGCGCCTGCTGGGCCACATTGAGCGGGCTGCCCTGGTTCGGGGCATAAAAGGCGTCCAGCAGGTTTTCCTGCTCATCCATCAGCACAAACTTCGTGGTGGTGCTGCCGGAGTCAATGCCCAGATAGGCACGCACCGTCTCCCCCGCCTTTGGCTGATACGAGGTCAGCACCGGCAGGCGGTGGCGGTTCAAAAACGCTTCCTTTTCCGCTTCATTTTTGAAGAACGGCGGTGAAGAAGCCGCGGCTTCCCCGGAAGAAGCCGGGGCATTCTCCAGCCGGGCCGCCAGTTCGCCGATGGTCAGCGGCTCCGATTGGCCCGCAAACAGGCTGTTCAGCGAAAGGGCCGTGCCCCGGGCGATCATCAGTTCCGGCTGCGGCGGAATCAGAGTCTCTTTCTCCGTCAGGTTCAGCCGTTGGGCAAACACCTTGACCAGTGTTTTATTAAAGGTCAGCGGGCCCCCCTCAAACACCACCGGCTTCTCAATGTCCAGTCCCTGGGCCAGGCCGCCGATGGTCTGCTTGGCAATGGCATGGAACGCCGACAGCGCCAGATCCGCCTTGGCCACGCCCTGGTTCAGCAGGGGCTGGATGTCCGTTTTTGCATACACGCCGCACCGGCCGGAAATATCATACACGCAGGTACCCTGTGCGGCCATGGCGTCAAACTCTTCAATGGGCACCTTCAGAATGGAAGCCACCTCATCAATGAACGCACCGGTGCCGCCGGCACAACTGCCGTTCATGCGGGTGTCCGCCACTTCCAGCGCACCGCTTCCGGTGTTGGGCTTGAAAAAGATCATTTTGGCATCCTGGCCGCCCAACTCAATGGCTGTGCGCACATGGGCGTACTGCTGGCGCAAGGCAATGGAGTTGGCCACAACCTCCTGAATGTAGGGCACTCCCAGCAGGGCCGCCACGCCCTTGCCGCCGGAGCCGGTGATCGCCAGCCGGATCTTCGCCTCCGGGAATTTGCCCCAGAGCAGTTTCAGCGCCCGGGCCACACTCTTCGCTTGGGCTGCCCCATGCCGCCGATAATCCGAAAAGAGGGTCTCTCCCCCGTCTGCGGAAAGCGCCACGATTTTTGTGGTGGTGGAGCCAATGTCAATGCCCACCGTAAGCACCTGATTGTTCAATTCCGCTTGTTTCATTTGTCCATCCTTGCTGCCCGGCTGTGCAGGGGCCGATCTGCTTCGGCCCTCCGGTTCGCCCCCGTCTGCGGGCCGCGGTTCGGTGCTTGTCAGGCCAACCCCTTTTTCAGGCCACGCACGGCAACGCGGGGAACTTGCTTTACCTTTGCAAATTATGTCGGGCTTTATCGCTATTTTTCCGTAAAGTAAAATACAACGTTGACATTGCTTTACAAAAAGCCCCATCAATCGCTGCCCCTTTATTATAGGAAGATTCAAATTTCACTGCAATAGTCCAATTTCGACAAACTCTCTTGTTTCCATCTGCGCGAAATTATGGATATTGGCTCTATAGCAACATTTCTCGGACTATTTCATGAACAAACTGTAACAAAACCATTCCACATTCGCAAATCTGCCCATTTTTCTGCACACAAACACTGCGGCGGCACGCGCTCAACACGTGCCGCCGCAGTGCGGTAATTCACCGATTTTATCATGTGCAGCCCGCCGTCAGCGGGCGCCTTCCTGAACGCTGTTCAGTACCGCTTCCACGGTCTCCAGCGGTTCGCCGTCACCCCACGGGTAAGCGGCCATGGCACGGCAGCCCGCACGGTTCAGCAGATCTTCCCCTTCGCTGCCCAGCAGTTTTTTGTATGCAGCATCCACCTTTTTCAGCTGTGCCTGCGCCTGCTTCTGCCGGTCTGCACCATGGGCGGCCAACCAGTCTTTTGTGGTTGAGGCAATCTCATCCTCGCCCAAGGTCGTACCCACACCCCAGTTCATCAGGCTGGCCGCCTGGCGCACGGCCTCGTTTTCGTCCTCACTGGGGGTCATCTCGTCCAGCAGGCCTTCCAACTCCTGCACCGCATCCTTTTTGAACTGCTCTCGAAAGGGTGCCTCCTGCTCTGTGGGCTGCGTCTCCTCCGGCGATTGCTCCGGGGTGCTCTCCGTGCCCCCCGCCGGCACCTCCACCGCCTCCTGCGCAGGCTGCGCGGGGGCTGCGGTGGGCGAAGCCGTTGGCTGCGCCGCCTGCGAGACCGCACTCGCCGGTTCCGAACCCGCGGGGGCCGCGGTCGTCTGCGGCTGAGAAGAGGACACACTCTGTGCGTCGCAGCTGCACAGCACCAGCATCACACCGAGAACCAAAATCAGCATCTGTTTTTTCATAAGGCGTTTCATCTCCTTGTCGATCCACCAACGCATTTATAAATAGAGGGCAGCACCGGAACGCATTCGCCTGGTGTTGCCCTTATTGTATGTGCCGGATGCATCGAACCGGCATCAATGTTCCTTCAATTTTGTCTGGTCATTCCTTCTGTCATCGGGGCGGCTGCGGCATACGATGATTGTCCAGCATGGAGGTACCTTCCCCATCTGCCACGATCACATGGTCGATCAGTTGTACATCCACCATTTTCAGTGCATCCAGAATGCTTCGGGTGGTCAGCATATCCTCATGGGAGGGCAGCGCCACCCCCGCCGGATGGTTGTGCGTCAGGATAACCCCGGTGGCCCCCATGGAGAGCGCAGTCTGCACCACTTTGCGGATGGGAATGTGTACCTGATTCACCACACCTTCCGCCAGCTTGACCGTCTGCAAAACCTTCAGGCCGTCGTCCACCCCGATCATGTATACCACTTCATGGTTCACCCCATGAAACAGCGGGACGCAATAATCCACTACATCGCTGCAGCTGGCCAGTTGGCGCACCTTGCGCCGGCGGCTGTTCTGATAGTGCCGATCCACCAACAGCACGGCCCGTAGAAGCCGCGCACTGTTCGGGCCGATGCCCTCCACCTGGCACAGTTCTTCCTCGCTGGCCTCCAACACCCTGGCGAAACTTCCGAACTTCTTCAGCAGCCGATGGGCAATGGGGTTGGTGTCCCGCCGGGGAATGGCAAAGTACAGCAGATATTCCAGCACCTCATGGTCCGCAAAATCGTCCATCCCGCTGTTTTTTACGCGCTGGTGCATTCTGGCCCGGTGATCCTGATGCAACTGCTCGTCCATGTGCCCCGCCCCTTTTGCCCGGCTTTTCTCCGGTTACTGCTTGCCCTGTTATCAAAAACATTATATACTAAATCAGAATTGATGAAAAGAGAAAGCAGGCCGCTCCCATGAAAAGTTTTACAGCAGGCCCCAATGACGCCGGGGCACGTCTCTCCCGTTTTGTACTGAACGTTACGCAGAATCTTCCCAGCAGCGTGCTGTACAAAGGCTTTCGCAACAAGCGCATCAAGGTAAACGGCAAGCGCGCCCAGGCGGATTACCGGCTGGCCGAGGGCGATGTGGTGGAGTTGTACCTGAACGACGAGTTTTTCCCGCAGGCTCCTGCCAAAAAGTCCCCTGCCCCTCGCACCAAGCAGCCCGCGCTCACCGTGATTTATGAGGACGATCAGATCGCCGTCCTGTACAAGCCCTCTCATCTGCTGTGCCACTCGGACCGCACCGGCGATGCCAACCTGGTGGATGCCTTCATCGCCCGCCAAATTGAGCGTGGCGAGTACGACCCAAACGGGGAAAATGCGTTCTCCCCCGCCATCTGCAACCGGCTGGACCGCGGCACCGAGGGGCTGGTGGTGGCCGCCAAAACCGCCGCTGCTCTGCGGGAAATGAACCGGATCATCCGCGACAATGAGGTGCACAAGGAATATCTGACCATCACCTGTGGCGTGCCCCCCAAAGGGCGCCACACGGCCTGGCTGCGCCACGATGAGCGCACCAACAAGGTCACCGTCCGGCCTGCCGCCGCCGAGGGCTACAAGGAAATTATTACGCAGGTAAGCGTGGAGCGCACGGTCGGCCCCTTTGCTTTGTGTCGCATTGGTCTGATCACCGGCCGCACCCATCAGATCCGTGCCCATCTGGCCTTTCTGGGTGCGCCGGTTCTGGGCGACATCAAATACGGCAGCAAAAAAATGAACGAACGCACTGGCCTGCGCACGCAGGCCCTGTGCGCCGTCCGGCTCACGTTTGCCCAATTGCCCGAAACCAGCTGCCTGGCTGCCCTGAGCGGCGCCGTAATCGAACTGCCCGCCCCGGCCATTTTGGTCCAGTTTGAGCAGCTGGCCAACGGTGCCAAGCCCACTTCTGGATCAGACACCCACAAGCCCCGCAGGCAAGCGCCCCACCGCCCGGCCCGGAAGCCCACCGGGAACGAATAACGTTACTTTTTCCTTGATCGAATGGGGCGCGAAGGGCCTTATCTGCACCATTCTGCCCCATACAAAGTATGCCTCCCGCAAGAGTTTTCCACCGGTTCGTCCAGTTATACAGCTGGCAGCATCCGGCCGAAAACTCTCGCAGGGGGCATTTTATCGTTTGTGCTTCTGTATTTTGCGGGTGTGCAGGCTGTGGCTAAGCCCAAAAAAAGGAACAGCAGATCGTCGAAACGATCTGCTGTTCCTTTTGGTGGAGATGAGGGGGATCGAACCCCTTACCTCTTGAATGCCATTCAAGCGCTCTCCCAAGTGAGCTACACCCCCACAGGTACAAAACACATCTTTAATTGTGCTGCCGTCTCGCGACTGCTTTATAATTATAGCAAGTTTTGTACCCAGTGTCAACCCTGTTTTTCTGCTTTTTTCGGTTCACTTTTCAGCACACGGTTTTTCATTCTCTGCAAGCGCCTGAGGTTCGGGCGCAGCCGCCACCGGATTCCCCGCCTCGTCAATGCCCTTCTGGGCCAGACGGTCGTTCAGATATTCCCGCAAAAGCGTGTAGAGCACCGCAAACGTGGGCACGCCCACCAGCATTCCCGCAAAGCCGAACAGGCCGCTGCCTACGATAATGGACACCAGCACCCACAGCGGGCTGAGGCCCGTGGAGTCGCCCAGAATGCGGGGGCCCAGCACATTTCCGTCAAACTGCTGGAGCGCCAGCACGAAAATCACAAACTCCAATGCGCTCAGCGGGCTGAAAATCAGCAGGATCATCGTGCTGGGAATGGCACCGATAAACGGGCCAAAGAACGGGATCACGTTGGTAACGCCCACGATCACACTGATCAGCACCGCAAACGGCATACGCAGAATGCTGGTACCCACATAGCACAGCAGGCCGATGATCACGCTGTCGATGATCTTGCCGTTGATAAAGCCGCTGAAAATCGCATTGGCTTTGTGGCAGATGTCCAGCGTGCGGCGGGCGGCTTTTTCCGGCATCAAGGCCCAGATGAGCTTCCGGATCTGGCGCAGCAGCGTCTCTTTGCTCAGCATCATGTACAGCGAGCTGATCACCGCCGTCAAGGCAGAAACCACGCCGCTGCCAATGGCTGCACTGTAACTGACCACCTGCGGCAGCAGATTGCTCACAATGTCGGTTGCCTTGCGGATCAGGTCCTGATACGAACCAACCAATGCTTCCAGCCCCTTGGCATCCAGACCATACTGTTCGCTCAGGTCGTTCACCAGCGTATTCAGGCTGCGCAGGTATTCCGGCACCCGGTTGACCAGCACGGTAATGCTCTGCACCACCTGCGGCAGCACAATGCGCAGCAGCAAGCCCAGCAAAAGCAAGGTAACCATGTATGCCAGAATCACCGCAAAAGTACGGTGCTTGCCGCCCAGCAGCTTTTGCTGGAAAAACCGGGCCAGGCCATCCAGTAGATACGCCAGCACCAGGCCCGCCATGAAAGGGCTGAGGATGCCGATCAGCTCCCCCACTACATCCTTTACCACGTCCAGATTGTTTAAGGTCAGATACAGCACAATGCCGCCGGCCACCACAATCAGGTTGGAGGCAACCTGCTGGGTGACCTGCCATTTTCGCTCTTTTTCATGTTCACCGTTTGATTTCATAAGTGTCCCTCTTCTCGGCCGGGCAATGCTCCGACCGTTGTTCTGATTTTATTATACTGTATCCTGCGTCGGTTTGCCATGCCTGCGGCAGAGAAAAGGCGCTCGATTTTCGTCTTTCGGGCAATCTTCCCGGCAACAAGAGCTTTGCCCATTAAAACGAAAAAGCGAATGGCAATATTTCACTTTGCCGTCCGCTTTTCACAAGTCGTCTATTCGATTGATCAGAAGCGTACACGCATTTTTCTGCGCTATGCGTTTATTCCACCGTTACGCTCTTGGCCAGGTTGCGAGGCTTATCCACATCGCAGCCGCGCAGAACGCTCATGTAATAGGCAAACAGCTGCAGCGGCACAATGAGCAAAAGCGGCATGAAAATGTCCTCGTATTCCGGCAGCCGCACCACATAGTCGGCTACATCTTCCGGTACCTTGGCGCTCTCCCGCGTGAACAGAATCACCCGTGCGCCGCGACTGCGCGTCTCCTTCACGTTGGAAATGGTCTTTTCATAGATGGTCTGCTGGGTGGCCAGCGCCACCACCGGGGTACCCTTCACAACCAGCGAAATGGTGCCGTGCTTCAGTTCGCCGGCAGCGTAAGCGTCCGAATGAATGTAGCTGATCTCCTTCAGCTTCAGGCTGCCCTCCAGCGAAAGGGCATAGTCAAACCCGCGGCCCATAAAGAACAGGTCGGTGCTGTTCATGAACTGGCTGGCCAGGTATTTGATGCGTTCGCAATCGTCCAAAATAGGCTGCTGCAAATCCGCCGAAGCCTGCAGCTTCTCGGTCAGGCGGCGTGCCTCTGCCTCATCCAGCTTGCCCTTGGCCATGGCCAGCCGCAGTGCAAACAGATACAGCACGCACAGCTGCACGGTGTAGGCCTTGGTGGAAGCCACTGCAATCTCCGGGCCGGCATGCGTATACAGCACATAGTCGGCGGCGCGGGCAATGGAAGAGCCCACCACGTTGACCACCGCCAACACCGGCACCCCTTGCTCTTTGGCCAGGCGCAGCGCCGCCAAGGTATCGCTGGTCTCGCCGCTCTGACTGATGATAATCATCAGGTCTTTTTTCGACAGGATCGGGTCCCGATAGCGGAACTCGCTGGCGATGTCCACCAGGGCCGGAACCCGCGCCAGCTTTTCAATGGCCGCGCTGCCCACCATGCCGGCATGCATCGCTGTGCCGCAGCCCACCAGATGCACGGTTTCAATGTTCCGCAGCACCTCATCGGTCAGTTCCGGAATACCCAGGTCCGGCAGCCCGTCCTGCACACGGGGGCCAACCGTTGCCTTAATGGCCCGGGGCTGCTCGTGGATCTCCTTCAGCATGAAGTGCGGGAAACCGCCCTTCTCCGCCGCTTCCATATCCCAGTCCGCGGTCAGGCGCTCTTTTTTCACGCTCTGGCCAAACTCGTTGTAGAAGGAGATGCCGTCCCGGTGCAGCACCGCAATGTCGCCTTCATCCAGAATGCTGTACTCCCGAGTGTACTTCAGCAGGGCGGGAATGTCCGAGGCCAGAAAGTTTTCGCCTTCGCCATAGCCCACGATCAGGGGACTTTCCTTGCGAACCGCAAACACCTCATCCGGAAAATCCTTGAACAGCACGCCGATGGCATAGCTGCCCCGTACCTTGGCCAGGGCCGCCATGATGGCCGCCAGCGGGTCGCCGGTGTAGCAGGAATCGATCAGCTTTACCAACACTTCCGTGTCGGTATCGCTTTCAAACGTATACCCCTTTTTCATCAGGCTTTCTTTCAGGCGGCCGTAGTTTTCAATGATGCCGTTGTGCACCAGGCTGATGCGCGCAGAGGACTGCGGATGGCTGTTCACATCGCTGGGGGCACCGTGAGTAGCCCACCGGGTGTGGCCGATGCCGCAGCTGCACGGGGGCAGCGCTTCGCCCTCCAGCTTCTTTTTCAGCACGGCCAGGCGCCCTTTTGCCTTCACCACCTTGATGTCCGGGCCAATGGCCAGCGCCACGCCCGCAGAGTCATAGCCGCGGTACTCCAGCTTGGAAAGGCCCTCAATCAAAACTTCCGTTGCGTTTCGGCTGCCAATATATCCAACAATTCCACACATAATTCGCTTTCTCCTCATTCGGAACGGCATAAAAGGGCAACACAAACTCAAGGCCTGCCTCTTTCCCCTGTGCGGAAAAGCAGCAGGCCGACCCGCCGGGTGCTGTACGCTTTTGTCACCCGGGCCAACCATGCACGTTCCATTCACTTTTTTCTGCGTCCGGCACCAACCTCCGGTACGCTGTTTTCGTTTCGATTTTCTGTTTCACACACTTGCTTTTCGAAGCAGCGCAGAACGGCACAGCCGCTTTCCGGGCCGCCGCCGACATCGCTTCACGAAACAGATAGGCGTCTGCACAAGGCAAACGTTTATAAAGGGGTCGCCGTAAACGGCCCCAACAAAACGCAGTTCTTCGCTCTCGCCGCGCTTTTTTCAAATTCTGGCCTGCTGTCAGGTGGATTTGTTCCGGCATCGCTGCCGGTTTTTGTCCCCTGCTCCTGGCTGGAACGGCCCTCAGCCAAAAGGACATCCGCCGAATCTTTCGATGATCCTTTTCCTCGTCACCCGCACGGCTCTCACCCGCGTGGCCCGGCGCTCATTCATTCCCGAATGTGCAGCATCGCTCCTTATTCAATCAACTTTCTTTTGAGATGGAACGCCCCTGCGCTCAGCGCAAAAAGCGCAGCTTGGGGCGAATCCGGATGACATACCACCGGGTCAGGTTCACGATCGACCGATCGTATGCCGCAAAGGCAACGTTTGCTGTCACCAACAAAACCGCTACCATGGCCTGCCCCATCTCCCGGTACTCCGTCGCCAGTTCCGGCATGGGAAACACCGTCAGCACCAGCGTGTACATCACCAGAATGGACAAATTGAACACACCCAGCTTCACTGCCCAGCGCACCGGTGCAAAGTGGAGCCGATCCAGCCGGACTTTCACCAGCGGGTAGTGCCCCAAAATGAACACAAACGCCAGTGCCATTTCCTTTTCCGGCACCAGAATCAGCGCCAGAATTGCCACGGCCGCAAACAGCAGCCAAGCGGTTTTCAGGCCGCATTCCAGGGCCACCGGCACCAGCAGCAGCCCGCTGATGGCCGGTGCGCAGAAGGTCGCGCAAGGGATCACGCTGCCCAGCAGCATCATCGAAAGAGCAAACGCACCGATTACACCGCTCAGCGCAATGCGGCTGCTTTTGCTCGTCCTTCTCATACCCGATCCTTCCACTGTGTCATCCTTTGCCGCAAGGCCCAATGCCTCACGCTCCATTCAAAAGATATCAAAAGGATACACCTTCCGGTCAAAAATTACAATCATAAACAAGCAATGTTATCAGAATGTTTACTTTTGTGGCACAATCAGCCTCTCAGTTTGTTACATTTCCCGAGAATTCCTCCACATAATTTGTCTTTTCTGCGTTTCTTTTGCACAATATTTCATTCATTTTTATTATGAGTTCTCCGGCGGCATCTGTGACACGGTGCAGAATTCATATCCGTTCTCGCGGAACCAGTCAATGATGTCCGGCAGAGCCTGCGCCGTGGTTTTGGTGGCCTTGGTGTCGTGCATCAGCACAACACAGGTGCTCTGGCCCTTCGCTTCGCCGATGACATTTTCATAGATTTCCCGGGCGCTGGGGTGGCCGCCCACCGCATCCTCCGCGCATACGTTCCAATCCAGATAGCGGTACCCCTTTTCCGCAGCCTGCCGCTTCAGCGTTTTCATGATTTCACTGCCCCCATACCGGTGGCTTACCGTGTTGGTGCTGCCGCCGGGGAAGCGCAGCCAATGGATCTGCGCCACATCCACATAGGGTGCCAGCTGCTGGCGCAGTTTCTTCAGGTCCGCCCAATAGGCCTCGGCGCTGGCATAGATCTCCCGGTACTCATGGGTGCAGCTGTGCAGCGCGATCTCGTTTCCTTCCGACACAGTGCGCTTCAAAACGGGCAGATGGTCCCGGTTGTTTTCTGCCGCAATGACAAAAAAGGTCGCGTTGACCCCTTTCTCCTTCAAAACATCCAGCACCGTTTCGGTGGTGGCACTGGGGCCGTCGTCAAAGGTCAGATAGACCCGCTTCGCCTGGGCCTGCCCGTCCGCCTGGGCCTGTACGGTCTGCACCGCCCAGGGGTCTGCCGCCGCCGTTTTCAGGTCCTGCTGTGTGCAGCCCTGCACGGGGGAAACGCACCGTGCCCACAGCACCCCTGCCAACACCAGGCAGCTGACACCCCACAGGGTCGTTACAATGTGCCGCTTTGCCTTCATCGAACCTCTCATTTTGTTCCCTCCTGCCCGCCCGGCCGCTTTCTTGATTTCCTGCCGCCAAGCATCTATACTTATAGCTATGACATTGACCGCCGGCTTATCCCGGCTGACAGGAGAAAAACATGGAAATTGCAACGTTACTTTTGGCCGCGCTGGCGTGCGTGCTGAGCCTGGCTTCCCTGCTTCGCCGCCCATCCGGCGGCCTGACCGGGGAAGATCTGGAAAAGGTTCGGCAGGATCTTCTGGCGGAGGTGCGCCTGACCCGGCAGGAGCTGACCGGTACCCTGACCCAGGGCACTGCCCAGCAGGCCGAAGTTCAGCGCCAGGCCGCCGAACAGCAGGATAAGCATTTGCAGCAGGCCATGCAGCAGCTTGCCGCCCAGCAAAAAGCCACACTGGATTCCACGCTGTCTCAGCTCACGCTGATGAGCCAGCAGCTGCAGGGCGCCGCCAGCCAACAGAACCAGCAGCTGGAGGCCATCCGCGGCAGTGTAGAGACGCGGCTTTCCGCCCTTCAGGCCGACAACAACCAGAAATTGAATGAAATGCGTCAGACCGTGGACCAGAAACTGGAAAAGGCCCTGGATGAAACGCTGAACCGCAGCTTCAGTCAGGTAAGCCGCCAGCTGGCCGAGGTTTACAAAGGGCTTGGCGAAATGCAGACCCTTGCGGCCGGAGTCGGCGACCTGAAAAAGGTTTTGAGCAACGTAAAAACGCGCGGCATTCTGGGCGAGATTCAGCTGGGCGCCATTCTGCAGGAGCTGCTCACCCCTGACCAGTATGCCGAAAATATCGCCACCCGCCCGGGCAGCACGCAGCGGGTGGAATTTGCCCTGAAGCTACCCGGAGACGGCGAGCAGCCGGTGTGGATGCCCATTGACGCCAAATACCCTGCCGACGCCTACGAGGCGCTGCTGGACGCTTATGACACCGCCGACCCCGCCCAGGTGGATGCCGCCGCCAAAGAGCTGGACCGCCGGGTGCGCAGCTTTGCCAAGGACATTCACGACAAATACATCGAGCCGCCCGCCACAACGGATTTCGGCGTGATGTTTCTTCCGGTGGAAGGGCTGTACGCCGAGGTGGTGCGCCGTGGCACAGCCCAGCGCATCCAGCAGGATTACAAAGTGGTGGTAGCCGGCCCCACCACCATGTCCGCCCTGCTGAACAGCCTGCAGATGGGCTTCCGGACGTTGGCCATCCAGAAGCGCTCCGGCGAAGTCTGGGGCGTGCTGGGCCGGGTACGCACCGAGTTTGACACCTTTGCCAAGGCCCTGAGCCAAACGCAGAACCGCCTGAATCAGGCCTCCAACGAACTGGAAAACCTGGTGGGCGTGCGCACCCGCCAGATTCAGCGCCGGCTGGATGAGGTATCCCGCCTGTCTCCCGATGACGGCGGGCCCGCCCAGCTGACCGGTTTGAAGTGACGCCTGCCCCCTGTTTTCCCGCAGCGGCAAAGCTTCTTTTACAAAAGTCTTGACTTTGCTGCAACGGTTGTGCTAAAATATGTCTTGCGGTTTCCGATAGAATTCGGCCGTTTGACATGCGAGGGTGGCGGAATCGGCAGACGCGCACGTTTGAGGTGCGTGTGGTAACACCATGGGGGTTCAAGTCCCCTCCCTCGCACCATATCGAGTGTTCATAAGGGATTTGACTTATGAACACTCGATTTTTTATGCTTCTTTTGGAGAGCAGGCATTTCGCCTGCTCTCCTTCGTTATGCGGGGATATATTCCACGGCCATGCACTCGCCGTATGAAACCGGCGGCAACCAGGACAGGATCCCCTGCATCTGCTGAACGCGATGAAGGCGCTGTACAGCGCCGAGATTCTGTGCACCCAAGACGGCGAATATCCGGTACTGTAACGTACCGCTCTGCGAGCAATCATAACCGTTTCTGGTATGTTTGCTCTTTTTTATTGGCCTCTTTGATGAAAAAGACGGCGCTTGATTTTCTCCCAAACACGCTTATCTTGTTTCAGGCGTCCACCATTCAAAATGCGCCCCCATTTTCACCAAATCCGCCGCCTTGAAATCCGACTTGCTGCGCGATATACTGGAAGCACAGATCATTTTGCCGATCTGTGGCTGCATGGCGGCCCTGCGATGGATCGGCCGCGAATTATTTTACGAATTGAAGAAAGAAGGATTTTTTCCATGAAACCTTTGATGCTGCTTGTCACTTACACCGCACGCCCCGGCCAGCGTGAGGCCTTTTTAAACGAAGTCGCTGCGGCTGGGCTGCAAAGCAAAATCCAGCAGGAGGACGGCTGCCTGCGTTACGATTACTTCCGCTCCGTTCAGGATGCGGATCAGCTGCTTCTGGTGGAGATCTGGGCCAGCGAAGACCAGCAAAAGCAACATATGCAGCATTCCAATATGGCACAGCTTACCCAGATCAAGAATCGTTACATTGCAGCCACGAAGCTGGATCGGGTCTGCCAGGAATAAGCCTTCCTCAAAGCCCCGGCGCCACAACAGAATCTGATTTCTTCAAAGCAAAAGAGCAGCAGATTTTTACCGTCTGCCGCTCTTTTGTTATAGCACTATAAGAATGATCAATCGTTTCGTTTTTCTGTGCGTTTTTTGCAGCATTCGCTCAATACTGCTCAATGCGGCGCTGTTTGCGCAGCTGATTGCGCTTTTCACCGGCAGCCCACTCGGCCTTTTCCTCGTCCGTTTCCAGAATCAAACCCGGGACCGGCGTGGGATGGTCGTTCTCATCCAGGGCAACCATTACAAAATACGCCGTATTCACCAGCTTGCGCTCACCGCTCTTCATTTCTTCCACATAGCTGTCCACCCGAACTTCCATCGAGGTATGACCAACGTAGGTGAGCTTGCCTTCCAGAATCAAGGTATCGTTCAGATGAACCGCCTCTTTAAACTGCAGGCTGTCCACCGAAGCGGTCGTCTGGTTGCAGCGGGCATGGCGGCGGGCCACAACACCGGCCACAATGTCAATCCACTCCATCAGCTGGCCGCCAAACAGACGTCCGGCGCCGTTGATGTGGCTGCTTAAAATAATCTGGGTCTGAATCACGGCGGAATCCGCCACATGGCGCATCAAACGCTCTTCCATAAAAAGACCTCCCTGTCTTTTCTTAATACCCATTATACGGCCAACGGCTACTCATTTTTCAAGAGCCACACACTGCTCTTGTCGCTCATTCGGTCGTTTTGATGGATTGTCTTCAGTATACTATTCCCTCAAAAGCTTTACAAGCGTCAGGCAAAACAGGATTTTTGTTAAATTTTGCGGCACATTTGTGCAATCCCTACTAAACCTGTGGATTTCTTCTGTTTTGATATTCGAAAGCCAGCATTGGTATATCTTTTACAAATTTCTGCCATATCTTTTGTGCAATTCGTTTGATCTCGTTTTGCTTTTGCCTACACCAATCCCCCACATGGATGGCCCGCACCCAACCGCAGCCAAACGTTCTTGACGGGCCTGCCCATTCTTTTGGGCGTACTCCACCGCCTTTTTTGCCCGCAGCGCTTGACAGAATCCGCCTTGCGGAATATGATATGTCTTATAATTTAATGTTGGGGAGCTTGTGCAGCAGGCTGAGAGGAAGTATGCAAACTTCGACCCATAAAACCTGATTTGGGTAATGCCAACGTAGGGATTTCAGAGCCGTTTTCAGGCGCAGTTGTTCCATGCGGGCAGCTGCGCCTGTTCTTTTCCGCCCCGGCAAATCAATCTTATTCTGGAACGCAAAGGAGAAGCAACGATGTCAAACACTGTTTACACCACCCAGATGGACGCGGCCCGCAAGGGCATCGTGACTCCGCAGATGGAGGCCGTCGCCAAGAAAGAGCAGCTGCCTGTGGACGAACTGATGGCTCTGATGGCGCAGGGCAAGGTGGTCATCCCCGCCAACAAAGCGCACACCTGCCTGAACCCCGAGGGCGTTGGCTCCATGCTGCGCACCAAAATCAACGTGAACCTGGGCGTGAGCCGGGACTGCAAGGATTACGACGTGGAAATGCAGAAGGTGATGAGCGCCGTGAATATGGGCGCTGAGGCCATCATGGACCTTTCCAGCCACGGCAACACCCAGCCCTTCCGCAAGAAGCTCACCGCCGAATGCCCCGCCATGATCGGCACCGTGCCGGTGTACGACAGTGTCATTCATTACCAGCGCGACCTGGCCACCCTCACCGCCAAGGATTTCATTGACGTAGTGCGGCTGCACGCAGAGGACGGCGTGGACTTTGTGACCCTGCACTGCGGCATCACCCGCAAGACCATTGACCAGATCCGCCGCCATAAGCGCAAGATGAACATCGTCTCCCGCGGCGGTTCTCTGGTGTTTGCCTGGATGTGCATGACCGGCAACGAAAACCCCTTCTATGAATATTACGATGAAATTCTGGACATCTGCCGCGAGCACGACGTGACCATCTCGCTGGGCGATGCCTGCCGCCCCGGCTGCCTGGCCGATGCCACCGACGTGTGCCAGATTGAAGAGCTGGTGCGCCTGGGCGAGCTGACCAAGCGCGCCTGGGAGAAGGACGTGCAGGTCATGGTGGAAGGTCCCGGCCATGTGCCCATGGATCAGATCGCTGCCAACATGAAGGTGCAGCAGACCATCTGCATGGGTGCCCCCTTCTATGTGCTTGGGCCTCTGGTCACCGACATCGCCCCCGGCTACGACCACATCACGGCTGCCATCGGTGGTGCCATTGCCGCCATGAACGGTGCGGCCTTCCTGTGCTATGTAACCCCCGCCGAGCACCTGGCCCTGCCCAACCTGGACGACGTAAAGCAGGGCATCATTGCCAGCAAGATTGCCGCCCACGCCGCCGACATTGCCAAGGGCGTAAAGGGTGCCCGGGACATTGACGACAAGATGGGCGACGCTCGCCGCAAGCTGGACTGGGAAGCCCAGTGGGCCTGCGCCATTGACCCGGACACTGCCCGTGCCATTCGGGACGACCGCTCGCCCGAGCACGACGACACCTGCTCCATGTGCGGCAAGTTCTGCGCCGTGCGCAGCATGAACAAGGCCCTGGCCGGCGAGTACATCGACATTCTGTGATTGCCGTCCGCCGGTTTTCGGTGCAACGGAAGCCCTGATTAAAAACCGCAAAGCGCCCTGCGCTGCCGAAGTTTCGTGCAGTGCAGGGCGCTTTTTTCAATTTGGTTGTAAGTGAAACCGCCGTTTCAATCAGAACTGCTTCTCCAGTTCCGGCCAGAAGGGCGAGAAGTCAAGGGTGGCAAAATAGTCCGCCGGGGTCTCGGCGCGGCGGATCAGCTCATGGCTGCCATCCTCTTTCAGCAATACCTCGGCGCTGCGCAGCTTGCCGTTGTAATTGTAGCCCATCGAGAAGCCATGCGCGCCGGTGTCGTGAATGACGACCACATCGCCGATGTTGATTTCCGGCAGCATCCGGTCCACGGCGAACTTATCGTTGTTTTCGCACAGGCCGCCGGTCACATCGTACTTATGGTCGCAGGGGGCATTCTCCTTGCCCAGCACGGTGATGTGGTGATAGGCCCCATACATGGCAGGGCGCATCAGGTTGGCCGCGCAGGCATCCAGGCCGATGTACTCCTTGTAGATGTGCTTCTGGTGCAGCACCGTGGAAACCAGGTGGCCGTAGGGAGCCAGCATAAAGCGGCCCAGCTCGGTAAAGATGGCCACATCGCCCATGCCCTCCGGCACCAGGATCTCCTCAAACTGCTTGCGCACGCCCTCGCCGATAACCTGAATGTCGTTGGCGGGCTGCTCGGGGCGGTAATCCACGCCCACTCCGCCGGACAGGTTCACAAAAGCAATGTGTGCGCCGGTGGCCTTGTGCAGGCGCACCGCCAGCTTGAACAGAATGCCCGCCAGCATGGGATAATATTCGTTGGAGACGGTGTTGCTGGCCAGGAACGCATGAATGCCGAAGTGCTTCACGCCCTTGGCCATCAGCTTTTTATAGGCCTCCACCATCTGCTCCTCGCTCATACCGTACTTGGAATCGCCGGGGTTGTCCATGATGTCGTTGCCCATGCTGAACACGCCGCCCGGATTGTAGCGGCAGCACACGGTCTCGGGAATTCCGGCCACCTGCTCCAGGAACTCCACATGAGTCAGGTCATCCAGATTGATGTAGGCATTCAGGTCATAGGCCTTCTTCATGTCCTGTGCGGGGGTCACGTTGGAAGAGAACATAATGTCGCTGCCCGAAAAGCCGCAGGCCTGGCTGAGCATCAGCTCGGTATACGAAGAGCAGTCCACGCCGCAGCCCTCTTCCTGCAAAATCTTCAGCAGATAAGGGTTCGGGGTCGCCTTCACAGCAAAATACTCCTTGTAGCCCTTGTTCCAGCTGAATGCCTGGTTCAAGCGGCGGGCGTTCTCGCGAATGCCCTTCTCGTCGTACAGATGAAACGGCGTGGGTACGTCCTGAATAATTTCCTGTGCCTGCGCCAGTGTGATAAACGGTTTCTTTTCCATTGCAATCCATCCCCTCGATTGTTCGCCGCCCGGTTCGCAGCAGCCGATTCCGGGCACTTTATTACGCAATAGTACCATTATAGGCGAAACAGCCCTGTTTGGCAACCGCACCCGCCGATTTTGCGGCCGGTTTGGGCAGCTTGTTAGTATTCCACCCCGCGCCGGGCCGCAATGCCCCGGTCATAGGGGTGCTTTTCCTTCACCATATGGGTCACATAGTCGGCCGCTTCCAGCAGCCAGGGGGCAGGGCCGCGGCCCGTCACCACCACTTCCGCGGCAGGTGCTGCCTCCCCAGTCAGTTTCCGCAATGCGTCCTCCGGCAAGAAGCCAAGGCGCGCCGCATCCAGCACCTCGTCCAGAATCAGCAAATCGCACCGGCCCTGCCGCGCCATGGCCATGCCCTCGGCAAAGATCTCCGCCTGCCGCACAGCGCATTCCGCTTTTTGTGCTTCGTTCATCCGAAAGGTAAAGCAGGCGGCCGTTTTGCCCCGAAGAATGGTGATGCCCGGCGTTTTCTCCAGAAAAACCACTTCGCCAGTGCCGCGCCCCTTCAAGAACTGCACCAGACAAACCGTCTGCCCGCAGCCAAGGGCACGCACAGCCAGCCCAATGGCCGCCGTGGTTTTTCCCTTTCCATCGCCGTAATAAACATGAAGCATCGTTGGTTTCTCCTTTTTCCCGGGGTCACGGTTTACAGCCGCACCACCAGAAGTGTGCCCTCGCCTTCCAAAAGAATGGGCCGCCGGCCAGCCGGCACAAAGAAACAGTCGGCACTCTTCCAGGATAGTGTGGTGTCCTCCGCCTGCACCGTGCCGCGGCCTTCCAGGAACATCAGGGCGGTAAAACTTGCATCGTCGCCTGCCAGGGCGGTTTTTCCGCAAACACGCTGCCGCTCCACAGAAAAATACTTGCAGGCGCACAGGCGGGCGCGGCCCTCCTCGTTCTCCTGGGCCTCCAGAATCTGCGGCCGGGCCGTGGTGTCCAGCACATCCAGCGCTTTGTCCAGATGCAGCTGCCGCTGCTGGCCATACCGGTCCTTCCGGCCGTAGTCGTACAGCCGGTAGGTCACATTGGAGCTTTGCTGCACCTCGCACAGCAAAATGCCTGCCCCAATGGCATGCACCATGCCCGCCGGGATGAACACCACCTGCCCCTTGTGCACCGGCACCTCGTTCAACACCTGCGTGAGGGTTCCGTCCTTCACCCGGGCCGCCACCTCGTCCTTGCTCACCGGCTGAGAAAAGCCGCAGTAAAGCCGGGCGTCGGGCTGGCAGTCCATGATGTACCACATTTCATTTTTGCCGTACTCATTTTCCCGGGCCAGCGCATATTCATCGCCGGGATGCACCTGAATGGACAGGTCTTTCCGGGCATCAATGAGCTTAATCAGCAGTGGAAAGCGCTCCTGCGCCTGGCATTTCCAGCCCCAGCGCCCCCGGCCGATCCGTGTGAGGTATTCGCCGAACGGCATTCCCCGGGCCGGGCCGCTGGCAACCAGGCTCTGCCCTGCCTCATGGGCCGAAAGCTCCCAGCTCTCCGCAATTACATCGTAATCGCAGTGCTTGCCGTACCGGTCCCGAAGGGCAGTTCCGCCCCAAAGGTTGTCCTTGAACACCGGTTCCAGCCGCAGAATGGGGTCCGCCGCCATTTCCCGGTCGCCGCCGCTCTGGGGTATCTCCTGCAGGTCGCCGTCCTGCCGGGCGGGGGCCAGCTCGCCCAGGCTTACCTCGATCAGCACCAGATCCTCCGCGCCGGGGTTGGTCAGCTGATGGGCCACGCCAGGCCGCACCAGCACGCTTTCGCCCACCCCGTAAATTCTGCGCTCGCCATCCAGTATAATGGCCGCCTGCCCTTTCACAATGGACCACTGCTCACTGCGGCGGTGGTGCATATGGTTCGTCAGGCTGCGCCCCGGAAACACCGTAAGCTTTTTCACCTGATAGCCCGGCCCGGCGCTGAGCCGCTGCTTGACGCCCCAGGCCGTATAATATACGTCGGCCTCGTCAAAATGCCCGGCAGATTCTTCCTGATGCTCCGCCAGCAGCCGCCGCACCTGGTCGGTCTGATCCGCCCGGGCCAGATAAACCGCATCGGCGGTGTTCACCACCGTTACCCCTTCCAGACCGGTGGCCGCAATCAGCTGCCCGGGCGCAAAGTTCAGCAGCGCCACATCCTTGCATCCCTCCTGAATGGTATGCCCCACATCCTGCCGGTAATATTCCCGGAGGGACTCCAGGTTCACCACCCGCTGCCAATCAAAACTGCCTTCCAGCAGGGTCATACGGCCGCTTCGGGCGGTCAGTGCATCGCCCAGGCTCACCGCGGGCACCTGAGCCATGGCGGCGGCCGGTACCGTCACGTAGCGGCCGCTTCGGTCCAGACTGCGCAGGCAGTGTGCCATTCGCTCCACCAGCTCCGGGCAGTACCGGTTCATTTCATGCAAAAAATCCCCCGCGCGGCCCATCAGCAGGCCGGTATCCCACAGCCAGCCCTCCTGCATCAGGCAGTACGCCTCTTCGCCGCCATGGGGGGTGCGATAGGCCACGCCGTCCTCGTTCTGGCGCAGAAAGCCGTACCCCTCCGCGCCGCTTCTTGGCCGTACTCCAAGGCACACCAGCCGTCCCTGTTTCAGCAGAGCCGTGCCCTCCTGAATGGCTTCCTTATAGCCCTCCCCTTCGATCACATGATCGGTGGAAACCACCAGGAAGCTCTCGGATTCCGGTGCACACAGGCAGGCCAGCACCAGCGCCGGGGCGGTGCGGCGACCCTCTTCTTCGCAGAAGCAGCGGAATTTCAGTTCCCGAAAATCCTGAAGCTGCCCCTCCACAATATGCCGGTACTGGGCCGCCGTCACAATCCAGAACTCATCGCAGAAGGCAAGATTGCGGGCAATGGCATCTTGAAACAGCGAATGATTGTTTTTCAGGGGAACAAACTGTTTCGGGAAGTCCCTGCGGGAGAGCGGCCACAGCCGGTCTCCGGTTCCTCCCGCCAGCACAATGCACTTCATGTTCTTCCCCTTTCTTCCGTTGATTTATTCCGCAAAGGTGCCCTTCAGATCAAACATATGGTTCATCGGGCCGCTGCCTTTGCCCAGATCCAGCATGGCGGCCAGCGCGCCGGAAATGTACGCCTTCGCCCGTTCCACCGCTTCGTCTAGGCTGTAGCCCTTGGCCAGATTGGAGGCAATGGCGCTGGACAGGGTGCACCCTGTGCCGTGCGTGTTGGGGTTGGCAATGCGCCGCCCATGATACCAGCGGGCCCCCTCCTTGCTGTACAGCAGGTCGTTGGCATCGTTCAGCTGGTGGCCGCCTTTGCACAGTACGGCACAGCCATAGGCCTCATAAATGGCCTTTGCCGCCCGCTCCATATCCTCGGCGGTGCGGATGTCCATTCCGCTGAGCACCTGGGCCTCCGGAATGTTCGGGGTAATGAGGGTGGCCAGCCCCAGCAGTTTGCCCTTCAGCGTTTCAATGGCCTCATCGCTAATGAGCTTCGCTCCGCTGGTGGCCACCATCACCGGATCAATGACCAGATTTTTGGCCTTGTACTGGGTCAGCTTCTGCGCGATCACCTCGATCAGCGCACTGGAGGACACCATGCCGGTTTTCACGGCATCCGGCCGAATGTCCGTAAAGATACAGTCCAGCTGGTTGGCCAGAAATTCTGGTGTGACCTCCAGAATGCCGTAGACCCCGGTGGTGTTCTGGGCCGTCAGGGCGGTAATGGCGCTCATGGCATACACGCCGTTGGCCGTCATGGTTTTGATATCCGCCTGAATTCCGGCGCCGCCGCTGGAATCACTGCCCGCAATGGTCAATGCTGTTTTCATAAAGCACCTCTCTGCTTCTCTGCATTTTGTCATCGGCAACGCCGCGCCCTATTTCACCGTTCGGCGCTGCGCTCACTGCTCCCGATTGTTCAGCAGCTGCTTCAGCTCTTTCATAAACGTATCAATGTCGCTGAACTGCCGATACACCGAGGCAAACCGCACATAGGCGACCTCATCGATCTGCTTCAGCTCCTCCATGGCCAGCTCGCCAATGCGGCCGCTGCCCACCTCGCGCTCATAGCCGCTCATCAAGACCTGCTCAATGTTGTCCACAGCTTTTTCCAGCATTTTATAGGTCACCGGGCGCTTTTCACAGGCACGCTGCAGGCCGCGCAGCAGTTTCTGGCGGTCAAATGCCTCCCGCGAGCGATCTTTTTTGACCACCATCAGGGGGACTGTCTCCACCACTTCATACGTTGTAAAGCGTTTTTTGCAGCGCGGGCACTCCCGGCGGCGGCGAATGCGCGCTCCATCATCTGCCGGGCGGGAATCAATCACTTTGGAATCGGCCTCACCGCAATAGGGACATTTCATGGTCAGTTCCTCCTCTGGGAAGTATTCAAAGCTGTTTCCTTCTCAGGAAAACATGGGGTTGTTTCAATGGGAATCACCCGGCACGCCCTGCCAGATCTCGTCCGCCAGATGCTGCACATAGGCCATGGCCCGGGTCAGCTGGCCGGCTTCCCGGTAGCTGTCCCGATACAGCTCGATCACGCCGTCACCGGCAAAGCCGCCCTGCCGCAATTCCCGCAGCAGCCCGGCCAGGTCCTCGTGACCCTCGCCGGGCGGCAGGCAGGTATACTGCACATCGGCGTCGCTCAAATGCAGATGACAGATGTTCTCCGGCCCCATGGCGCGCATCATTTCCACGGCCGTCACGCCCGCCCGGCGGGCCTGCTTCAGATCCAGCACAAACCGAACCGGCCGGTCTGCGCATTGGCGCAGGGTCAGCACCTGCTGCGGGTCACCGCACTGGCAGCGCACCACGTTTTCATAGGCAACGGTCACACCGAATTTCTCACCCTCGGCAGCCAGGCGGCAAAAGCGCCGGGCATGCTCCTGCGGGGGCAGCGGGCGATTTTTCACGTTGCCGTGCAGCACCAGAATGTGCGCCCCCAGCATCCGGCACACTTCAAAATAGCGCCGGTACAGCCGCAGGCCGTCCTCAAAGCGGGGCGTGTATTCGCTGAAGAAAAAGAAGGTTTCCATGCTGGAACTGAACGGATGAACCGAAATCAGGTTGGTGTTCCGGCTGCGCAGCTGCGCCGCCAGACGCTGCACGTAATCCGGCTCCAGCTCTCGGAATGTATTCAAAAAAATCTCCATACAGGGTGGGGCCAGCTGTTGGGTTTTGCTCAATGCCTCCATGGTGTCCTGCGGATAAAAGCAGGCCGTGGAAATGCCGCATTGCACGGTACGTCTCTCCCCTTTCTTCGCCATTTTCAGCGTGAAATCGCCGCCTGGCCGCCCCATTGCTTCGGCGGCCTTCTTCACAAAAAGCACAAAAGGCATGGGGTCCCGGGGCCAACCCCAGCCCCATGCCTTCTGGCCGTTTTAACGGGCGGTATGATTTGTCTTGTTCGGGCGCTTGCCTTCCCATAGCACCCACAGAGAGGTGGTCAGACACAGCGAAGTATATACACCGGAAATCATGCCGACCATCAGGGGCATAGCAAAGGTAAAGATGCTGTCCAGTCCAAACACAACGGCCATCACGCAGATGGTGGCCAGCGCCAGGCAGGTGGTCAGCGTGGTGTTGATGGAACGGCGCAGGCTCTGGTTCACACTGTGGTTCACCAGCTCTTCAAAGGGCATCTTGTCGCCGTAGAGGTTGCGGTTCTCACGAATGCGGTCGTACATAACCACGGTATCATTGATGGAGTAGCCCAAAATGGTGAGCATGGCCGCCACAAAGTTGCCGTTGAGGGGAATGCGCATCAGCACAAACGCACCGAACACGGCGATCAGGTCGCTGAGCAGGGCAATCACCGCAATCACACCGGCAGGCAGGCCGCCGATGCGGCGGAAACGCCAGGCGATGTACAGCAGGATCAGCACCACGGCCGCCACAACCGCCACCAGGCACTTGCGCAGGAACTCGCCGCCGATGGTGGGGTTCACGGTGCTGGTCTGCAGCTGCTCCATATTGTTATCCGGGCAGGCTTCCTGCAGGGCATCCGTCAGGTTCTGCAGCTCCTCCGTGGTGAGGGTCTGCGCGCCGGGCAGGTTGATGGTTACCGTCTGCTGGCCGGTGGCTGCGTTGGAGCCGCTCTGCAGGGTCAGGCCCTTGCCCAGAACCGACTCAGCCGCCTTCTGTGCATCCGCCATGGCGATCTCGCCGTCGTAGCTCATCACGATCATGGAGCCGCCCTTGAACTGAATGTCCATCGAGACGCCCAGAATCAGGGAGGCCAGAACCACCACCGCAGCAATGCCGCTGGAAATGCTCAGGAACACTTTGCGCTTGCCGGTCACATTCAGCTGCTTTGCGGCGGGCTTATTGCTGGCGCCGTACAGCCAGGGGTTGCGCAGCGCCTTGACCTGCGAAATGCCCCGCAGCATGATGCGGCTGAACAGCACGCCGAACACAAAGTTCAGCAGCACACCGACCAGCAGCGTGTAGCCAAAGGAATACACCGTGCCGGCGGTGGAGGGACCAAACATGAAGAACAGCGGGGTCAGCAGTTTGGCGCACAGGCTGTTGGTAGGGCCAAACGCACCCATTAGCACCACGGCCACGATCACAATGGTCACGTTGCCGTCGATGATGGGGGTCAGGCCGCGGCTGAAGCCGGCTTTCAGGGCGCCATCCAGGGTCTTGCCGCCACGAAGCTCCTCACGGATGCGCTCGGCGGTAATCACATTGGCATCCACGCCCATGCCGATGGCCAGAATAATGCCCGCAATGCCGGGCAGCGTCAGGGTAAAGCTGTTGAACACCGGGATGAAGCCGGACACCGCAGCAATGGTGCCCGCCACCTGGCCCAGCAGGCCGATGCAGGCCACAAAGCCGGGCAGGCGGTAAACGCTGATCATAAACACGCAGATGAGCACGAAGGCAATGATGCCTGCAAGCACCATGGCTTCCAGGCTCTGGCTGCCCAGGCTGGGGCTCAGGGTGCTGTAACTCTCCGCAGAAAGAGCAAAGGGCAGCGCGCCGGAATTGATCTGGCGGGCCAGCGTGATGGCATCCTCCTGGGCAAAGCCCCGCTGGCCGGTGGCGCTGTTGTAGCCGCCGGTAATCACCGCCACGCCGTCGGTAATGGCGTTGTTCACGGTGGCGGCGCTGATGCACTGGTCATCCAGCCAGATGCTGATCATACCCTTGCTGGCATACAGCTCCGTGGTGACATCCGCCAGGGCCTGACGGCCCTCGTCGTTCAGCTCCAGAACTACATAGTATTCGTTGGTTCCGGCCTCGCTGACCGCACCATAGCGGGCGCTGGCAGACTTGACGGCGGAACCGTCAAAGATCAGCTCGCCGCTCTCGCTGGACCCCTTGTGGAAGGTCATGTGGGCGGTGGTGCCGATCTCGTCAATGGCGGTTTCGGGGTTGAACTCGGTCTCCCCGGTCTTCCAGGGGAAGCGCACGATGATGCGGTCCTTGTTGTAGTCCACATACACCTCGCTGTCGGTGATGTTCAGCCCCACCAGCCGCTGCTGAATGACGCTCTCGGCAGCATCCAGCTGCTCATCGGTGGCGTCGGTGCCGTCCGCAACCATAAAGGTCACGTCCACGCCGCCCTTGATGTCAATGCCAAAACGAATGTCGCTGGCACCTTTCACATAGGTCACGGTGCCATTGTCGGTCTGGCGGCTCAGGCCAAACAGGGCCAGATATGCAAACACCAGAATCAAAATGGCCGGCAGAAAAAACTGCCAGGGTTTTGCTCGTTTTTTCATTCTTTCAGGAAACCTCCAGATCCCGCCGCGGCACAACGCCCGGCTGCCGGCACGGGCAAAATGCCTTCACCGGCGGCCGGGCAGCCGCAGCAGGAGTATTTACGATAATTCAAACTGCCTTTGCAGTTTTATCAAAATCAGGCGCCTGCAAGGCCTGCCTTTCGGCTCAGCCTTCGCGCAGCAGTTGCTCCACCGTGGCCATGCGCACGCAGATGCACAGCAGGTCCGTTGCGGTCTTCAGCTCTTCCAGGCTGGGGAATGTGGGGGCAATGCGCAGGTGGCTGTCGCGGGGGTCAATGCCGTAGGGATAGGCAGCGCCTGCACCGGTCAACACCACGCCGGCTTCCTTGCACAGCTGCACCGTGCGCTTGGCGCAGCCCTCCCGCAGGTACAGGCTGATGAAGTAACCGCCCTTGGGGTCCGTCCAGCGGGCAATTTTGCCGCATCCGTTCAGCTCTTCCTTAAAGGTTTCCTTCACTAGATTGAACTTGGGCTCCAGAATCTTGCGGTGCTTGCGCATATGGGCCAGCACGCCCTCTTTGTTCTTCAGGAACTGCACATGACGCAGCTGATTCATCTTGTCGTAGCTGATAACCATGGGCATCATATTCTCGGTGATATAGTGCACGTTGGCCTCACTGCCGGCCACCGCCGCCACGCCCGCGCCGGGGTAGGTGATCTTGCTGGTGGAACAGAACAGCAGGGGCCGTTCGGGGTGGCCAGCCTCTTTGCATTCCGCCAGAATGCTGGGGATGGACACTTCCTCATCGGTGAGGTGATGCACGCAGTAGGCATCGTCCCAGATCAGCTTGAAGTCCTTCGCAGCTGTCTCCATGGAAGCCAGACGGTGAATGACCTCATCGCTGTACACATATCCGTCCGGGTTGGAGTACTTGGGTACACACCACATACCCTTCACACCTTCGTCCTTCACCAGGCGTTCCACCATGTCCATGTCAGGGCCGTCCTCGTTCATGGGCACGGGGATGAGCTGGAAGCCAAAGTACTCGGTCACGCGGAAATGCCGGTCATAACCAGGCACAGGGCACAGGAACTTGTTGCTCAGACAGAAACGCCAGGGGGTCAGGCTGTCCACAAAGCCCTTGCGCCAGCCCAGGTCGATCAGGTAGTACATCATGCTCAGAGAGGAGTTGCCGCACACGATGACCTCTTCCGGAGCGACTTCCAGCAGCTCCGCAAAGAAGCGCCGTGCCTCCGGCATACCTTCCAGCAGGCCGTAGTTGCGGGCATCCACACCGTTTTCGCCAATGTAATTGTCCACCATCTGGTACATCTCTTCGGAAAGGTCCAGCTGCTCCACACAGGGTTTGCCGCGGGACATATCAAGTTTCAGGTTCTTCGCCTGATATCCGGCGTACAGCTCCGCCAGCTTCGCCTGCTCTTTCAGCAGCTGCTCATGGCTCATCGAAAGGTAGTCATTCATAACGGTTCGTTCCTCCCTCTTGCTTGTTTGCGTCAAGCCCAATACTTTCCCACACTGGCTGCGGCATCCGGGCAAATCCCGCTGCGTCCATTTGGCCAGATATTTATATATTATAGTATAAACGCCCCCCGCACACAAGGTTTTTCTCTGCATTTCTCCCGCTTTTGTTAATTTATGGGGTTGTTTTGTGCGCAGTGCATGTACAATTCGTTCTCTTCCCTTCTTTTTGCAGCTTGCGGCCCCGCGTCATCCCGCCCCAAGCATGCAAAAACCCGCTGCGGGAAACGTCACCATTTTCCGCAGCGGGTCAGATTCAATCGTACTGAAAATGAGTTTACCGCGCTTGGTCCGGCATCACACCTGCATATTCAGGCCGTCCTCGCCGCCGTTCACGCTGTCAAACTCATAGTCGTTGCCGGGCAGAATCGCATTCAGCAGAATGCCCAGAATGGCGGCAATGGCCAGGCCGGACAGGCTGATGGTCACGCCGCCCACAGGGATGGAGATGCCGCCCACGCCGTTGAAGCCCAGGGCGCTCACCAGAATCACCGCAGCAATGATCAGGTTGCGGCTGTTGGTGAAGTCCACCTGATTTTCCACCACGTTGCGCACGCCGATGGCACTGATCATGCCGTACAGCACGAAGGAAATGCCACCCACGATGCCGGCAGGGATGGTGTTGATGATGGCCTCAAACTTAGGGCTCATGCTCAGCACGACGGCAAAGCACGCAGCAATGCGCACCACCAGGGGGTCATAAATGCGGGTCAGTGCCAGCACGCCGGTGTTCTCACCGTAGGTGGTGTTGGCGGGGCCGCCCAGCAGACCGGCCATGGTGGTGGCCAAGCCGTCGCCCAGCAGGGTGCGGTTCAGGCCCGGGTCACGGATGTAGTTTTTTCCGGTGGTGGCGCTGATGGCGGCAATGTCGCCGATGTGCTCCATCATCGTGGCCAGAGCAATGGGCATAATGGTCAGCAGTGCGCTGAAGAACTCAGGCGAACCGTCGATGGCAAACAGTCCCATGGCCGACTTGTGAATGGGGAAGCCCAGCCAGGCCGCCTCGCGAATGGCGGTAAAATCCACCGCACCGGTGCCCAGCGCCACCGCGTAGGACACCAGCACGCCCAGCAGGATGGGAAGGATCTTCACCATGCCCTTGCCCCAGATGTTGCAGACAATGACGGTGCCCAGCGCCACCACAGCCAGCAGCCAGTTGGTCTGGCAGTTGGTGATGGCGGAAGGGGCCAGAATCAGGCCGATGGCAATGATGATGGGGCCGGTTACCACAGGGGGGAACAGGCGCATCACTTTGCCCACGCCGAACACGCTGATCAGGGCGCTGAACAGCAGGTACAGAATGCCGCTGAAGGCCACGCCCGCACAGGCGTAGGGCAGCATTTCCGCATTAGGGATGGTCTGCTGCCCGGCAGCATCCATCAGCTTAGGCGCCACAATTCCGAAGCCGCCCAGGAACGCAAAGGAAGAACCCAGGAATGCAGGCACCTTTCCCTTGCACAGGAAGTGGAACAGCAGCGTACCCAGACCGGCGCACAGCAGCGTTGTGGAAACGCTCAGGCCGGTCAGCAGGGGCACCAGCACCGTAGCGCCGAACATGGCGAAGGTGTGCTGCACGCCCAGGATCAACATCTTGGGAATGCCCAGGCTGCGGGCGTCATAAATCGCCTCATGGCTTTCTTGGGGTTTGCTCATCGAAGAACCTCCTCTTTCTTTCACAATTCCCACGTGTTGCCTCCGCCCGCCACCGCAGATTCCGCAGACGGAGCAATCTTTCCGTACTATCATATCAGCCCTGCCCGGGGGATGCAAGCAAAAACGGCTTTTCTTGCGAAAATTTGTCGTGATGTCAGATGTTTCTCCCGTCCGTTTTCCGGCACAGCAAAGGCAGAGGCCAAGCGTTCCGCTTTCCCCTGCCCCGACAGAATTGTATTTCCCGGGCAATGCCCGGCCCGGTTTACTTTGCCTTTGCCCGGCGGCGGCGTTTGCGCTCACTTTGCAGCAGCCCCACATAGCCGCCCAGCGCTCCGCTGAGCAGCAGCGAAACCAGCTTTGCCGCCAGCAGCCCGCTCACATCCCGGCTGCCGTTGAGTGCGGCGGCCGCAGCGAGCATTCCGAAGAACAAAAAGCCCACCAGCGCCCCCAGCGCCAGCCCGTTTTCCCCTTGGCGGCGCACCAACAGCCAGCCGCCGCAGCCGGCCCCCAGGCAAACCGCCAGGGTGGCCAGCGGCACCGCGGCCGCCGCCGGCAGACTTACGCGGGTCAGCAGCACCGCCATGGCCCCCATTGCGCCCACGGCCGCGGCCAGCCCGGCGGCCACCGCCCACAACAGGTTTGCCGCCAGCACGCCCGTTCTGCTCCTGCGCCCGCCGGGCTTCTGATTCTGGTTCATGCGCTGCATCCCCCTTTGCATAAAAAAGCACCTCCTGCACACTATACGGTATGCAAAAGGTGCCCTGAGTATCCCTGCTTACTTGGCCTCCAGGTCCAGCTTCTCTACGGAAGCAATGGCGCTGCGGCGGAAACGGATCTTCATGCGGTCGCTGCCGGTCTCCAGCACAAAGGTATCCTCCTTGATGGCAACCACGCGGCCGACAATGCCGCCGATGGTGGTGACCTCGTCACCAATGTCCAGGGCATTGCGCATCTCAGTGTCCTTCTTCTGCTGCTTCTTCTGGGGCCGATAGATCATAAAGTACATCAGGCCCAGGGTCAGCACCATGGTGATCACCAGGGTCATCATGCTGCCGTTGTTGGCGGCGGTATCGAGCATCGCAATAGACATATGCAGAAATCTCCTCTTTTCAGTTAGTAAGTTTTATTATACAGAATCCCGCGGTAAGATGCAAGCATCATTTGCCGCTCAGATGCGGGTATCCAGCAGTTGCACATAACGATCATGGAATTGGGTGAACGTTCCGGCATCCAGCTCTTCCCGAATGCGCTCCATCAGGTGATTGTAAAAATACAGATTGTGCATCACAGCCAGCCGCATTCCCAGCATCTCGTCCGCCTTGAACAGATGCCGCAGATAGGCACGGGAGAAATTGCGGCACACCGGGCAGTCGCACTCCGGGTCGATGGGCTGCTCGCCCCGCTCATACTTCGCGTTTTTGATGTTGATGATGCCGTTCCAAGTGTTCAGGTGGCCGTGGCGGGCGTTGCGGCTGGGCATCACGCAGTCAAACAGGTCCACCCCGCGAGACACCGCCTCCAGAATGTTGCCCGGAGTGCCCACGCCCATCAGGTACCGGATCTTTTCCTTGGGGGCATACGGCTCCACGGCAGAAATGATCTCGTACATGACCTCGGCAGGCTCGCCCACCGCCAGGCCGCCGATGGCATAGCCGTCCAGGTCCATCTCGGCAATGCGCTTCATATGATCCACACGCAGGTCCTCAAAGGTGCAGCCCTGGTTGATGCCGAACAACAGCTGATCCGGATTCACCGCCAGTTCCTCGTGCTTCAGCCGGGCCATCTCCGCCTTGCAGCGGGCCAGCCAGCGGGTGGTACGCTCGCAGCTGGCTTTGGAATAGCTGTGCTGGGCCGGGTTCTCAACGCACTCGTCAAAAGCCATAGCGATGGTGGAGCCCAGGTTGGCCTGAATCTGCATACTCTGTTCCGGGCCCATAAAAATGCGGTGGCCGTCCAGATGCGAGGCGAAGGTCACGCCCTCCTCGCTGATTTTGCGCAGCTTGGCCAGGCTGAACACCTGGAATCCGCCGCTGTCGGTGAGGATCGGGCCATCCCACCGGGTAAACTTGTGCAGGCCGCCCAGGTCGGCCACCAGCTTGTCGCCCGGCCGCAGATGCAGATGGTAGGTGTTGCACAGCATCACCTGGCAGCGAATGTCCTTCAGGTCAAAAGCCGACAGGCCGCCCTTGATGGCGCCGGCCGTGGCAACGTTCATGAAGGCAGGGGTCTGCACCGTGCCGTGCACCGTGGTAAACTCGCCGCGGCGGGCATTGTGCTCCTGTTTCAGCAGTTTGTAGGGCATGGGATGGCATCCTCCATTGTCTCTGAGTTGTTTTTGATGGTCGTCGGTTTTACAGAATGAGCATCGCGTCGCCAAAGCTGAAGAAGCGGTACTTCTCTTCCACAGCCGTTTTGTAGGCTGCCATGGTCTTTTCATAGCCGTAAAACGCGCTTACCAGCATGATGAGCGTGCTCTCCGGCAGATGGAAATTGGTGATCAGTCCATCAATGGCCTTGAATTCCCGGCCTGGGTACAGAAAGATGTCCGTATCTCCGCTGCAGGCCCGGATCTCCCCGTATTTCTGCGCCACCGACTCCAGCGTGCGGCAGCTGGTGGTGCCCACAGCGATCACCCGATGCCCGGCGGCCTTCGTCTCGTTGATGCGGCGGGCCGTCTCCTCGCTGACCGCATACCACTCGGTGTGCATCTTGTGGTCTGCAATGTCCGCCTCTTTCACGGGGCGGAAGGTACCAAGGCCCACGTGCAGGGTCACCTCAGCAAAGCCGATTCCCTTCTCCTCCAGGCGCTTCATCAGCTCCGGGGTGAAGTGCAGGCCCGCGGTGGGGGCGGCAGCGCTGCCCAGCTCCTTGGCGTACACGGTCTGGTACTGGCTCTGGTCCTCCAGCTGCTTGGTGATGTAGGGCGGCAGCGGCATTTTGCCGAACTCGTCCAGCTTTTCGTACAGGGTCTCGGTGTCATAATAAAAGGTAACGTACTTGTTGCCGTCCTCCAGCGTCTCCTCAATTTCGGCGCTGAGGGTGCCGTCACCGAACAGGATGCGAGTGCCGGGGTGCAGGCGCTTTCCCGGTTTGGCCAGGCATTCCCACGTGTCGCCCTTGTGCTGGTTCAGCAGCAGAAGCTCGCACGCCGCACCGGTGTGCTCCTTCGTGCCGATGAGCCGGGCCGGAAGCACCTTGGAGTTGTTGGCCACCAGCAGATCGCCCGGCTCCAGCAGTTCCGGCAGTTCCCGGAAGATGTGATGACCGATGACATTGCTGCCGCGGTCCAGCGTCATCAGACGGGCGGAATCCCGCGGAATTGCCGGCTCCTGCGCGATCTGCTCCTTTGGCAGGTCGAACCAAAAATCTTTTTTCAGCATGGGTTTGCCCCCTTATAAAACATTGACAATGCTGTCTTGTGATGATATAGTGAATCCAAGCACAGAGGTGCGGGTTTCATGAGTAATTCCGGGCAGGCTGCCAAGCCGCAGGACCCGGCATGAAAGGGGAATTCCGCCGAAGGCAGGCTGTACGGCAAACAGTTTGCCTGGTTTCAAAACCGAAAGGTTCGAAACTGTCACCTTCTTCCCCGCAGGAAAGTGGAGCGCTGTCAGGAAGGTGGAGCGCTGTGCATACTGTGCAATATCCTATTATATTGCATATTTTGCCGGTTTTCAAGCCGGTTTTTTTATTGTCTGAATGCAGATGTTTTCGCCCGGTTCCGCCGTTTTTTCGGCGGTGCGGGCGGGTGCATTGCAGCACAGGCGGTAGAAAGGCGGGCTGTTCCGTTTTGGCTGTTCCCTGTGCGGGGGGCGGCGGGGCCTTTTGCCGCATAGAATTGAAAAGAGGCAAAGGTTCTTGGGCCATGGCGGCTGAGCCGCCGGTATCGTAAGCCCTGCCGGGCGGTGGGGTGTGGAAAGGAATGTTGCGAAATGAAACAGTATCGTGTAGGCGTTGTGGGCGCGACCGGCATGGTCGGCCAGCGGTTTGTTACCCTGTTGGAGAACCACCCCTGGTTCCATCTGACCGCGGTGGCCGCTTCGCCCCGCTCTGCAGGTAAAACCTATGAGGATGCGGTGGGCAGCCATTGGATGATGAGCACCCCCATGCCCGAGGCCGCCAAGAAGATGGTGGTGCTGGACGCTTCCCATGTGGAAGAGGTCGCCTCTCAGGTTGACTTTGTATTCTGCGCCGTCAACATGAAGAAGGACGAGATTCGCGCTCTGGAAGAGGCTTACGCCAAGGCTGAGTGCCCGGTGGTGTCCAACAACAGCGCACACCGCTTTACTCCCGATGTGCCCATGGTTGTGCCTGAGATCAACGCCCAGCACATTGAGATCATCCCCGCCCAGCGCCGTCGTCTGGGCACCAAGCGCGGCTTCATCGCCGTTAAGTCCAACTGCTCTCTGCAGAGCTACGTTCCTGCGCTGCATCCCCTGATGAAGGAGTATGGTGTGGAAAAGGCTCTGGTCTGCACGTATCAGGCCATTTCCGGCGCCGGCAAAAACTTTGAGACCTGGCCCGAAATTCTGGACAACTGCATCCCCTACATCGGCGGTGAGGAAGAGAAGAGCGAGCAGGAGCCTCTGAAGCTGTGGGGCACCATCCAGGGTGACCAGATCGTTTCCGCCACCGAGCCTTCCATCACGGCACAGTGCCTGCGCATTCCCGTCTCGGACGGCCACATGGCTGCCGTGTTCGCTTCCTTCAAGAAAAAGCCCACCAAGGAAGAGATCTTGGAGTGCTGGGCCAACTTCTCCGGCCCCGCTCAGGAGCTGAACCTGCCCAGCGCCCCCAAGCAGTTCCTGCACTATTTTGAGGAGAACGACCGTCCTCAGACTCGTCTGGACCGCAATACCGAAAACGGCATGGCCGTGTGCATCGGCCGCCTGCGGGAGGATACCCAGTACGATTACAAGTTCGTTTGCCTGTCTCACAACACCCTGCGCGGCGCTGCGGGCGGCGCTGTTCTGCTGGCAGAGCTGCTGGCCGCGAAGGGCTATCTGGACTGATCATCTCAGAACGGAGGCTGACATTTTATGAAGAAAAAGACTATTTTCACCGGCGCCGGTGTGGCCATCATCACCCCGATGCAGGCCGACGGCACGGTGGATCACGCCCTGCTGACCCGTCTTGTGGATGAGCAGATTCAGGGCGGCACCGATGCCATTGTCATCTGCGGCACCACGGGCGAAGCCGCTACCCTCACCGATGAGGAGCACATTGCCACCATCGGCACCGCCGTAAAGGCCGCCGCAGGCCGTGTGCCGGTGGTTGCCGGCACTGGTGCCAACGACACTGCCCATTCTCTCCGGCTGGCCACCGCCGCCCGTGACCTGGGCGCGGATGCGCTGCTGCTGGTGACCCCCTATTACAACAAGACCACGCAGGCCGGTCTGATTCCCCACTTCCTGAATGTGGTGGATAAGGTCGGGCTGCCAGCCATCCTGTACAATGTGCCTTCCCGCACCGGCATGAACATCGAGCCTGCCACTGTGAAGAAGCTGGCGGAGCATCCCCTGGTGTGCGGCATCAAGGAGGCCAGCGGCAACATCAGCCAGGTGGCCACCATCCGTCAGATGTGCGGCGATGACATTGACGTATATTCCGGCAACGACGACCAGATTGTGCCCATTCTGTCTCTGGGCGGCAAAGGCGTGATCTCGGTGCTGTCCAACGTGGCCCCCCGCCAGACCCACGACATCTGCCGCCTGTGGTTTGAGGGCAAGGCCCAGGAGAGCCTGGAGCTTCAGCTGAAGCTGCTGCCCCTGGTACACGCGCTGTTCTGCGAGGTGAACCCCATCCCCGTGAAAGAAGCCATGAACCAGCTGGGCTTCCCCGCCGGGCCCTGCCGCCTGCCTCTGGTTCCGGTCAGCGAGGCCCATCGCCAGCTGATCCACGACGAACTTCAGGCTGCCGGTCTGCTGAAATAATGGATCAGGCCCGGCCCATACAAAAAGGGCCGGGCCTGATTTTGTGTGTACCCGATTCCGGGCAGCGGCACGGCAAAACGTGCCGATTCGTGCGCGCCCTGCCGCGGGGTTTTATTCCCACGAAATTCAAATCAAACGGACCAAACATTCAAAAACGAAAAGGAAGTGTCTCCAATGATTGATATCGTAATTCATGGCATCAACGGCCGTATGGGCCAGGTTTTGTGCGAGCTGATCAGCCAGCGGCAGGATTGCCGCGTTGCTGCCGGTGTGGATCTGCGTCCCTCGGACGGCCCCATTCCTGTGGTAAGCCGTTTCGCCGATCTGCCCGTGAAGGGCGATGTGGTGATCGACTTCTCCACCGCCAGCGCCGTAGACGAAATGCTGGACTGGTGTGTTGAGAGCGGTGTGCCCGCCGTGGTCTGCACCACCGGCCTGAGCGAGGCCACCCAGCAGCACCTGACCGAGGTTGCGAAGAAAGTAGCCCTGTTCAAGAGCGCCAATATGTCCATGGGCATCAACCTGCTGATCGCACTGGCCAAGAAGGCTACCCACCTGCTGGGGCTGGACTACGACATTGAGATTGTGGAAAAGCACCACCACAACAAGGTGGACGCCCCCAGCGGCACCGCGCTGATGATTGCCGACGCCATCAACGAAGAGTCCGGCGGCGCTTATCATTATGTCTACGACCGCCACGATGTGCGCCAGAAACGCGACCCCCACGAGATCGGCCTGCACGCTGTGCGCGGCGGCAGCATTGTGGGCGAGCACGAGGTTCTCTTCTGCGGCCCGGATGAGGTCATCACCCTGAGCCACAGCGCCGCTTCCCGCGGGGTGTTTGCCAACGGTGCCATCAACGCCGCCGTGTATCTGGCCGGCCGCAAGCCCGGCCTGTACACCATGGCTGACCTGCTGGGTGACCTGACTTGAGGCTGCGGGCACGCCTGGCGGCGCTGACGCTGGCCCTGAGCCTGCTTGCGGGCTGCGCTTCCATTCCGGCGGCGGCACCCACTGCCACAGCCACCCCGGAGCCTACGGCCACCCCGGAACCGCAGCCGGTCGTCACGGAACTGCGTTTTTCCGCCACCGGCGACAACCTGATTCACAGCAGCATCTACAAGCAGGCCAACCGCCGTGCCGGCGGCAATGGCTATGATTTTGGATATTGCTACCAGAATATGCTGGATTTTTACCAGCAGTTCGACATCAACTGGGTCAATCAGGAGACGCTCATCAGTGATACGCTGGAGCCGTCGGATTATCCGGCCTTCTCCACGCCCGGGGAAATGGGCCGCACCCTGTACGACATTGGATTCCGGGTGTTCAGTATGTCCAACAACCACACCTACGACCGCGGCGCTGCCGGCATTGCGGCCACCCTCGCTTACTGGGCCGCCATGCCCGATGATGTGGTGACCTGTGGCCTGTACACCGATGCCGAGCACCACCCCGCCGATCAACCGCACAGTTACGACACGGAAATTGCGGAGTACCCGGAGATCGCCTATCAGGAGGTAAACGGGGTTCGCATTGCCTACCTCGCCTACACCGAGCACACCAACGGAATTCCCACCCCTTCCAGCGCAGAGGCCACCGTGATCTACACCAGCCAGACCGATGTGATGGAGCGCCAGATTCGTCTGGCCCGCCAACAGGCAGACCTGGTGGTGGTGAGCGATCATTGGGGCGTGGAGGACAGCCACCTTGTCACCGACGCACAGCGCACGCTGGCCCAGCAGCAGGTGGATTGGGGCGCGGATGTGATTCTCGGCACCCACCCCCATGTGGTGCAGGATGCCCAGTGGCTCACCAGTGCGGACGGGCGGCAGGCGTTTGTTGCCTATTCTCTGGGCAATTTCATCAGCGCCCAGGCCCAGCCGGATGAAATGATCGGCCTGATTCTGAATCTCCAGATTGAAAAGGTGGATTACCCTGACGGCACCAGCCAAACCGCCATCCACAGCCCGGTGCTTCACCCGGTCATCAACCATTACGACAGCGGTTACAGCAACATCCGTGTGTATCTTTTGAAGGACTATCCGGACGAGCTGGCCAACAGCCATGGCGTGCGGGCCCGGTATCCGGAATTCGGCCCGGAGTACATCCGCAAGGTATTGACTCAGTATGTAAACGAGGAATTCCTGGATTTATAAGCAGTGCTTTTTGCAGAGTGGAGGTTTTTACAGTATGTACGGAATATCGAAAATTACCAGCCAGCAGAACATCATGCTCATCACCTTTCCCGGAGCGGAGTACAGCGCCGCAAACCTGGCGGAGCATCTGAATGTGTTTGCCCGTGAAGGCGTGGTTCTGGACATGATCTGCCAGAGCATTCCCCACGGTGCCAGCGTGGATTACAGTTTCACGGCCAATTACAGTGACTTTGCCACCGTGATGAAGAGTCTGCCCGCCCTGACCGGCGGCCGGGCGCAGAGCGCCCCCCTCATCAGCGGCGGTTACAGCAAGCTAAATCTGTTCGGCGAAGAGATGGTCAACAGTGTGGGCGTAGCCGCCCGCGCCATGTCTGCCCTGAGCGAAGCGGGTGTAGACATCTCCCTCATCACCACCAGCGACCTGGACATCTCTCTGCTGATCCACGAAAACGATGAGGACACCGCGCTGGAAGCTCTGCACAAGGCCTTCAACCTGTAATGTCCTTCCGAACGGTTGCGGTTCGCTATTTTACTGCAAAAAATCCCCTTCACAGGCACCGGCCGCAGCGGCCCGCCCTGTGAAGGGGATTTTTCATTGTCTTTCTGTTCGCTTATCCCTGCTTTGCTTCCCCGGTGGGGCGGCGCAGAAGGGTGTACGGACCCAGCGGCTCTGCGCAGGGAATGGCATATTCCATCATCGCATGGGGTGTGGCTTCCACGCGCTCACCTTCCCCATTTTCGATCCATTCCGGCGTGATGGGCACCACCCGGCCGTCCGGGCACAGCGCCTCAATGGTTTCGCCCAACGTGAATTTCCCCCGCTGGGTGCAGTGGGCCACCCCATTTCCCCAGCGTTCCACTACACCGATGAACTCCCATTCCCGGATGTAACCGCCCCGCTGAGTGCTCTGGGCGGCATGTTCCCGGCCGAAGTAAAACCCCGGGGAGTAATGCCGGTGGCTGGTGCGGGTCAGTTCTTCCAGCGCCTGCTGGGGCAGCTGATAGTGCTCCGGGTCCTGCAAAAAGGCATCCAGCGCCTGCCGGTACGCACTGGTAACCGAGGCCACATAATAGGCCGTTTTGGCGCGGCCCTCAATTTTCAGGCTGTCCACGCCTGCTTGGCAGATCAGATCCAGGAACGGCGCCGTGCACATATCGTCCGCATTCAGGATGTAGCTGCCTTCCGGCGTTTCGCCGATCTCCATCCACTGGCCGGGGCGGGTCTCCTCCGCAATGTGGTACTTCCAGCGGCAAGGCTGGGCACACTGGCCCCGGTTGCCGTCCCGTCCGGTCAGATATTGGCTCAGCAGGCAGCGCCCCGAAACGCTCATGCACATGGCCCCATGCACAAAGGCCTCAATTTCCAGTTCCGGCGGTGTCTTGTCCCGAATGCGGGCAATGTCCTGCAGGCTCAGTTCCCGCGCCAGAACCACCCGGCTGGCCCCCATGCGGTAGGCCGCTGCGGCGGCACCGTAGTTTGTAATGCCCATCTGGGTAGAAAAATGAATGGGCATCTCCGGTGCCAGCTCCTTCGCCATTGCCAGCACGCCCAAATCGGCCACGATCAGCGCATCCACCCCCGTCTGCTGGGCGGCACGAATGGCTTCCGGAAGTCGGTCCATCTCCTCATTGGTGGGCAGGGTGTTCATGGTCAGATACACCTTGCGGCCGCGGGCATGGGCAAACACACAGCCCTCCTGCAGCTGCTCCGGGGTGAAATTCTTTGGGGCCGTGCGCATTCCGAACTCGGGCAAACCCGCATAGACGGCATCCGCGCCAAACATTACGGCATATTTCAAACGTTCCAGGTCACCCGCCGGGCTGAGCAATTCCGGTCGCTCCAACATGGTTTTGCATCCTTTCTCTTCTGCATTTCGGCCGGTTTTGGCCGTGCCGCCCGCACGGTTCAGCCGCCCAGGCTCTGGTTTACACTCTGCGCCGTGCGCACATTGGCCTGGTGCTCTTCAAACGTGGAAGCATAGTAATACTTGCCGGACAGGTCTGTCACAAAGAAGTAGCAGGGGCTTCCGCCCTGTTCGCCCACCAGCTCCGTGTTCGGATTCACCACAGCCTCCATGGCCGCCAGGCCCGGGTTTGAAATTGGCCCGGCGGGCAGGCCCTCACAGCTGTACGTGTTGTAGGCATTGTACATCCCTTCGGGCAGGTTCTCCCAGCCGCCGTAGTACGGGGCCACCCAGTTGTAGAGATAATTGTTGTCGTTCGGGTCCTGCACATAGCTGCTGGCGTTGCTCTCCAGCCGGGGATAGGGCGAGCCTTCCGCCAGCCGGTTCAGGAACACCTCGGCCACATTCCGGTCCTCCTCATTCCCGGCCTCCTCCTGCACAAACGAAGCCAGAATCACCACATCTTCCAAGCTCATGCCGGAAGCGTCCACTTTCTCCAGCAGTTCGCCGTCTACGCGGCGGTCAAATTCGCTGTAAAATGTGTTCACATAATTGTACACCGTATCGTCCTTAAAAAACTCGTAGGTTTCCGGGAACAGATACCCCTCGCACTTCATAAACCGGTTCTCGTTGTCCGGAATCCGGGTCCAGAAGTCGTACTGGGAGAAATCGCTTCCGTCCTCCCCGTTTGCGCAGGCCAGGAACTCCTCGGCCGAACACAGCCCGGCGTCCTCCATGGCCTGGGCAATGCCCAGCGCCGGGGTACCCTCCGGGAAGGTCAAGGTCACGGTATCCGCTGCGGCATATTGGCTCAGCGCGTCGATCAGCGCATCATAGCCCATCCCCTTGTGCAGGGTAAAATCACCGTACTGCAGCTGGCTGGCTTTGCCGGACTGCTTCACATACAGGCGGAACACCTGCGGGAAGCGAATCACACCCGCATCCGCCAGCTGCTTGCTGATGCTCGCCACACCGCTGCCCTGGGCAACGCTCACGGTCACATCTGCACCAGGCGCGCCGCCCTTTACTTCTCCCAAAACCGTCACCGCTGCCACGGCCGCCAATGCCACGACCAGCACCAGAACCACCAGCAGCGGGGCACATCCCCGCTTTTTCTTTGGCTTTTCCTGCATGATTTTCTCCTTACTCTTCCGCTGCGTCCAGCATCAACCGCATGTAGCTCTCCGTCACATCAAAGGGGCGGCCGAAAAAGCGGATGCAGCCGTAATCTTCCCGGCTTCCCTCGCCCAAAAACAGGGTCTGCTCGGTGCCAAGCAGCAGTTCGGCCCGTTCGGCCCCGACCTTTTCCCGGGCGGCCTCCATCAGCTTTTCAGCCGGACGGTCCCCGATTGCGAACAGCTCAACAAAATGCAGGGTCTCCCCTTTTTGGAAATACATCCCGTACCCATCCTCACTGGAAACAATGGTCAGGCCGCGGCTGTACAGATCGGTCATAACCTCCACCAGAGCGTGAGACGGCAGGCAAACGCTGTCCGGCGCATACTGGCGCCGAAGCTGCTCCAGCGTGCGCACGGTCACTGCATCAAAATCCGCCTGTGCCCACAAATTGCGCCGGATGGCGCGGCTCAGCCGCCGAACACCGAACGCTTTCTGGTAGCCGTTTTCGGTATACAGCGCCCATTGCTCCGCCGTGCGGGGCCGAGCCACTGCAAAGGTCACGCCGTCCTCATGCACCCACTCTTCCGCCTTGTGCAGAATCTCCGCCTCCCGGCCCTGCGGGGCACTCAGGCCGTAAAAGTACACGCCGTTTCTCGGACCAAGTGTCACCGGCACCGCGCACACAAAGGCCTCCGGGCCGTTCGGCCCATCCTCCACCAGCAGGTGCTCCACACCGGCAAACCGCTCCAGCGCCATCCGGGCATAGTCCAGGCTGGCGTGATGGGCGTTTTCGAACAACCTACACAAAGCATCCAGATCCTTTTTTTCAGCAATCCGCATATTCGCTTCACTCCCCTCAACGGCAGCTGCATTCCTCTGCCGGTCCACAATTTCTTATTGATAACGAACAGACTCTTCCCGATGTTTCAAAACCAGCGCAAGAATTTCCCGGTGAATGTCCTCGATCGGGCGCATGGCGCCGTTCTCATCGCAGCGCACCCGCTGCCAGTGGAACCGATCGGCACAGTACTCCGCCGCATGGCGGCTGGCCTTCAGGTATTCCACATCCCGCTCGTGGATGTCCTTCCGGGTCTCATCCCCCTGGTAGCGGCCGGTCATCAGCGCCTGGCTTACCTGCGGGTCCACCTGCAGGTAGATCACCTGCTCCGGCTCCGGGATGCCCAGTTTTTCATACTCAAATTCAAACAGCCAGTCCAGATAGGCGTCCCACTCTTCCCTCGGCAGCTTCGAGCACTGATGAATGCCGTTGCTGGTGGTGTAGCGGTCTGCGATCACCACGCCGCCGTCGTCATAATATGCCCGCCAGTCCTTCTGGAAGCTGGCGTATCGGTCCACCGCATAAAAGGTGGAGGCCGCATAGGCGTTCACGTCTCCGGGTTTCTGGCCGAACTCCCCCGCCAGATACATTTTAACCGGTTCACAGGCGGGGCTTTCATAATTGGGGAAGCTGATCTTCCGCACCGGAAGGCCCTGCCGCTCCAGCGCCTGTGCCAGAAGCCCGGCCTGGGTCGCCTTGCCGCTGCCGTCCAGCCCTTCCAGCACGATCAAATGGCCCTTCACCGGTTGGCTCCTTTCTTCAGCGCGGCGTAATGGGCGCGCATTTCATCCGCCCGGCCGCAGCTCATCTTGCCTTCCGGGCAGGGGCCTGCCACACAGGAGGGGCCGGCCGCCTCAAACAGCGCCGGGGCCACCTCATACACCAGCTTGAACATCTGCTCCGCCAGCTCCCGGATCTCCCACTGGGCCCGGTTGCAGCAGCGGTGATGGAAGAAGTTCTGCAGGCTGCGGGCGTTCATGGTCACGATCATTTTCGTAGTGCAGGCGTTGGGCAGCACAAAGCGGGCATCCTCAATGGCCATTTTCTCGGCCTTCTTGGCGGCCTTTTCCTCGTCCATGCCCTGCGCCACCAGCTGGCGGATGTGCCCTTCCTTCAGCACCGCGGCAATGCGGCGGTAGTGCTCCGCCTCTTCGGCCATGGCCTGCTCAAAGGCTGCCAGGCCCTCCGGGTCCTCTTCCACGGCGGGCGGGGTCACATATTCAAACTGATCCAGCCGCACATAGCGCTGGCTCTGCACGCTGAAGCTGGCAATGCGGTGCCGGGTGATCTGCGCCAGCAGGCTGCGGCTCACACCCTCAATGGCAAAAGTAAAGCTGGCGTGCTCGGTGGGACTTTCGTGGCCCATACGGGCCAGCATCCGCACAAAATCCGCACTTTTTTCGGGGGTAAGCCCATCCAGCAGGTCGTCAATGTGCGCGTTGGAGTAGCAGAGCTTTGCGGCGGCCGCCACAACCTTTTCCGGCTCCGGCGTATGAGCGATCAATGAAACTTTCAGCATTTTCTTCACCTTTTTTATTCCTTAATGAGGGTAATGGGCGCATAGTTGGCCATGGTCTTTTTCACGCCGACCCGGTCAAAACGGATCTCCACAATGGTGTCGCCTGCCACCGGCGTCACCTTCAGCACCTGGCCGCGGCCAAACACCTTGTGGTCCACCAGATCGCCCGGCTGGAAGCTGGGCTTCTCGCCCGCCTTCTGCGCCGGGGCCCCAGCCGAAGCCGTGGCGCTGGTCCAACGCCGGGCACCGGGGTGCTCCTGCGCGGCCCTCTGGCCGATGGTCTGCCCGGCTGTGCCGCGGCCTGTGGTGCCGTCGTAGCCGCTTCCGTAGCCGGTTCGGGCCGTTCCGCCCTGGCCGAAGCTGCCCTGACCATACCCCCGGCCGGAGGCGCGGTTGTATTCGTTGTTCAGGTAGCCGCGGTTTGCACCGCCGGCTGCCCGGCCGCCGTAGCCGCCGCCATAGGCACCTCCGTACCCACCGCCGTACCCGGCATACTCACTGCGACTCGCGCCGCCCCACGAACGCTGCAGGTTGGGGCTTTGCTCCTCTTCCAACAGGTTCGCGTCGATCTCCTCCAAAAAGCGGCTGGGGCGGTTGCGCCGGGTCTGGCCGAAAATCATCCGGCTCTGGCTGGACGAGAGGTACAGTTCCTTTTTGGCGCGGGTAATGCCCACATAGCACAGCCGCCGCTCTTCCTCCAGATCCTCATCCGAATACCGGCTCAGCTCACTGGGGAACACGCCCTCTTCCATGCCCAGAATGAACACATAGTCGAACTCCAGGCCCTTGGCCGCGTGCATGGTCATCATCACCACCACGTCGGTGTCCTGGTCGTAGCTGTCCAGATCCGAGATCAGGGCCACCTCTTCCAAGAATCCCTCCAGGCTGGCCTCTGGGCCCTTCTGGTCCGCATAGGTTTTCACGCTGGAGATCAACTGGCCCAGGTTTTCCAAACGGGCCGCGCCCTCATCCCCGGCCGCCTTCAGCATGGCCTCGTAGCCGCTCAGCTCCATCACCTTGGCGGCAAATTCATCCAGCGGCAGCGTGTCTGCCGCCTCTTTCAGCTGCTGATACAGCTGGTAAAACTTCAGCAGCGGGGCCGAAGTACGGCCCAGTTCCGGGAACTGATCCGCCCGGCGGCACACATCCAGCAGCCAGGTTCCCTCCCTCGCGGCGATTTGCGCCATCTTTTCCAAGGTGGTGGCGCCGATCTTGCGGGCCGGTTCGTTGATGATGCGCCGCAGCCGCAGGTCATCCTGCGGGTTGGCCACCACCGACATATAGGACACAATGTCCTTGATTTCCTTGCGGTCGTAGAAGCGTTGGCCGCCCACGATTTTGTAGGGAATGCCCGCCCGGGCGAAATAGGTTTCCACGGGGTTCGACTGGGCGTTCATCCGGTACAGCACCGCATGGTCGCGCAGTTTTGCGCCCTTGCGCAGATTCTGGCCGATCACGGTGGCGATGTGGCTGGCCTCGTCCTGCTCGTTTTCGGCTTCGTAGTGGTGCACCTTCGCACCCTCGCCGTTTTCGGTCCACAGGGTTTTGCCCTTGCGGCCATGGTTGTTCTTAATGACGCAGTTGGCCGCGTCCAGAATGTTGGAGGTGGAGCGGTAATTCTGCTCCAGCCGAATGACCTTTGCGCCGGGGAAATGGTGCTCAAAGTTCAGGATGTTTTCAATGGTCGCCCCGCGGAAGCGGTAAATGCTCTGGTCATCATCGCCCACCACGCACACGTTATGGGTGCCGCCGCCCAAAAGCCGCACCAGATGGAACTGCGCCACGCTGGTGTCCTGATATTCGTCCACCAGAATGTAGCGATATTTGTTCTGATAATACTCCAGCACGTCCTTTTCCTGCTGGAACAGGCAGACCGTATTGTAGATCAGGTCGTCAAAGTCCATGGCGCCGGCGCTTTTCAGCCGCCGCTGGTAGGCCTCATACACCTTGGCGATCAGGCCCGCCTTGGTGTCTGCCGGGGCGGCCAGCGCCTCTTTGGGGCTGACCAGTTCGTCCTTCAGGCGGCCGATCTGCCCCATGCAGGCCTTGATGGGCAGGAACTTATCGTCCACCATCAGCTGCTTGTAGACTTCCTTCATGGCCCGCTGCTGGTCATCCGTGTCGTAGATGGTGAAGCTCTTAGGATAGCCCAGCCGCTCACCGTCCCGCCGCAGGATCCGCACGCAGGCCGAATGGAAGGTGGAGGCGTTCACGTCGCCGCCCTCGGTGGGGCCAAGCATGGCCGCCAGACGGTTCTTCAGCTCGTCCGCCGCCTTGTTGGTAAAGGTAATGGCCAGCACATTCCAGGGGCGGGCCGGGTCCTTCGCCAGCATGGGGGCCAGGCTGGCCGGGGCCGGCGTGCCCATCATCTGGGCCGTGCGCAGGGCGATCACGTCCTGTTCGGTCACCTCGCGGGGGGTCCAATCGCTGCCGTGCGCCTGCCCGAAGCGAATGATGTTTGCAATGCGGTTGACCAGCACGGTGGTTTTGCCGCTGCCTGCGCCCGCCAGAATCAGCAGCGGGCCTTCGGTGTGGAACACCGCCTGCTTCTGCACCGGGTTCAGCCGCCCAAAGCCGCGCTCAATGTAGCGATCCCGCAATTTCAGGAATTCCTGAGTAAATTCATTGGCCATTGTGTGAAACCTTTCCTGTCCGATCCTCTTGCTTCGCGGAAGAGGCGCGTGCATTCACCGCCCTTCCGCTCCTGATCGTTTTTCGCCGCCTCTGCCCTAACGTCGGCAGTCCTCGCGAAAGCAGCCCGTCGTTCATCGCAAGCTGACCAGGCCGCATAATCAGTTTATATTATATCATAAATGCACAATTTTGGCCAATTCAGAATATCTTAGCCGCTCTTATTTTTCCTTCGCATATACGTCTATTTTACAATTTTCTCCAGTGTGAAAACTTCAGACTTTAAAAGGGCACAAAAAAAGAAGCGATTCATCTCCCTTACAGGAAGATGAATCGCTTCGACTAGTTCTTAAGTATCACGCAATAGCGCTGCAAAAACACACAGCCTCAAATCGCCTCGAACCAATCAGCCAAAGATGTTGATGAGGATGCCCGCCGCCACGGCGCTGCCGATCACGCCGGCCACGTTGGGGCCCATTGCGTGCATCAGCAGGAAGTTCTGGGGGTTCTCCTTCTGGCCGACCTTCTGAGAAACGCGGGCCGCCATGGGCACCGCAGACACACCGGCCGAACCGATCAGGGGGTTCACCTGGCCGTGGGTCAGCACGCACATGATCTTGCCGAAGAGCACGCCGCCAGCCGTGCCAAAGCTGAACGCGATCAGGCCCAGCGCAATGATTTCCAGCGTCTGCAGGTTCAGGAAGGTGTTGGCACTGGTGGTGCAGCCAACCGACAGGCCCAGGAAAATGGTGATGATATTCATCAGCTCATTGCCCGCAGTCTTCTGAATGCGGTCCACAACGCCGCATTCCTTCATCAGGTTGCCCAGCATCAGCATACCGACCAGAATGGCGGAATCCGGCAGGATCAGGCCAATCAGGATGGTGCACATGATGGGGAAGATGATCTTCTCGGTCTTGGAAACGGTGCGCAGCTGCTTCATCACGATCATGCGCTCTTCATGGGTGGTGAGCGCTTTCATGATGGGCGGCTGAATGACCGGAACCAGTGCCATGTAGCTGTACGCCGCCACGGCGATGGAGCCCAGCAGCTGAGGGGCCAGACGGCTGGTGACGAAGATGGCGGTAGGGCCATCGGCGCCGCCGATGATGCCGATGGAAGCGGCCTCAGGGCCGGTGAAGCCCAGCAGCTTCGCGCCCAGGTAGGTGGTGAAAATGCCCAGCTGCGCGGCAGCGCCCAGCAGCAGGCTCTTGGGGTTGGAGATCAGGGGGGCAAAGTCGGTCATGGTACCGATGCCCATGAAGATCAGGGGCGGGTAAATGCCCAGCTTTACGCCCATGTACAGCATATCGCCCAGGCCGCCGTGATGCAGAATCTCATTGAACAGCGGGTAAATGGACGGGTCAGCCGCATCGGCGGGCGCAAGGAAATACTCCATGTGGATGATGCCGCTGCCCGGCAGGTTTGCCAGCAGCATACCGAACGCGATGGGCAACAGCAGCAGGGGCTCAAACTCTTTTACAATGGCCAAATACAGCAGGATGCAGGCCACCACGATCATCGCCAGGTAGCCAGGCTCCTGCGCCAGGCCCACGAAGCCGGAGTTCCGGGCGATACTCATCAGTGTATCCAGAATTGCACTCATGTTTCGTACCTCCCCTTAAAAAGGCTCGGTGTTGGCAGCAACACCGGCGCTGGCCCAGGCACTGCGCCCGCCGATTCTGGCGCGGCGAACAGCACGCAGGGTGTACTTCACGCCCTCGGGGGCGTCCATGCAGGCAATGGCACCTGCAATGGCCGCCACCACCTCGGCGGGAATGCCCGCCTGAACATCCGGCCCGGACTGAGAGGCCGCCACGGCACCCGCAATGGCCGCCAGCATCGCAGGCTCCATCGGGGCCTGCTCAGGCTGGGCTGCCTGCTGCACCACTTTTTCAGCCTGTACAGCCTTTTCGGCTGCAGCAGAAGCCTTTGCCGCCGACGCAGCCGCGGCCTGGGCCTCCTTTGCGGCAGCCTGTTTGGCAGCAATACCATCAAAGATCTTACCCTGAATGGTAATGATCACAGTCAGCAAAACCAGAATCAGGAACACCAGCAGAATGCCGGTCAGCACCACCACGGGGATGGACGGTTCCGGATCCAGCTTCAACAGCACAGGGGTCAGGAAATTTCCCATGAGACAGCCTCCTTACAACATCGTATCTTTTTTAATTATAGCGGATGAAGCTTCAGGTTTCAACACCATTTTGTTCACAAACGCTTCAAATTGTCACAAAAACTTTTCACTTTCGGCTGCGCTTTTCCCGGTTTGCCGTACCGCGATACCGGCGCAGCAGGGCAAACAGCAGGGCCGCCGTCAAGCTGCCCACGGCCAGCGCCAGCAGACCGCCCAGCGGGTTCTGCCCCAGCGGGAACACAAAGATTCCGCCATGCGGCGCGGGGATGGAGCAATTCAGGCACATGCTCACCGCGCCGCCCAGGCCGCCGCCCACCGCGCAGGCAAAAATCAGCGCCAGCGGGCTGGACGCCAGGAACGGCAGCGCCCCTTCCGAAATAAAGCACAGCCCCAGCAGGTAGTTCACAAAGCCCCGCTGCCGTTCTTCCGGGCTGAACAGCCCCGGAAAGAGCGTGACCGCCAGCGCCGTGGCCAGCGAGGGCACCATGCCGCCGATCATTACCGCGGCCATGATCTCCCCCTGGCCCCAGGTGAGGGCCACCGTGCCGAACACATAGGCGGCCTTGTTCACCGGCCCGCCAAAGTCAATGTTCATCATGGCGCCCAGCGCGCAGCCCAGCAGCAACTGGCTGGAATCTCCCAGATGATTCAGGAATTGATAAATTCCGTTGTTGATCGCCCCGAACAGCGGGTTCATCGCCCCAACGCACACGCCGATGAGCAGCAGGCCCGCCACCGGATACACAAGAAGGGTGCGCACACTGTCCAGATACTCCGGCAAGTGGCGGGTCAAACGCCGCAGTAACACCACAATACCGCCGGCCAGGTAGCCGGCCGCCAGTGCCGCCAGCATTCCCCCGCTGACCACGGGTACCTGATCGTTCCACAGGCTTTCCAGGCTGGTGCCCTGAATGGCCAGCGTGCCGCCCGCAAAGCCCAGCAGCAAACCCGGCCGGTCGGCAATTGCAAAGGCAATGTACCCGGCCGCCACCGGCCCCATCAGATTAAAGGCGCTCTTGCCCACCGCCGTCAAAAATGCGGCCAGCGGTGTGTTGCTGCCGAAGGTGGCCGTCCCCAGGCTCACATCGTCCACCAGGTAGGCCATTGCCATCAAAATGCCGCCCGCAATCACGAAGGGCAGCATATAGCTGATGCCGTTCATCAGGTATTTGTAAAGGCGGCGGCCGATCTCCGCCGACGGACGCTTGCCACGCTCCTCGGCCCGCAGAATCCGGCCCTGGCCATCCAGCGCCGCCTCCAGCAATTCTTTCGGATGGTGAATTCCCTCGGCAACTGGAACAACCAGCACCCGCTTGCCCGCAAACCGGGCGGTTTCCACCTCTTTGTCCACCGCCAGAATCACCGCATCGGCCTGCTGAATTTCCTCCGGGGTAAATTCGCCGTCCACACCCCGGCTTCCGTCCGTCTCAATGCGCACCGGAAGGTCCATTTCCCGGGCCGCCGTGCGGAAGCTCTGTGCCGCAATGTAGGTGTGTGCAATGCCGGTGGGGCACGCCGTAACCACCAGAATTTTGGCCGGCCGGGCGCTCTTTGGCGCATCTTCCTCGGCCGCACCGCTTTCCCGCGCCAGCAGGTTCTCGGCCTGCTCCGGACTGGCGGCCTCCAGCAGGCCCTGATGCACACCGGGGCGGTTCAGCGCCATGGCCAGCATGGCCATTATGTCCATATGCACCGTACCGTCCTCCGGGGAGGCGATCATCAGGAACACATTGACCGGCTGCCCATCCATCATGCAGCGGCAATCCATGCTTTTGTGCAGCACCAGCAGCGCTGCTGCGGGCACCGCCACCCCGGCAGACCGGGCGTGCAGCAGGTCCAGGCCGCCCTGCACCGCCGTGTTGCTCTGCCTCTCGCGCTTTGCCAGGTCCCGTGCAAACTGTTCCGGGTCGCTGAGGCAGCCATCCGCATCCAGCATGGCGATCAGCCGCCGAATGGCCTCTTGCCGGTCGGCCACCTCGTCCACCAGCCGAATCCGGCTCGCCGGCAGGATCTCTTCCATTCGCATGACGGTCCCCCCATTTCGTTTTCTCCCGCTTTATTTCGTGTGGGCGCAGCTTCCCTTGTACAATTGGGTATAGCATAGCATATCCATCCTTTGGGAAGAATGGAGTTTTCGCTCTTTTTGACAAATTTTGCCCACGAAGCGCTCGCTTTTTGCTGTTTTTCTCTATTTGCTTACAAAAATGACTTCCACACGGTTGAAGAAAGGGCGCAGCACGGCCCAACAAGGCCATCCTGCGCCCTTTTTTATAAAAGAATCTGTTTCAGCACCGCTTCAGGCAGTTTTCGCCGATGCAAGCCCGGCGCTGTCACTCCTGCGGCTGAGCATCGCCATCGGCCGCTTCCATTTCATCCAGATGCGCTTTCAGTTTTTCAAAGCTCTCCGCGCTGATGACATGCTCCATCCGGCAGGCGTCCTGTGCCGCCAGGAAGGGGTCCACCCCCAGCTTGGTAAAGAAGGAGGTCAGCACCCGATGCCGCTCATACACCTGGGAGGCCAGGTGCTCGCCGCTTTCCGTAAGGGTAATCAGGCCGTCCTTGTCCATCAGGATGTATCCGCCGGTCTTGAGCAGACCCATGGCCCGGCTGACGCTGGGCTTTGAGAAATTCATCCGGGCGGCAATGTCAATGCTGCGCACATAGCCTTTCTCATTGTGCAGAATGAGGATGGTCTCCAGATAGTCTTCCCGCGATTCAAAGCTTCGCATACTGCGTTTCCTCCTGTATGGTTCCGGGCAATGCCTGCGCTTCTGCCCTTCGCTTACTGTTTCTGGGCGGCGTTCTGCTGTGCCTTTGCCACCTGCATCATGATGGCGCACTCCATGCGCTTGCGGAACAGCTCACAGCCGTATTCATACACGCCCTTGATGCTGCCAGTGGCATGGTAGGCGTTGGCCGCACAGCCGCCGCTGCAATACAGGCGGGCCCAGCAATCCTTGCAGTCCGGCCGGGCATAGGCGTTGCACAGCTTGAATTCATCCCGCAGTTCGGTGTTGGTCACACCGTCCCACACGTTGCCCAGCAGGTACTTTTCGTCGCCCACGAACTGGTGGCAGGGGTACAGATCGCCCCACGGCGTCACCGCCATGTACTCGGTGCCGCTGCCGCAGCCGGAAATGCGCTTGTAGATGCAGGGGCCGCCCTTCAGGTCGATCATGTAATGGTAGAAGGTAAAGCCGCGGCCCTCGCTGTCCCGCTTGAGCATCTCCTTGGCCAGCAGTTCATACTGGTCAAACAGCACCGGCAGATCCTCCTTGGTCAGCGCATAGGGGTCATCCGGCGCGCAGACCACCGGCTCCATGGAAAGCTCGGTAAAGCCCAGGTCGGCCATGTGGAAAATGTCGTTGGTGAAGTCGGTGTTGTTGTGGGTGAAGGTGCCGCGCACATAGTAGCCCTTCTGGCCGCGCTTCTTCACAAATTCCTGAAATTTGGGCACGATCACGTCATAACTGCCCTGGCCGCCGGCCGTGCGGCGCAGACGGTCATGCACTTCCTTGCGGCCGTCCAGGCTCAGCACCACGTTGTGCATCTCCTTGTTGGCGAAGTCGATCACCTCGTCGTTCAACAGCATGCCATTGGTGGTAAGGGTAAAGCGGAACTTCTTGTTGCACTCTGCCTCCCGGCTGCGGCCATAGGCCACCAGCTGCTTCACCACGTCCCAGTTCATCAGGGGCTCGCCGCCGAAGAAGTCCACCTCCAGGTTGACCCGGCTGCCGGAATGGGCAATCAGGAAATCCAGCGCCTGCTTGCCCACCTCAAAGCTCATGATGGCCCGCTCGCCGTGGTATTTACCCTGGCTGGCAAAGCAGTACTCGCAGTTCAGGTTGCAGGTGTGGGCCACATGCAGGCACAGCGCCTTGACCACCGTGCTGCGCTTTTTCAGGTCAAATGCCTTGTCGGCGTATACATCCTCGGCAAACAGCTTTCCGGCCGCGGTCAATTCTTCCACGTCGCTCAGGCAGTCCTCAATCTCCTGCCGGTTCACCTCGGGCACATCCTTGTATTTTTCCAGCAAAGAGGCGATCAGCTCCTCTTTGTCCCGGCCCGCATCACAGCCGGTGATCACGTCATAGGCCAGGTCGTCCACCGTGTGCACCGAACCGCTGTATACGTCCAGCATGATGTTGTAGCCATTCATCTTATAGGCATGGATCATTCCGATTTATTCTCCCTCAGTCTCCGCCGCCCGGCGCATGGGCGGCGGCAAAAAATTTCAAAGAAAAGCGCCGCACAGCCGCAGTGCGGCCAGGCGACGCCCTTTCGTTAAGCGATCAGCGCTGACGCTCTCAGTGGTTCTCGCTGCACTTCTCGCACTGCTGGTTGGCAACACCGCAGGAAGTCTTGCAGGCAGACTGGCAAGAGGTCTGGCACTCGCCGCAGCCGCCGTTCTTGGCGCTCTGGGCCAAGTCGCGGGTATCCAGGGTCTGGATTCTCTTCATAACTACACAACTCCTTTTGAAAAAGCCTTTGGGCACCGCCCCCAAAAGAGCGGCTGCTCATATAGACATATTGTAACCCCTAGCCGGGGGTCTTGTCAACGTCTTTGTAACGTATCCCGGCTGCCGCGGGGGTCATCTTCCGTTTCGCACAAAACCGCCACGCAATTTTCCTTTCCGGTGGTGCTTTTCAGGGCCACGCCGCAGCGGGCCAGCCACTCCAGCTGTTCCACCGCCGCTTCGTCCACCCGTTCTCCCGGCGCCAGAATGGGAATGCCCGGCGGGTAGGCCCAGAGATATTCCGCGCTCACCCAGCCCAGTGCCCTGCGCGGCGGCAGCCATTCGTGCGGCTGCCGCAGAGCCTGTGCCGCCGGAAGCACAAACACCGGTGCCGCCAGCACCTGGGGCAGCGCCGGTCGGGGCGGCAGCGGGGCGGCGGCTTCCCGGTCCAGGGTCTCCAGTGCCGCCGCCAGCCGGGCCAGCCCTTCCTCCGTGTCGCAGGGGCTGGTCATGGCAATGGCGTAATCCCCTGCCGCCATTTCCAGCTCCAGCTGAAAGCGCCCCCGAAGCGCGGCCATCAGCTGCGGGCCGGTCAGCCCCGCGCCGCGGGCCGAAATCACCAGCTTGCCCGGGTCAAAGGCATAAAACAGCGGGTGGTTCTCCACCCGGTCGCCCCCTTTGCACAGCACGCGGATGCGCCGCAGGCCCTCAACCCGCGCAGAAAACTGCTCGAGTAAATCACCCCAACGGGCCATCCGTGCGGCGCTGTCGGCTTCCAACCAGCGCAAGCAGTGGTCCATGGCAGCCATCAGCGGATACGAGGGGCTGCTGGTTTCAAAAATGTCCAGTCCATGCTCCACGGCACGGGCGCTCACCAAATCGCTGTTCCAGTGCAGCAGCGCCGTCTGCGTGGGGCTGGGCAGGGTCTTGTGCAGGCTCTGCACCACCAGATCGGCCCCGGCCGCCACTGCCCCGGGGGCAAAACTGCCCGGCAGCCCAAGATGGGCGCCATGGGCCTCATCCACCAGCAGGGGCACCCCTGCCTCATGGCACAGCCGGGCAATGGCCGCCACATCGCTGCACACCCCTTCGTAGGTGGGTGACGTGAGGATCACCAGCTTCGCGTCCGGATTGGCCCGCAACGCTTCGGCAGCCTGTACCGGCGGCAAACTGCCCGCAATGCCGAAGGCTTCGTCCAGCGGCGGCTGCAAATACACCGGGCGCAGGCCCAGCAGCTCTATGCTGTGGTACACCGCCTTGTGGCAATTGCGGGCCACCAGCACCTTGCTGCCCTGCGGGGCCGCCGCCTGAATGGCCGCAAGCAGGCCGCAGGTGCTGCCGTTCACCAGCAGCCAGGCACGCCGGCTGCCATACAGGCGGGCCGCTCGCTCCATCGCCTCGGCCAGCACACCATCCGCATCGTGCAGGTCATCAAAGCCGTCAATCTCGGTGATGTCCAGCGTTTCCGGAACGGCGCCGCCCAGTGCGCCGGGCCGCCGTTTATGGCCCGGCATATGGAAGGGATACGCCGCCCCCGCCGCGTAGTCGGCCAGCCGCCGGGTCAGCGTGCAATCTGTTTTCTGCTTCGCCGTTTGCCTTGGCATATTCTCTTGCTTAAATTTCCATTCGCCGCTCATTCGTTTTCCTTTTCCGGAGGGGTCCCCCCCGAGTCCTTCTCACGGCCAGCCACCACCCGTTTTGCCCCCCATTTATAGGGCGCTTCCGGGCGGTTTCTTCCCGCTGTACAGCCGCCCTGGTGCGCGGCCCCGCCGCAAGCCGTTCAGGTCGTCCTTGCAGCCTCTTTTGCCGCATTGGCCGATTCTCGGCCTGCCCGCACATCGTTTTGAACCCCAATTATAGCAGAGATTTCCGCCGCTGAAAAGGCCGCCCCGCTCCCATCTTTTCCGTTTGGGGCGCCGTTTCTTTTCGCTCCTCTCATTTTGCACAATTTTTCCAATGTCATTTTGTAAAAATCGTCATTTCGTCCTCTGGTCATTCCGCGCCGAGAATGCTATGATAGAAGCCGCATGATTCAGGACCGTTTCGCCGCGTTTTTTTCGTTTTGGCGGTTCGGCCTGATGTTTTTTATTCTGATGGATTGTTTGAGGTAGTGTTTATGGCAGCTTCCACTTCTTCTAAGCCGGTTCTTTGGAAGATGACCTGGCCCATTTTCATTGAGCTGTTGCTTCAGATGCTGGTGGGCAACATCGACCAGATTATGCTCTCCCATTTCAACGCCACCGCCGTGGCCGCCGTGGGCAACGCCAATCAGGTCATCACCATTTTACTGCTCACCTTCTCGGTTATCAGTCTGGCTTCCACCATTCTGATCAGCCAGTATCTGGGTGCCGGCCAACAGGAAAAGGTTCAGCAGGTATACGTGCTCTCTGCGGTGGTCAATCTGGCCGTCAGTCTGGTGCTGATGGCGCTGCTTCTGCTGGGGGCCGACCGGCTTATGGCGCTGATGCAGGTTCCCGCAGAGGCACGGGCCGAGGCGGCGGTGTATCTGCGCATTACGGCGGTCAGCCTGCCCTTTCAGGCCCTGATGCTCACCTTCAGCGCCTTCCTGCGCGCCCACGCCCGCATGACGGTGATCATGCTGTCCACCGGCGTGATCAACCTGGTCAACATTCTGGGCAACACCGCCCTGATCTACGGCCTTGGCCCCCTGCCCCAGCTGGGCGCGGCAGGCGCGGCGCTCTCCACCCTCACCTGCCGCATGGTGGGTATGTGTCTGCTGCTGGTCTCCTTCCTGCGCAGCATTCCCGGCGCGACGCTTTCACCCCGGATGCTGAACCCCTGGCCCTCGATGTTGTTCCGCCGGCTGCTGGGCATCGGCCTGCCCGCAGGCGGTGAAGGCCTCTCCTACAACCTTTCGCAGGCAGCCAGCCTTGTGTTTGTCAACATGATCGGTACCTACGCCGTCACCACCCGGGTGTATGCCGTTATTTTCGCCCAGGTGTGCTTTATGCTCATCAGCGCGGTCAGCCAGGCCACCGCAGTTCTAGTCGGCTATGCCATTGGCGCGCGGGATTTTGAGGAGGCCAACCGGCTGAACAACCACGTATTGAAGGTGTTCACCCCCATTACCGTCAGCATCACACTGGTACTGGCCTTATTTGCAAAGCCTCTGTACGGGCTGTTCAGCACCGACCCGCAGGTGATTGCTCTGGGCCAGAAGATCATGTGCATCGAGGTCATTCTGGAAATCGGCCGCTGCTTCAACATTGTGCTGGTGCGCAACCTGCAGGCGGTGGGCGACGTGCGCTATCCGGTCACCATCGGCATCATCAGCCAGTGGGCGGTGGCCGTGGGCGTGGCCTGGCTGCTGGGCATGAAGCTGGGCCTCGGCCTGGCCGGCATCTGGATGGCCTTTGCCATGGATGAATGCCTGCGGGGGATCATCTTCTGGGCGCGCTGGAAGAGCGGCCGCTGGAAGGATCTGCAAACGGTGTAAGTCCGCCGCGTCCAGATCATCTTATCGGCTTTGTTGACGGACGTTCCAACTTTTATCCAGTAAACACAGAAAAAAAAGCGTCTGTGTTCCGGGCTTTCTCCGGGACGCAGACGCTTTTTTCTGTTCGCCGTTAATTGCAGTTAGAATTGTGCAGAGCCTTGCAGCGCTTTACGGCGCTACGATTTCATAGGCCGCCTCATCGCTTTGGGCCGGTCGGTTCTCGATGCAGTCATCCGGCTCCATGCTGCATCCACAGTCCTCATCGCCGGTCGTACCGCCGCTCTTCCCGGCATAACTGCGTGTGTTTCCGCATCCGGCCGAGCGGGCGCTTTCCGGATAAAGCACCGGGGCGCCCCAGTCGTATCCGTAGTCGTCCACGCTGCCGTCGCTCACATTGCCCTCGGTATCGTACAGGCCCGTTGCGCCGGGCCCCGGCACCGCTTCGGTTTCGGCAAGGTTCTGGTATTCCATGGCATCCACCTCCCTGCCCTCAGCCTATGCAAGGGCAGGCGCGGCGGTTACTGGTCAAACTCGCCCTTTACCGACCGAGCAAACAGCTTCTGCAGGGCCTCCATGGGGTCAACCTTCTGATACACAATCTCATACACCGTCCGGCAGATGGGCAGATCGACCCCGTATTTTTTTCCAAGGCCCACCAGCGCTTTCACCGTGGGCACGCCCTCGGCCAGTTTGCCGTAGGGTTCACCCTTCACATAGCACTCGCCGTAATGCCGGTTGTGGCTGTGGGCCGAAAACAGGGTGGCCTCATAGTCGCCCAGGTGGCACAGCCCATACGCCGAAAGCTCATTGCCGCCCATGGCCCGGATCAACCGGGAGATTTCCCGGGCGCCGCGGGCCATTAGCGCGCCTTTCAGGCTGGAATAGCCCACGCCGTCCAGCATGCCGGCCGCTATCCCCACCACGTTTTTGGCGGCAGCACCCACCTCAGTGCCCACCAGGTCGTGTCCTTTATACAGCCGGATCAAATCCGAATTCAGGTTTTCCACGATCCATTCGGTCACCGCCGGGTCTTCCGAATCCACCACCATGCAGTTGGGAATACCCGCGCAGAAATCCTGCACATGGCCGGGGCCGACCCAAACGGCCAGGTCCACTGGCTGATGCACCGTCTCGCGGAACACCTGGGTCAAGCGCTTGCCGGTGTCCGCTTCAATGCCCTTCATGCACAGAATCACGGTCTTGCCGCTCAGATCCAGCCGGTCCAGCTTGCTGCCCAGGTCCCGAAGCTGCTGGGCACTGATGGAAATAACCACCACACGCCCCCAGGCAACGGCTTTTTCAAGGTCCTGCTCCAGCAGCAGATTGTCCGGCAGCGCCTCATACTGGTTCCGGCGTTCCGCCTTCAGCTGTGCAAACCCGCGGGACCCTTCCCGCCCCCACAGCATCACCTCGTGGCGGGCGCTGTGATAGCAGGCCAAAAACGTGCCCCAGCGGCCGCAGCCAAGTACCGTGATCTTCATGCTTGTTCTCCTTCTCTGTTGTACGGACGGAAATCGCCCGTGTCAAGTCTCGTTCGGGCCGTTCGACATCCGGCCCGCCGGGCATTTCGGCAAAAGCCGGCCTGTTTTTGATGCCGCGGCCATTCAAGCAAAACCGGCCCCTGCGCCCATTCCGATACGGTAGGGCCGCGGGGGCCGGTTTTATGCACTTACCCGCCCTGTCTTTTGGGGCAGGCCCTTATCTGTAAAGCAGAAAATGTACTCCGCTCGGCTGCCGCCGCGCTTAGTTGGCCTGGCCCTCCGTTCCCCCATCGGGGCTCTCGGTTTCCGCCGGTTCCGGCGTGGGGTCCGGCGTGGGTTCCGGCGTGGGGTCCGGCGTAGGTTCCGCCGTGGGCTCCGGCGTGGGCGTCGGCGTAGCGGCCGGGCTTACCACCACCGTGGCCTCGGCCGTTTTGGTGGTGCCGTTTGCGGTAATGGTGGCCACAATGGTGTAATTGCCCACCGACAGGCTGCTCAGCGAATAGGTCTCGCCGCTACCCTGGGCTGCGCCGCTCCACTTCACGTCCGAAGCGCTGGCGCCGTGCACCACGGCCTTCAGGGTCACATTGTCTCCGGCGCTCATGGAAACACTGGCCGGCTCGATGGAAATGCTCAGCTTCTGGCTGAACTGGGCACGAACCGACAGGTTTTTGGTGAAATTGGTGTCCGTACGGGTGGCTGTGGTCACGCCATCGCTCCACTTCACAAATTCATAGCCGGAAGCCGGCACCGCCGTAATGGTATAGCTGGCATTGGGGTCCGTCACCTTGAACGAAAGCTTTGTCTGGCCGGAGCTGTTTCCATAGCTCAGGGTGCCGCTGCTGCTGGATTCCACATCATAGCTGACCGTGAACGTCTGCTCCGAAGTGCTGGAAGAGGAAGTGTCCGTCGAAGAAGAACCCGATGTATTGGCGCGCTTGGGGATGTTGGTGGCATCCTGATCCGCCGCCGGGCGCTTGTCCTCCGTCTCGTAGGCGTGCTCGCGGGCATAGGTGAGAATGGCCTTCAGCGCGTCCGACCGCATATGGATGTCGCCGTCCTGGAAATAGCCGCTCTTGCCGTAGCCGTCGTTGCCCTTCAGCACCTCGCTGCTGTTCAGGAACTTGTAGCCCTCGCTCTGGCACATCTCCACCAGCGCCTGGTTGAACTCGTCAATGGTGGTCATGCTCATATTGGGGTAGCTGCTGTGGTCCTTCGGAATAGGCGGAATGGCATTCACAATGATGTCACAATACTGATATGCCTTATGAATCGCCGTGAGCAGGTTCTTGTACTCCTTGATGAAGTCGTCCTTGCTCATGCTGCCGTCGGCGTTGTTGGTGCCGAACGTCACGATCACCCGCCGGGGCTTCATCTTGGCGATGGCATCCGGAATGGTATACTGGGTGCTGTCGTCCTTGAAGGCCACGCACTTGGTGCTGACGGCGGACTGTACGCCCATGCCCTCCTGACCCACAAACTGGTCCAGGGTGATCAGGCCATAGTTGTTCATGCGCACCGTGTTGGAGTCGCCCACAAACACCGTGGCTTCCACATATTTCTTGCCCGCATCCTTGGTTTTTGCCAGAATGGCGCTGGAGTTTTTATCAATCTGGTACTCGCTGCTGTCGTAGCTCTCCGACGAAGAATCGGAATCCGAGCCGGACTCTGCATTGCTCTTCCCGGCTTTGCTGACCATCACCGCCGTAACCGACAGAGTCACGACGATCGCCAGCGCGCAGATAGCCAGCACAATGCCGGCCTGCTTTTGTTTGGGCGATAAATTTTTCAGGTCGATCTTTTTCATTTCGTGTCCTCCATTTTTGGCACGAGAACAAAGTTTCATTCGGCCGGCCGCTGCACGGGCCGCGCCGGTCCATCGTCAGGTATCCAGAATGTATCGGGTCAGCTGACCGCAGGTTTCTGCCAGCAGAACCGGCTTGCAGGCCGCCAGCTCTTCCCGGCTGCCATAGCCGTACAGCACACCGGCTGCGTCCAGCCCGTTGGCCGCACCGCCGTTCAGGTCATCGGCCCGGTCGCCGACCATCAGCACCCGCCTGCCTGCCAGCGCCGGCTGCCCCAGCGCCCAGCGGATGACCGAGGGCTTGTCGTCAATGCTGGCGTCCAGCGTTGCACCGCCCAAAACGTCAAAATAGCGGTACAGCCCCTGCTCTTTTAAAATGGGAAGCGCTACCGGCAGGGCCTTGCAGGTCGCCGTTCCCAAAATCACCCCGCTGCGCTTCAGCGTCTCCAGCATCTCCACAACGTCGGGGTACACACTGCACTTATGCTGGCCGATCCGGTCATAGTATTCCCGGTAGATCTGCACAGCCTGCTCGCTCTTCTCCTCGCTTCCCAGCGTTTCAGAGAATGTCTTGCGCAGGGGCGGCCCCAAAAAGCGGTTCAGATCCAGCGTCTCCGGGTCCACGCCCATTTGCCGGAAGGTGTGCCGCATGGTTTCGAGAATTCCGGGGCTGGAGTGAACAAGCGTGCCGTCCACATCAAACAAAACAGCGTCGTAACGCAAATCAATTGCTCCTTTTTTCGCCGGGCACACCCCGTTCGCCATGCAGCGGAGCGGTGAACGCCCAGTCATTTTTCACACAAGGCACCGGCTTTCCGGCGACATTTTAGTGCTATTATAGCACGTTCCGCCCGGTTAGACAATCTTCCCCGTTTGAGCACAAAAAAATTTTGCAAAAAACGCGGCCAATGCCTCTGCATTGGCCGCGTTTCGGTTGTTTGGCTGCACAATCCCGCCGGTCACAGCCCCGCATAATAGGCATCCAGCGCTTCCAGCCGAAGCGTCATGTACGCCTGAATCTCCTCCAGCGTGGTGTCGCTGTCGCGCACCGGCCAGCGGACATCCTCACGTACCTGCGCCCCGCTTCGGATCAATTCATCGCTGCTGTGCTGCAAAAGCGCGCAGACGTTTTCGGTGCTGAGGGGGCCGCTGCGCAGCTGCTGCCAGCGGCGCACCTTGTCCTGATTGCCCGCCTGCTCTGCCGCAGCGGCAGGCAGGGCCGTTTCGAACTCGTAGCCGTCGTCGCAGGCTTTGTCCCGCCCGAGGACGGTATAGGCCGTACTGTTCATGGTGCCGTCGTTGACGCAGGCATCCCAGCCATTCCCGAAGGTCTGGTCCAGGTCCCAGGGCACGTAAATGAAGCGCCATCCGTCCGCAGTTTTCTGCCCATAATAATAGGTGTTGTTGGCCAGATTGTCCCAGGCAAACAGCGCCTGTCGGAACAGTTCTATGTCGATCAGGTTGCTCCGGTCGCACACGGCATCCACCTGTTCCAGCGTGCTGGCCGGGTCGTGCATGGTGCGCACCAGCGTCAAAAACGGCTGCCACACCTCGTCCTGAACGCGGTTCGGATACAGTTTGGCAGACAGTTTCACGGTGTGCTTGTCGATTTTCAGATAAACGGCATCGGCGGCATAGGTCACATCGTCCTGCTGCCAGGTGCGCTGCCCGCCCACCAGCTCGCCCACCTCTGCGGCAGACTGCGCCAGCATGTAGTCAATTTCCTCCTCCGTAGGCCAGCGGTGCCCGCCGGATTTGTACAATACATCGCCCTCTTCGGCGTTCAGCTGCTTTTTGTCAATCGGCTCCTGCAGGCCATAAATGCCCTGATACTGACCGTCCGCCACCAATTCCATGTAGCACATCCGGGAGCCGATCCGGTCCGACGGGTTGCTCTGAATGATCTCTTCCCACAGGCGGAAGGCGCTGACCTCCCGCAGGCGCGTATCGTCTGCGGAAAGTGCATCCAGAATCCAGTCATTGTCCTTGCGCATTCCGCACAAGCCCAGCTTGCGTTTTTCGCCCTTGTCGTTCAGCAAGTTCATCTTGAAGGACTTTTTGTCGGCCCAACGGGAGGAATTTCCTCGAATGCGGCTTCGCATCCGGCTGATTTGAACCGTATACTCACCGCTTGGGTCAAACACCGTCACGGTTCCAGTGTATTCGCCTTCGTGCACAAAGGCATCCACAGTCTGCCAGTTCACCGGTTCGTCCAGCCGCCACACCATCATCGGCAGGCCCGTGGCCACCAGCTGCCCTTTGTCCAGCAGCTTGCCCTCTGCATTTACCACCACATAGCGGAAGGCGTGCCCCTCTTCCAGTGCTTCCTGCTTGTGGGATATCTGTGCGTCCTCGATAAAGTACAGGCGGCCGCCGGATGCGGAAAGCCCGCCCTTCCAGTCCTCGGTCTGAGCGTTCTGGGGCAGATAGGTCACGCCGGAGGCCTCATCGCGGGGCAGCTCCTCCCCCAAAAGGTTCAGCGGCAGCCGTTGAGTGCTTTCCTGCGCCCACAATTTCTCGCCCTGCGCCGCCGGCATCACCCGTGCGCCGAGGAAGGTTCGCTCCTGATAGCCCGCAATCACGGTCAGGCACATCAGCAGAACCGCCGCCACCGCTAAAAATATCCGTTTTTTCATTCTCCTTCTGCCGCGCGGCCGTCCCTGGGCCGATTTCCCGTCTCAGGACAGCAATCCGGCGCACTCCTTTCTGTGCCGTGATCCTGTGAATTTTTTCACGGGTGAAATTATAGCACATTCCCGCCTGCGCCTTCAATGCAGATTCCCGCCATTTTCGACCAAACTCCGCCATTTGTCTCCCCATAATTTTCGGTTTTTGGGTAAAATTGCAGCAAAAAACGGCCGCGCCGTGGGAAGCATCTCCCACGGCACAGCCGCTTCGCTAATTCACTGATTTTGAGGTTCTCCCCGGCAATGGGCCACTGCGGTTTAAGAAAGCAGCATCCGGTCGTTGGCCAGCTCGTCGCCGCTCACCTGCTCAAACTTCGCCAGCAGGTCAGAAACGTGCAGGTTTGCCTTTTCTTCGCCCTGCACATCGTAAATCACGTGGCCCTCATACATCATGATCAGGCGATTGCCGTACTTGATGGCATCCTTCATGTTGTGGGTGATCATCAGGGTGGTCAGATGATTCTCACGAACGATCTTGTCCGAAATGGTCAGCACCTTGTGGGCGGTTTTGGGGTCCAGCGCGGCGGTGTGTTCGTCCAGCAAAAGCAGCTGCGGCTTTTGCAGCGTCGCCATCAGCAGCGTCAGCGCCTGGCGCTGGCCGCCGGACAGCAGGCCAACCTTGCTGGTCAGCCGGTCCTCCAGGCCCAGGTCCAACATTTTCAGCTGCTCCCGGTACTGTTCCCGCTCAGCGCGGGTGATGCCAATGCGCAGGCCGCGGCTATGGCCGCGCCGGGCCGCCAGGGCCAGGTTTTCCTCAATCTGCATGGTGGCAGCCGTACCGGTCATGGGGTCCTGGAATACGCGTCCGATGTACTTGGCGCGCTGGTGCTCGCTGAGCTTGGTCACGTCCACACCGCCGATGGAAATGGTGCCGCTGTCCACCGGCCACACGCCGGCCACTGCGTTCAGCATCGTGGATTTGCCCGCGCCGTTGCCGCCGATGACCGTGACGAAGTCGCCTTCGTTCAGGTGCAGGCTCAGGTTCTTCAGCGCCGTCTTTTCGTTGACGGTACCGGCATTGAAGGTCTTATATACATTCTTAATGTCAAGCATTGGTGGTATCCTCCTTCTTGGCGGCCCGGGCAACGGGCTTTGCAAAATACTTGCCCTTCCAGTAGGGGATGGCCAGGAACACCGCCACCACCAGCGCGCTGAGCAGCTTCAGCAGGTTGGCATCCAGACCCAGCAGGATAACCACCTGAATAACAATGTAATACACCACCGCGCCCAGCGAAACGCCCAACAGACGCAGGCCGAAGTTGTGGAAGATCTTGCCGAACAGCGCCTCACCGATGATGATGGCAGCCAGACCGATGACGATGGCACCGCGGCCCATGCTCACGTCCGCAAAGCCCTGATACTGCGCCAGCAGCGCACCGGCCAGAGCCACCAGGCCGTTGGAGAGCATCAGGCCCAGCACCGTGTTGAAGCCGGTGTTGATGCCCTGGGCACGGCTCATGTTGGGGTTTGCACCGGTGGCGCGGATGCCGCAGCCCAGCTCGGTGCCGAAGAACCAGTACATGATGCCGATCAGAGCCACCGTAATGATGCCCACCATCACCAGCGGGTTGCGCAGCGCAAATTCTTTCACCCAGCGCAGAGAGATGAGCACGCCGTTTTTGTCCACGTTGATGGACTGGTTGGCCTTGCCCATGATTTTCAGGTTGATGGAGTAGAGTGAAAGCTGAGTCAAAATACCGGCAAGGATAGCCGGAATGCCCATAAACGTGTGGAACAGGCCGGTCACCAGGCCGGTGAGCAGGCCCGCCACCAGCGCCATAAACAGAGCAAACCACACATTGTGGCCGCTCAGCAGCAGCATGATGCACACGGCGCCGCCGGTGCCCATCGAACCGTCCACCGTCAGGTCCGCCACATCCAGAATGCGGTAGGTGATGTACACGCCAATGGCCATAATACCCCAGATGATGCCCTGTGCGCAGGCGCCGGGCAGTGCGCCGGGCAGGTTGCCCAGCTTTGCGAGAATCTCGATCATGAAAACAACTCTCCTTTGATTGCGGTGCTGCTTTTTTCGCCTCAGTCCGCAAAAGCATACAGATGTTTTTAGTATAGCAAAAAAGCAAGGAGAATGGAAGCCCCATTCTCCCTGTTTGCAATGTTTCGATTGTCCGAAGGGTCAATCAGCCCTCGATGGCCACATAGCCCTCGGGTGCGGTCAGGCCCAGCGCATCGCAGATTTCTGCGTTGTACTTCTTGGTCACGGTGGTGTATTCAATGGGCATCTCGGAAACATCGGCCTCGCCGGTCAGGATCTTCGCGGCCATCTCACCGGTGGTCTTGCCCAGGTCGTAGTAGCTGATGGACAGGGTGGCAACGCCGCAGCCCTTGGCAATGCCTTCCTCACCGGCGATGACGGGCACGCCAGCGGGGCGGCAGATACCATCAATGATGCCGGTGTTGGCAGCAGCCGTGTTATCGGTGGGAACATAGATCACGTCGCAGTCGGCGGCGGCGCTGCTGCAAACACTGGACAGATCGTTGGAATCGGCGAAGGAGTACTGCACGGCCTCGTAGCCCAGCTTCTCCAGCTCCGCCTGCACAACGTCAACCTGATACTGGCTGTTGGGTTCCGCCGAGCAGTACAGCAGGCCAATCTTCTTCGCATCAGGGAACCACTCCTGAATCATGGCCGCCTGCTGGTCCAGAGGAGGCAGGTCGGAAGTGCCGGAAATGTTTCCGCCCACAGTGCCATTGAAATCATCCAGGCCCAGAGCCACACCATATTCGGTAACAGAAGTGCCCAGCACAGGGATCTCGGTGGTGGCGGCAGCCGCAGCCTGCAGCGCGGGCGTTGCGTTGGCCAGAATCAGATCCACGCCGTTGGAAACGAAGGTGTTGTTGATGGTGGCGCAGGTAGTGGTATCGTTCTGTGCATTCTGGAAATCAAACTCAACGTTCTCTTCGCCCAGCTGCTCCTTCAGGGCATCCTCGAAGCCCTTGGTTGCAGCATCCAGAGCGTCATGCTCCACCAGCTGGCAGATGCCAACCTTATACTTGGTGCCCGCCGCGGCGGCAGAACCTGCCTCGCTGGAAGCAGCGGCGCTGGAAGAGGCGGAGCCGCCGCAGCCGGTCAGAGCCGCTGCGCACAGGCTGACAGCCAGAATCATCGAAAGTGCTTTTTTCATGTTTGTTTCCTCCCTTATGCCGATTCCCTCAAGGCTGCCGCCGATTCGGTTGGACCGATCCACCGCGCTGGCCTTACCGGCACGTTCTCTCTTCACAATTTAGTCTCGTGAAGTTTAACGAGGTAAAGTATATCACAATTGCCCCCGGAATTCAAGCCTTTATTGCGTAAAAGTGAGCGTTATCACTCTTTTTGTCTCTATTGCCGAAAAACCATATTTTGCTTTGTCACTTTTCACAGTTTTCAGGTTCATTGCTCCCTCGCGCCCTATTTCTATTCTCCTTTTCCCGCGCCATTCGGCCCTTTTTACAGCAAAAAAGGCAGCACCCATTCGATCAAAACGATCAAATGGATGCCGCTCCGCCTGCAAGTTCCGATCCAGCCTTGCATCGCTTTCGCCGATCTGCGGCGCTCCGCCGGGGTCACTTCCCCTTGGGGCCAATCTCTTCGGTGCGCAGCACGGCGTTCAGCCTCGGCCGCCCGTTCTCCAGGGTCAGGGCAGCGGCCGCACCGGCCTGCTTACAGCTGTGCCCCACAGTGATTGCAAAACAGGGCATTCTCCTCTACCTCCGCGCCGCACTGGGGGCACACATGGGCAGCCGGAGCTTCCTCGGTTTCAGGCTTTGCCTCTTCCGCGTCCACCTCGACGATTGGGGCCTCTTTCTCCTCTTCGGGGGCAGTAATCCCGGCAGCCTTCAGCGCTTCAATGTTGGCTTCAATGTCAGAAATTGCCTGGATGTACTTTTCCACCAGAGGCTGGTTCTCCTCGCCGTTCTTGGCCAGGCTGTACACCAATGCGCCCAGCTGGCGCTGCGCCTTGGCCAGTTTGGCCTGCTCGCTCACCAGGTCTACCTGCTTTTTGCCTTTTTCGGCCAGATCCACCGCCGTGCTCTTAACTGCATCGGCCATCTCGGTCCCCTTCTGGATCAGCTTATCAAAATCGAACGCCATACAAATCACCTCATTCTAGTCGGCGGGCCGCCTGCCGCTTACGCTGCCGCGGCCCGCTTTGTCAGCCACGCTGTATCCGGGCAGCGCGGCGCGTACCAATTAAAATGTCATTCCCCCAGGAATTCCCGCAGCATACTGTTTTTCGGCACCAGTTCCAGCGGAATGGGGTCAAACAGGGCAAAATGCCCGGCCAGCTCGTTCATCTTCTCCGCGTAGGGGTCCTTTTCCGGCAGCGAACCGGCCAGCGGCTCGATCATTCCCGCCAGCACGCACAGCTCGTAGCTGAACGAGGTATCCACCAACAGGTCCGCCTCTGGCTTGAACACCTTAATGTAGCGATCCTCGCCGTCGCACACGCGGCCCCACATACCGATGGTTTTTTCCGGCGAATGGCCGCGGAATTTGTGGTCTCGCACCATGCGCCGCGCCAGGCGGATGTCTCGGGTAGGCAACACCCGCTGCCCCTTGCTGCAATATTCTTCCCGCAGGCCGGCGTAGATTTTATATACGCTGTTCCGGGGCAGAACCTCCGTCAGAATCGGATTCAGCGCGTGGATGCCCTCGACGATGCACACACCGCCCTCCAGCTCCAGGTGCTCCCGCTCCGGCATGCGGCTCTCCGTGGGGAAGTCGAAGATGGGCAGGTCCGTGCTTCCCTTGCTCACCAGTTCGCCCAGGCAGCGGTGGATCTCATCCAAATCCAGCGCGGTCACATTTTCATAGTCCTTGGTGCCGTCGGGCAGGCGCGGGTACTCATCCAGATTCTTATAGAAATTGTCCAGGCTGACCACCTTGCTGGGGCAGCCACGCACGGTGAGCGCATCGGCAATTTTGTGGGCCGTGGTGGTTTTGCCGGAGGCCGAAGGCCCCGTCAGCATCACAATGCGGCAGCCGGACTCCAAAATTTCACCGGCAGCAGCAAAAATTCTGCTTTCATACTCAATTTCGCAATGGGAAACAAAGCGCTGGGCGCTGGCGGCAGCCGTATTGACCAGGCTGACCTCAACCAGACGTTTGGGAATCCAGATAGCGGCCATAGAACTCACCAATTCCTCTCTTACGCTCCAGAATCACATCAAATCCATTGATGTATTCATTCGCATATTTATAGTTGAAAATACGCTCGATGTGCTCGCCGCAGCCGGGCTGACGCAGCTTGGTGGAGCCGCCCGCCCCCGCGGAGAGGATCGAATGTACTTCCTCCATAATATAAATGTTGTAGTACCCCTCGTACCCCGGTTTGCACCAGCCGATGTTCTCCAGATTCTGGAGCGTGTTCTTCTGGCGGTAGAGGTAATAGGGCACATACCCTGCCTTGTTCAGGGCATCGCAGTGCTCCAGCATGGCGGCAACATCGGCGTAATCCTCCTGGCTGTGGTCGATCACCAGGCTGGAGGCCCGCTTCAACGTCAGCGTATGCACAGTGATGTTTTCCGGCTCCAGCGCGATGGCCTGCTCCAGGCTTCGGGCAAAGCCCTCTTCCGTGTCGCCGGGCAGCCCGGCAATCAGGTCCATGTTGATGTTTCTGTGCCCTGCCTGCCGTGCGTCATAGAAGCAGCGGCGGATGTCCTCGGCCGTATGACGGCGGCCGATGTGGGCCAGCACCTCGTCCTCAAAGGTCTGCGGATTGATGGAGATGCGGGTGGCCCCGTACTCCTTCAGCACCTGCAGCTTTTCCAGGTCGGTGCAGTCCGGCCGGCCGGCTTCTACGGTGTACTCTTCCAGGCGGCTCAGGTCAAAGCATTGGGCCACCTTGCCGATCAGCTGCCGCAGCTGATCGGCGCTCAGGCTGGTGGGGGTACCGCCGCCGATGTACACAGTGCGCAGGTTCAGGCCGATCTGCTCCATCTGGTTCTGAATCGCCTCAAGTTCCATGCACAGATGATCCACATAGGGCTGAATGAGCTTTTTATCCCGCTCCACCGTGCGGGAAACAAAGCTGCAATAGCTGCACCGGGATGGGCAGAACGGAATGCCGATGTACAGGCTGCAGTCCCGCAGGCCGCTGCGCTCCAAAATCGGCCGCTGCCGGTCGGCGATCCCGCGGGCCAGTTCAAACCGGCCGGGGGTACAGTCGTACTTTTCCAAAAACAGCTTCGCAATGTCCTCTTCGCTGTGGCCGGCGGCCCTTTGGTCGTGAATGATGCGCACCGGGCGCACCCCAGTCATTTTGCCCCAGGGCGGCCGGATGCCGGTCACTTCGCGCAGCAGGTCGTACACCAGGCTGGCCAGTGCAAACGCGGGCTTTTCATTCTCGGGCCGCGCCGCACGCCGCCAATGGCAAATGCCATTTTCCCGCACGCCCGCCAGCAGATGGTTCCGGCCCGCCCGGGCCAGAACCAGATCGCCGCCCCGGTGATACCCGGGCACCAGCTTTGCCATGGGATAAAACAACCGAATCACATGCTCCACATCATAGCCGGAAGCCAGGCCCAATACGGTCAGTTCCATGCGTACCCCCTCATGTAAGGGTTGTAGCGCTTTTCCTCACCCATGGTGGAAGCATCCATGTGGCCAGGAAGAACCTGAACGTCGTCTGCCAGGGGCAGCGCCTTCAGCTTTTCCAGGCTGGCTTTCATCTTCTCCGGGTCGCTCTCGGCAAAGTCCGTGCGGCCAATGCTGCCGTGGAACAGGGTATCGCCGGTGAAGAACAGGTTGCCGCACAGCAGGCACCAGCTGCCCAGAGTATGCCCGGGGGTGTGCCAGGTGCGGAAGGTCAGTTCATCCACCTTCAGCTCGCCGCCGTCCGTATATTCCCCGTCCACTTTGGAGATGGGCAGCCGCTGGGTGCCCTGCGCATCCGCCTTGTCCAGATACAGTGCCGCACCCCACTGCCTGCGCAGCTCTTCCGCGCCGGGCACATGGTCAAAATGGCCATGGGTCAGCAGAATGTGGGTGAGCTTTGCTCCATGCTCGCCCAGAATGCGGTTGTATTCCACTGGCTCACAGGAGGGGTCAATGATCACGGCATTGCCCGCCTCGGTAATCAGCAAAAAGCTGTTGGTGTAGTACGGCGGGAAGCCCGCCAGATGAAACATCTGCATAGTGCACTCACCTTCCCTGCGGTTGGTACCCTTATTGTACCCCGCAGATATGAATAAATTGTTGAACAGAACCCACAAACTGGGCAAAAATGTCAAATATTTTGTAAACTTTTATCCAATCAGCCCATTTTGGGGGGCTTTTGCCACTCGTCTGTATCCAACACCAGCGTAATCGGGCCGTCGTTGACCAGTTCCACCTGCATATCGGCCCCGAACTCGCCGTGCTGAATGCCGGCCAGCCCTTGCCGCGCCAGCTCCTTCAGAAACAGCTCGTACCCGTCCACTGAGAGCGGCTGTTTGGCGGCATGGATAAAGCTGGGCCGTTTACCCCGGCTGGAATCCCCGTACAGGGTAAAATTACTCACAACCAAAGCCTCATATCCAAGCTCCACCGCGCTGCGGTTCAACTTGCCCGCCTCATCCGGAAAAATGCGCAAATGCGCGCACTTTTCGGCCAGCTTCGGCACAACTTCCAGGGTGTCCGTATCCCGCACACCCAGCAAAATGACCAGCCCCGGCCCAATTTTCCGGGGCTCGCCCCCGTTCACAATCACACTGGCGCGGCTGACCCGCTGCAGTACTGCACGCATTTGACACTCTCCTTTGGATCAGCGGGTCACCGAAATGACCCCGCGGATCTTGCGCAGCTTTGCCACCACATTGTTCAGGTGTTCGGTGTTGGCAATGCCCACGGTCACATTCATAAACGCTTTGTCGTTCTCCCCCTGGCGCGCATTCACCGCATAGATGGGCACCCGCAGGTCGGACAGCGCCATGGCCAATTCGCCGAAAATACCGTCCCGATCTTCGGCATAGATCTCCAGCGCCGCCTTGAACGGCTCCTGGGCGGAGGCGCTGTCCTCCCAATAGGCCTTCACCCAGCGGGCGGCATTCTCCGGCTGCTTCATGCTCTGCTGGGCATTGGCGCAATCCTGCTTGTGGATGGACACGCCATAGCCGCGGGTGATGAAGCCCACGATCTTGTCGCCGGGCAGCGGATTGCAGCACTTGGCGAACTTCACCAGGCAATTGTCAATGCCTTCCACCACCACGCCATCGCTGGTGTGGGTGCGGTGAATGGACACATCTTCCACCGTAAAGTTCTTGGCGGCCTCGGCTTCTGCCTCTGCCTCCCGCATTTTGGTGTACTCGTCCTTGATCTTGCCCATAATGCGGCTGATCTGCAGGCCGCCGTAGCCGATGGCAGCGTACATCTCATCCGGGTTGTTCATGCGCTGGCGACGGGCGATCTCGCCCATAAACTCGTCCCACTTTTCGGGCGGAACGTTCACCAAAGAGCGGCGCATCTCCCGCTCCAGGGCGGCACGGCCTTCCTGAATGTTCTCTTCCCGCCGCTCCTTCTTGAACCAGTTGCGGATCTTGTTCTTGGCTTCACTGGTGGCCACGATCTTCAGCCAGTCGCGGCTGGGGCCCTTGTCCGCCGGGCCGGTGACGATTTCAATGATCTCGCCAGTGGCCACCTTGTGGTCAATGGGAACCATCTTGCTGTTTACTTTGGCGCCGATCATCCGGTTGCCCACCGCCGAGTGAATGGCGTAGGCGAAGTCGATGACCGTTGCGCCGGTGGGCAGGGCGATCACATCGCCCCGGGGCGTAAAGGCAAACACCTCTTCCGGCAGCAGGTCGCCCTTCAGATCGCGCAGAATGTCGCCCACATCGTTGGAATCCCGCTGGCTTTCCAGCAGCTGACGCACCCAGGCCAGGCGGTCATCCAGTTTGTCCTTGCCCTGCACGCCCGCCTTGTACTTCCAGTGGGCGGCCACACCGTATTCCGCCACCTGATCCATCTCCCAGGTGCGGATCTGCACCTCAAAGGGCAGCCCCTCGTGGCCGATGACCGTGGTGTGCAGCGACTGATACATATTGGGCTTCGGGGTGGAAATATAGTCCTTGAAGCGGTTGGGCAGCGGGTGGTACATATCGTGGATCACGCCCAGCGCATTATAGCATTCGGCCACCGAATCCAGAATGATGCGCACGGCATACACGTCGTAGATCTCATCAAATTCCTTTTTCTGCATGATGGTCTTGCGGTAAATGCCGTAAATGCTCTTGACCCGGCGCTTCATATAGGCATTCTCCATGCCGTTTTCTTTCAGGCGCTCCTGAATGGCATGGCTCACATGCTCCAAAAATTCATTGCCGCGGTGCTTGGCCAGCTGCTCCTTGATCTCGTTGTAGCCAACGGGGTCCAGATACTGCAGGCTGCGGTCCTCCAGCTCTTCCTTGATGCTGCTGATGCCCAGGCGGTGGGCAATGGGGGCGTACACCTCCATGGTCTCCTTGGCCTTGTCCCGGCGCTTCTGCTCCGGCCAGGCATCGCCGGTGCGCATATTGTGCAGCCGGTCGCACAGCTTGATGATCATCACCCGCACGTCCTGGCTCATGGCCAGCAGCATTTTGCGCAGGTTTTCGGCCTGCTGCTCCTCCACGGAGGAGAACTTCAATTTGGTCAGCTTGGTCACACCGTCCACCAGCAGGGCCACATCCGGGCCGAACTGGCTGCTGATCTCGTTGACAGTAACCGCGGTATCCTCCACCACATCGTGCAGAAGGCCGCCCGCCACACTCTCCGAATCCATTCCCAGATCCACCAGCAGGCAGGCCACGTGCAGCGGATGACAAATGTACGGCTCGCCGCTGCGGCGGAACTGCCCCTCATGGGCCTTTTCTGCCAGCTGGTAAGCCTTGTGGATCATTTCAACATTGTAAGGTCGGCCCGAATTTTCAAGGGCATGGGCCAGATCGCCGTACACAATATACTCAGCCATGCATCATTCCTCCATCATCGCCCGCAGCACCGGGGCGCTGGTCAGGTCCTTTTTCTCTTTGGTGGGCACCAGAACGTACCGGCGTGCGCCCTCGGTCTCTTCCACCGCAATCAGGTTCAGCTCGGTCAGCGCTTCCAGGCTCACAAGCGTTTTGCCCGTCTGCTGCGGGCCCATGCAGGCAAACAGCGGCTGCAGGTCGTTTGCATCCACCCGGCCGCTGCGCAGCTGGCGGTACAGGGCCACGGTGTCATCCCGCTCGGGCTTCAGCAGGGTGCGCTGCTGCCCATCCAGATGGGCACCGCTGCGCCATGCCTCATACAGGGCCGCCTGACGTGCCGGCTCATTTCCCAGCCCCGCCGGGCGAAGTTCCCGGGCGCGGCCGGAGACCATCGGCCCGTTGCGGCCCTCATAAACCGAAAAGCTCACCGCCGCGTCCACCCGGTCGCCAGGCTGATAAGGAATGTTGGCCGGAGCCACGCCGAAGCAGGCCAGATACAGCCCCGCGGTGCCCTGCCGCAACCGCACCCGGCTGTGGCGGCCATCGCCCATGGGATACACCCCGTCTACAATGGCGTTTTCCACCAGGAACAACGGGGCCGGGTTGCCGTGACCGCAGGGGGCCAGATAGTCCAGCCCCTGCACCTCTTCCACCGTCACCTCATCCAGCCGCACCGGCACATCCAGCCGCAGGGGCGGCTGCTGGGGCAGCGGGTAGGTTTTGGCGGCCCAGGCGTTGATCTGCTGCCGGAAGGCCTCCAGATTCTCTCTCCGGATGGAAAGCCCGGCCGCCAGGGCATGGCCGCCGAAACGCACCAGCAGATCCTGACAGGCCGAGATAGCCTGGTGCAGGTGGAAGCCCTCAATGCTGCGGCCGCTGCCCTTGCCCTCGTCTCCCTGCATGGAAATGACGATGGCCGGGCGGCCGTAGCGCTCCACCAGACGGCTGGCCACAATTCCGGTCACGCCGGGATGGAAGGCATCGCCCCACACCACCAGCACCCGGTCGTTCTTCCGGGCGGGGTCGGCGTCCAACTGCTCATTCACCCGGGCCAGGATCTCCTGCTCCGCGTTCTGCCGGTCCTGATTGCACTGGTTCAGCCGGGCGGCCAGATCGGCTGCCCGCTCGGCATCCTCGCACAGCAGCAGCTGCAGCGCCAGGGCGGCGCTGTCCATCCGGCCGGCCGCGTTCAGGCGCGGGGCCAGCGTGTAGCTGACGGTATCCGCCGTCACCGTTCGCCCGCCCATACCGCTGACTTCCAGCAGGGCCTCAATGCCCGGCCGCCCGGAATTCTGCAATGCTTCCAGCCCGCGGCGCACCAACGTGCGGTTCTCCCCGGTCAGGTCCATCACGTCCGCCACCGTTCCGATGGCCGCCAGATCACCGCAGAAATCCAGCAGCTCCTCCGGCGGGCAGCCGTCCAGCGCGCAGCACAGCTTGAAGGCCACGCCTGCGCCTGAAAAGCCCTTATACGGGCTTTCATCATCGGTGCGCATGGGGTCCACCACTGCGACGGCCTTGGGCAGCTGCCGGGGCGGCAGGTGGTGGTCCGTCACCACTAGGTCAACGCCCAGCTGGGCGGCCAGCTCGGCCTCGGCCCCGGCGGAAATTCCGTTGTCCACCGTGATGATGAGCCGGTAGCCCTTATCGGCCAGGCTGCGGATGACCTTTTCGGAAAGCCCGTAGCCCTCCCCTTCCCGGCTGGGCAGCATACAGCGCACATCTGCCCCCATGTTGCGCAGGTGGGAGTAGAGCAGCGCCGTGGCGGTCACGCCGTCTACGTCGTAGTCGCCGAACACCACCATCTTCTCTTCTTCGTCAATGGCGCGCAGAATGCGCTCCACGGCTTTGTCCATGTCCTTCATGCGCATGGGGTCGGTGAGAGGCACATCCTGCCCCAGCAGCCCCATGGCCTTTTCCGGCGTATCCAAGCCGCGGGCGGTCAGCACCCGCGCCAGCAATTTTGGCGCACCGATCTGAGCCGCCAGCTTTGCTGCAGCCTGCTCATCGGGGCGGTTTACTTGCCAGGCACGGTATGTCATCGGATCTGTTCCTCCTGTTGATGCTCACGGAATTTGATAAATTCACGAAAGTTCTTTTTAAATCGTTTTTACTTATTTAAAGTCTTTAAGGGCGGCTTCCGGCCTCACCCAAACGCAGCGGCCGACCGCACTACGCAGGGCTCAATCTCCGGCCTTGTACCGGCCCAGAATCGCCCGGGCCACGCGCAGGCCATCCACCGCCGCGCTCATAATGCCGCCGGCGTAGCCTGCACCTTCTCCGCACGGATACAGCCCCGGCAGATCCAGCGCCTGAAAATCCTCCCCGCGGGGCAGGCGCACCGGGCTGGAAGTTCGCGTCTCCAGACCGGTCAAAATGGCGTCCGGCGCCGTATACCCAGCGATTTTCCGCTCAAAGGCAGAAAGGCCGGTGCGCATGGTTGCAGCCAGTTCTTCCGGCAGCAGGCTGCCCAGATCGTAGGGGGTCACGCCCCGGTCATAGGTGGGCTGCACCCGGCCGATGGTCAGCCGCCCCTGCCCGGCCAAAAAGCTGGGCACATTCTCCGCCGGGGCCGCATATCCGCCGCCGCCCGCCCGGTAGGCCGCCTGTTCCAGCTGACGCTGGAAGGCAATGGCTCGGGCCGGGTCCTGATCAAAATCGCGGCCGTCCACACTGACCACCACCGCCGCGTTGGCATTTTTGCCGTCGCGGGCATGGTAGCTCATTCCGTTGGTGACCACACCGCCCTCTTCGCTGGCCGAAGCCACCACCTGACCGCCCGGGCACATACAGAAGGTGTACACGCATCGCCCGCCCACCTGCTGGCTGAGCTGATACTCGCCGTGAGGCAGGGCCGGGTGCCCCGCCGCCTCGTGGTACAGGCTTTCTTCAATGGCGGTCTGCAGGTGCTCGGCCCGGAAGCCCACCGAGAAGGGCTTGCAGGTAAGGTTCAGGCCGCTTTTTTGCAGCATGGCGAAGGTATCCCGGGCCGAATGCCCCACCGCCAGCACCAGCACCTCGCAGGGCAGTGTGCCCTCCGTGGTCTCAATGCCCGCAAGGCGCCCGTTTTTCACCGTCAGGCCGGTGAGGGCCGTGTCGAATCGTACCTCGCCGCCCAGCTGCTCGATCTCCCGCCGGATGGAGGCAATGACCTGCCGCAGCAGATCGGTGCCCACATGGGGCTTCTGCCGGATGGCGATTTCCGCTGGGGCGCCGTGCTGCAGAAAGGTCTCGGTGACAAATCCGCACAGCTCATCCCCAATGCGGGTGGTGAGCTTGCCGTCCGAGAAGGTACCGGCGCCGCCTTCGCCGAACTGGATGTTGGCGTTGGGGTTCAACTCGCCGGTGGCGGAAAAGTGCTCCACCGCCTTCACCCGCTCTTCCAGCGCCGGGCCGCGTTCCAGCACCAGAGGCCGCAGCCCCTGCCGGGCCAGCAGCAGGGCGCAGAACAAGCCCGCCGGCCCAAGGCCGCACACCACTGGACGGGTTTTCAGCGTCTTTTCGCCCTTTGGCAGGATCAGACGCACCGGTTTGGATACAGCAACGCAGGGCGCAGCCCCGGCGTAAGCCGGTTCCGCACCCTCGTCGTTGAGTGTGATGGCTACGGTGTACACCAGCACCGGTTTGCGGTGCCGGGCATCCACCGAAATTTTTGCAATGCCGCTCTCCCGCACGGCGGCGGCGGGCAGATGCAGAATGCGCAGCGCCTCCTGCACCGCCTGCCGCTCCGTACAGGAGAGGGGCAGCCGAATGTTGCGTACCAAAAGCATGCTGGGTCTCGTTTCTTTTTATCGTTTCGTGCGCGCCTTTATCGGCCAAAGCTGCCGCTCAGCGCGAAGTGATGTTGCATTCCACCGTGTAGCTGCCCACCGCGAACACCCCAGAGGCCGCCGGCACATAGATCTGCACCGTCAGATTCTGTTTGCCCACCGACACCTGAATGTCCTGCGCGTCGATCTGGGCCACCACACTGGAAGCGGACAGCCCCGCAATCTCGTCTTTAGGGCCGATGAGGGTCACATTGTTGATGCGGGTGTTTTCCGGCTCCAGCTGGTAATTGGCGGGCAGATTGATGACCCGGATGTTATCCCGGCTCACGTTCAGCACCTTCCGAGCCAGATTGGAGGAATCAAAGCTAAGGGTAACGGCCGTCACATTTTCCTGACTGACGATGTTCTCCGGCAGCTCAATGCTCATGGGCCAATCCTTATCCAGCTCAAAGGTGCTCAGATCAAAATAGCCCACCGAAAGGCTCGTCATGGTGGAAATCTGCCGGGACGGTCCGGCCACGGTCAGCGTCTGCTGCGACAGGGTGTAAGGCAGCTTGCTCACGTCAAAGCCCGGAGGCGCATTCAGGAAGTCCACCGTCAAGGGCAGATTGGCCAGCTGATACACCGAGAAGCTCACGCTGGCCCGGTCGGCCGAGGATTCGGCGTATTCCAGCTGAATGGGGTTGCCTTCCTGGTCGGTGTATTCCAGGTCCACCTGCACCACGGCACTGTCGGAAAGTTCACTGTCCATGGTGACCGGGGCGGTGACCTTGCTGATCTGGTTCAGTTCGGTTTCCGGCCCCTGAATGGTGACCTCCGAGGGCGAGCAGCTCACCGAATTCAGCACATAGCCGCTGGCCGGTTTCAAATCGCTTACATCGGTGGTCACGGTAAACGTCCGCTCCACCACCTTGTCCAGAATCACATCCACGGTGCTGGACTGGCCGTCGGTCAGTTCCACCTTCACCTGGTTTTCCAGGCTGCCGTCCGCCATGCGGACCTTCAGCGGCAGCGTCACCTCGCCGCTTCCGGTCACCACCGAGTAATCCGGATACACAATAAAGTCCGCGGCGTCCAGCCCACCCAGCACCGAGCCGTTCCCAGTGCAGGTCACCCGCACTTTATAATCCGGCTTCTTCACAATGTCCAGCCCCTGGCTGGTGTAATCGCTGGTTCCATAGCTGTAATCCACCGGAACGCCGCTGTACGTCTGGGTGGTGCCCGGGTTGATGACCGTGGTTACCAGCGTCCAGGTGAACACCGCAATCAGCAGCGCCAGCGCCGCCCGCCCGCGGGGGTCGTCCAAAAAGGCGCTGAGGCTGAATTTATTCTTCTTCATTGGCTTTCCTCCGGTTCCAGAAGGGGCGCTTCTGCTCCTGGGGCTGCTCCGGGGGAACCACGTCCTCCTGAAGCAGGTTGAACAGGCTCTGCCGGTCCAGCCGGCGGATCATCACGCCGTTTTTGGCCAGCGAGACGATGCCGGTCTCCTCGCTGACCACCACGATCACCGCGTCGGAGTTTTCGCTCATGCCCAGGGCCGCCCGGTGGCGGGTGCCCATGTCCTTGCCGATCTCCAGATTGTTGGACAGCGGCAGCACACAGCCTGCCGCCTTCAGCATACCGTCCCGCACCACCACGGCGCCGTCGTGCAGAGGGGTGCCCTCGTAAAAGATGGTGCCCAGCATTTCCCGGTTTACATCCCCGTTCAGAGGGGTGCCGGTGCGGATGATCTCCGACAGGTTCGAGTTGCGCTCCAGCACGATCAGCGCACCGGTGCGGGTATCCGATAGCTGCTCGGCCGCATCACAGATGGCCACCGTGGCCGTCTGCCAGCGGGCGCGCACCGTGGAGTCATCCCGGTGCGTGCGGAACAGGCTGGCCATCCACACATCCGTGCGGCCCAGCTGCTCCAGCGCCCGGCGAAGCTCCGGCTGGAACACCACCACCAGGGCCAGAAAGCCCACCTGCAGCACGTTGTTCAAAATCCAGGTCAGGGTACGCAGGTTAAAGTAAAACGCCAGTGCGTACACCGCCAGAATCAGGGTCGCGCCCCGAGCCAGCTGCCCTGCCCGGGTGCGCCGCACCAAGCCGATCAGGGCGTACACCGCCACCGCTACGATGAGGATGTCCACCCAGTCGTTCCATCCGCTGGAGCGGAAGTTATTCAGGATCTTATCCAGTCCGTTCTGTAATGCAGACAATCATCCCACTCCTGTTCCCGGTTCTGCGCCGCTGTGTCCGCCTGCGCAGAACTTTGTTCAGCATCGTTTTAGTATAGCATACTTTTCTAGTCTTGAAAACCGCCCGTTCAGCGGTCGATCAGGGCCACCGCATGGGCCGCAATGCCCAGCCCCTGGCCGGTAAAGCCCAGGTGCTCTTCGGTGGTGGCCTTCACGCTCACTGCGCTCACATCCAGGCCCAGCGCCGCCGCCAGGTTGGTGCGCATGGCCGGAATGTGCCCGGCCAGCTTCGGGGCCTGGCACAGGATGGTGGCATCCACATTTTCCACCCGCCAGCCCTGCTGTGCCAGCAGACGGGCCACTTCCTTCATCAGGGCCAGGCTGTCCGCCCCGGCATAGGCAGGGTCATTGTCCGGGAAATGCTGGCCGATGTCCCCCATGGCCGCCGCGCCCAGCAGGGCATCCATCACCGCATGGGCCAACACGTCGGCGTCGGAATGGCCCAACAGCCCCTTTTCGTAGGGAACGTCCACCCCGCCAAGGATCAGGCGGCGGCCTTCCACCAGCTTATGTACGTCGTATCCATGCCCAATGCGCATTGCTCCGGCTCCTTTCAGATCCTCAATCGTGGTGATTTTGTAATTTTCGTAAGAGCCTTCCGTCAGCTTCACCAGCTGCCCGGTCAGCTCCATCAATTGGCAGTCATCGGTCACATCCTGCTGCCCCAGCGTCTGGGCGGCCATCAGATACGCCGCCCGGTCAAAGCACTGGGGTGTCTGCACCGCATACAGCGTACTGCGCTTGGGCGTGGCCTGCACCAGCCCGTCCGGCCCCGCCACCTTAACGGTGTCCTTCACCGGCACGGCCGGGGCCGCTGCACCGCACTGCCACGCCGCGTGCAGCGCCCGGGTGATGACCTCTTCGCTCACAAAGGGCCGCGCTGCGTCGTGAATGGCCACAAACTCGCCCGTGGCCGCCTGCACACCGCTGCGCACGCTCTCGGCACGGGTGGCGCCGCCCCGCACCACCCGCGCCGGTTTGCGGCAGGCCGCCGTCAGGGCACGAGCCGCCTCTTCGTTGCGGCTGCCCGCCACCAGCACCAGCTCGTCAATGTCCGGGTGGGCGTCAAAGGCTTCCACGCTGCGCTGCAGAACCGTTTTGCCCTCAATGCAGGCCGCCAGTTTGTCAAACCCCATGCGGGTGGAATTTCCCGCCGCCACCAGCACCGCCGTTGTGGTATGTTTCATGGTTTTTCTCTCCCCCTGCCCGGCAGCCGAAGCGCCGCTGCATTCGTTCCAAAGGCCGGGCATTTGCTTATAATACTTTCATTATGGAATATTATACAGGCTCCCTTCAAAAAAATCCACCGCAATGTCCCCGGAAGCCGCCCTCTTTTTCCGCCGGGCAGGTCGCGCGCCAAAAAGCCTCCTGAACCGCCTGCACACCCGGTGCAGGTTCTTCAGGAGGCTTGAATGTTCGTCTGGCTTGTGCGCGGCCGGTGCGGCTGCCGGTTCACGCATTCCGGCGCTGCTTTTTGTCCAGCCGCATCCGGTCGGCAATCATGGCGATGAATTCGGAGTTGGTGGGCTTTCCCCGCAGATTGTGGATGGTGTAGCCGAAATAGCTGTTCAGGGTATCCACATCGCCCCGGTCCCAGGCCACCTCGATGGCGTGGCGGATGGCCCGCTCCACCCGTGACGCCGTTGTAACATTCTGTTTTGCGATCTGCGGATAGAGCCGCTTGGTCACCGCATTGATGTACTCCGGGTCGGTCATCGTCAGCAGAATGGCATCCCGTAGGAACTGGTAGCCCTTGATGTGGGCCGGAACCCCGATCTGATGCAGGATCTCCGTCACGGTGATCTCATCGCTGCAAATGGTCCGCGGCTGCTCCGCCGCCCCGGCCGCCCGTAGGACCCGATCGGCCAGAACCGTTTCCTCAAACGGCTTCACGAAATAAAAGGCAAACCCGTTGTCCAGCAGTTCCTCTTCCACACCGTCGTTCTGGAAGGTGCCGGTCACAAAAAACACCGTGCCCCTGCCGCCGTTTTCCTGGTAGCGCTGCTTTACGGCCAGGGCATCCAGCCCCGGCATAAAGGCGTCCAGCAGGGCCACCTGCGGGCGATTCTCCAGCAGGCACTGCAGAGCCTGAGCTCCATCTTTGGGGCAAACCGCCACATCCACGCCGCGTTTTTCCAGCGTTTCACGGCAAAGCTCCGTGACGCTTCTGCCGGTATCCGTCATCAAAAATTTGATCTTCTCCATGCGATTTTCCTCCGTTTCTCAAGTTTCCCTCAACATTGGAGATTTTACCATATTTTTCCATGGCTCGCAAGGGTTTTACCGAGATTTTTTCCATTTTATGGTAAGTTTTTCTCGACACACTGCTTCGTTTTTCGACATTATTTTCCCTTTCCCTTGGCAAAGTCTCATTTTTTTACAGTTTTCCGCCCGCTGCCGGTTTTTTATCCGGTTTCCAGCGCTCGGTCCGCGGAGTCCAGCATGGTTTTGGCAAAAATCCCATAGCCCTTCGCCGGATCGTTCACCAGAACGTGCGTCACCGCGCCCACCAGCCGGCCATTCTGCACAATCGGGCTGCCGCTCATCCCCTGCAGAATCCCGCCCGTTTTTTCAAGCAGCTTCGCATCGGTCACCCGCAGAAGCAGGTCCCGGTTGGCGTCCCGGCTGTTCAGATTGACCCGCTCGATCGTAACATCGTACCATTCCGGGGTCTGGCCCGCCGCCGTGGCCAGAATCTTCGCCGGGCCGGCCTGTACCTCCTGGGGCATGGCCACCTCCATGGGCTGCCCCTGTGGGATATCGGTCATCAGGCGGCCGTACACGCCGGTTTCGTCGTTGGCCAGAATGCTTCCCATGGCGCCGCTCTGGCCAAACACTCCCTTTAATTCGCCCGGCTCGCCCCGCGTTCCCCGGGTAAGGCCAACAATCTCCACTGGCACCACTTCTCCGGCCCGCAGGGCAACGCTCTTTCCGGTGTCACGGTCGCTGATGGCGTGGCCCAACCCGCCGTAGCTTCGGTTTTCCGGGTCCGCAAAGGTCAGCGTTCCCACGCCGGCCGCGGAATCCCGCAGCCACATTCCCGCGCGGTACTGCCCGGTCTCCTCATCCCAGGCCGGGGTCAGCTCCGCTTCGTGTTCCTGCCCGCCACGGCGGTACACCAGCCGCAGCGCGCTGCCGCCGCTTTCCTGTATCGCTTCGGCGGCACGGTCGTTGTTCAGCTCCTTCTGCCCGTTCAGGCTTACCAGCAGGTCGCCCAGCTTCAGGCCCGCCTCCTTGGCGGGGCTGCGCAGCCCCTGCGGCGTCTCCACGTCCGTAAAGCCGACCACCATGGCTCCGTCCGAAAACATCTTCATGCCAAAGGGTGTGCCCAAAACTTCCACCGTCCGACGCTCGGTCTCCACCACCCGCACTGTTTTCAGCGGCAGAACCTCCAGCAGTGTCAGCGTTTCATTGCGGCTCCCGTCCGCCCCCGCTGCAGCCGCCGGATATATCAGCGCTGGGGCGGGCTTCAGCCAGGGGTACGCCGCCAGCTGCAGGCCCTCTCCCTTTGCCACACAGACAGTACTCGGCAGCATAGCCGCCGCCCGAGCCACCACCCCGGCCGCGACAAGCGCACCGGCCGCAAGGGCGCATACCGCCCGGCGTTTCGCCTTGCCCATTTCCATTCCCCCTCGCGCAGAATCCCCTCTGGTTGTAGTATGTGCCGGGGGAGGCGGGAATATTGCTTTGGACTGCGCGCAGATTTTTTAAGTTTCGTGCGACTTTTTCGTTTGTCCCGCGATGTATCAGGCACACAGGGGCAGCGCAAACCGCACCGAGAATCGGTTCCGCAGCGCTTGCAGGCGAGGGGTTGACAATTTCACCCCAGCGGGATAGAATAAAATATCCGGAATCAAAATGCAGAGAGGAGCGTAATGCAATGGCAGACAAAGCCGGCACCAAACAGATTGCGGTCAACCGCCAAGCCCGCCATGAGTATTTCGTGATCGAAGCACTTGAAACCGGCATTGAGTTGGTTGGCACCGAGGTAAAAAGCCTTCGTGCCGGCACCGTAAACCTGAAGGATTCCTGGGTAGACGTGGACAACGGCCAGCTGATTCTTCGCGGAATGCACATCAGCCCTTACGATAAGGGCAATGTGTTTAACCGCGACCCCTTGCGGGAGCGGCGGCTTCTCGCCCATAAGTCGGAAATTCGCCGTCTGGGCCAGGAGATCAAGCTTCAGGGATACACACTCGTTCCCCTCTCGCTTTATTTTAAGCGCGGGCGGGTGAAGGTAGAGCTTGGCGTCTGCAAGGGCAAAAAGCTTTATGACAAACGCGCTTCGGCCGCCGCAAAGGACGCCCAGCGCACCATCGACCGGGCTATGAAGACCCAGCGATATTGAGTTACTGCTTTCAAGGGGCACTGCCCCTTCTTCGTGGGGATGTAAAGGTTTCGACGGGGAGAGGAAAGCGCGAGCAGCGGGTAGTGGTGAGGGACACACTATAATCTCCTTCAAAAAAATTAACTGACAACAACACTCAGTTAGCCGCAGCCTGAATTCAGGCTGCCGTTCTGCCCACGTTAGCGCGGCGTGGGGCCAGAATGTCATTTTAGCGCTGAACGTGAGCAGCCCTAAGCTTTGCGGGCGGCCATGAACTCATGAAGCTACCAAAGCGTCGGCCTGTTTGTCGGCCTGGCGCGGCGGGAATTTTGTAGACAAACTGCACCCGGAGATACTTTCGTAGACTTCTTTTCGGACACGGGTTCGACTCCCGTCATCTCCACCATAAAAAATCCCTTTCCGGTTGGTTCCGGAAAGGGATTTTTTCATTGATAGAAACGGATAAACGGCCGCGCTGCATCCGGCCTTCTTTTATTGCTTATGCGCTGCCATTTTTTCGTTCTTGCGTGCCGCAATACGATTGAGCTCTTCCCGGCTCAGCCCTTCAGCAGGCTGATGGCCCCCCGCAGGTAATTTACGCCCACCAGCTCCAGGCCTTCAAACCGCTCCGGGTCCAGATGGCGCAGCCCCACCTTCGGCACAACGGCACGGGTGAAGCCGATGCGCTGGGCTTCCCGCAGGCGCTGTTCCAGATTGGTCACGTTGCGCACCTCGCCGCCCAAGCCCACCTCGCCGATGGCCACGGTCTTATCGCCCAGGGGCCGGTCCAGCAGAGAGGACACCAGCGCCAGGCACACCGCCAAATCGCAGGCGGTCTCGTCCAGCTGCAGGCCGCCCACGATGTTCACATAGACATCCAGGCCGCCGAAGAAAAAGCCCGCCCGCTTTTCCAGCACCGCCAAAAGCAGGTTCATCCGGTTGTAGTCAAACCCGCTGGCTGCCCGCCGGGCCGTGCCCAGGCTGCTCTTGGTGGCCAGCGCCTGCACTTCGCTGAGGATGGGGCGGGTGCCCTCCATGGTGCAGGCCACGCAGTTGCCGCTGATGCCCATCGGGCGGCCTTCCAGCAGCAATTTGGAGGGATTGACGATCTCGGTCAGGCCCTCCCCCGTCATATCAAACATGCCGATTTCGTTGGTGGAGCCATAGCGGTTCTTCGCGGCCCGCAAAATCCGATAGGGCAGCGTCTTGTCTCCTTCAAAATACAGCACCGTGTCCACAATGTGTTCCATCACCTTCGGGCCGGCGATCGCGCCGTCCTTGTTCACGTGGCCCACGATGAAGGTGGGGATCTCAAGACTTTTTGCCACATTCAGCAGGCGGGCGGCGCACTCCTTCACCTGCGAGACGCTGCCGGTCGAAGCGGTCAGATCCGTGGTGTGCATGGTCTGGATGGAGTCGATCACCACCAGATCGGGCTTGTCCCGCTCGATCAGGCCGCAGATTTGGTCAATGTCATTTTCGGCGGCCAGCAGAATGTTTTCCTGCGCAATGCCCAGCCGGTCGGCGCGCAGCTTTACCTGCCGCACCGATTCCTCACCCGTAATATACAGCACCTGAAACCGGTTGGAGATCGCCCCGCACAGCTGCAGCAGCAAGGTGGATTTGCCCGCGCCCGGTTCGCCGCCCAGCAGCACCACGCTTCCCATCACCACGCCGCCGCCCAGCACCCGGTCCAGCTCGCTGATGCCGGTGACGATCCTGCTTTCCGCCTCTGTTGTGCTGATGCTTGCCAGCGTCTGCGGGCGAATGCTGCTGATCCCGGTCGGGCGGCCGGCGGCTGCCGCCCGGGACGTGGCCGCCTTCGGTTCCGGCGCCACAACATCCTCCACCATGGTATTCCACGCCCCGCAGGACGGGCATTTTCCCATCCAGCGCGGGCTGGTATCGCCGCATTGCGTGCAAACATACACCGTTTTTAACTTTGCCATAAATTTCTCCTGAATTTAGACTGTCATTCGAGAATCGCCGCTTATGCCGCGGCCCGTGAGAATCCGTGCATCGGAAGGCATTGACAACGAGCAATCCGTGTGATATACTAATCAACAGTCGATGTCTTAAAATCCAATACGCTGGAATAGCTCAGTTGGTAGAGCAGCTGATTCGTAATCAGCAGGTCGCGTGTTCAAGTCACGTTTCCAGCTCCAGAATTTCTCTCTGTGTTTGCAGAGAGATTTTTTGTTTTGCATCCGTCTGCCCAACAGGCCGCAACGCATCCAAAAGCGTACTTCCGGGCGGGCAATGATCTCAATGTAGTACACTTCCTTATAATTGTCAACAACGGAAGGGGAAGGAGCAGAACGGAACCGGCATTCCCGTGCAATGTTGAATGCAGGCCTGACGAAAGCGGGATTGCCGCGAGTGTCAAGTGTCCGCTGAAGTTGAACGTACCTGGCTGAAACGGCAGGAAGGATGGGAAAGAAAGCCTGTCAAATTCCGGAAGCTCCCTCCCGAAGAAGTTGCCGCGCCGAAAAAATAAGGCCGCCTTGAATCGGCTCGGATCGCCACGATGCCTACGCACCGTGGTTTTTTCATGCCTATTTTGCCCGCATCCGTCCGAACTCGTCACCCGCTCGCCAAAGCAGCCGCGGCACAACGGCCGCACGACCGATCCTCTCGGAGGCAACATCGTAAAGCCCCAAAAAAGAAAAACGCCAGAACGTACGTCCTGGCGCTGACTGTGGAGCGGGTTACGAGGCTCGAACTCGCCACCTTCTGCTTGGGAAGCAGACGCTCTACCGGATGAGCTAAACCCGCAGGCAAGCGGTGAACCGCTTACCTGGATATTATACCCTGCTCTTCGGCTTGTGTCAAGGGATTTTCGTGCACGTCCGGCACGCATTTTGTCAAACTGCTCCGGCATTCACCGGTATCATGCCTCTTCGTCCTGCTCCTGTTCCTCCATCAGCTTCTCCCATTCTTCATACAGTTCATTCTGGTGGAAGCGGGTGTCGTCCAAATCATCGCATTTTTCCTGAAGCAGCACATGATCCTTCAGTACTTCCGGGTCGTTGATCTCATTCTCCAGCTCCACAATGTGGGCACCCAGCTGCTCGATTTCATCCTCGACGGCTTTCAGGCGGGCGCGCAGTTCCGCTCGGCGGCGGCGCTGCTCTTTGCCATAGGCGGGGCGGGGTGCGGCCGTCTGCGGCTTTTCGGCGGGCGCGGGCACCTCTTTGTCCTTGGCCATCAGCTGCTCATAGCTCTCATACATGGTCGCCTTTCCGTCCTCCAGATAGAAAATCGGGCAGGCCAGGCTGTTCATTAAGTAACGGTCGTGCGTCACCAGAAGCAGTGTACCTTCGTAGGCCATCAGCGCCTGGGTCAGGCTTTCGCGGGTATAAATGTCCAAATGGTTGGTGGGCTCATCCAGAAACATCAGGTTCGGCCGCTCCAGCAGGATCTCCGCAAAGCGCAGGCGGGCCATTTCACCGCCGGACAGCTGGCTGCACTCTTTGAACACGTCCTCGCCCCGGAAGTTGAACCGCGCCAGGTGGCTGCGCACCTCCAGCTCGGTAAACTTCGGGTACTTATCCCAGATGGCATCGATCACCCGGCCGGCGCGGCGGGCCTGCTGCTGTTCAAAAATGCTGGTACGGGCCCCGGCGCCCAGCCGCACCATGCCGCCGGAGGGGCGGCGGCGGCCGTCCAGCACCTGCAACAGGGTGGATTTGCCCGCGCCGTTCGGCCCGGCAATGACCAGCCGCTGGCCCCGCAGCACCTGCATGGAGAAGGGCTCCAGCAACGTTCGGGTACCGATTTTGATGCACAGGTTTTTCACCGTGACCAACTCGTTGTAGGGTGCAATGTCAAATTCAAAGCGGAACTTCAGTTCCCGCACACCAGCCTTGGGGGCCTCGGTGATCTCCATTTTTTCCAGCTGCCTGCGGCGGCTCTGCGCCATTTTTGTGGTGGAAGCCCGCACCAGATTCCGGGCCACATAGTCCTCCAGCTTCTGGGCCTTGGCCACATCCGCGTCGTGCTGCTTCTGCTGCTGAGCAATCGCCATTTCTTTAATCGGCAGATAGGCCGAGAAATTGCCCTTGTAGGTGGTCAGACCCTGATTTTCCACCTCCCAGATGCGGTTGCAGACTGCGTCCAGAAAATAGCGGTCATGGCTGACCACCAGCACCGCGCCGGAATAGTTTTTCAGGAAGTTTTCCAGCCATTCCATCGTGGCAAAGTCCAGATGGTTGGTGGGCTCGTCCAGAATCAGCACATCCGGGTGCTGAAGCAGCAGCTTCGCTAGGCGCAGGCGGGTCTGCTCGCCGCCGGAAAGGACGGCCACCCGCTTGTCATACGTTTCCGGGCCAAAAGCCATGCCGTTGAGCACCTTTTTAATCTGGATGTCCATGTTGTAGCCATCGGCGGCATCCACGACGGCGGACAGGTGGGCGTGCTCCTCCAGAAGCTCCTCGCGGCCATCCGCCTCCGGGTGCAGAGCCAGCTGCTTTTCCACCACCTGCATCCGGGCCATGGCATCCAGCACCGGCTGGAATGCCTTGCGCATTTCGCCGTACACATCCAGGGTGGGGTCCAGCTTGCTGTTCTGTTCCAGATAGCCCAGCGTTACGCCGTGCACAATGGTCAATTCTCCGGCGTCCGGCTGGTATTCCCCGCACAGCATCCGCAGAAGCGTGGTTTTGCCCGCGCCGTTTTCGCCCACAATGCCAATGCGGTCGCCCTGTTCCACATTGGCGGTAATTCCTTTGAGGATCACGGCCTCGCCGAAATCCTTTTCCAAATTCTGCAGCCCGATCAACATCGCTTTTTACTCTCCCCTCCCACGGTTCTCCGCGCCGGACTCCGGCACAGCCGCAGGATGCACTTCCTCTGGTTTATCCGAACGGCCGGCATTTTTCGCCGTCCGACTGTTTTCGATTGGTTTCAGGCCATACGATCCAACGCCCGGTCGCACCAGGCCAGAACATCCGCATACACCTGTTCCCGGTTAATCTCATTCAGCATCTCATGGCGTCCGCCGGGGTACAGGGTCAGCGTCAGGTCGGTGAGGCCTGCCTTCTGCAGCATGGCGTACACCTGCCGCACCCCGTTTCCATAGCCGCCCACCGGGTCGGCATCGCCCGCCAGCAGCAGCACCGGCATGGCCTTGCGCAGCCGGTCGGCCCAATCCTGCCCGCTCACCTGGCGCAGGGTGCGGGTCAGCTCCCCCATGGCGCTGTTGGTAAACGTGAAGGTACACTTTGGGTCGGCGGCATAACGGCGCGCCACGTCCCGGTCCCGGCTGATCCAGTCATGGGGCGTTTGGGGGTTCTCCACCCGCGCCAGATAATTGCCGAAGGCCAGCTTCTGCAGCAGCGGCGAATGACCGTGCGCCCCCTGCAGCAGGCACATCAGGTCGGCCGCCAAGCTGCCCGCGCCGGCCGCCGGGTTCGGCCCCGCCGTTCCGCTGATTACCAGCGCGTCCAGCGCATCCGGATACTCCGCCGCAAACCACCGGGCAAAGAAGCTGCCCATGCTGTGCCCCAGCAGAATAACCGGCTGCCCGGGCCAACGCTCGCGGCCCAGCTCGTTCATGGTTTTCAGGTCCTTCAACACAAAGTACCGGCCGTTTTTCTCGGCGAAAAAGCCGTCCTCTCCGCCCAGGCTGCTGGTTCTTCCGTGGCCCAGGTGGTCGTTTCCGAACACCCCATAGCCGTGGCGCACCAGAAACGCCGCAAAGTCCTCGTAGCGGCCCAGGTGCTCGCACATGCCATGGCACAGCTGCACCAGCGCCTTCGGCCGCTCCAGCTGCGGTGAAACGAAGAAATACCCCGCCGTTTTCTGCCCGGGGCAGGCGGAATCAAAGCTGATGTTTTCGGTTTTTACTTCCCACATTTGCAAGCTCCTCCGCTTCCATCACGATGGGATACAGCTCCTCCAGGCGGGTCACCGTATAGGTGGGCTGGGCGTCCCCCGGCTCCTGGCCGTTCGGGTTGTACCAGCAGGTGTGCAGCCCCAGCTTGCTGCCGCCCAGCACATCGGTGCGCAGGCTGTCGCCCACAACCAGCACCCGGTCCCGGTGCTCAATGCCCAGCGTGTTCAGCGCCGTGTCAAAAATCTTTTTGCTGGGCTTTGTGGCCCCCACCTTCTCCGAGACAAACACGCCGTCCAGATAGCGGTCCAGCCCGGAGAGCGCCAGCCGGTTCATCTGAACCTTTTCAAACCCGTTGGTCACCACCGCCAGCGTGGCCACCTCGCTCAACTCCTTCAGGGCTTCCAGCGCGCCGGGCACGGTGTCACCGTGCTGGGCCAGCTGCTCCAGATAGGCGCGGCTCATCTGCTGAGCGTCCAGGGGGCGGTTCAATTCTTTTCCTAGGCGGCTGAACCGTTCCACGGCCAGCTTTTCGGCCTTCATCTCTCCGCGGTCCAGCGCCGCCCACAGGCCCTTATTGATCCGATCGTACAGGGCCACGGTTTCCGCGTCCACCGGAAGTTCAAATTGCGTAAACGTTTCGTTCAGGGCCTTCCGCTCCGCCTCGTCAAAATCCAGCAGCGTATTGTCTGCATCCAGCAGCAGGCAATAATAGTATGCCATAGGTCTTTTCCCCTTTTTCCTGCCATTTTATGGTGTTTCAAGCCGCCTGTTTTTTCGGCACGCGGCCCAATGCACTTCTGCATCTGCCTTATCCGGCAGCGGGCCGCTGTCCCACCACACGGAAAATAAGGCCAATGGGTTTATTATCCTCTATTTTTATGCTTTCGTCAATGAAAACGCCCGCAAAAGCAGTTCGCTTCCTGCAACAGTAAAAAGCCAGCCGCATCCCCAGGGAATGCAGGCTGGCTTTTCTGGTGACCCGTACCGGAATCGAACCGATGTTAACGGCGTGAGAGGCCGCTGTCTTAACCGCTTGACCAACGGGCCATAATTTATTTTTATTATACACCTGTTTTCGTATTTGTCAAGTGATTTGTTGTTCTTTTGGGTGGCTTTTCCGTCGCAGATGGCCGTACCCGGCCGATTTTCTTCCCATAGCTGTGATTCTCAGCCCCGCGCGGGCCGCATTTTCCCGCTTTTTGAACTTTGTTTCGTTCTTGTTGACAGTTCCCCCCTGCTTCCTTTATACTTTTCTTGTACCTTATGGATTTTTCTGCAGTTTTTTACCCCCGCCCCCTTCTGTGCGCACATCCGCCCCTTCCCCCTACCATCCGAAAGGAGGAACCGCCATGCCGCATTCTGTTCAGGAACGCACAAAAACGCCCCTTGATGCCAAAAAGGCCGGCGTCGAAATTCTCTGGTTTCTGGCCGGCACCCTGATGTACGCCCTGGCGCTGAACCTGTTTCTCATTGGCAACAACATCGCCGCCGGTGGTTTTGCAGGCATTGCAACCGTGCTCTGCAACTTCATCCCCATGAAAGTGGGCACCCTGATGTTCTTGATGAATTTTCCGCTCTTGCTGGCATCGCTTTTCGTCAAAGGTGCAAAGTTCACCGTCAACACTCTGGTGTGCAGTTTTTTATACAGCGCCATCCTGAATCTGACGGACTTTCTGCCCACCCTGACCACCGACCCGCTGGTGGCCAGCCTGTTCGGCGGGGTGCTCTACGGCATCGACATGGTGTGCCTCATCCGCTCCAACAGTTCGGTGGGCGGAACCGACCTGCTCAACCGCCTGCTGGTGGTGGCCTTTCCGCAGGTGAGCGTGGGCAAAATGTGCATGATCATTGACGGGGCCGCCGTGGTGTTTGCCATGATCGCCTTCCGGGATGTGCAATTGGGCCTGTACGCCATCATCACGCTGTATGTGTGCAGCGTGTTTGCCGACCACATTATGGGCGGTTTTGACCGGGGGAACCTGTGCTTTGTGATCACCGACGGCGACCCCACGCAGATTGCGCAGGACCTGATGCACCGGCTGAACCGGGCCGTTACCAAGCTGGACGGCACCGGCATGTACAGCGGCACTCAGCGCAGTGTGCTGATGATGGCTGTGCGCCCCAGTGAGACCTTCATCGTCAAGCGGGAGATCTACAAGCTGGACCCCCATGCCTTTGTGGTGGTGGCCCAGGCCAACGAGGTTCTGGGCGGCGGGTTCAAGCCTCTGGTGGAAAAGCCCTAACGGCGGCCAGATCATAATACCAACACAAAATGCGCCCCGTGCGGCATTAGCCGTGCGGGGCGCATTTTTTACGGTTTTTTCATGTCAGGCACAGAAGCGTGCTTACTTGGCCTTGCGCTTGCCGGTGGGCTTGCGGGCGGGGCGCTTGGAAGCCAGCTTGGGCTTCTCCACAGTCTTGGGAGTCTCGACCTTCGTCTCGGCGGGTTTCTCCGCCGCCTTGGGAGCCTCGACCTTCGCCTCGGTGGGCTTCTCCATAGCCTTGGGAGCCTCGACCTTTGCCTCGGCGGGCTTCTCCACAGCCTTGGGAGCCTCAGCCTTCGCCTCGGCGGGCTTCTCCATAGCCTTGGGAGCCTCGGCCTTCGCCTCGGCGGGCTTCTCCGCCGCCTTGGGAGCCTCGGCCTTCGCCTCGGCGGGCTTCTCCACCGCCTTGGGGGCCTCGACCTTCGCCTCAGCCTTCGCAGCCGCAGTCTTGCGGGCAGGCTTCTTGGCAGGGGCCTTGGCCTCCTGCTTCACGGCATCGGCCGCGGGGGCCTTCGGGGCGTCCTTTTTTGCGGCAGGCTTACGGGTGGTCTTTTTGGCCGGGGCCTTCTTCTCGGCGGCTTCGGCGGCAGGCTCAGCAGCCTTTTTGGCAGCGGGCTTGCGGGCCGCACGCTTCTTCACAGGCTTTGCCTCAGTGATGGTCCAATACTGGTTCTCACCGTCCACGTCCTGCCAGATCTGGGCACGGGTGCCGTTCTCGGCGCTCATGCCAACCAGATCCACGCACTTGCCGGACACGCTGGACTTCACCTTAAAGCGGCCATCGTTGGTCGCCTCCAGCACCCACAGCTGGCTGGAGCCGTTGGCCCCTTCCCACTGGTGCAGCCAGGTGCCGTCGGTGGTACCGCAGGCGACCAGATCCAGCATCTTGCCGGTGAACCGGTTGCAGATGCGGTACACACCCTGGCCGGCCCGCACGAAGGACCACTGCTGCCACTCCTCACCGGTGTAGTCCCACAGCTGAACGGCGGCACCGTTGTCGGGATTGTAATCCTTCACTTCCAGCACTTTGCCATTTCCATTGGCAATGGTATAAAACTTCTCCGGCTCGATCAAGGTCTGCTCCATCTTTTTCATAATGCTTTCCCCCTCATTGTGCAGGCGGATGTGCCGCACTGCGATTGGTTTCGGCAGCGCCGCCCGCACCTTTGCGGTACCCACGCGTGTGTTGCCTTTGTTCTCATAACCTGGTAAAATTATACTCGTCTTCTCCAGTTCCGTCAAGCAAACTCATTCAAACACCGTTGTTTTATCCAATTGTTTCATTTTGTCCACCGGCTTTTTCATGGAAAGCATTCAGGAAAGGAACTCTGATGCAGTATTCTTCCGTCACCGCGGCCCGCTTTCTCAGCCGCCCCAACCGGTTTGTCGCCCTGGTGGAGCAGGGCGGCCGGGTTCTGACTGTACATGTAAAAAACACTGGCCGCTGTGCGGAATTGCTCCAACCCGGCACAACGGTGTATCTGACACCCGGGCAGAACCCCGCCCGGAAAACGTCCTTCGACCTGATTGCGGTGGAAAAGCCCACCTCCGCTGGGCTGCGGCTCATCAACATGGATTCCGCCGCCCCCAACGCTGCCGCCCGGGAATGGCTGGCCGCCGGCGGGCTGGGTGCCCTTACCGTATTAAAGCCCGAATACCGCCTGGGAGATTCCCGCTTTGATTTTTACGGCGAAGGGGCCTTTGGCCGGCTTCTGGTGGAGGTAAAGGGCTGCACGTTGGAAGAGGACGGGCTTGCCCGTTTTCCGGATGCCCCCACCCTGCGCGGGCTGAAGCACGTGCAGGAACTGACCGCTCTGGCTGCCCAGGGCGAGCACTGCGCCGTGCTGATTGTCATTCAGATGAAAGGCGTTCACACCTTTGCGCCCAACTGGAGCACCCAGCCTGCCTTTGGCCGGGCACTGGCCGCGGCCGAGGCCGCCGGGGTCCGCCTGATTGCCATGGACTGCCGCGTTGCACCCGACCACATGATTCTGGATCGGCCCGTTCCCATCGACCTGACCCCGCCGCCGGGGCTTTCGCTTTAAGCGTGCGAATCAGCCCGCTGCCTGAATTTGCCGCTTTTTCTTGTAAAACGCGCCAGCCTCTGGCAATATAGAGGGAGAAGGCTGTGCAGTGCGGAACTCATCCGACTTTTTGCGAACCGCTTCGAGAATTGTTCCGTACTCACAATGCACCTTCATCCCAAACCATTCTGCAGCCTTTTTGCTGAATCTATAGAAGGAGTTGATCTTCATGGCTGATATCCGCAACGACGACCTGGAAGACATCCTGGCCGGTATGCTGGACGAACAGGATCGCAGCAACGGACGGCAGTCTCCCGCTGCCAAGCCGCCGGAGCTGCCCCGCCGGGGCGCGGCGGCGGCCCCCGCTGCTTCGGTTCCGGAGGACGAAGACGCCGAGCTGGCCGAGGCTCTCGCTGCCCTGTGGGGCGAGGCCGAGGGATCCGAACCCCATCCGGAGCCTGCCGCACCCCGGCATACGCCCGCCGCGGGTACCCCGAGTTTTGCCGCCCGGGCTCATGACTCTCGCGAAGCCCGGCAGCCTGTACGCAACGCCGCCCCCGCGCCGACCGGCACACCTCAGGCCACCACCTTGATGGGCCTAACCGACAAGGTGCGCGCCATGCAGGAAACCCTTCTGGCCAAGGTTGCCGGGCAGGATCACGCCGTGTACGCCTTTGTCTCCGGGTACTTTCAGGCACAGGTGATGGCCATGGCCGATCGGGAACGCACCAAGCCTCTGGCCACGTTTCTGTTCACCGGCTCGCCCGGCGTGGGCAAAACCTACCTGGCTGAGCAGGCCGCCCAGCTGCTGGACCTGCCCTACCGCCGCTTTGACATGAGCGAATACTCTGACAAGGACGCCGGGCAGCTCTTCGCCGGTTCCAACAAGGTGTTCAAGGATTCCGCCCCCGGTCTCGTCACCGAGTTTGTGAGCAAGAACCCGCACTGTGTTCTTCTGTTCGATGAAATTGAAAAGGCCCACCTGAATGTGATCCACCTGTTTCTGCAGATTCTGGACCGCGGTTTTCTGCGGGACAACCATACCAACCAGGAGGTTCCTTTCCGGGATGCGGTAATCATTCTCACCACCAACGCAGGCCGCCAGCTGTACAGTGACCCCACCCACCGCAATCTGGCGGACGTCTCCCGCAAGACCATCCTGAAGGCGCTGGCCGACGACGTGAGTGACGTCACCGGCGAGCCGGCGTTCCCGGCCGCCATTTGCTCCCGCTTTGCCAGCGGCAACGTGATTCTGTTCAACCACCTGGAGGCCCAGCACCTGTACAGCATTGTGTGCGACCGGATCGAAACCGCCCGCCACCAGCTGGAGGCCGCCTATCACCTCTCCATCAAGATGGACAGCGCCGTAATGGCCACCGTGCTCTTCGCCGAGGGCGGCCTGGCGGATGCCCGCACTGTTTCGGCCCGGGCCGAGCATTTTCTCCTGGGCGAGCTGTTTGAGCTGATGCGCCTGATGGCCGAACGCGGGCAGGCGGCCGACCGTCTGCGCACGGTGCGCTTCTCCGTGGACATGGGCGATGACCCCGCCATCCGCTCTCTGTACGGCAGCGGGCGCGAGGCGGAAATGCTGCTGTTCACCCAGTTGCTGCCGGAGGGCAACCACCGCTTCCCCCATGTGCTGGCCCATGTGTTCCACCGCCCCGAACCCGCCCTGGCCCTGCTGAAGGAGCGGGACATTCTGGCCGTGTTTGTGGAGCCGACCCGCGGCAGCGAGCCTTACCTGAATCTGGAGGACATGGACTCGCCCGCACTCACCTTCTTCAATCAGGTGCATGAGCGCTTCCCGCAGGTGCCGCTGTACCTGCTGCAAACGCCGGATGCCCGCATCAGCAAGGAGGAACGCCTTTCCTTTGCCCGCCGGGGCTGCCGCAAGGTGTTCACCACCACCGGGTCAGGCCTGCCCGCCATTCTGCACACGGCGTACCTCAACACTCAGCGCCAGCTCAGCATGAACGAGCTGGCCCGCAGCAATCAGGTGGTCACCTTTGAAACCGCCCAGACGCTGGAAGCAGATGGCCAGACCGCCCACATCCAGCTGTTCCGGCTGCGGCGCAAGCGCGCGGTGCAGGCGCAGGACGCCCAGAAGCTGCTCAGCGATGTTTCCCGCCCGGATGTGCGCTTTGCGGACGTGATCGGCGCGACCGATGCCAAAGAAGAACTTCGGTTCTTCGCCGATTACCTGAGCAACCCCCGCAAATACAGCGCCGCCGGCCTGCGCAATCCCAAGGGCCTGCTGCTGTACGGCCCGCCGGGCACCGGCAAAACCATGCTGGCCAAGGCCATGGCCGGGGAAACCGGCATGGCGTTTCTCGCGGCTGAGGGCGGCCAGTTTCTTCAGAAGTACGTGGGCGAAGGCCCGAAGGCCGTGCACGAGCTGTTCCAGACGGCCCGTCGCTATGCCCCGTCGATCCTGTTCATTGACGAGATCGACGCCATTGCCCGCCCCCGTACCGGCGACGACACCCAGCACACCGGCAAGGAGGTGCTGAACGCCCTTCTCACCGAGATGGACGGCTTCCGCAGCGATAACCCCCAGCCGGTGTTCGTCATCGCTGCCACCAACTTCGGCGTGGACGGCGGCTCCGACTCGCTGGACAGCGCCCTGGTTCGCCGCTTTGACCGGGCGGTTCTGGTCGAGCTTCCCTCCCAGAGCGAACGGCTGCAGTTCCTGGAGCGCGCACGGGACAAGAACCCCGCCCTGGCGCTGAGCGACAGCGCCCTGCGCAGCATGGCTTCCCGCACCCCGGGCATGAGCCTTGCCAACCTGGATTCGGTGATTGCGCTGGCCCTGCGCACCGCACTGCGCCAGAACCGCTCCGCCGTAGACGATGCCCTGTTTGCCGAGGCGCTGGACACGTTCCAGTCCGGCAAAGAAAAGCAATGGAGCCCGGATGAGCTGCTGCGTACGGCCCGCCATGAGGCCGGCCACGCCTACGTGTGCTGGCAGGGCGGCGGCGAGCCGAATTACCTGACCATCGTGGCCCGCAGCGGCTACGGCGGCTACATGCAGCAGACCAGCCAGGAAGAAAAAGGCTCGTATTCCCGCGAGGAACTGCGGGCCCGCATCCGCACCTGCCTGGCAGGCCGCGCGGCCGAGATTGCCTATTACGGCGAAGAGGCCGGCCTGACCACCGGTGCCAGCGGCGATTTGAAGAACGCCACCCGCCTGGCCCGCAATATGCTGACCACCTACGGAATGGACGATCAGTTCGGCCTTGCCAGCCTGTCCGGCAAGGAGCTGGACGGCCCGCTCGGCGAAAAGCTGTACAATCAGGTGAACGCCATGCTCACCCAGGAGCTGGCCAACACGGTGGAGATCATCCGCAAAGGGATGCCCACCATGGACCGCCTGGTGAACGCCCTGATGCAGGAAAGCCACATGGATGGCCCCCGCATGAAGGAGATCTTCGAAGGGCGCAGCTGATTTCCTTGGCGTTTTGAAATGCAGCGCCCACCCGGTGCAGCCCGGGGCAAGGCAGCTGCACGAGCGCAAACAGAAAAAGAGTGTCTCACATGTGAACCGGTCCGTAAAAAGTAGACAATAGACAAAAGACCTCCCCGTGTAGGATAATAGCACTACACGAGGAGGTTTTGTTATGTCCAGAAAATATACCAAAATCAAAGAATTAGAACCACAG
>Ga0129315_1000078_pt1 | contig 102494 bp, 95 predicted proteins | sample Cm827metagenome_FD_94432 | JGI IMG/M metagenome (GOLD analysis project Ga0129315, IMG submission 94432) | Eastern black-and-white colobus group fecal microbial communities from Wisconsin, USA - Cm827 metagenome | ecosystem: Host-associated > Mammals > Digestive system > Large intestine > Fecal...
TCATTTGTACTTTGTGAACAGGTTTCTTTTCTCTTGCCATAATAATAGGCCTCCTATGATTTAGATTTTATCATAGAAGACCTATCAGCTAATACCTATTTACAGAAAAAGTTTCACAGACTCCGGAGTTTATTGAGGAAGAATAGAAGGTAGAGAATTATCATGAAATTTTTATGCAAATGTGGAAAAACAATACATGACACAACGGATGATCTTTTCTATAAGGGGACTATAATTGCAGATCAGGATATGGCGTCTATGAGTGGAAGTACTTATAGGCGTCTTGGATGACTATATCCATAAGTAGTTCCAGATCCACAATAGCACCTGACAATCTTTGGTTCAGATGTATCGTGATATCTCTGGAATTCTTCTCTGGTTCTAAAAATCTCCGTGTACACTCTTTTGTACTTTTTTGATCCTTTTATATCCTGTGGATCTGATGGAGTGTTAATTACAAATCTCTTATCTCTCAATAACATTTTAGTGTTAGCATCTAAATAGTACAAAACAAAATGAGCTATATCCAGTTCTTTCGCCTCGTCCTGTTGGGTGCTCACAAGTTACAATAATACAAAATAAATTATATCACTTTTCAAATCCTCAGTAAATGTGAAATGACTCAAACAGCGTCATAGGTGCCTCGGATCAATGTCATGCGGCACAGTGAATGGTCATCAGATCAAACATTAGGGGCTGTCTACCGTGGAACTGTCGAAGAATACACGCAGAAATACAACGCCATGACACCGTATTACTTTGATAATATACAACATGAAATCCAGCACAAAAATAAAAAGCCTAGTAAACACTAGACTTTTCAAGAGCTGCTGACGGGAATCGGACCCGTGACCTCCGCACTACCAATGCGACGCTCTACCGACTGAGCCACAGCAGCTTTTATTGTTTGTCCGTCTCTGCGAACTTGTTTATAATATCATGGAGCTTGTTTTTTGTCAACAGTTTTTGCAATTTTCATGACTTGCATATCTTGAAATTTTCATGACTGCCATATTATAAGCGGGAGCCTGACGGCTCCCGCATCTTTCAATTACAATTTTCTTCTACACTGGCCTTTTATTTCTTGACTTCCCAGTGCAACAGTCTTCTTTTAGCCCTGCCTTCCTGCTGTCTTGGCTTTCCGGTGGCCTTGGCTTTACTGCTATATTAATCTTCCTTGGGAAGATCCAGCTTGATATGCACATCACGAAGCTGCTTTTCGTCCACTGTGGAAGGTGCTCCCATCATAACATCCTGTGCGGTCTTGTTCATCGGGAACGGAATGATCTCCCTGATGCTTTCCTCTCCTGCGATCAGCATGACCATTCTGTCTACGCCAGGTGCGATACCGGCATGTGGAGGCGCTCCATAGCAGAATGCATTGTACATTGCCGGGAATTTTGCTTTTACGTCCTTCTCTTCCAGTCCAACGATCTGGAATGCCTTTACCATGATCTCAGGATCATGGTTACGAACAGCGCCGGAAGAAAGTTCTACGCCATTGCACACCAGATCATACTGATATGCGTAGATATCAAGGGGATCCTTGTTGCAGAGAGCATCCATTCCTCCCTGAGGCATGGAAAAAGGATTATGGCAGAACTCTAACTCGCCGGATTCCTCGCCAATCTCATACATAGGGAAATCTACGATCCAACAGAATTCATAGCATTCCTGCTTCATGTGTTCAGGGCTTGCAGCGCCTAAAAATTTACGAAGCACGCCTGCTGTCTTTTGTGCGTCTGACTTCTTTCCTGCTGTCAGTCCTACAAAATCACCCTTCTTTAAGTCAAGGGTCTTGATCACAAGTTCCTTTCTCTCCTGAAGGAACTTGGAAATACCGCCTACAAGCTCTCCGTTTTCATCCAGCTTAAACCAGTATGCCTTCTGTCCGCTCTGTACCTCGACATCTGCACAGATCTTGTCGATCACCTTTCTGGTTGCCTGGAAATGATCCACAACAATGGCTTTTACCACCTGTCCCTCAAAAGGGCCAAAACCGCAGTCGCTCATACATTCTGTGGCATCCTGGACTGTTAAGTCAATTCTGAGATCCGGCTTATCGGATCCGTATTTCTCCATTGCATCTCTATAGGAAATCCTTACAAAAGGAGCGGATGACGCTGTTTTATACTTACCGTATTTTGCAAAAATAGGCGGAAGCACATCCTCGATCACTCCAAAGACATCCTCCTGGGAGGCAAAGGCCATCTCCATATCAAGCTGATAAAATTCACCAGGAGAACGGTCTGCTCTGGCATCCTCATCCCTGAAGCAGGGAGCTACCTGGAAATATCTGTCAAACCCGGAGGTCATCAAAAGCTGCTTAAACTGCTGAGGCGCCTGGGGCAGCGCATAAAACTTGCCCGGATGATTTCTTGCAGGAACCAGATAATCCCTTGCTCCTTCCGGAGAAGAACAGGTCAGGATCGGTGTTGTGATCTCAAGGAAATCATGCTCGATCATGCTCTTTCTGATCTCTGCCACGATCTTGCTGCGCAGCACGATCTTTTCCTTCACGGCAGGGTTTCTCAGGTCAAGGTAACGGTATTTTAACCTCACTGCCTCATCTGCTTCCTTGGAACGATTGATCTCAAAAGGAAGCTCATTATAAATACATTTTCCCAGGACAGAAATCTCCTCGGGAACCACTTCAATCTCTCCGGTTGCAAGCTGACTGTTCTTGCTGGATCTTTCTCTGACGGTTCCTGTTACTGACAGGGTTGATTCATTGTTGATCCCGGAAAGCTTGTTCATCATTTCTTCTGTTTCCACAACCACCTGCGTAATTCCGTAAAAGTCACGCAAAAGTAAAAAGCCAAGATTTTTGCTGACCTTTCTCATATTATCATACCAGCCCACGATAGTGACCTTTTTGCCTACATCCTCTAATCTGAGCTGATTACATGTATGTGTTCTTGACTGTACCATAAACTGCTCCTTTATCTTTTATTCTGGGGTTTTATACAAACGCTTACATTATACACGTTTTTGCAGTAATTTACAATATCCGATGCTTAAAATGAGACGCTCTATCCTTCCCGTTACTCAGTCGGGTCAGAAACTTTCCCCCACTAAAAACATGCGCCGCAAGGCGCACAAATAAGGACGGTCATGATCTCCCTATGAAAAATCACGGCCGTCCTTATGATCTTTTTCTATGGTCTTTTCCATTTTGGTCAGATAACGTACTGATCTGCCTGTTCCTCCTGCCAGCCTACCATATCGGCCAGGGTGATATGATCCACCACATTGTTGACTGCATCATTGATCTGCTTCCAGACACGAAGCGTAACACAGCCCTCCCTGCGGTCGCAGCCTGCGCCGTCATCATTCACACAGGCAACAGGAGATAAGTCTCCTTCTGTCAGACGGAGGATCGCTCCCACCGTATACTCCGACGGATCCTTTGTAAGGAGATACCCGCCCTGGGCGCCTCTCACGCTGCGCACAAAGCCCGCCTTTCCCAGAAGGGATATGATCTGCTCCAGATATTTTTCAGAAATTTCCTGTCTTTTTGCAATGTCCTTCAGACTGATCGGTTCTCCTGTATTGTAAGTCGCCAAATCCAGCATAAGGCGAAGGGCATATCTTCCTTTGGTAGAAATCTTCATAGACTGCTTCCCCCTTATCTTCAATTCCTACATAATATATATGAATTGTATATTTTTTCTGGATAAAAGTCAAGCAGCTATGCTTTATATTTCCTTCTTAGCCCTTCAGTCCTCTGGACTGACGATCCATATCCTCCACAACAATATCATAAATCTCGCCAAGAGTAGCGCAATATTCCAGTACCTTCCAGGGCTCATTGGTATGGAAATGGATCTTGATCAGCTCTTCATCTCCCACTGCAAGAAGGCAGTCTCCCTTAAAATTCTCTGTAAAATACTCTGAGATCACATCCTCGTCCAGATCCTCACCCTCGATCAGTAACTGTGTGTCGTATTTGAATTCCAGCATCATTTCCTCCATTCCAAGGCATTTCTCTACCTTTTCGTTCATTACAGGTACAGTATAACAGATTTTATGTCAAAGCTCCATCCTCAAAAAAATTGTTGATACAAAAAATCAATAGCCAAGGCTCCTGTCGATCACTGTCCCGTCTACTGCGTTTATGGTCAAAAGGCTCTTATACGGCCCCGCCTCAACATAAGGCTCCGTCTGGTCATAGGAAATAGTTTCCTCTCCAAAAAAATCCCACACGGGGATCAGTTCGCCTTCCTCCACATTTCCCTTTTCATGTACTCTCACATATCCCAGCTTTACCGTGTGGATCTGAAAGCTGGCCGTGGCCTGCACGTTTTCAAAAAAAGAATTGTATTTTTCCAGAAAGAGTGTTTCAAACACACTTTGGATATCCGAATAAGGCATTAAAAAAAGCTTATCGCCTGAGCGTTTCATCACCCGGCAGGGTTCCTTCCACCGCATGGCCAGAAAGCCCTGTTCATCAAAAGCTACCGTGATTTCCTCATAAGGCCAGGCTGCCCAGGCTCCCTCCACTGCATTCCCCTCCTCGTCGGTATAGGTCTCCAAAATGCCATCCAGCATCCTGGTAAAATGAACTGCATATCCGGCCTTTACCTGTTCACGGTCTTTTATATTCTGGATCAGGCAATATTCGCTGCCCGCCATGGCAAAATCTGTAAGTTCCAGCTTCTCTATCAGCTCCTGCGCCATCTGATCACATTTTTCCGCAGGGATCCTGCTCTTTTGTTCCTGATCCAGCTCTCCCTGTGTTCCCATTAACATGCTGTAGCCATAGTCCCGCATATTTTCCACGGAAAGCCACCTGAAATCTGTCAATTCCTCAGAACCGTTCTGCACACTGACATAATAGCATTCTTCCCCCACAGGCACTTCTCCACAAAACCGGCCATCCTCCTGTTTGGCGTCATACAATTCCATTCCCCGTCCTTCCAGAAGCACCTGGCATACCCTGTTATAATCCTCCCTTGTAAAGTCAGCGCTTTCCACCTTGTACCCATAAAAGCCCTCTGCCTCCGGAACGATCACTTCCGCATCTGCTTCTACCCGCACCTTCTCCCCTGCAAAGTCTGCCTGATACCGGGCAGGTGCCTGTACCAGCTCCCTTACATCTAACGGGCTTTCCCTCTGCTGCCGGTTTTGTTCCTCTGCCTCCTGCCGGGGCTTTTTTTCAAGAATGTCCGCCTCTTCCCTCCTGCTGCAGCCTGTGAGCATTTCCAGCAAAACTGTTGCCGCCAGAATGATCAGCTTCTTCCTCTGCCTGCTTTGCCTTGCCTGAATTTCCATTTTCATTTCCGTCTTCCCCCTTTTCCCCTTTTCTTAATCGTACCCACACTCTGGTTCCCTCCCCGGGAGTACTTTCGATCTTCAGCGCCGCTCCATGCAGCAGGGCAATCCGGCTGCAGATCGCAAGCCCCAGGCCGCTCCCGCCCATGCTTTTGCTTCGGGCCTTATCAACCATGTAAAAGGCCTCTGTGATCTTCCCCACTTCTTTTTCAGGAATCCCGCAGCCCTGATCCTCCACAAGGATCGTGCTTCCTTTTCCCGTTAGGAAAATAGTCTCTCTCGGACTGCTGGCCCTTGCAGCATTCTCAATCAAATTCAGCAAAAGGCTTTCCATAAGATCGGGATCCACCAGACACTTTTCCATTTCGCAAAAACACCTTAAGGACAGGTCTCTTTCTTCCAAGGGTTTTTCCTCAAGCTCCTTTACTCGCGCAAACAAGGCTTTCATATCTGTTTCTTCCATATGGATACTGTCGTTATCATATAACCCGATAAGCTCCATCAGCTTGCCGGAAAGTCGTTCCAGTCTGGTGCTTGCCGCATAAATATGCTCCAGAGCCTTTTCCTGCTTTTCCTTTTTCAGCTTTACATGCAAAAGAGTGTCTGTATATCCAATGATCGAGGTCATTGGCGTTTTCATTTCATGCGCCATGCTTCCCAGCAGAAGCTTTCGCCTGTCTGCCACCTGGGACAGCTCCTCCACCTGTCTTTCCAGCTGCTGGGACATATGATTAAATGCTTCTGCCAGTTCTCCTATCTCATCCCTGCCTTTGACCTGCACCTGCTGCCCAAGCCATCCCTGGCTGATCTGCTTTGCCGCCGCTTCCAGTTCTCCAAGAGGGCGCAGAATCCGCTTCACAAAAAGAAACGTAAGCAGCGCCGCTGCAAGCATGGCTGCTGCCAGGATCACAGTCCCCTCTGCAAGCTGTCTTTTTCCCTGCCGGTACAGATCTGAAATATCCCTGATCAGGATCAGCGTATAAGAGGCGTCCAGACCGGACGGAATGCTTTGTCCTGCAATGACAAAATATCCGTCCTCCAGCTTCTGAAACCGGCTCCATGCCTGTTCCTCCTGCCAGATCTTCTTCTCCCCATCCTTTAACCTGTATAAGGTCTGATTACAGATCTCTTCCCCGTTTTCCAGAAGAATGTAGGAGGCAGAGCCAAATTTTTGCAAAAGAAAATCCAGATAGGAATTCTTTGCTGCCGGACTGTACTCCTTAAGCAAGGTTCGATCCATTTCCCGTCCCATGGCATAAGCAGCCACAGAAAGCTGCTCCCTGCAGCTTTCCATCTCCCTATGCCTGTTATATTCCACGGAGCGGAAAAGCACTGCTGCACCTGCCGTTCCCGCTCCCAGCAGCACAGTCAGAACAGTTACTGCCGTCAGCTTTGCCCATAATTTCATGGCAGATCCTCCAGGCGATAGCCTATTTTAGGAATTGTTTTGATGCTGTCATAAAGCTTCAGCTTCTTGCGCAGCCTTCCGATATGCACATCAATGGTTCTGCTCTCCCCCAGATAGTCTGTGCCCCAAAGGCGTTTTATCAGTTCTTCCCTGGAAAAGGCCACGTTACGGTACTGCGCCAGAAGGAGCAAAAGCTCATATTCCATGGGCTTTAGCAAAACCTCCTTCCCGTTTTGCGTGACAACATGATTTTCCCTGTCTATGACCACATCCCGGATCATAAGCTTCTGCCTCATCCGCCCGGTACGCTCCAGCACTTTTTCCACCCTGGCAAGCAGTTCCCTGATCTCAAAGGGCTTTACCATATAGTCCTCTGCACCGCCTTTCAGACCGCGCACCTTGGAATCCACATCTGCCCTTGCAGTCAGGTAGATTACCGGGATCTTCTTCCTTTGAAAGTCCTCCATCAGCGCAAAGCCGTCCTTCCCCGGCAGCATAACGTCTACGATCGCCAGGGCAATTTCCTCTTCCTTCCCCGGTCGATCCTTTTCCTTCAAAAAAGCCGCTGTCATATCCCCGTCCGAAAAGGACATCCACTGGTAGCCTGCCGCCTCTAAATTCATGCAGATCAGCTCCAAAATAGAGGGATCATCTTCCACCACCAAAATCTTTGTCAAAGCCATCCGCCTTTCCTTCTTCTTCCGTTTTTCTTATGGTAGCATACTTCCCCATAAAAAAAAGCAACGAAATGTAAACGTTACTTTTTTTCCATGGAATATTTCAGTGCCATATTCACAATGTGCGCAATATTCTTTTCTCCTGCAAATCTGGCTGTGTCTGCGAAATCCTCTGTCTGCTCAAGCCAGACAAGCTGATTGACTTCCTCCACAAGCTCCACTTTTTCATGAAGCCTGCCAACGTAGATTTCCAAAACAAAGTTCTGTTCATAATAGGTCAGATCCATTAATCTGTGAAGCAGAATATCTGATCTTCCGATCCCGGTCTCCTCAAACAGCTCCCTGTAAGCCGCATCTATGCCATCCTCTCCCGGCTCCACCTTGCCTCCCACAAAATTGTAAAGTCCCTGATAGGGCTCCTTTTTCCGTTTGCAAAACAAAAGCCTGTCCCTTTCCCTATCAAACACCACAATGCAGTTATAGTGCCTTGGGCTGCCCTCCGAAGCCATAAGCTGTTTCCTTGCAGCCTCCACATACCTGCCGGCATTTGCGCGGTTTCCGTCTATTTCCTCCTTTGTAAGACTGCGCTGTATCTTAGCCGGATTTCCAAAAGCAAGGCATCCGTCCGGTATCTTCATATTCTGGGTGATCAGCGCCCCTGCACCGATGATGCAGTTTTTGCCGATCCTGGCGCCGTTTAAGAGAATTGCTCCCATGCCGATCAGCGTATTGTCCCCTACCGTGCAGCCATGTACGATCGCCCCGTGGCCGATGGTCACGCCTTCTCCAATGGTTACGGGATATCCCTTCGTAACATGGATAACGGCCCCATCCTGCACATTGGTTTCCTTTCCAATACTGACAAGGTCAGAATCTGCACGGATCGTGGCATGATACCAGATCCCTGCGTTTTCTCCTATGGATACGGTTCCTTTTACAGTTGCATTTTCTGCAAGATAACAGGACATTTTGCTCCTCACTTCCCATGATTTTAAAAACATTGTATCTCATAGGATTTTCCATTGCAAGAGCACAAACGATCTGTCAAACAGCTTTGGAATTTTGCCAATCCTATTTTAGAGTTTATAACTCTAAAAGTCAATATTATTTCTTTTTTCTTTATAATCAAAGATATATCAACTTGTTATGCGCAAAAGGCAGAGCTTACTATGAAATACAATGAACGCATCCGGGAACTTCGCGAAGATCATTCTTATACCCAACAAAATATCGCCAGCATCCTGAATGTTGGTCAAAGAACCTATAGTGACTACGAAAGCGGCAAAACGCGGATCCCTATAGACAGCATTCTGATACTGGCGCGTTATTATGATGTTTCTGTTGATTATATTACCGGAGCGAGCAATGTTAAGCACTGCTACCCCTGTGATTGATCTTTCTCCAGCAGCTTCTGATAGCTGATGTCAATTCCAAAGGCTCCAAGCGGCGCCGTAATCATAATGGCAAGAACCGCAACCGACAGCACGATCTTTCCACAGGACAGTCCCATTGCAAGAGGAACCGACCCGATTGCCGCCTGTACCGTTGCCTTTGGCAGATAGGCAATGATGCAAAACAATCTCTCTTTTCTTTTCAGCGGTGCTTTGATCAGACAGATCATCACCCCTGCTGCCCTGAACAGGAGGGCGATCAGGATCATTCCCACTGCTGCGGCTCCTGCTCCCAGCATATACCGGATGTCTACAGCAGCCCCCACCAGTACAAACAAAATCACCTCTGCAGCAAGCCAAAGCTTTCCAAACTTATCTGAAAGACGTTTTGATACCAGATCCGTACTTTTCCTTTTCAGTACACATGCCATGCTTACCACGGCAAGCAGGCCGGAAACAGCCACATAGCTTTTCAGCCAGGTCTCAATAGCCATCAGGAGAAACGCTGCTCCCAGCACCACAATCACCTTTAAGCTGTTGCGGATCAGATGCTTATGGGCATAAGCTGTTTCAAAAAGCTTCGACAGTGCATAACCGAAAACTGCCCCAACAGCCACTCCAAGCAAAATGGAGATGGGAATGTTGAGAAGCTCCGCCACCTCCGCTTTTCCTCCCTGCGCCATGCCTGCAAAGGTAGAAAACAGCACGATCACAAAGATGTCATCACAGGAAGCTCCTGCCATGATCATCTGGGGGATCCCTTCCCTGGTTCCGTATTTTTCCTCCATCAGGCGCAGCATTCTGGGAACAACCACTGCAGGGGAAACCGCCGCCAGAACCGCGCCCATTACAGCGGCTTCTGTCCGCGTCACTGCCAGAAGCACCGGGGCAAACAGTACATAGCCCAGGATCTCAAAGCTGGCCGGTACAAAGGACAGCAGCACAGCCGGCCTTCCCACCTTCTTTAGGTCAGACAGATCAAGGGAGAGTCCTGCCTTGATCAAAATAATGATCAGGGCCATTTGCCGCAGCTCCGAGGAGATCCCCAGAATAGAAGGATCCAGCAGATTAAGCACATAAGGCCCCAGTAGGATCCCCGTGACCAGCATGCCGATGATCCTCGGCAGTTTCAGCTTCTGGCAGATTGCTGCCATAAAAAGTCCTGCCAGAAAAATAAGTGATAAAGATGTAAGCATAAAATACCTCTTTTCCGTGCAAAAAAGCTGATGCTTTCTGCACTTATTATGCAGAAGTCATCAGCTTTCATTTCATAAGCGGTTTTAGCCTGAGCTAAGGGAGAACTTCATTCCCTGTTTATAAAGATAACGTAAGATGCCATGAATTGCAAGTATTATTTGCAGCCTCTTATCATCTGCTGCTTGTTTTATTTATAACTTATTTGGGTAGCTCTCCAACTGATGAAAAACACCAACTACATTTGCAACTTCCGCTCTTACACCAAAAATAACAACATAATCCATCTGCGGAACAACTGCTTCATGATAGCCTTTACTTGCTAAATACCTACCTTTGCTAATCGAAAATTGAAAAGGATTCGTTTCCAACCTGTTATAGATACTGTCAACACCATCTACCAAATGCTTTGCAGCTTGCTCGTTTTTCAAATGATAAATTAAATAGTATATCAGATTATTAAGCAGCTCATCTGCATATTCTGAAATAACTAATTTATAATTCATACTTCGCTCTCATTTCTCTGAGTGCTGTCCTGGCATCCTTTACCTGACCTACTTCGATCTGCTTTTCAGAAATTTCAATGTCTTTATACATGGAAAGTTGTTTTATGGTAGACTCATAAATTTCCATACTCATAATGACCATATCGCCATAACCGTTTTTCGTAATGTAAATAGGCTCTTCTGCCTTGTGGCACATATCAGAAATCTCAGATGTATTTTTCAAATCTTTAATTGGAATAATTTGCGGCATAAATACACCTCCTAATTATGGATTAATTATACCATAATTATATCCTTTTTCAACAATTATATGCCAAAGTTCTGCCTGTGGCATACAAATATAACCACACCCCAAACGGAAAACACAATGGTAAAAAGAAGAAGGTTCCCAAGTAAAATAGCTGCTATGGATTTTTCCTTCGGAACGTCTTTGGCAAGCTGCGCATCCTTTCGTACAAGGCTCTGCACCTCTTCGGGATAAGAACGCAGACCCATGAGGTTTTTCTTATCTGTGCCTGTCCCCAGATAGCACGCTCCCCAATACAAAAAATAAAATACGACGGCAATCATCGTCCTCATAAAAATCCCCATTTCTGCGCACGCTCATTGGCAATACTGCGGCTGTACGGAACCACAAGTTGCGGATGCAGTTAGATTATTCTAACCGCATTGTTTGAACAATCATACGACCATTTATCCATAGGAATTGTTTTGACTTGCCAGATGGATCATAATCTGCCCCAGATTATCATTTGTACTTGCTAAAGTCATTTTCTTGTTCCTGCAACAGCCAATCGGCTATATCGTGAATCTCGATTCCTTCATAGCTATATTTTGGGTGTTTTGTTCGGGCAATAATCATTTTCGGATAAGCATCTCGGATCTGAAGCAGAGGGGAACATTCTCTCTCAAATGTTTCCTGCCCGGAAATGTTGTCGCTTACCTGAATATAAATCTTCTCGCTGCCCCTTTGAGCAACAAAGTCGATTTCCTTTTGATAGAGCTTGCCGACATAGACAGCGTATCCGCGGCGAAAAAGTTCGATGCAAACGATATTCTCATAAACCCTGCCATAGTCCATATTTCTGCTTCCCAATATTGCATATCGAATGCCGCTGTCACACAAATAAAACTTTTCAGAGCTTTCAAGGTATTTTTTGCCACGAATGTCATATCTCTTAATATCATAAAACACGAAAGCATTACACAAATATTTGATGTATTTGCCGACAGTCACATGATTCGTTGGGGTCTCATTTGCGGTCAGCAGCTGACTGACCCTATTAGGAGACGTCAGGTTGCTGATGTTATCCATTAGGAACTCACTCAAACGCTGCAAAACCAAAGTGTCTGGCAGAGCGTATTTCTGTACCAAGTCCCTTGTTACAATGGTTTCATAGACCTCTTTAATATAGTTTGTTCTGTCTTTTTCGGTTCTGTAAGCATAAGAACCTGCTAAACCGCCCTTGATAGAATAATCATCAAAGAGCTTATCTTTATCACTAATATCATCATAATACTGGCAATACTCCTGGAAGCTAAAAGGAAATACATGAATTTCAATGTAGCGTCCAGTAAACAGAGTTGCCAGATCCGCACTCAACAGGAAAGCATTGGAGCCTGTTACATAGATGTCGTATTTTCCCTTAGAGTACAGGCTATTGATCGCCAACTCAAACTTGGGACACATCTGAACTTCATCTACAAACAGGTAGTTCGTTTTATCTTCCTGATAATGCTCTTCCACATAGGCGTGGAAGGCATGGTATTCCTTGATTTCTTCATACGCCAAATCCATGAAATCAATAAAGATAATATTGATGTTTTCAAAATGGCTTTTCAGATACTCGATATACGCCTGCATCAGTTTGGACTTACCAGATCGGCGAATACCCGTGATGATCTTGATGTCAGGAGTGCCGTTCAGTTCAATGATTCTATCGAGATAGTTTGCTCTCGTTATTGTTTTCATATAGTCACCCGCTTTCAAAAATTGAATATTTTTCATTTCTTGAAACCGTTCCAATGTACTTATTATACTGTCTGCTAATAGTATATGCAAGATGTCGCTTTCGAAAACATAATTTTTTTATTTTTTTGAAAGTGGCAACTATGTAAAGGCAACCCAAAGGCTGCCCCATGCATCAAGCCTGCTCCTATACTTGAACCACCCTCACATATGCTCTGCATGCGTTAGTTCAGACCGTTTTTCGATAGGGCTCGACACAAACACGGATAAACACCGAATATGGGGCTAAAATCGAGCTATACATACATCAACAGGACACTTTCGGGCTGTACAGTGTGTCTACGGAGTATTCAGACCGAACAAAAGGTCGTTTTTTACCCCTGAGCCATCGAAAATGGGTCAAAATACACTCTTCCGTCTAAAAAGTGAAAACCCCGAAAATGCCGAAAATACGGGCTTTCTAAGCACCTTCATTCATTCTGCTTAAGCGTATCGCCTGGTCAGCTGTAATACAGCCGTCAATGATCTCCTGAATATCCCCGTTCATGATCTTGTCAAGCTTGTAAAGGGTTAAACCGATACGATGGTCCGTCACACGCCCCTGAGGGAAATTGTAGGTTCTGATCTTTTCAGAACGGTCGCCGGTACCGATCTGGCTTCTTCGCAGCTCTGCCTCTGCATCATGGCGCTGCTGCTGCTCCATATCATAAAGCTTTGCCTTTAAAAGTGCAAAAGCCTTGGCCTTATTCTGGAGCTGGGATTTTTCGGTCTGGCTGTACACTACGATCCCTGTAGGGTAATGGGTCAGACGTACGGCAGAGTCCGTCGTATTGACACACTGTCCGCCGTTTCCGGATGCACGCATTACATCGATACGGATATCCTTTTCATCAATGACAATATCAATATCCTCGTCCACCTCCGGCATAACTGCCACACTGACAGTAGAGGTGTGGATACGGCCTCCGGATTCCGTTTCCGGCACACGCTGAACGCGGTGGACGCCGCTTTCATATTTCAGCTTTGAGTAAGCGCCCTGCCCGGTGATCATGAAGTTCACTTCCTTCATGCCGCCAATGCCGATCTCATCTACATTCAAAAGCTCTACTCTCCAGTGCTGTCCTTCTGCATAATGCACATAAAGCCTGTACATTTCCGCTGCAAACAGAGCTGCCTCATCTCCGCCTGCTCCGGCGCGGATCTCCATGATTACATTCTTGTCATCATTAGGATCCTTGGGAAGAAGAAGGATCTTTAACTTCTGCTCCAGCTCTTCCACGCTCTTTTTCGCTGAGCTTAATTCCTCCTTGAGCATTTCCTTCATCTCTTCATCTGACTCTTCATCCAGAAGCGCAAGGGAATCTTCAATGTCCTGCTTGGCCTTTTTGTATTCCTTATAAGCCTCCACAATAGGGGTCAGATCGCTCTGCTCCTTCATCAGCTTACGAAATCTTTCCTGATTGTTGGTAACTGTGGGCTCGCCAAGCTCGCCCATGATCTCTTCATATCGAATTAATAAATCTTCCAGCTTATCAAACACTTTCTTCTATCCTTTCCATCGTCCGCAGACAACCCTGTCATGGCCTGCGTAATCCTTACTCACCAGGATATCCAGATATCCTGCCTGCTGCAAAAGCTCTGAAACCTCTTTTGCCTGATCCCATCCTATTTCCAGAAAAAGCTTTCCGCCCGGATATAAATAGCCGCCGGCCTCCTTGATGATCCTTCTGTAAAAAGCAAGACCGTCCTCGCCGCCGTCCAGCGCCATCATAGGATCATGCTCCCGCACCTCTTCCATCAGAGAGGCGATTTCAGAATGCCTGATATAGGGAGGATTGGATACGATGACCTCAAACCTTCCTGTGATATTTTCAAACAGATCTCCCTGTACAAAGGAAGCCTCCAGAGAAAGCCGTCTTGCATTTTCCCTTGCAACTATAAGCGCCTTTTCGGAAAGATCGCTTCCGGTTCCCTGACAGTCATTGGAATATCTGAGCAGGCTCAGCAAAATACACCCGGAGCCTGTACACAGATCCAGAATGTGCATTCCGTCATGAAGCTCCCGCATGACCTCCTCCACCAGGATCTCTGTATCCTGCCTGGGGATCAGCACATTTTCATTGACCTGAAAGCGCAGCCCCATAAATTCCTGGTAGCCCAGGATATGCTGAAGAGGGATATGCCCGCATCTTTTGCAGAGCATCTGCCTGTACTGCTTTTCCTTTTCCTCTGCCACCTCTGTATTTCCATGTACCAGAAGCGCATTTCGGTCTGTTCCGCATACTTCCTGAAGCATCAGCCTTGCATCCAGCTCTGCCTCGGCTATTCCCGCATTTTTCAGCTGCGTGCTGCCTTCCTTATATAAAGCCGCATATTCCATAGCCGCTTTATTCCTCCGCTTCTCCTGAAGGAACGCCATCCTCCAGCCAGGAATCATCTACTTCATAGCCAAAATCTTCCTTCAGATACGCTTTCCAGTCAAAAACAGCCTCTACAGATTTCATGGCAACCTCTACCATGCTCTCGTCCGGCTCCTTGGTGGTAAGGCGCTGAAGCAGCATGCCGGGTGCAGATATGATCTTGATCAAAATATTGTCGCTTCTTCCTGCCAGTCTGATGATCTCATAGGAAATTCCGGCGATCACAGGGATCAGCGCGATCCTTAGTAGAACCTTCAGGGCCGTATTGTCCACACGGATAAAGAAAAACAGGATAATGCTGACAAACATGACAAAGAACAAAAAGCTGGTTCCGCAACGCTTATGGATCCTGGAGCTTTTCATCACATTATAAACGGTAAGGGGTCTTCCCTTTTCAATACAGTTGATGCACTTATGCTCTGCACCATGATACTGATACAGCCTGTGGATATCCTTCATCAGGCTGATTCCCGCAATATAGATCAAAAAGATCGCAATTCGGATCCCACCCTCTATAATCGTCAAAAGAGAGGTGTTTCTCACATATTCTGATAAAAGAGAGGACAAAAAGTAGGGCAGAAGAATAAAGATCCCAACTGCCAGTGCAACAGAGATCAGCGTTGTGATCCCCATCAGAACCTTTTCCCCTTTTCCTCCCGAAACCTTATCAAGCGCCTTATCAAGCTTTGTCTCTCCCGCTTCTTCATCTTCATAAAAGGATGCCGAATAATTAAGGGTCTTCATTCCCAGCCTGAGGGAATCGATAAAGTTAAAAACGCCTCTGATAAAAGGGATCTTCGTAAGCTTGCTGCCTGCAAGGCATCCCCTGAACACATCGACCTCTACTTCGATCTCTCCGTTTGGCTTTCGGATTGCAACCGCATAGTCATCCTTATTTCGCATCATAACGCCTTCCAGAACGGCTTGTCCGCCAATTCCGGAATAATGGCCTTTTTTATTCTTTTTCATATCCGCAGCAGTACCTTTCTCTCACAAAAAGTTTGCTAAAGTAAGCAATTTGCCATCACGCCAAAAAGCCTGATCCAGTGGGCAAATGCCTGTCACATAAAAAACAAGGTTGAGATGGAACACCTCAACCTTTTTGTTAAAACTATTTGCTTTCTACACCGTACTTCTTATTGAACTTATCAATACGTCCATCGGTTCTTGCAGCCTTCTGCTGACCTGTGTAGAATGAATGGCACTTGGAACAAACTTCAACGTGGATGTCCTTCTTAGTTGAACCTGTTACAAATGTGTTGCCACAGTTGCAAGTTACGGTTGCCTGATAGTACTCAGGATGAATTCCTTCTTTCATATTTTCACCTCTCTATAAAAAACTTTGCATTTTATTCGCTTTCATACGCTGCCTCAATGCGCGCTTACTCCCGAAACAGCTTTTTAATTGTATCACAGCATTTCACAGGATGCAAGCCTTTTTTAAAACCATTTGATTTTTTTCACAAGATTGGTGAATTCCTGATTGTTTCTGGTCTTTGCAAACATATCAAGAATCTTGTCAACTGCTTCCTCCGGCTTAAGTCCGTTCAGCGCCTTGCGCATGATATTAATGGCTTCCAGCTCATCCGGCGTCAGCAGCAGGTCGTCCCTTCTGGTTCCGGACTTGGGAATGTCAATGGCAGGGAACACTCTTCTTTCGGAAAGCTTGCGATCCAGCACCAGCTCCATGTTACCCGTACCCTTAAATTCCTCGTATACCACATCATCCATCTTACTGCCGGTATCTACCAGAGCCGTTGCAAGGATCGTCAGGGAACCGCCCTCACGCATATTTCTTGCTGCGCCAAAAAACCGTTTCGGCATATGAAGCGCCGCAGGATCCAGACCGCCTGAAAGCGTTCTTCCACTTGGAGGCACTGTCAGGTTGTAGGCTCTTGTCAGCCTGGTAATACTGTCAATGAGGATCATAACGTCTTTCTTATGCTCTACCAGACGCTTTCCTCTTTCGATCACCATCTCCGAAACTCTCTTATGATGCTCGGGGAGTTCATCAAAGGTGGAATAAATGACCTCTACATTAGGGCCTTCAATGGCCTCTTTAATGTCGGTAACCTCCTCCGGTCTTTCATCGATCAGAAGGATGATCAGATGCACCCCGGGGGAATTGTGTTTTATGGATTTTGCAACCTCCTTAAGCAGGGTTGTCTTACCTGCCTTGGGCGGGGATACGATCATACCACGCTGGCCCTTGCCTACAGGGCTGACCAGATCCATGACCCTCATTGCCACGCTGGCTCCCGGCATTTCCAGATGAAGTCTTTCATTGGGGAAAATAGGGGTCATATCTTCAAAATTATATCGTCTTGCGGATTCCTCCGGCGTATACCCATTAATGGATTTCACATATAAAAGTGCGGCAAACTTTTCTCCCTGGGTCTTCACTCTGGTGTTTCCGTCCAGAATGTCCCCTGTCTTCAGGCCGAAACGCCTGATCTGGCTGGGCGCCACATACACATCATGGTCTCCCGGAAGATAGTTTTCACATCGGATAAAGCCGTATCCGTCAGGCATTACCTCCAAAATCCCATGAGCCGACACTCCGCTGTCAAGCTCGGTGGGGAATTTCTCATCCTCCGGCCTTGCCTCTTCCATGCGCCGCTCCGGCCTGTACTCCTGACTTCCTTCGGCACCCTCCGGCCTTTCTGATCTGTCAATTCTTTCCGGCCTTTCTGTTCTTTCTGATCTTTCCGGTCTCTCGCTTCTTTCAAACCGCTCGGTTCTTTCCGGTCTCTCGGCTCTGGCAGGCCTTTCCGGCTTTTTCATAACGCCCTTCGGCTCTATCTGCTTTCCCTCTGCCTTGTCTTTCTCGTCCTCCGCAAGCATCAGCTCTACCAGATCCGCTTTCTTCATGGTAGAAGTCCCTTTCAGTCCCCTGGCCTTTGCAATCGCCTTCAGGTCAGCAAGTCCCAGAGACTCATACTTTTCTCTCATAAAAAATCTCCATTCCGCAGATACTATGCGTCGAAGGAAGCGTAAACCGGCTTTTGTTCCAGTTCCGTAAGTTCAGCACATTTGTGGCATCTGCGGCACAAACTGCCCTGTGAAAAATGACGGCGTCCGCCTCACTTTTGCACGATCCTCCTACCAATTTTTCTTTTGGGAAATTGTTGTGATGTGTACAATGAAATGTCTACAACTGGCATTATACAACAGTTTCCAGAAAATAGGAAGTATTTTTTATACATTAATCTCCGCTTTCACCCCAAGAAGATCTTTATTTTCCTTAAGGACCGGTGCGATCACCTTTGTCAGGAAAGCGTCTACCTGTTCCTTTGCGCGTCCTACATACCTGGAAGGCTCCATGGTCTTTTGCAGGTCTTCCAGGGACATATTAAAGGCGGGATCTGCGGCGATCAGCTCCAGCAGATTATTTTCCTTTCCCTCCACCTTGACATTTCTGCCGGCTTCCATGGAAAGCTCCCTGATCTTTTCGTGAAGCTCCTGTCTGTTTCCGCCCATCTTTACCGCATCCATCATGATGTTTTCCGTTGCCATGAAAGGCAGCTCGCTCATCATGTGCTTTTCGATGACCTTGGGGTAAACCACAAGTCCGTCCACCACGTTCAGGCACAGATCCAGGATCCCGTCAATGGCCAGAAAAGCTTCCGGAACGGAAAGTCTCTTGTTGGCCGAGTCGTCCAAGGTTCTTTCAAACCACTGGGTAGCAGAGGTGATGGCCGGGTTCAGGGCGTCGATCATGACATATCTGGACAGAGATGCGATCCGCTCACTTCTCATGGGATTTCTCTTATAGGCCATTGCGGATGAACCGATCTGGCTCTTTTCAAAAGGCTCCTCCACCTCTTTTAAATGCTGGAGCAGTCTGATATCGTTTGACATTTTATGGGCGCTGGCTGCAATCCCTGCCAGCACATTGAGTACCCTGGTGTCCACCTTACGGGAATAGGTCTGGCCTGATACAGGGTAACACTCCTGAAATCCCATCTTTTTTGCGATCATGGGATCGATCTTGTCAATGGTCTCCTGGTCTCCGTTAAAAAGCTCTAAAAAGGAAGCCTGTGTTCCTGTGGTTCCTTTGGATCCCAAAAGCTTCATGCCGGACAGGACGTAATTCAGATCCTCCAGATCCAGATAAAATTCCTGCATCCAAAGGGTGGCTCTCTTTCCTACCGTGGTAGGCTGGGCCGGCTGGAAATGGGTAAATGCCAGCGTAGGCTGGGCTTTGTATTTATCTGCAAAGGAAGACAGCTCATTTAGCACATTGACCAGCTTTTTCTTCACAAGCTTTAAGGCATCCGTCATCACAATGATGTCCGTATTGTCTCCTACATAACAGCTTGTAGCGCCCAGGTGGATGATCCCTGCCGCCTTGGGGCACTGCTGTCCATAGGCATATACATGGCTCATAACATCATGGCGCACTTCCTTTTCCCTTGCCTTTGCCACATCATAATTGATGTCCTGCGCATGGGCCTTCAGCTCGTCGATCTGTTCCTTCGTGATGACCGGCTTTCCATCCTGGGAAAGTCCCAGCTCCATTTCCGTTTCCGCCAGGGCGATCCAAAGCTTTCTCCATGTTCTGAATTTCATATCAGGAGAAAAAATATACTGCATTTCCTTGCTTGCATATCTCTCCGATAACGGGCTTACATATCTGTCCGTACTCATTTTCATCCTCCATTTATTATCGATCAGTGATCGAATTCTCCTCTGATATCCTCCTTTGGCGGCTCTAACGGATATTTCCCGGTAAAGCATCCGGTACAGATACCTCTTCCTTCTACGATTTCACTTAATCTTTCTTCCCTGAGATACCCCAGAGAGTCTGCGCCGATCACCTTGCAGATCTGCTCCACGGAACGGTTATACGCAATGAGCTGTTCTCTTGCTGGTACGTCCGTGCCAAAATAGCAGGGCCATAAAAACGGCGGGGAGCTGACCCTCATATGAACCTCCTTGGCTCCTGCTTTTCTGAGCATGTGCACGATCCTGTCAGAAGTGGTTCCCCGTACAATGGAGTCATCGATCATAATGATCCTCTTTCCCTCCACCGCTTCCTTCAGGGCGTTTAATTTGACCTGCACACTGCTTTCACGGTTTTTCTGTTTGGGCTTGATAAAGGTTCTTCCCACATATCCATTCTTCACAAAAGCCTGTCCATAGGGGATCCCTGACTGCAGGGAATATCCAAGCGCCGCACAGTTTCCGGATTCCGGCACTCCCACTACCAGATCCGCTTCCACAGGGGAGTCCATGGCAAGGAACTTTCCTGCCAGGATCCTGGAATTATAAACGCTCATGCCGTCAAAATAGCTGTCCGGCCTTGCAAAATAAATATACTCAAAAACACATCTGGCATGCTCTCTGCTTGGAAGGCACATGCTCGTATCGGACTCAATGCCCTTCTCCGGAGAAATGGTAACAATCTCTCCCGGCTGTACATCCCTCACAAACTCTGCCCCAATGGTATCCAGGGCGCAGGTCTCTGACGCCAGGATATACGCATGATCCCTTTTTCCGATGCAAAGAGGCCGGAACCCAAAGGGATCTCTTGCGCCGATCAGCTTTCTGGGAGACATGACGATCAGGGAATAAGCTCCCTTTAACTTTTTCATGGCTCTCCCTACCGCTTCCTCGACGGTTTTGGAGTTCAGTCTTTCTCTTGCAATGTGATAGGCGATCACCTCAGAGTCAATGGTGGTCTGAAAGATCGCGCCTGTATACTCAAGCTCCCTGCGAAGCTCCAGGGCGTTGATCAGGTTTCCGTTGTGTGCCAGTCCCAGGGTACCCTTTACATAGTTCAGCACAAGGGGCTGGGCATTTTCCCTGGTAGAGCTGCCTGCTGTGGAGTAACGCACATGTCCTACGCCAATATCTCCCTTTAATTTCTCCAAAATCTCCGGTGTAAAGGCTTCATTTAAAAGCCCCATGTCCTTAGAGCTTAATACCTTTCCCTTAGGGCCGTTTGTATCGCTGACCGCAATACCGCAGCTTTCCTGCCCGCGGTGCTGCAAGGCAAAAAGACCATAGTAAATGGTGGAGGCCACATCGCCTCCATCAAAATCATACATGCCGAAAACGCCGCATTCTTCTCCAAGCTTACTCTCTTCCTCGGTGGTCATAACGCTGTACTTATCCATAAGCTCCTCACATTTTCTATTGATTTCTTCCCGGACTAGGCAAGTCCCAGTCTCTTAAACACCTCGTTATAGGCCTCTTCCACATTGCCAAGATCCCTGCGGAAACGATCCTTGTCCAGCTTTTCGTTTGTATGCACATCCCAAAGTCTGCAGGTATCGGGGGAAATCTCATCTGCAAGAAGGATCTTACCATGGAAACGGCCAAACTCGATCTTGAAGTCGATCAGCTTAATATCTGCCTGCAGGAAATAAGCCTTTAACACTTCATTTACCTGAAAAGCATATTTTTTGATGGTATCGATCTCTTCCCAGGTTGCAAGTCCCAGCGCTACAGCAAAATAGCTGTTGATCAGCGGATCGCCCAGGTCGTCATTCTTGTAGCTGAATTCAATGGTAGGCTCTTTAAAGGGAGTTCCCTCTTCCACGCCAAGGCGCTTGGAAAAGCTTCCTGCCGCCACATTACGGATGATCACCTCAAGCGGAACAATATCTACCTTTTTGACTGCCGTTTCTCTGTCGCTTAACTCCTCGATCAGATGGGTAGGCACGCCTTCCTTCTCCAGAAGCTTAAACACATGATTGGTCATACGGTTGTTGATCACGCCCTTGCCAACAATGGTTCCCTTCTTCTCTCCGTTAAAGGCAGTCGCATCATCCTTGTAGTCCACAATGACAACATCAGGATCCTCTGTTGCAAATACCTTTTTTGCCTTTCCCTCGTATAACTGCTCTTTCTTTTCCATGGTCTCCTCCATTCCGCCGTATCACGGCTGTCTCTTTGTATTTGATTGTATTTGATTGTTATGACTGAAACTTACCAATAAATCCCCGGACCCTTTCATTATCAGAGGAAAACAGCTCCTCCGGAGTTCCCTGGGCCTTCATCACGCCCTCCTCCATAAAAATGATCCTGTCAGAAAGCTCCCTTGCAAACTGCATCTCATGGGTAACGATGATCATGGTCATATGCTCTTTGGCCAGCTCCCTGATGACCTTCAGCACTTCTCCCGTCAGCTCCGGATCCAGCGCCGAGGTAGGTTCGTCAAAAAACAGGATCTTAGGCTGTCTTGCCAGTGCCCTTGCAATGGATACACGCTGCTGCTGTCCTCCCGAAAGCTGATAGGGATAAGCATCCGCCTTATCGGAAAGGCCAAGCTGTCCCAGAAGCTTTTCTGCCCGCAGGACTGCCTCCTTTTTGGGTACATGATCTACATTGACCGGTGCATCAATGATATTCTTCATTACACTGTAATGAGGAAATAAATTAAAGTTCTGGAAAACCAGTCCGAAATGCTTTCGGATCTCCCTAAGCTGCGCCTTGGAAGCATAAACGCATTTTCCGTTTTCTTCATGTGCCGCCTGTTCTCCCAGATAGCAAAGCGTACCGCCGTCCATCTGCTCCAGCATGGTAGCGCATCGAAGGAGTGTGGATTTTCCGGAACCGGAAGGCCCGATGATGGATACCACTTCCCCCTCCCGCACACAAAGAGAAATATCCTTTAAAACCCCAAACCCGTCAAAGCTCTTGCGCATATGGTCAATTTGAAGTAATACTTTGGCTTCCTGCTTCATCGTTCCCTCCTACCTGTAATAATTCATGCTTTTTTCGATCCGCTCCATCACAAATGCAACCAGGAAGTTGAAAATGTAATAAAACAGACCGGCTGCCATCAAAGGAACCATGCTGGTCTCCTTTGCCGCAATCTGCTTTGCCATGGTAAACATTTCTGCCTGTGCCAGAACAAAGGCAAGAGAGGTGTCTTTTACCAGGGTAATGGTTTCATTGGTAACAGAAGGCATGATACGCTTACATACCTGAGGCAGGATGATCTTAAAGAAGGTCTGGGCCTTACTGTATCCCAGCACCTTTGCCGCCTCATACTGTCCCACTGCCATGGACTCAATGCCGCCTCTGTAGATCTCGGCAAAATAAGCCGCATAATTCACCGCAAAGGCAATAATGATCGCCGGGAAACGATACCCCCTCAGGTTCAGCCCGAACAGATAGTAAGGTGCAAAGTACACGACCAGAAGCTGAAGCATCAGCGGCGTTCCTCTCATCACAGAAATATAGAATTTCGTGATCCCTCTGATCACGGGATTTTTGGACATCCTTCCAAAGGATACCACAAGCCCCAGAGGAAGAGAAAAAAGAAGCGTCAGAAAAAAGATTTCTGCCGTTGCTATCATTCCTTTCCCCAGTTGCATCATCATGGTCGCTACACTCATTTTAACTCCTTCCATTACTTAAGAAAAGGGCAGAATAAAAATTCTGCCCTGAATTTTGCATTTCACAGCTATTCAGCTGCCCTGCCGTTTATTTTCCAAGACAAACGCTGTCTGTCAGATCGTATTTTTCAGCAATTTTTGTAAATGTGCCATCGTCTGCCATTTCCAGCAGTGTCTTTTCTACCTGATCCTTTAATTCTTCATTTCCAAGTAAAAATCCGATACCGTACTGCTCTGTTGCAAGCTTCTCATCCATGATCACATAACCGTCGCCTCTGGATGCGATCTGATAATTTGCAACACCGATGTCTACTGCAAGCGCATCGATCGCACCTGCTTCCAGATCCATAAAGCCGGTATTGTAATCTGCGTACTGGTTCATCTCAGCAAAAGTTGCCGCAAGATCTGCCGCATCCCCTTCCAGCGCTGCCAGTGCGGAGGAATCCTTCTGAACGCCTACGATCTTTCCTGCAAGATCTGCCTGGGTGCTGATCCCTGCATCAGCCTTTACTACAAACACCTGACTGTTATCTACATAAGGTACGGACCAGGTATAAGCATCCTCACGTCCGTTCATGGTAAAGCCGTTCCAGATACAGTCGATCGAACCGGAAGAAAGCTCCATATCCTTGGAATCCCAGTCAATAGGCTGCTTTACAAGCTCCCAGCCGTTGCGGTCGCATACTTCCTGTGCAAGATCCAGGTCAAAGCCGGTATAATCCCCGTTTTCATCCATATAGCCATAAGGGGGGAATTCTGCATCAAAGCCTACCGTAAAGGTGGTTCTGTCCCCTTCCTGTGCCTCCCCAGCTGTCTCTTCCTGGTTTTCCTCAGCTGCGGCTGTTTCTGTGTCCGCTGCCGGTTCCGCAGAAGCGGCCTGCTCCGTCGAAGCGCTGCCACAGCCTGCAAGCATTGCCATTGTCATGGCTGCTGCCATCAATACTGTCGTAATTTTTTTCATAATCTCCTCCATTTCCGCATGGATGTCATTTTCACTGTGCCTCGTTATCACAGTAAAGTGTTCCATACGTTTAACATGCTACCATGACCCAAAATAGAAGTCAAGCGTAAGCTGGGAGGATTTTCTTACTTTTTCTCCGAGTCCGCATACTGGTCTACGATATTCAGGATCTCTTTTGCATACCTTGGATATTTCTCTGCCAGATCCTTGATCTCCGCCTGTGCCTTTCCGGCGATTACCTCTTTGTTGTAATCCATTCTTCTCCTTAAGGACTGTCTGCGGATGATCAGATTATGGCGGATCTCCACCATCTCCTTTTTGTCCAGGATCGCCCTGGTCTGATGGAGCCAGATCATGGGATCCTTTACCTGGTAGCGGCGCAGGGTATGGAGAAGCTCCTTCTGGTACTGATCCAGCTCCCTCTCTGCCTGCTGATAGCTGTGGCGCTCCTCCTTCTCATCCTGGTATCTCTGCCAGCTCTTGCCAAGCTCTCCCGCACTGGAAACATCATATTTCATATAAAGATAATCCAGAAGATGCGTATTGTTCACATAGCGAATCTTCACCGTATTCTGCAGGCGGATGATCCTGCTGATCCCGTTTTCCACCTGCTCCAGTTCCCGCTTTGCATCCATATGCTTTATATAAATAAGGGTGATGGCAACCGCTCCGATGCCTGCCGCCAGAAGATACCCTATTTTGGTGTCAAGCTGTAAGGTAAACTGCAAAAGCAGCAGAAGAAGGATACAGGCAATGACTGCCACGCTACACACGATGGTCATGGATCTTGTATCTGCGATCACATGGCGGAGCTCATTCTTCCGAAAGGTATACGCCTGCTTTTCTCCATCCAGCCTTCGCAGATCCCGCTTGATCAGATCCTGATAGTGCTCTGCCTCTGTAAGCTTCTCAAGCCCTTCCTGAACCTCTTCCTCCAGGCGCTGCATCTGGCGGAATTTCCCGTCATCCAGCCTGTTCTTTCTTTCCCGGAAGCCGGACTGCTGCTCCTCCAGGGCGTCGATCTTTTTGGCGCACTCGCACAAAATCTCCCTTTCTTCCTCCGGAAGGGCCTCGATCTCCTCCATATCCTTCAGATAGGAGGTCACCATGTTGTACTCAAATTCCAGCTCTTCCAGTTCCTTGGAGGCTTCTGCGATCTGCTCCAGGCATCCCTGCACATATTCCTTGCGCTGCTTCTTGTCGTTGATCTGCAGATCGTCTCTGTCATAGACGATCTCATTCCAGTCCTCTATTTCATATTCCGGCTCATCATCTCTTCTTTTCCATTTAAAAATATTTTCAAAAAGCCCCATCTTTTATGCCTCCACCATCTGACGATATTCATCCTTTAATCCTGAAATGATCTTATCGATCTCATCATAATAGGACGCAACATTTCCCTCTTCCTTATAGAAACGCAGCGCCGAAAGCCGCCTGTTTTCTTCGGATGCTTCAAACAGCCCCTCCGACTCCTTGATCTTCTTTTCTACCATAAGAGAAAGCTCATGATACTCCCCATGCTCCGCAATAAAGGCAATATATTCCCCTTCCTCCATGCTTTTCCGCTTCGCAAACAGAAAACAGATCCCGGACTCCTTTTCCCCTGTAGCGTCATAAGCCTTCTTGAAATATTTGGCCGCCATTCCAAACAGGAAAAATCCTGCATAGGCAACGCCCATATTATGAAAAATCACCGGCCGCAGGGCGCTTTCCGTATCAGGAAGCTGCCTTGAAAGCGCATCATATTCCGCGATCGCCATCTGATACCTGCCGTTTTTCAACAGAAAATCCGCCTGTCTTTTCCTGCGCTCATACTCCCCAAGCCCTGCATTTCCAAGAAGGGTTTCGTCAATCTTTTTGATGTCCTCGGGGGTGCAGTAGTTTACATAACTTAGTATCGTATGAACAAAATTACCCGGCTGGCAGCCTTTTCCCAAAAGCTTTGTCAGCTTATGGGACAGCTCTGTAAGACCGCACTCCGCATCTAACCAGGTAATCAGGTTCTGATCCATGATGGAGTGGTCGATCATAAAGGGATTGCTGGCAAACAGATAGCAGAGCTCCTCCACGCTATAGACATTTGCGCACAAATTACTGATATGATATGGCTTTTTCGCATATTTTCCCGTGCATAACAAAATCCTGCCCAAGTTTTATCCTCCCGTCAGATCGTAATGGTAGATGACCAGGCTTTCCCGCTGGAAGGGAAAAGCTCTCCAAAGCCCAGATCTTCAATGGTCACATTGGCCTGATTAACGGAGGTCATCTCCAGATGCACACTGAGCCTTGTAGCCGCCCTGGGTCTTTGGGGGATCCCGGTAAGCTGTACCTTCCGGTCCATCACCTTTCCTCCCGTCAGCGGCGTGATAATAAATTCCACGGTGTCCCCGCTTTCCAGTATCACCTCATAGTCGGCGCTTGTCTCATACCAGCTGCTTCCCGCATCCAGCACCGCAAAATAGGCTTCCTGGCCGTTCCGGAGCGCCCGCATGCCTACATTTGATTTCAGCTTATCCTCCCCAAGGTAAACATACTGCTTCCATTTTTCGCTGGGAGAAAGACGCTCCAGCATTCCATAACAGGCTCCCTTGCTGTAAAGGTTGTTTCCCTGGAACACTCTCCGCCCCCTGCACAGGGTTCTTAAGGATTCCCTGGCCCAGTCCTCCTTGAAGCCGTCGCCAATGAGAAATACGGTGGAAACCTGTCTGTCCGCAAGGCTTTCCTTTATGATCCCGTCAAACAGCTCGTCCAGATCTTCCTTCTGGCTTTTGCAGGTTTCTTCCTCTGTAGACCAGACCCTGCGCAGCATCTGTTCATATTCCTGCTGCCCGATCAGCACCACCTTTGGCGTGGTGTGCTCATTGCAGCTCAGGCACATCATTTTCAGTACGCTGTTATATTCATAAACCACTACATCATTTTGATACAGCTCTTTATTTTGATGGAGGGTATAGGCATAAAAGCTTTCCAGATGGTTTTGAAAGCTCACATTTGCTTTTTCCAGGGAAAGCCCTCCCGCAACCCTTAAAAGCACATCCACCATCCTGGGGGTAAGATCCTCCACGGTAAACATGATCGCTTCGATCTTTGCCATGGGAACGTGCATTCCCAAAAGCCCAAGGCTCCGTTTCACAAACAGGGTCAGAAGGGCAACCGGGTCATAGGCGTTCCCTTCCACCATTACTTCTTCCCCTCTGTCTGCCAGCGTTAAAAGATCCTCCACAAGGATCCCCCCGGCTTCCTGCTGCTTTGCAAAATTCAGCGCTTCTTTTCCGTAATACCACTGTCCTACTCCGGCCCTTTTACAAAGCACAGCCGGAATATTATACTGCTCCGTGCCTGCCACAGCCGAAACGGTCTCCGGCTCCCCTTCCGTCAGGTCACAATAGCTGATCTGGGCATATTTCCGGCATAGATCATATCCAACCGCTATTCTTCTGCCTGTCTTCTTTCCGTCTATCTGAAACATAGCGTTCCCCTTTTATCAGTGTAACTGAAAAATTTCCTTCACCATCTGCTCCTGAAGGAAATACTCTTCCAGCAGTCTTTCCATGGTGCTGTAATCATGAAGCGTCCTGCCTGTAGAAATATCGTTGAGAATGTTAAACCTTCCTTCCTTTTGGACAGCGTCTGTCTCATTCCTGCTCAAGGTGCCGCTCTCGGTAAGCTGTTCCTTCTCCCCGTCTTTCTCTGTAATGTAATACTGAAGGCGTTCCCCGAAAAACAGGATAAACTGCTTTACAAAAATTCCATGGAACATATCCTGCATTTCTTCCTTCTGATACTCCCCGTCAGACTGGTCTTCTCTCTCTACCAGATAATGGATCTCCACATGGCTTCCCTCTTTTGCATGATATTCGATCATGGTCTTGTCCTCAAACCGCCTCATAAAGGCAATATGATCCGTATACTCCCGGAAATAAGGGAAATAAAGCTTTTTATCCAAAATCTCCCTTAAAAACAGGATCAGCCACCTGGAAATCTCTTCATTTATCAGTTTTTTGTTTTCCGCGTAATACTTGGTGTAAGCCAGCTTACATACAAAGGGAAGCTCCTCCCCCTGCCGGATCAGCCTCTGCATATCCTCCAGGATATAACCGTCTGTAAGCTTTTCCCTGACAAAATAATCGTAGGCGCTCTGGGAAAGGAACGCGATCTCTATCTGGCCTTTTGCTCCCGCTTCCACATATTTTCTGAAGATCGTTGTCTTTTCTCCCACATGGGCGCCGGAATAAAGAAGCTGCACCAGGATCCTCTCTCCCAGGGAATACACATCTACTCCAAAGCCCTCTGCCGCCTTCCAGATGTCCCGCATTTCCTTGCAGGTCCCCTTGAAGTAAAGGCACAGATACTGCAATATATTTTCATCATATTTACCGGCTCTGAAGGCCATATAGGAAAGAGTCGTCATGGTTTCGTCCTCGCTCATTCCCTCCAGGGAAAGAAGTCTGCTGCAAAGACGCACGATCAGCTTTGCCTCGATCCCTTCGCCGCCTCTTTGTCCGATCCAGTCATATGCCTTTTCATACATCCCACGCATGACCATGATCCTGACTACCTCTGTAAAACAGTTGTCCTCGATCTGGGAAGGAGTCAGCTCCTCCAGATAGCTGTCCAGATCCTTCATTCTGTCATGGTCATAATAATAGTGGATCAGCCTGCGCCTGATCTCCTTTTGCACCTCTTCGATCACTGCGGGCGCATGGGTGAGCCGGTTCATGACCGCTTCATTCTGCTCGCTGACTGCGGAAAGCTCCCGTCCCCTTGCGCAGAACCAGAGATCAAAATGCACGCAGTCCTCTACATAAGGCACGATCATATCCGCCAGCTTATCCGGAAGCATAAGCCTTTCCAGATGATATTCCTCTTCCCTGCAAAACCGGTTTCCCTGCCTGTCCTCTAAAATGATCCTGCCATCCTCTCCGTAAAGGGGAAGATAGGTCTCTGTTCCGGACATGGGATAGGTAAGCTCGTAGCGTTCCTTTTCATAAACCACGATCACCTTTCTGATGTCCCTGCGCTTTGCAGAAAGCTTATATAAGAACAAGGCCGTGGAAAGTCCTTTTGCCGTTTCCGGCGTCACCATAACAGGAGTGATCAGATTTTTGTAAAGGGTTGCAAGATAGGGGTTATTCTTTCCCTTCAAAAGCTGGAACACCATAAAACGCTCGATCTGTTCCCTGTAGGTTGCAAAAAGCTCCGGGTACTGCGCCTTGTTTTTGTACAGATAGGCGTATAGATATGAATTATGTAAACCATCCAGTGTGCTGTCAAAGGCAAAATACATCAGCACCATTCTGGGGATCTCCTGATCCTTTTCAAGATCAATGGACATCATGTAATATTCATAAAGCCTGGTGATCCTCAGTTCCTTTTCGATTCCCTTTGCATACCAGTTAAAGGCTTCCCCATCAGTTCTGCCGCCCTTGATCAGAAGGGTACAGATGGTCTGCAGGATCTCTCTGGAGGGAACCACCTGATAGCAGGCTTTCATGATCTCCAAAAGCCGTCCTGAGTATTCCTTCTGCTTTCCTGCCAGATAAGTGATCTGTTCGATCACTCCTGGTACTAACAGCTCGTTTTTGGCCGCATAGGTAAGCACCTGCAGTTCAAAGCCATCCAGATGCATCAAAAGCGTTGGGGAAGAAAGCAGAAGATTCCAGCTTTCAATATAAAGAACCGGACTGCTACACCCCTGGCGGAACTGTTCTCCCAGCATGATCCACTTTTTGGAGGGGCTTTTGGAATAGTCCTCCGACAGATACAAAAGCAGCCAGGCGATCCTCCAGTTACCGGGATTTTGGGCAAAAATCCTCTCCACCTGCTGGGCAACCTCGTCGATATAGCTGTCTCTCTTTTCGATCAGGGAGGTCAGATATAAGTAATAGCTGTAATTGGCCGGGGCAAATTCTACCTCGATCGCTTCTCTTTGCTGATCCAGAAGCCATTTTGCCTCATTAAACCGCTCCTGCGTAATTAAAAGCTGCACCCTGAAAAGCTTCAGGGACACATCCCTGTCATCTAACTCACACAGTCTCTGCAGCAGCGTATCTGTCTCCTTCATCCAGGAGGACGCACTGATCTTTTTGGTCCTGAAAGCCTCGTAATACTGCATCAGCTCCAGCAGGCCATGATTTTTCTGTCTGCGTATGCCTGTGATCCTGGTGGTGACCGGCTTGCTGACCGCCACAATTCTTGCCGTCAAAACGGTATAAGGATTTGACAGCTTAATGGTTCCGTAATTTCTGCCGGCATGAAGCTTCTGCTCCGACACATAAAAGGGCAGACGGTAACAGTTTCCCAGAAAGTCTTCTTCCCGGATGGTCTCCTTTTCCAGGGTGATAAAATCCCCTTCCGCTTCCACGGAAAGCTCCGAATACCCCCAGCCGTTCCGGTTGATCACCAGTCTGCTTTCCACTACGCCCTGGGGATTATCCAGTCTGATCTCTTCCTCCTCTAAAAGGAATTCCACCTTTTGCTTTTTCTTGATCTGAAGAAGAAATTCCTCTACGTTCTGTTCTCTTCTTTCGCCAAGCAAAAGTCCTCTGTAACAGGAATAATGCTGCCTGTCCGCACCGTTAAATACTTTGTAAAAGTCTCTGGAATAAAAAAGATTTACCGCCTCTTCCCAGTTTGTTCTGGCAAGATTGGTAAAATGAAAGAGATTTTTTACATCCCCAAGACCGGACTGCAGAGTGCCTGCCTCTATGGTCACGGTATAAGGGATCATATATTCTCCCTGATTGGATACGATCCTGAATTCTCCCTTCAGGGTATCCCCCTGGGCCATTCCTGAAGCGTCAAAGTGATAGCCGATTTCCTCCTTCTGTCCGGAGAATGCCGGCACAAGGCATTTCATTTTGATCCTGCTGGAAGATACCGTTCCCTCTGTCAGTTCATTTTCAGGGCCGTAAATGGTAAAGCTCCCCTCGTAATCTTCTCCCTCTTTCAGCTTCAGTTCTATAATCGGACTGGAAAAATCCAGGGAATGCATATCATTATTAAAATTTCCTTCTAAGATCCTCTCTACGCCGTCCTGCACTCTTGCTTCCTCCAGCTCGTTTTCCACAGGCAGATGCCCTCAGGGCACCTGCCGTTTTTTCCTTTTCCAGTATACCATTATTTCCTTTCCCTGTGCAAGACTGTAACCTCTATGCATTATCGTCTTTACGGCTCCGCGATCCTGCTTACTCCCACATAAATATTGGAAATGCTGTACCAGGTAGGAAAATCCACCGCTCCGCTTACCGGCAGGTTAAAGATCTCCTGAAAGGTTCTGACTGCCTGGGCTGTTGCCGGACCAAAAATCCCATCTGCGGAGATCCTGGGGATCGCCGGATAGTTTTCCCCGATCCGGTTCAGCTGCTGCTGTATTTGTCTGACCTTTTCCCCGGTAGAACCTACGGTCAGGTCATAGCCCGGCCAGGAGGAGGGAACCCCCGCGATACTGTCTGCTGTGTTGATATACATATCGGAGCCGTAATAATAACGGATGATCTCAATGGCAGAATAGCCTTCCTCCCCCAGGAAGTTTGACCCCCACTGGCTCAATCCCTTGCAGGTAACTCTTCTGCCGTCGCAGTAGGAGGTAAAGATAGGCTGTCTGACGCCGGGCCTGGAAAGATAATTGTTAAAAATACTGTCCACGATCCGGTCGATATTGGTATAGATATTCCGCCCCCTCATCCACTTCTGGTCATAAGCCGTGGAGGAGGTAATGGTAAAGTCATAGCCCTTGTTCCGGTACCACTCCGTATAGACCCTGTTCAGCGTAAAGGACATAATTGCCAGGATATTGGCATAGACCGTGCTCTCCGGCCAGGTAGCATAAATTTCCGAGGAAGCCACATTTTTAATATAATCCCGGTATTTCACATAGTAGTTTGCCGCTGTGCTGTCTTCCGGAACTCCATCATGGACGATCACATACTCCGGGATCACCACGCGGCTCAATACGATCTCTCCGCTCTCATCCACCGGCTTAATCTCATCCTCCGGGATCTTGGGCGGATACTCCCCATACAGGGTGTGATCCGGGATGACGATCACATCCTCGTCTTCCCTGGCCGTCTGAAGGGGCGTCATCTGAATGGGCTGCAGCGCAGTCACATCAGGCAGAAGCTCCGTTCCCGACACCATGACCGGCTCATATCCGGGAGCCGTCACGGAAACATTATATTCTGAATAGGGCATCTGCTCCACAGGCTCTAAGCTGTACTCTAGGGGCGGGGCCGGAAGCTCTATGGTTTCGGTCTGCCCGGACGAATTGGTTTTTAACTGCTCTATGGTCACATCAGGTACGCCGGTATAGGTAATGGTTACGGTAGCATCCTTTATGGGGATCAGCCCCAGGGAGGACGTGACATTCACCCGGAGCTTTCCCAAAGCATTTCCATCCGGTGACTGTGCACTCCTAAGAAGGTCTTCAGGCATAAAAATACCTCTGCATCACATACTTATCATATCCTATGCAGAGGTATTTACTTTGTGCATTTTGCGTATCAGGATCAGTGGGTCAGCAGCATCATAATATCATTGCTTCTTGCCACGAACTTGCTCATGGCTTCCGGCTCTAAGGGCGCATGCTGTAACAGCGCCAGATCATAAAGCTGTTCGCAGATCATTTCCACATTTTCACCCTTTTCATTTTCCAGGATATACTGTACAAGAGGATGGTTTGCATTCAGCACAAGGGTTTCGCCTTCCTTGCCATAAGCTCCCATATCCATGCCAGGCATTGCATACATCTTCATCATATCCTGCATTCTTCTGCTTTCCTCAGAAAGCGTGATCATGGAAGAAATCTTCTTATTCTTTAATTTTTCTACCTTAACGGTGATCTTATCCTTCTTTAAGGCTTTCTTCATGACCTTGCCGATCTTTTCGGCAGCCTCCTCCAGCTCCTTTTCAGCCTTCTTGCTGGTCTTGGACTTAAAGGTGTCTGTCAGATCCGCATCGATCCTCTGGAATTTAATGCCCTCATTCTTTGCTTCAAGCTGGGAGATAAAAGGCTGATCGATATTATGGGTCAGAATGACCGCATCCATCTTAGCCGCCTTAAACATGCTGATGTACTGGCTCTGCTGCTTCTCATCCGTTACATAGTAGATGACCTTTTCCTTCTTCTCATCCTGGGAAGCCTCTTCCTTCTCTGCTTCCTCTGCAACCGGATTTCCGTCTGCATCCACTACCTCAGCCTGCTCTTCCTTCTTCTCCTCTTCAGAGACTTCGTCGGGATCTGTCTTATTTACCTCCAGACATTCAGGCAGGGTCAGATATTTGCCATCCAGGTTCTTAAACAGAATATAATCAGTCATCTTCTCGCAGAACTTGTCATCCTTCAGACAGCCGTACTTAATGAAGGGGCTGATGTCATCCCAGTATTTATCATACTCTTCCTTTTCCGTCTTGCACATGCCGGAAAGCTTATCTGCAACCTTCTTGGTAATGTAATCAGAGATCTTCTTTACAAAGCCATCATTTTGAAGGGCGCTTCTGGATACGTTAAGCGGCAGATCCGGGCAGTCGATCACACCTTTCAGGAGCATTAAGAACTCCGGGATCACCTCTTTAATATTGTCTGCAATAAATACCTGGTTATTATAAAGCTTGATCACACCCTCAATGGATTCATATTCCATGTTGATCTTGGGGAAATACAGGATTCCCTTAAGATTGAAGGGATAATCCATATTCAGATGAATCCAGAACAAAGGCTCCTTGTAATCCTGAAATACCTTGCGGTAAAAATCAAGATACTCCTCCTTTGTGCATTCATTGGGATGCTTCATCCAGAGAGGATTTGTTTCGTTTAAAAGCTCCGGCCTTTTCACGATCTTATATTTCAGCTTATCCTCTTCCTTCTCCGGCTTGATCTCCTCCACAACCGTATCGGTGTCCAGCTTTTCCTCTGCGTCGATGGTCTGAGTCTCTTTGGTATTTTCCTTGGAAAGATAAATCTCTACCGGCATAAAGGAACAATACTTCTTAATGACTTCTCTTGCCTTGTACTCGTTGCAGAATTCCAGGACATCCTCATTTAAAAACAAAGTAATGGTGGTTCCTACCGTGTCCTTTGTGCCTTCATGCATATCAAATTCTGTTCCGCCGTCACATTCCCAGTGTACCGGGGCTGCCCCCTCCTGCCAGGAAAGGGTGTCGATATGAACCTCGTCCGCTACCATAAATGCGGAATAAAAGCCCAGACCAAAGTGTCCGATGATCTGATCCTCATTGGTCTTGTCCTTGTACTTGGAAATAAAATCGGTTGCTCCTGAAAAGGCGATCTGGTTAATGTATTCCTCCACCTCATCAGCGGTCATGCCGATACCGTTATCTACAAACTTCAGGGTCTTCTCCTCCGGGTTTACAAAAACCTCGATCTTGCCCTTATATCCCTCAGGAAGAGAATACTCTCCCATCATATCCAGCTTTTTCAATTTTGTAATCGCATCACATCCATTGGAAATCAATTCTCTGAAAAAGATGTCATGATCCGAATAGAGCCACTTTTTGATAATGGGAAATATGTTTTCACTGTTAATTGATAAACTTCCGTGCTTTTCTGCCACAATAATCACTCCTTTTCTCGTCAACAGGCCATTTTCTTCCGGCCTATAAGGCTAGTGTAGTTCCCTTTTTTGTAAAAGTCAAGATAAAATTAGCACTCATTTTTAATGAGTGCTAACAATTCTCTGAAAACCGCGGAACTACGGCATTTCTTCAATTCTAAAATTTTTATTAACTAAAATACTGGTTATAAATATCAAAGAAATCGCAGGTTGTCACCTCTTCATTGACGGAGAAGGAAATGCTGTCCCACAGGGACTGGTTAATGGTTCTTGTGAGGGTAGACACAAAGGCGTCATACTCCTGTCCAAACACCTCTTCCTTCCGCTTTTCCACGATCTTGATCTTGTTGGCGTCTGTCTCTTCCCGGTTAAAGGTATTGATACATTTGATGATATGATAACCATACCTGGTCTCAATAATATCACTGATCTCCCCTTTTTCCAGGTTAAAAGCCGCCTCCTCAAAGGCCGGATCCGTTTCTCCCTTTCCGAAGGAGTAATTGCCCTTATCCCCCTCGGAATAGTTCAGCACAAGCTCCTCGAAGTCTGCTCCTTCCTCCATGGCAAGGGCCAGGATCTCCTTTGCCCTCTCGTAGGCTTCCTTTTTGTCCTTATCGGAAAATTCTATCTTTTTGCCGGTGCCATCCTGTACATAGGTTCTGATCAGGATATGCTGCACCGTAATGGTTCTTGCCTCATCATCGCTGATCTCCGGGTTGATGTCCTTAATGATGTACTCGTATACCTTATTGGCAAGCGCAAATTCCGCATAAAGCTGGGCGATCACTTCCCGGTCCACCTGCATCACTTCCCGCTCCGTCTGATTCAGGGAGCTGTAATAAGTATCTGCCGCTTCCTCTGTGAGCGCAAGCTCCTCCTCATCCAGCTGTACGCCGTGGCGCTGTGCCAGAAGGTTCATGGTCTTGATCTGGGCAAGCTGCGCCAGCACTGTTTCCTTAATGTTATCCTCCAGGGACACATCCCCCAGGTTTGTCTGCCAGATCTGGCTTCCAAAGGCATTTTCATACTGATCCTGGGTATTGGTCAGGTAGACCATGACCTCCGGGAGCATACAGGACATGGTTTCAATCCGGAAAACCTCATCCTTCTTAAACCCGGTATAAAGGATCACCTTGGTATCTGTTTCTTTTCCTCCGCAGCCCCCAAGCACGGGTGCCAGCATGCAGAAAACAAGGAAAAGCGCTGCAAATCTCCTTTTCTTCATTACGCCTCCAGCTTGCTTAAAATACTCCTTGCCACGCTGATGCCGTTTGCAGAAGCCTGCTGCAGGCCTCTGGTCACCCCGGCTCCGTCTCCGATGGCGCGCAGCCCCTTTATGCTGGTCTCAAAATCCTTGTTTACAATGACCTTGTTGGAATAGAACTTTACTTCCACGCCGTAAAGAAGGGTCTCATCCCCCGCAATACCGGGCGTGATCTTATCCAGTGCAAAGAGCATCTCTTCAATATCCACCATGATCCTGTGAGGGAACACCAGTGAAAGATCTCCGGGCACCGCATCCTTTAAGGTGGGCATCAGGTTATTCCGGTACAGTCTTTCCTCGGTGGTTCTTCTTCCCCTGCGGAAGTCTCCAAAGGTCTGCACCAGAATTTTGCCTCCGCACAGCATGTTGGAAAGCTGTGCAATATGCTTTCCGTATTCAATGGGCGTCTTAAAGGGTTTGGTAAAGTTCTTGCTTACCAGAATGGCAAAGTTGGTGTTATTGGTCTTGTAGTCCTTTGCCTTATATGCGTGGCCGTTTACCACAGCAAGGCCGCCCTCATAATATTCCGTAGCCACTTCCCCCGAAGGGTTGGTACAGAAGGTACGAACCTTATCATCAAAGGTAGGGGTATGGTAGATCAGCTTTGCCTCATACAGATTTTCGTTTAAGAACTGCATGATCTCGTCCCTTACCTCCACACGGACGCCGATATCTACGGTTCCCGGTGTTGTCTCAATTCCGATCTCATGGCATTTGTCCTTAAACCAGTCTGCTCCTTCTCTTCCAACTGCGCAGACGATCTCCGGCGCATAATAGGTCTCGCCCTTATCGGTTTTGATCCCCTTAGCGACACCATCTTCCACAATAATGTCTTCTACCATGGTGTTAAACAGCATGGTAACGCCTTCTTTTTCCAGATGATGCTGCAGCTTTTCGTAGATCTTGTACCCTTCTTCCGTTCCTAAATGGCGGATCGGGCACTCTACCAGCTTTAAGTTGGCAATAATGGCCTTCTTGCGGATCTCTCTGATCTCGGCCTGCTTATCCACGCCGTAAACACTCTTGTCTGCGCCGAATTTCAGATAAATGCCGTCAGATTCCTTGATCAGGTCTTCTGTTGCCTCATAACCGAGAATGGACGGCAGATTGCCTCCTACGTCAGGAGAAAGAGAAAGCTTTCCGTCGGAAAATGCTCCTGCTCCCGCAAAGCCCGTAGTAATAGAGCAAGGCTTACAGCCAACGCATTTCTTCGTCACTCTCTTAGGACATTGCCTCTTTTCAATGGAACGTCCCTTTTCTATCATCAAAACCTTTAAATCCTTTTTCTTATCCATCAGCTCATACGCACAGAAGATCCCGCCGGGGCCTGCGCCTATGATGATCACGTCATAATTCTGCATATGATCTCCTTTCTTAATCCCAGTATTTTTAGCATACCACAACTTCTGCCCTGCTTCCAGCATTTGTTTTGTAAATCCTGATCTGGCTGCTGATCTTTTCAGAAAGTTCCGGTACATGGGAAATCAGTCCGATCAATCTGTCCTTTTCCACCAGGCTCTCCAGCGTTTCGCAGGCCTGCTCCAAGGACTCCCCGTCAAGGCTTCCAAAGCCCTCATCCACAAACAGCGTTTCCACACGGATCCCGCCGCTTCCGGCCTGGATCACGTCGCTCATGCCAAGAGCAAGAGCCAGGGACGCCTTAAAGCTTTCTCCTCCGGAAAGGGTTTTTACAGAGCGGTACTTTCCGGTGTAATAATCCATTACCTCCATGTCCAGGCTGTCCTTGCTCCTTCCGTCGCCCACCTCCTGCACTCTCCGCAGGCGGTATCTTCCTCCGCTCATGGTCTCCAGCCTTAAGTTGGCCGCCATGAGAATTTCTTCAAAGTAAGCCGCAAGCACATACTGTTCAAATACCAGTCTTTTTTTGTTGTTTCCGTTTGCCGCATCATCCAGTCTTTTGTAAAGACTGTACTGTTCCATAAGCTCTGTCTGCTTTTTATTCTTTTCCTTCAGGGAGGAAAGCCCTTTCTTTAAGGAGGACCATCTGCTATGCAGGGCAAGCTGCTTTTCGGAAAGCTGCTTCTTCCTTTCTCCTGCCTTTAAAAGAGCCTGTTCCATGGCCGGAAGATCCGGAAGGGTCCTGCCTTTTGTTTCTTCCTCTAGGTGCGAAAGGAGCTGCGCATTAGCGCTGCAAAGCTGTTCATATCCGGCAATTTTGTCTCTGAGCTGCAAAAGCTCTCCTTCCTTTGGCTTTGCCATACGGTAATCCTGTTCTCCTTCAAAGCCTGCCTGTTTCTGCTTCAGCAGGAAAGCCTGCCGCCTTTGTTTTGCAGCTTCCCTTGCCTCTAAAAGCTCCTTTTCCTGCTTTTCCAGATTGCGCTGCTTTTCCGCAAGCACGGCGCTTCTCTCCTCCTGCTCCCGAAGCTTCTTTTCATAGGAGGCTCTGTCATGCCCTGCCACATACTCCCTGACCGTATCTGAAAAGGCGGAAAGCTGGTCAGAAAGCTCTCTGCCCCTGCATCTGCTTTCTTCTGCCTGTTTTTCCTGTTCCTTCACACCTGCATAGGAGGCTGCCGCCTTTCCGTGAAGGGCAACCTTTTTCTGCTGTTTTTGTTCAAACTCCTCCTTCAGCTTATTCAGGCTCTCCTTATCCGGCACCTGCTCCTCGCGCACCGCTTTTACCGGGTGGTGCACGGAACCGCAGACCGGACAGGGCTGTCCTTCCAAAAGCTCCTCTCCCAGGATCCCTGCCAGGCCGTGAAGGTATTTCTTTTGCGCCTGTTCATAAATCCCCTTGGTCTTTTCTTCTTCCTCCTCTGCCCTTAAAAGAGCCTGCTGTAAAGCAGTCAGCTCCTTTTCCGCTTCTGCCAGCCTTTTGGTAAGCACGGCCTCCCTTTCCTTTTCCTCCGTCAGTTTTTCTGACAGGGTATAGGCCTGTGCGATCTCCTGCCCAAAACGAAAAATTTCCGCTTCCTCCTCTTTCTTCTTCCGCAGCGCTTCTATTTCTGCCTGTGTATCCAGCTTTTTCTTTTCCAGGTTTGCGGCGAGCAAAAGAGCCGCCTCACACTTTTCCTCTTCGGGAAGAAGCTCTGCCGCCTTTTCCTTCCTTGTAAGGGTCTTTTGGCAAAGTGCAATTTCTTCCTTTCTTTCCTGAAGCTCCGCTCTTTTTTTCTTTTCGGCTTCCAGCTTTTCCAAAAGGCTGCAAAGGTTCTTTGCTCCCTCCTGCTCTGTCAGAAGGCTTCTCATTTCCTCCTCCGCCTTCTGGCAGTCCTTTTCTGCCTGTCTGACTTCTCCTTCCAGAAATGCTCCCGCTTCCCCTAACAGGGAAAGGATCCCCTCATAATAATAGCCTTCTGCTGAGATCAGCTCCCGAAAGCGTTCTTCCTTTTCCTGATCCTCAAACAAGGCTTCCCTGGAAAGCAGGGAAATATCCTCCTCCATCTTATGACGGCATTCCATCACCTTCTTATAAAGCTCAAGGGCTTTTCCCTTCAGCTTTGCTTCCATGCGCTCATAAAGCTCTGTTCCGAAAAGCTCCCGGAAAATCCTGGTCTTTTCCCCGGGAGGCGCTACCAGAAGCCTTGCAAACTCTCCCTGTGCAATCATGGAAAGCTGCTTAAACTGGCGGAGATCCAGCCGCAAAAGCTCCTGGACAAACCGGGTGACCTCGCTGCTTCCCTCAAGCGCAGTCCCATCTGCGCAGGTGATCCTTGCTTTTTCCCTTTCCTTCGTAAGCCCCTTTGCTCTTTTGCTGGGACGAAGGTATTCCGGGTTCCGGTAGATCTCGTAACGCTTTTCCCCATGGCTCATCACAAGCTCCACATAGGTCGGCGTTTCGGGATCCGCAAAATCACTGCGCACACTGTTTTTTTCCCGCATTTCACCACTCATGCTGCCATAAAGCGCATAGGTAATGGCATCAAAGATGGTAGTTTTTCCTGCGCCGGTAGGCCCTGTGATCAAAAAAAGCCCTCTTTTTTCAAGTCCTGTAAAATCGATCTCCTGTTTTCCCTTATACGGCCCCCAGCCACAGATCGTCAGCCTGATGGGTTTCATAAGCAGTCCTCCAATTCCCGTATGATGTCCGTTACCGCTTTCTTCCCCTCTGCCAAAAGCGTTTCCTCTGTTACTTCCTCATAAAAGGCCTCAAACAAAGCCACAGGATCCTTTCTTCTTGCAAGCATCCGGTCTGCCTTCTGCTCTGCTCTCTGCTCCTGTTCCCATTCTCCGGCACGCAGGATCTGCATCATATTGGGATAAACGCTGCGCAGGGTTCCCATAGGATCGATCAGCTCTCCACGATCCGTAAGCACAGCCTGCAGATAGTCGGATCTTCTTTCATCCTCCTGTCCCTGACGCAGAAGCTCTTCCAGGCTTCCCCGTATGATGCGGAACTCCTTTGCGGGGTGCAGGGGAAGTCTTGTAACCTCTGCCCTGTGCTCTTCCAGATTTACAAGAAGGGCGCACTTTTCCTGGCCGCACTCCCCGAAGGAATACTTTAAGGTAGAGCCGGAATACCAGACGGGCCGCTCCCCGATCTGCTGGCACCTGTGAATATGCCCCAGCGCCACATAATCAAAGCCATCAAATAAAGACGCCTCCACATTATCAAGTCCTCCCACATGGATCGTGGTCTCGCTTTCCGAAAGGGCGGGCTCCTTCCCCTGATCCGTCACAAAGAAATGGGTGATCAGAACTCTCTGTTTTTCCAGGCTCTCTTCCTGCTCCTGCTGCCAGTAGCGTTCCAGCGCCCTTACAACAGCGCTGTTGCTGTCGGTTTCTTCTTCTCTCACAGGCTTAAAAAAGGGAAGGAGCACAAACTCCGTATCCCCCAAGAGTACCCGCTTTGCCTGTCTATTCCATACCCCTGCAATGTGAACGCCCCTTGCACACAAAAGATGCTCCCCAAAGCTGATCCGCTCCGGCGAGTCATGATTTCCGCTTATCATTATAATTTGAATTTCCTGATCAGACAGCTTTGTCAGGAACTGATCAAAAAGGCTGACCGCCTCTCCGGGCGGAATCGCCCTGTCATAGATATCTCCTGCAATAACCAGCGCATCAACTTTATTCTCCGCTGCCAGAGAAACAAGCTGATCCAGGATCAGCTTTTGTTCCTCCAGCATGGAAAAATCATTGACCACCTTGCCGATATGCAGGTCAGAAATGTGTAAAAACCTCACACCATCCTCCGCTTTGGTAAGTATTTTTCCTGAGTATAGGGATTCAGCTTTCTGTCATACCATCCCTCTCCGCTGCACATAATGAAATCGCCGTTTTGAGCCACCGTCATGATGTAGTCCACTACGGTCTTCCATTTTTCCTTTACGGCAATGCCGGCCCCTAACATCTGCACAGAATGGACATCTGATCCGGCAGTCACCTCAACTCCGTATTTCCTTGCATATTCCACTGCCTGTCTGTCAAAGTCAGGATTGTAATGGCTTGTACTCAGCGGGCTGGAATGGGCGCCGTTAAAGATCTCCGTCAGATCCGAGTCTGTAGGATAAAGGCGCACCCTTGGTATGTAATCGGCCTCCCGGTAGGGATGTGCCTGTATCACAATGCCTCCTCCGTCATGAACCATCTTGAACTGCTGCTCTACGGTTGCCTTTTTGATCTGCGGGTGCCTGATCAGCCACTCCTTGTCCAGGCCATAAACCAGGAATTCCGTTCCGTCAAAGTTGGACTCATACCCGAAGAAAACGGAAAGGCCGATTTTTTTGCCCTCCTTCTTGGCGTTTTCATAGCCCTTGCAAAATGCTTCCACCCAGGTTTCCCATGGAAGTGACGGATCAATGCAGGTATTCCCGTTCCAGGCGTGATCGGTGATAATGATCCCGGTATAGCCTGCCGCCTTGGCTGCCCTGGCCATTTCTGCCCCTGTGTTCTTTGCACAGGCGCTGGCCTCGCTTGTGTGTACATGCGTGTCGTAAAAATACTTGTACCTCTTTCTTTGAAATAAATTCATACTCCACTCCTTTTCACTTACTCATATTCTACATACTATTGTACCTCATCTCAAGCCCGCCGTGGGAAAAGTCTACCAGACGGTATGTATTTTTGTTGTATTTTCCAGGTGATTATGCTATTCTTTATGCGAAATAAAGGAAGGAATGATTTTCATGAGCGATATAATGAAAAAACTGTTTTATCAGCAAAGGCTAGATTTTGAGCGCATGAGCGCCCTTTTTGACAGTCAACATTCCATGCCGGAAGATGTCGTAGAAGAGAAAAATATAGCCTATTTACCCGATGCAAAAAATGTACACGAACTGGATGTGTTTTACCCGGTTCGGTCGGTAAAACAGCCCATACCAGTGATGGTGAACATTCACGGAGGCGGTCTTTTGATCGGAAACAAGGAATTCTGCTATTGCCGCAGCCCTGAAATACATAAAAGAACATCTTTCAGAATACCATGGGGATCCGGACAGGATCTACGGAACTGCAGACAGCGGCGGCGCTTATCTTCTGACCTATGTCAGCGCCATGTCCGGCTGCCAAAAGCTGGCAGACGCTGCAAAGGTTACGGCTCCTGATCTGCATTTTAACGCCCTTGGCCTGGTCAGCGGCATGTTTTACACCACAAAGCTTGACAAGATCGGCCTGTTTCTTCCCCCTTATCTGTATGGGAAGCATTACAAAAAAGGCCCCTTTGCTCCTTATATCAACCCGGAGCATCCGGACCTTGTCACCGCCTTGCCGCCCTGCTTTCTGGTGACCAGTGAGTGCGACTATTTAAAGCGTTATTCCATGCAGTTTGAACGTGCCCTTTCCAGGCACAATGTACCTCACAAGCTTTTATGCTTTCCTAAGGATAAACGGCTTCCCCATGCCTTCAGCATGTTTAAGCCGGATCTGCCCGAAAGCCGGGATGCCATAAACGCCATCCACAGCTTCTTTCTGGAGCACGCAGACAAATCCTGCTCTTAGGCTTTCCTCTTATTCTTCTGCTGCTTCTACAAAAGAAGAAAAGATCCTGCGGCTGTTTTCATCTGTCTGATAGGAAAACTCCGGGTGCCATTGAAACGCCCATACATATTTTTTATCCGGCAGATATGCGGCTTCCACAAGTCCATCCTCAGCTGTTGCCATCACAGAAAGAGCCGGTGCGGTCTCCTTCACTGCCTGATGGTGATAGCTGTTCACACCTATGCATTCCTTTGAAAGCAGTTGATACAAGGGAGTGCTTTTTTTAATCGTAACCTTATGGATCTCCCTGTCATAGGGCGGCGTCATATGGTGCTCTGTCAAAGAGGGGTGCTGCCGTGAAAGATCCTGGTACAGGCTTCCCCCCAGAAAAACATTGATAAACTGTAGTCCCCTGCAAATTCCAAGCACGGCTTTATCCTCTATAAGCGCAGTCTGCAGCACGATCCTTTCCATTTCATCTAATGGTCCATAGGACTTTGACAATCCCTCCAGATTTTGCTCCCGATAAAGCTCCGGGCTTACATCCTGGCCTCCGGTAAACAAAAAGCCGCTGCATAAGCTGCAAAGCTCTGTAAGCTCGTCCTTTTGCGTTGTCAGCGGGAAGATCACCGGTATTCCTCCCGCCATCCTGATGCCGTCCAGGTATCCGGGAAGCATCCAAAGACTGTTTTTCTCTTCGTCCCAAAGGGGCATCACTCCGATCATGGGTTTCTTTTTCATCATAGCCTCCATTTCTATCCTGATATCAGAAAAAGAGCAACAGCGCCTCTGGCGCCATTGCCCTTTGCTTTGTAATCTTTTTTTATCTTATTCCTATTTGCCGCAAATTGCAATGTATTTTTAGAGGGCTTTCCTCCAAACCATTACAAAGGACATTTCAGGCTTTCCACCAGATCCACCTTTTTGCATTTACGTCCTGCCAAAAGCATGGCGATCAGGTATGCAGCCGCCAGGAATGCAAATCCGGACAGGATCGTATCTGCCTTCACAGGAAGACTCATCAGCATGCCAAGCACCTTTAAAAGCTTTAATACAATTCCCGCCGTCATGGACAGGTTTTTCGCCTGCTCCTGATAATCCTTCAAAGAGGAATTCTTACGGAGCAGCTCTGATGGTATGGTAAGTGGTTCCTTACTGATGATCACATTATACTCTTCTACCGGTCTTTCTATTATATCTGCCACATTTTCCTTACTGGAAAGGACAAGATCCAGAATCTGATTTTGCTCCTCATAACCGATCAGGTTAAACCTGCTGTCATCCTGCTTTGCTCCAAAGCTGATGTCGAATACGCCATCCCCTCCATAGGGATTTTGTGTTTGAAATTCCTTAAAGCCATATTCATATTGACCGCCCAGCATGGCGTAGGGCACCTTTTCCTCCAGAAGATCAGCGTAGGCATCCTGGAAGGATCCTCCAAGAATAATGCAGAGCGTGGCAATGGCAATCCCGATCACCATAGTAATACTGCGGAAACCGTTTAAGGTTACCGCCCTGATATTGTAAACAAAGCTCAGCCCCGCACTGCTCTTTCGCAAAATACCGGATACCTTTTCCTTGCCGATCCCTCGAAGCAGCGGAATAATGTCAGATTGCAGCACTCCCTGCAGCACCAGGTAAGATACCAGTCCATAAACTGCAACGGGAATGAGCACTGCAGCCAGCATCAGATGATAGGGGATCTTCACTGCATAATCAATGTACTCTGCATCCTTAAAATAAAAATTGCAAAATGCCCTGGAGAAAGGAATGCTGCCAAGCATTCCCAGCACATCTCCTGCAAAAGCAGGGATCATGCCATACACCATATAATGACGGACCAGCTCCTTTACACTTATCCTTTTGTTTGGGTTATTGCTGATAATTTTTCCGTCATGGATCCGGATGATCCTATCCGCCATTCCTGCAATTCCTTCATTATGGGTGATGATCACAATGGTGGTCTTATACTTTTTATTGATCTTCTCCCTCTACTGTTTCTTCCAATCGTTTATTGCCCGTGTAACCCGTTTATCAATGTCAATTCGTGCCTCCTTGCACTCTTTGGGATACTTTCTTCCGGCGGCAAAAACCCTTGTGATCAGATCGCCTCCAACCGGAAGCATGCTCTTTACCATCCCCTCCGGGAAAACAAAATGAGTTGCATGCTCATAAATATAACTCTCCACACTGCACTCATGCTCGCGCTGTGCAAGACGCTTTTCCATTCTGCGGATATACTTGCCAGCTTCCCACAAAGCATCATCCTCTGACCCGATCATCAAAAGCTTTCCCTTTATTCTCTCAACCTTGATCATCTCCTCTTCCCTGAGCGGATGCGCTTTTTCGGAGTCAATAAAAATATTTACAGAGGAAATCATATCTCCCCCTGCCTTTGCATCCTCCTTCATCTTCATTCCATATTCCGGATGACGATAAGCATAGGGAAGATACGGCAGCGGTTTTCCTTCCCAGGATGCGGTAGACTCCCCTTCTCCCGGCCATTCCGTCTGTCCATCCCTTTTTCCCTGATAAAAGCCCTCCATCACAAAGTCGCAGGGCGTCATGGCAATGGTAAGGGTGATCTGAGGATAATAGGAAGCTGCAATCAGCGCAAACATTCCTGTGGTGGACGCTCCGGCAATTCCAATCTTTTTCATTCCTCTTTTCTGCAGATAGGAAATAGCCGCTCCAATTCTCTCTACCGGCAGATTATGATGACTGTAATCCTTATGAGCCGGACTCAGCGTCAGTACGCTGATTCCGAATTTCTTCTGAAGCCACTTCACAGAGGATCTGGCCATATAATCCTCGCAGTCGTCTCCAAGCATTGCAATGATGGCACAGGTCGCTCTCTCTAACGGAAAGTAACATCCATAAAAGCCTTTTTCAGTCTCTTTTATCTTTTTCATATGTTTTCACTCCTGATGTTTTAATTTGTTATCATATTGACACCTTTATGTTAGTTCGGGCTAACCGTCGTGTCAACCCCCATTTACGGAAGATCCGCAGCGTACCAAAAGGCGGCATGGGATCACTCCCATGCCGCCTTTAATACACACGGTCTTTTTTCTTTACTTACTCATCCCGATCCTTTTTAAAAATCAGATAAGCTCCTATGCCGATAGCTGCACTGGCAAGCAGGATCAGGGCAATGATCAGGGCCGCCTTGTTCTTATCCTTTGCAGGCCGCTGTTCTGCGGGACGGCTCATGATTTCTTCAATTGCCTGATCTGCCTCTTCCATCTGCTGTGTCCTCTCCGTAAGCAGATCCTCTCTTGTCCGGTCGCTGATCACGATAATATAATCAGAAGCATGTCCAAGCACAAAGGCGGCTTCCTTCCGGCTGCTGATCTGTGCTGCACAGATATATTCAAAGGCTTCCTCCGCTTCGTTATAGTAGAACAGGTTTGCATACTGTCCCTCCATGGCCTGATCCAGGGTAACGGTAAGAACTGCCTTTAACCCAAAGCTTCCTTCATGGGCCAGGGAAAGCTCTACATATTCTTCTCCTCCTGTTAAGGCTTCTATCCGCTCCGCAGGGATCCTGGTTGCTCCCTCTCCCATGGCAACCTTAAGATCCATGCTGGACATAGGGCCTTCCTCTATCTCTGCTCCGTCAATGGTCCACTTTACACCGTTTCCTACATCCAGTACCACCTTTGTTTTCTGGTCGCGGATCTGCTCTAAGGTCTCCGCATAGATCACGCCGGTAGCGCTCATATCCATGTTCAGAACGGACGGATCCTCAGAGAGTGTCTGGGGCTTCGGTGTGGCTGCCGTCACGATTGCATTTCCCTTTTCGGTATTCTCTGCCTCCGGCGCTTCTAAGGGCTCTGTCACGGGTACTGCGGTAGGCTCCGCAGTGGGCGCCTGAGTCGGCTGTGTCACAGGCTCGGTTTCCTGGGTCTCCGAAGCGGTTCCGTTTCCTTCCGGAATGGGTTCCGGTGACGGAAGGGAAAGCTGTCCCACAGGGGTCGGTGCCGCGGTTGCCGTAGGCTTTGCCGTGGGCGCTTGGGTTGCTTTCGCTGTGGCTGTCGGTTTTGCTGTTGGCGCCTGGGTCGCCTTGGCTGTAGGCGCTGCCGTAGGCTTTGCTGTGGGCTCTGGCGTTGCTTTGGCCGTGGGCTTTGCTGTGGGCTCTGGCGTTGCTTTCGCTGTGGCTGTTGGCTTCGCTGTGGGCGCCTGGGTTGCCTTGGCTGTGGCCGTTGGCTTCGCTGTGGGCGCCTGGGTTGCTTTGGCTGTTGCTGTGGGCTTCGCTGTGGGCGCCTGGGTTGCTTTGGCTGTTGCTGTGGGCTTCGCTGTGGGCGCCTGGGTTGCCTTGGCTGTGGCCGTTGGCTTCGCTGTGGGCTCTGGCGTTGCTTTGGCTGTTGCTGTGGGCTTCGCTGTGAGCTCTGGCGTTGCTTTGGCTGTTGCTGTGGGCTTCGCTGTGGGCGCCTGGGTTGCCTTGGCTGTGGCCGTTGCCGTTGGTTCTGTCGTGGGCTTTGCCGTGGGTGTTATCGTTGCCTTGGCTGTAGGTGTCGCCGTTGGTGCTGACGTGGGCTTTGCACTGGGCGTCCCTGTCGGTGTTGGTGTTGCACTTGGCGTCGCTGTAGGTGTGGCGCTTGGCGTTGCTGTGGGCGTAGCGCTTGGCGTTGCCGTAGGGGTGGCGCTTGGCGTTGCTGTGGGCGTGACCGTAGGCGCCGGCGTACTGCCCGGCTTTGCGCACGCCGCAGAGGGCATGTTCAGATAAACAGGAATTTTGAACACAAAGGAATTGTTGATCGCTCCAGTAGACTGATAAGCGCTTTTCACCATGGAGGACTCTGTGTAGGGCGCCATGATATTCTGCATATACTGATGGGCATACAGCCCGTTATAGCTGTTGTCCACGTCATACTTCTGCAGATACAAAGTATCCTGCCCCTTCAGAATATAATTCTGGGAAAGAATTTTTGCTCCTCCCTGCAGGGATTTATAACGGCTGTTCCAGCCCTGCTGTTTTGCATAGGTAAGTCCGTTTTCAATGATCGCCTTGTTGGAGCTCCCCGATGCCTTGATATTGTAATAATTGTAATAACCCTCATAACCGCTGTAGGTTCCTGAAATCAGCGCAGATTGCCCTTTCCCCTGTTCCTGATAAACACGGCACGCCAGGTGGAAGGGACTTACCTTCAGGGTAGAACCGATGTCAAAAAAAGCGGCGGCATAGGTTTTGGAATCTCCCGGAATGCTTCCCTTCATAAAGGTGCTGTTTAAAATATTCTGAACCGCTGACTGCGTATGATAAGAAGGATTATAGGTCAGCTGTTCAAACATAAATACTCTTGTCTCATCCAGAAAGTTTCTGGGATCCATGTAATATTTGATTGCTGCCTCGGAAGCATAGGACCATCCCGGCTGTCCATGGGCTCCGTTTGTATACGCAGATCCCATTTTCGTCTGGATCAGACTTCTTTCGCCGATATTTTCGTTTTTAATGACGGTCTGCCAGTCCAGTCCTGTATTCTGCTTTACAAAAACCCAGTTTGGATGAGCCTTTTTGAGCTGTGTAAGCTTGTTCTGGTAAGAAGCGGGGAACTGCTCCACATCCGGATAATTTCCTTCGGAAAGCAGCATCACCTGGGGAAAGTACATGTTTTCCCACTCCATCAGTTTTTCATTGGAATAGGCCAGGTATCCCGTCTGTATGTAACCGGTATAGGAAGTATCCTTCCAGGAAAGGGAAACCTGGAACCAAAGCTGCAAGTCGGCATCCACATCCATACCGGTGATCTCTACGGTAGTACCGGTAGGGATGCTGACGCAGACCTCTCCTTCCGCATCTGCCGTTTTCCGTACCTGATAGCTGTCGCAAAGGTAAACCAGGGCCATGACCACATCCTGAGCTGTAATTTCCTTTAGCTCAGTTCTGGCCATTTCCAGGTATTCTTCAAACTCCAGATCCTCCAGATCCGCGTCTTCTCCTGCATCCTGTCCTTCTTCACCGGTTGTTTCCTCTGAAGGCTCCTGCTCTTCTTCCGGCTCTTCCTGTACCTCTTCCGTTTCCACAGGTGTCTGTTCCGATAGCTCTGCTGCCAAAGAGGGCAGTCCCTGTATCAAAAGAGCGGCCGCCAGAAAAAGACTTATGACCAAAGTAAAGCAACGTTTTTGTAACCTCATTTGTACCCCTCAGTTTCTTTTTGCGCATTTGTTTACATAATAAACCTTACTATAGTTCAAAATTTATGTCAACCTCTTTTACACACTGCCGGGTCCCTACAAAAGACTCACAAGAAGTCTGTGAAGCTCCTCCTCCGTGGCTACCATATAATCCGGCTTTATGGCTCCCTCCGGCTTTTGACGCCTGTTGAACCATACACATTTCCAGCCTGCGCCCACAGCCCCGCAGACATCATTTTCATAGGAATCTCCAATATAATAGCATTCCTCTCCGGAAAGCTGCATCTGCTCCCTGGCATACTCGAATATTCCGAGATCCGGCTTGGCCGTTGGAAGCTCCCCTGATACAAATACATCCTGATCCGGTATCCATTCCTCCATTCCAAGCGTTTTTACCTTGTTTCTCTGATGAGCCCCCGGCCCGTTGGTGATGATCCCCAGTCTTACCCTGCCTTTTAGGTCTGCCAGCATGGACCTGCATTCCTCCGACAGAAAGATCTTCTGCTGAAATTCCTGGTAATAAGCCTGAAAAGCCAAAGCCTGATCAGGAGAAATGAAAAGCTCCAGATCCGCAAAGGATTTCTGGGTACGGTATATGTACATTTCCTCCATGGAAATGGTTCCAAGCTGGGAAGCCTCAAACACCTCGTCTCCTCTTTTCCGGCTCCTGGAAAACAATCTTTCCAGATCCACCCCTTCCGGCTCACCAAACATCTTAAGATATGCCCTTTGAAAGGGCTGAAGCTGGTCATACAGCGTATCGTCCACATCAAACAGGAATGCTTTCATTCCAACTATCTCCTTCCTCTTTATAAACGGGGGAAAAATCAAAAAGTCCCGGAAGCTCCTTTCTGCCTCCGGGATCTTTCTTTATTTTCTGCCCAGAAAAGATTAAACCACAGCCTTCATCAGCTTTGCTATGGTCTCCTTTAATTTTTCATAAGCCTGTGCCTCGTCGTCAATATCAGCCACTGCCCTCTCCAAAGGACAAAGCCCGTCTCCCGTGCGGTTGCTGATCACCTGGATACATCTTCCATAACTGTGCTCAATGCCCTTCTTTTCCAGATATTCCTCTGCCGCCTGGCTCATCAGGCTTCCGTAAACGCTGACCGCACCGCCCATGGAAAGCATCATGGCCGCTGCTTTTCCAATGATCTTATCCACGATCACGGCACCCTGCAGCAGCTCCCTGTCCGTATCAAGAACCTTCATGATCGGCTTTACGCCGTTTCCTTTATCCTGATAAATGATCTGATTATTTTTAATCACCACAAAGGAAGCTTCCTCGGAAGCGATCATTGCCTTCGCCTTTTCCACGACCTCATTCCTCTGCGCCTTTCCGTTCTCCTCCATTGCCGTGTATTTTTCTACTGCTTTTACAATAAGAGGGATCAGCAAAAGCTGAAGCGCCGTGCCGGGAATCCCGTCGATCACAAAAGCAAAGGCCGAGGCAAAGGTCACTGCCTTTCCGCCTGCCAGAAACAGCGCTGCCCATACTGCTCCATGCACAAGCCGTCCTGCTATCATTGCAAGGATCAGGGACGGGTAAAGCTTCATTTTTTTCTTTGCGTAAAGAAGTCCTGTTATCCCGCCGTATACGGCAAGCTCACACATCATCACCGGAAGCATGGGATAAAATGCCGGCATTCCGGTAAGCAGGGAGGATAACAGGGGAACCAGAAGGCCTCCCACGATTCCCCAAAGAGGGCCGCACAGCATTCCCATTAAAAAGATCGGGAAATGCATGGGAAGTAAGATCGTACCCGGAATTCCAAAGGCATGAGAGGTGGCATACGGTAAGATGAGGCCTACTGCCATTAATAATCCCATGGTGGTCATCGTCTTTGTCATCGCTCTGTTTTTCATTATCCTGTCAGTTTCCTTTCTCATGTTTTCTTCTACTGATAGCATATCCCTTCCCGGACTCTTTTGCAAGCGCCGCTTTAAACGGTCTGCTCGTCTTTCTCGTTTAAAATCTTCATAAATTCCTCACCGGTAATGGTTTCCTTCTCATAAAGATATTTTGCCAGTTCATGAAGCTTGCCCATATTGTCGGCTAGAAGCTTTTGAGCCTTTTCATACTGCTTTTTCACCAGCTCGATCACCTTTTTGTCAATCTCCTTGGCCGTTTCCTGTGAGCAGGCAAGGGAGGTATCTCCGCCCAGATACTGGTTTGTTAAGGTTTCCAGGGCAACCATGCCAAATTCGTCGCTCATGCCGTACCTTGTGATCATGGCCCGGGCAAGCTTGGTTGCCTGCTCAATGTCATTGGAGGCACCGGTGGTAATGGAATGGAAGATCAGATCCTCCGCTACTCTTCCTCCGGTCAGGGTTGCAATCTTATTTTCCAGTTCCTCCCTGGTCATCAGGTTATGCTCCCCTTCCTCCACCTGCATGGTATAACCAAGCGCTCCTGAGGTTCTGGGAATGATGGTGATCTTGGTCACAGGTGCGGAGTGGGTCTGCAGGGCTGCCACCAGGGCATGTCCGATCTCATGATAGGATACGATCAGTTTTTCCTTATCGGAAAGAACCTTATTTTTCTTCTGATAGCCGGCGATCACCACCTCAATGCTTTCTTCCAGGTCAGACTGGGTCACGAATGCCCTTCCTTCACGGACCGCACGAAGCGCCGCCTCATTGATCATATTGGCAAGCTCCGCTCCTGAGGCTCCTGCTGCGGCTCTGGCAATGGCATTAAAATCAATGTCATCTCCCAGCTTTACCTTCTTTGCATGGACACGCAGAATCGCTTCTCTTCCTGCAAGATCCGGAAGTTCTACCGGAACCCTCCTGTCAAATCGTCCGGGACGTAACAGCGCAGGATCAAGGGAGTCCGGCCTGTTGGTAGCTGCAAGGATCACAACTCCCTTGGAGCCGTCAAATCCATCCATTTCCGTAAGCAGCTGGTTTAAGGTCTGCTCTCTTTCGTCATTGCCTCCCATGCCGCCGTTGTCACGCTTTTTACCGATGGTATCGATCTCATCAATAAAAACGATACAGGGGGCTTTTTCGTTGGCCTGCTGGAACAGATCGCGGACCTTGGCCGCTCCCATTCCCACAAACATTTCTACAAATTCCGAACCGGAAATAGAAAAGAAAGGAACGCTTGCCTCTCCTGCAACCGCCTTTGCCAAAAGCGTCTTACCTGTTCCGGGAGGCCCCACCAAAAGGGCTCCCTTAGGCATGGAAGCGCCAATTTCCTGATATTTTTGAGGATTATGCAGAAAGTCCACAATCTCTGTAAGTACTTCCTTGGCTTCATCCTCCCCGGCAACATCACTGAACTTAATGCCTGTTGTGGACTCCACATACACCTTTGCATTGCTCTTTCCAAACTGCATGGCTCCCATTCCGCCGCCAAGCCTTTTCATCATTTTAGAGGAGATCCACTGCCCGATCACCACAAAAAGCACAATGGGAAGCACCCAGCTGATCAGAAAGCTGAGGATCGGAGACATTTCCTCCTCCACTACCCTGCCAAATTCACAGCCTGCCGCCTGCAGTCTGTCCACCAACTCAGGATCATCAAAGGTAGCCGTTCTGTAATATCCGGTCTCCTCCTTATTATCCACAAAATAAATGTAATTTCCATCGATCTGAACCCTGGCAACCTGCTTCTCATCTATCATATTCAGGAAGGTTCCATAATCAACGTCTTCTACCTGCTGCTTTAACAGTCTTGGGAACAAAAAGCTGTTCAGCAGCAGCATAACAACGATCACCAGCATGTAATAAAATGCCAGCGGTTTTTTAGGTGTTTTTATTTCCTTCATAAGTTCCTTTCCATCCGCCTTACGCCGACTTGATCTTTTTTATTTTATCTGTTTTATCATGTGCAAAGGAAAGATAAAACATTTGGATCCGCAGTTTATTTTCCTCATACAGGTCAATGGCCTTGTAAAGCTCTTTATAATAATCAAACAAAATCCTTTTAGTCCGTATGCTCTGCTGGAAATTTACCTGTGTGTCCACTAAACTTCCCTTGGTCTTCACATAATAGTAAAGAGGCTTTTTCAAAACGCCTACCTTCCCTACATATTGCAGATATTCCAGATTAAACTGAAAATCCTCGCACCAGTTCAGCTCTGTAGAGCAGGTAATTCCAAAGGTTCTGATAATATCTGCCCTGAAAAATTTATTCCACAGCACTCCATAGTAAAAATTGGCAGGCGCTTTCATCATATATTCCGCATACTTTGAGCGGGTGATCACCGTACCGGCGTCAATGTCTCCTCTTTCCATGATGGTTCTTCCCCGCACTCTGTAATAGTCGCAGATTACCATGTCACAGTCATATTGAAGCGCTATCTTTACGAATTCCTCCGTAGCATTCTTCACCAGCCAGTCATCTCCATCCACAAATTGGAAATATTCTCCCTGCGCTTTCTGCATGGCCAGATTTCTGCTGTGGGATACTCCGCTGTTTTCCTTCTTTATGTAATGGAAACGCTTATCTCCTTCCGCATACCTTCTGATCACCCGGTCTGTGTGGTCTGTGCTTCCATCATTTACCACAAGCACCTCTATGTTTTGATAGCTTTGATTTTGAATACTGCGCAGGCAGCGTTCAATGGATTTTTCCCCGTTGTAAATCGGCACAATAATACTTACAAGCGGCTGATTCATTTCCTTTCCCCCTTCAACTTTCATAACATTAAAAGAAAATTTAACTCCAAAAAAAGTAAATGTCAATGATGCATTTCTAAATATTTTTAAAAAAACTATAAAAAACCTGCCGCCGCACTTTTTCCCGACTTGCCAGAAAAATATCCCTGTACTATAATCTTCTAAACAAACTGCCAAGAAATGAGGATCGTTATGAAAATTTTAATCTTATCCTGCAGCACCGGCGGAGGACACAACACTGCTGCCCGTGCTGTCAAGGAATGTCTCGAACTGCATGGCCATGAAGCCGTACTGCTGGATCCTTTCAGTCTTTCTGGCAAGCGTACTGCTGATTTTGTAGGAAATTCCTATATTCAGCTTGCCAAGCATGCCCCCGGTTTTTTTGGTTTTTTATATCGGTTTGCAGACGCCATAAGCTCCTGCCGCCGAAAGTCTCCTGTGTATTATGTAAACCGAATACCTGCCAGGCGTCTTTATGCCTATCTTCAGGAAAATCCCTATGACGCCATTGTCATGCCCCACCTGTATCCGGCTGAGATGGTCACTTATTTAAAAAAGAAGTATTCCGATCTTCCCCTTACCGTAGCTGTGGCAACAGACTACACCTGTATTCCCTTCTGGGAGGAAACCAGATGCGACCACTATATTCTTCCCCACATAGAGCTTCTGGAAGAAAATTTGAAAAAGGGAATGTCTGCCGAAAATCTGCATCCTTACGGCATCCCTGTGGGACAGGCTTTTTCCCGCCATTTTGGCAAGGAAGCGGCAAAGGAAAAGCTTCACCTTCCCAAAGACAAGCCGGTGCTTCTTGTTATGAGCGGAAGTATGGGCTTTGGCAAAATGCACCTTTTTGTTTTTGAGCTGACCAGAAAGCTGACAAACGGGGAACAGCTTATCATTATCTGCGGCAATAACAGGAAAACCTACCGTATCCTGAAAAGTACCTACCGCAGGAATGCAAATGTCCACATTACTGGTTACACGGAGCATGTTGCAGATTATATGGCTGCCAGCGATGTGGTCTTTACCAAGCCGGGAGGACTGACCTCTACGGAAGCGCTGGTAAGGAACATTCCCATCGTCCACACGGCCCCCATCCCCGGCTGCGAGACAAAAAACCGGGAATTCTTTGTTTCCCGCGGCCTTTCCCTTGCCTCGGAGCATGTGCATACCCAGATTTCCCAGGGACTGACTCTCCTGCACAACACAGAGCTCAGAAATGCCATGATCACTACACAACAAAAATATGCAAAGCCGGACGCTGCTATGCAGATCGTAGAACTGCTCCTTAAACTGACTTCCGGCAGGGACGCCGCAGATGTTTAAAAACAAAACAGAATGGAGTTTTTTATGACTTACTTATTTTGGTGCGCCGCAGGCTATCTGTCCGGCAGTGTGCTTTACGCCTATCTGATCCCCAAGCAATTTTGCCATGTGGATATCCGCACCCTCAGCGACGACGGAAATCCGGGAACCGCAAATGCCTTTAAATATGCAGGCTTTTTTGCAGGAAGCAGTGTGATCCTCTGCGAACTGTTAAAGGCCTTTCTACCCGTTTTTCTGGCGGCCCGCATGCTGGATCCGGGAAAGCTTCCCTTTGCCTTCGTGATAGCTGCACCTGTGGCCGGACATGCCTTTTCTGTTTTTTCCAAAGGAAAAGGAGGCAAAGCAATCGCCGCCTCCTTTGGTGCCATACTGGGTTTATTTCCCGACCTGTTTCCTTTAGCAGCCCTGGCTTTCTTTTATATTCTGTTTTCCACGCTGGTGGTCATAAAACCACATCTGATCCGTTCTGTGGTGACTTTTGCTCTTTTTGCGCTGACCGTATACAGAAGGGTTCCCATTCCTTCCATCCAGCTTGGCTGTCTTTTGATCTCCATCATTACCATTTTCAAGCACCTTATTCACTATCAAAAAGAGGAGATCCGGGTATCCTTCGGTTTTCGCAGGCGCTGATCCTTCAGTCCTGCGTTACAAGAGCCTTTTTCAGCATAAGAAGCTCTTCCAGGTCAATACAGCTTAAAATGCTCTGCTCTCTGACCTGTCCGATCAGCTTTTCCAGTTCTACAAAGCTGACCTCCTCCACCTCGCTTTTCTGCAGAGTCAGCTTTTCCACACAAACAGGCTGTTCATATACATAAACGGCGCTCACTTCCCTGTCCCTGAAAGGCTTTCCCCAGAATTTGCTTTCCCGGTATCCCTTTCTCATTCCCACAAACTGAAGTTCCCCCGGTTCTGCACAGATCCCAAGCTCTTCCTGCAGCTCTCTTGCCCCTGCTTCCTCTAGTTCATCTCCTGCATGAGCATGTCCTGCCGCAGAAATATCATAATACCCCGGATAGGCATCTTTCTTCGGGCTGCGTTTTTGCAGCAAAACTTCCGCCGTTCCATCCATTTTTCTGCGGGCCACCCAGACATGGGCGGTACGGTGTCTGTCACCCTTCTCGTGAACCATGCTGCGCTCTTTTACCTGCCCGGTCGGCTCCCCGTTTTCGTCAACCAGATCAAACAGCTCCAGTTCTTTTCCATCTAATATGGCCTGCCGCCATTTTCCGCTCCTGTCATAGCAAAGCTTCAGTGAAAAGAAGGGCGCTTCCTTTTGAAGAAGCTCCAGAAAAAGCCGGTCTCCGTCCCACAAATTTAAATCCGTAAGCTGATCCTTCCGCACCCATTCTAAAACGCCCTCATTGCATGCCGTGATCTCCCCTTCAAACAAAGAGGCAGTATACAGACACATATATTCTGTCTGGGTTCCCTCTGAACAGAATGTCACGATCCCTCGAAACCTCCAGGAAGTAAGGGTCAGTCCTGTTTCCTCATAAACCTCACGAAGGAGGCACTCTTCCGGGCTTTCCCCTTCTTCAAAGTGACCTCCTACGCCGATCCATTTATCTTTATTAATATCATGCTTCTTGGACACTCTGTGCAGCATCAGGTACTCCTGATCCCTTTCAATATAGCACAAAGTGGTCAATACACTTTTTTCCATCAGGCAAGCATTTCTCCTACGATCTTATTTACCAGGCCGCCGTCTGCCTTTCCCTTCACCCTGGGCATCAGCTCCTTCATGATCTTTCCCTTTTCCTTCGCAGTAGGCTCCGTGATTCCAAGCATGGCAAGCACTTCCTTTACCTGCGCACGGATCTCATCCTCGGAAAGCTCCTCTGGTGCAAACTCCTGATAAACAGAAAGTCTTACCTCACATGCCTTTTTAATATCCTCTCTGTCTGCCGGCGCTAACTCCATGGTCTCCTTTGTCTGTTTCATTTCCTTCTTAACTACTTCAAATTCTTCTGCCTCAGTCAGATCTGCTCTCTTGTCAATCGCCTTGTTTTTCAGGGCGGAAAGCAGCATGGACAGCGCGTCCTTTCTCTCCTTGTTTTTCTCCTTCATTGCCGCCATCATTTGTGTGCGTACCTCATCGATCATACTCATGACCATAACCACCTTTCTTTTTCTATTATTCTCTGCTGCACTGCATAATCAGCAGTTCTACACTCATGGTATCATTCATCCTGCCTGTTTTGACCGCTTCCTCCGCCTCCACACAGCTTTCCAGCGCTCTGCGAAGCTGCGTGGTCTGAAAGCGTGCTGCCTGGGAAACATATTTTCCGGCCACAAAGCCGGGCAATCCAACCTTGGGCCCTATGGTCTTACCCTGATACCCCTTTCCGGAAAGCTCTTTTACCTGTAAAAGGAGATTAAACTGCCTGGCGATCAGAAAAATGATCCTCATAGGCGGCTCCTTCAGGGTCAGCAGCTCGTAATACAATTCCAGCGCCTTTCTCTGCTTCCTGTCTGCAATGGCATTCACCATATCAAAGATATGCCCCGAGATCTGTTTTGTACAAATGGCCTCCACATCAGCCTCCGTGATCACATCCCGATCCATGCAGTAACAGAACAGCTTTTCTGCCTCCGCTTTGATATTTTCCATATCATTTCCAGCCTTTTCCAGGAAAAGCAAAAGCGTTCTCTCTGAGATCTGCTTTCCTTCCTTCTTTACCATTCCAAGCACCCAGCGCTTCAGGGTATTTTCATCCTGAACGGCAAATTCAGCAGCATATCCTTTTGCCGCAACCGTCTTATACAGCTTGCTGCGCTTGTCCACTTCCGTTTCCACAAAGATAAAGTACGCCGTTTCGGAAGGATTTCCAAGATATTCTGCCAGCGCCTCGCCGCCGCTTTTGAAAAGGCCGCTGTTTTCCATGACGATCAGCCTGCGCTCTGCAAAAAAGGGCATGGTCTCCGCAAGGTCAATGATCTCTGAAAGGGTAATATCCTTTCCCTCATAGTAGTGATAATTCATGGTATCATTTCCTATGATGGCTTCCTTCAGCCTGTCCCTGTACTGTTTTCGCAGGTAAGCCTCTTCCCCGTAGAGCAGATAGATATGATTAAATTGTGCTGTCTTAATATCCTGTAACAGGCGCTGCACTGATTTTCTTTCCCTTTCTATTTCTGCTTTTTATATTCTTGCGATAAAAGCTGGTTCTATTATACACTAATCTGCTCTCAAATAAAAGGGCATCCTCAAGGGCTGCCCTTTTTTATGTTTATATGTTATTGCAAATTCATACAATCAGTATGAGATTTATCAGGAATTTCTTTCTCAAAGGAAAATTTCTCCGGCGAGCGTTTGTCTGCCTGATATACTCCACAGCTATAGCCCGCCTCCCCGTGGTAATCTCCGTCCGGCCCCTGTCCCATCACCAGATAAATCTCATTGTCCTGCTGATATATTTCTTCCGGCATCACAAAAGGGCAATAGCTGGTATGATCGGAAAGCTTCACCTGCGGTTCCTCGATATTGATATTCTGAAAGCTTTTGCCTCCATCCTCTGTCACAAACAGTTCACCAAGGCTGCCGCCGCTATATGATTTTGCCAGATATCCCACTTCGTTATCCACAAAATAAATAAACAGCGCCTGTCCTCCCGATCCTAAAAAGGGATCCGAATTGACAAAGCTGCATTCTCCGTTTTCCACTCCGATCAGGACATAATAGCTGCTTCCACAGGCCCGGTCTACCGGCACCAGTCTAAGCTCCATACCATCCTCCCGAAGAAAGCTGCATTCCGGCTCCAGCGACATGTAAAAATCAATCTGTTCCTGACTGACCTCTGCCTCTTTCTCCGTTTCCAAATCCTGCTGCATTCCAGCACTTTCTTCTGTCACAAAATCCTGTTTTGTTCCCGGCTGTGTCCCTGTGGCGCTTTCTGCATCTGTCTGCTGCCCGGCTTCTTCATCTGTCTGTTGATCCTGTTCCGGCTTCCTGCCCTCTTCCTTCTGCTGATCGACTCTGCCTGTCATCATCTGCTTTATGTCCGGCAAAAGCGGTTTATGGGGCAGAAAAATATGAAGCAGACACACCGGCACCAAAAATGCCAGAAGCAATCCTATCAATGTCTTTATTGTTCTTTTCATTTTTTTCTCATTTCTGCGCGCGCTTTTTGCGCATGCCGAGTTTGTGTCAAGTGCGCGCAGACACAAATCTCGCGATTGAAAAATTTTATTTTTCAATCTTTCCTACTCCTGCACATGATCCCGGACGAGTCCTCTGTTCCCTGCAAAGTCATGAACGCCTTTCCCGGTGTACTGCAATACGATCCGATCCTCCGGATGAACCTCCGTCAGGTACAACACTATTAAAAACAACCATTCCAGCGGCTTCATTAAAAAGTAGATCAGATCTGCTACCCATTTTTTCCTGATCATGCGGGCAACAGGAAAGCCATAGGTATCATAAAACCCTCTAAGCCTTCTGTGGAACCCGGGCGTACGTTCTTCAAGAACCTGTTCAAAGGCATTTGCAATACAAAGCTGACGGTTCACAGTCACACTGTGCCCGTGGCGTACTCCCATCCTGATCGGTTTCACGATCTTCCGGTCTCCTCCTGCCGCCACCGTACAAAGGTAATGCTCATCCACATAGATATTTTGCGGCGACACTCTGGCCGAAAGCCGGAAGTCACTGGTTTCTGTAAATGCTTTTATCACGAAAGAAGGCGCCTGGCCGAATAAAACCAGGATCACAAGCAAAATTCCTAAAAGCGGCCACATTAACAGGAATGCGGCAATCGGCCATCTTTCTGACTTTTTCAGGAACCGGTTGCAGATCCCCAGAACGGGAACATTGTCAATTTTACTGCTCCTTTCAGGATCCTCCTCATATTCCTTTCCTTTTCCAATCACCATTCTGGCCAGGATCATAAAATAATTCAGAGGTAAAAGCAGCAGATATCCATCCATAGGCTCCGAAAGATCCAGTACCTGGTAGGTGAAAATCACACACAGCGCGCCGCCCAGATAAGCGGCCGCCATAGCAAGCACCGTCCAAAGCGGCGGCACTTTTTTTACATCCGAAAGTCGCAGAAAAAAAAGGCCTGTCACTGCTGCCAGCAAAAGGACAAGCATTCCCGGCCATGTTTCCGGCCAAATGGGAGCATGACGTTCCGCATTCGCAAGCTGGGTCTGCCAATCCGCCTGCCAGGCCACGTTTTTCACAAAGCTGATATAAACAACTTCATATACCCCTGCCAGAAACAACAGCAGAATATCATATATTCCGGAAGAAGCGCTGTGATTTAAACGGTTCCCGGTCTCAGGCTTTCCTCCCGCGGTCACAGCCAGAATAATCCCTTCATATATGGTTGCCACCAGCGGATATATAAAAAAGACGCCCAGAAAAAGACTATATATGATAAATAAAATAAGATCCGTTCCTATTTCTCCAAAGGTTTCCGTGGTCATGTAAAATCCTGCCACCACGATCATCGCCACCAGAAGTGTGATCAAAGCCTGTGCTATGTATGGATGCTTTCTGATCCGGTTCATAGTAAATTTCCCCTTTCGCAGACACTTTGCCTTCGCTTTAGGCTATAGTATAGCACAGGTATCCACTTACAGGGTAGATGATTTTATTTGCATACCTGGCCTTTTTTCATTTTAAAGCTTTCCGGCAAAAGGAGGCATGCAAGGAAATAAATGAATGGAGCAAAATTTCCTAAGGACTGGGTTATTACATAATCAAGCGTGTACATTCTGCAGCCAAGCGCCTGTTTGATATCCGGGATCAGGGCTCCTACAGCCATCCAGATAATAGGCTGCACAAGCAGCATTTTCTTTGAATAAATTGTTTTCCCACTTGCCGTCATCACAAGCAGGGCCAGAAAGAGAAAGCCCATTGCCGGATATGCAATATAAAATGCCGGGATAATATGGCTCGCATATTCTGTAGCCATTGCGATAGCCGCATCTCTTCCTATGTTTGCAGCAACATAAGAAGTCATATAAGCTCCTGCGCCTATTCCAAAGTGAATGGCCAGCCCGGTAAAGCAATATATCATACTGCAATATCGAAAGCAGCACTTTGTTTTCTTACATCTGTCATCTAAAGAGGCATGTACTGCTTTTAAGCCAAACCAATATCCAAAAACTCCAATCATTCCACTTATCAGCAGTAAGACCAATTTCCATGCCGGATACCCTCCCTGTAAATAGGCTTCCCTCAAAAACAGCCCGGCATCCTCTGCCCCGGGCTCCACCAGACTCAGTGACAAATCCCCCAGCAGCATGCCAAACGCTCCTATTGCTCCCGCAATCAGATTTCTTTGATACCCTCTTTCTTTCATTTTTCTCCTCATTTCTGCGCACACTTTTTGCGCATGCCGAGTTTGTGTCAAGTGCGCGCAGACACAAATCTCGCGATTGAAAAATTTTATTTTTCAATCTTTCTCCTTTTTGTGCATCATGATCCGCATTTGCCTGCGGTCAATGCTCCCTGTTAAAATTTCTTTCCAAAAGTGACGTTACCATATGTGAGTGTTGGTTAGATTATGCTAACTCATTATAGCATTTTCACTTTTTGCGTACAAGCAGGTACTTGTTAAGGGATTTGTTGTTCCGCATAGATAATGTTTCCTTACAGGAAATAATCTTTTACTGTTTTTTCAACACAATCTATTCCTAAGGGACACTCCTTTGTTTCATATGTAAGAATTAAATTTACAGACGGAATGATCCCATAGCCGCAATATGTTTTCACTTTTTGGCATATATGGTTTACATAATCTGTGTCATCCATTTTTCCAAAGTGCTCCCAATAATAGAATTTTCCTGTTTTGGGATGTCGTATTGTAAAATCAGGATGAAATGTCATATTACCAAGAGTTAATTTGTCCTCATACCGAAACGGAATTCCGAAGGTAAATAAGGTTTTATCTATAATAGCCTCAGACTTTGATCGGAGCAGCTTTCCCTGCGTTCCCTTTACATTAAGAGTTTCAGGATGACCTGTGTTTCTTTCATATACGGAATTCATCCAATTTTCAAGTTCCCTATCTATCAGGCGAAATTGCCCTCCCAAAAGCCGTTCATATTCGGCGTTACTCATCATCTTTTCTACCAAACTTCCATCACGCTCTGCCTTATGTGCATAAGTATGACAGGCAGTTAATTCCCTCTCCAAATCTTTCTTCCGCAAACGATAATACTTTTTTAATATCAGCTTTTGCGCCAGCTGCTTTTCCTTTTTAGGCAGATAAACCTTCTTGTTATCTTTCCTCAAATACCATTTATAATGTTTGCTGTTCTTCGCACAAATCAACTCTCCCTGAGGCCACTTCGCATCTATTCCCTCCAGCCTCTTTAATTCCTCTTCTATCTGCTTAATTCTTTTTGCAATTTCCAAATAATTAGCGTACATTTGGGTTCCTCCTCTTATATGCTTTCATTTTTTATATTTTTATGATTTTTGCTGTTACTACCGCTTCTGGGTCTTTCTTGTTCCTTATACGCTTCTGCACCCTCCCCTCTGGGTCTTTCTGACTTCAATAGCTGACTTGTACCCTCGGCTTCTTCTTCCTCTGGGTCTTTTCTGCTCTTTATAGCTTCCTGCACCCTCCCCTCTGGGTCTTTCTGACTTCAATAGCTGCCTTGTACCCTCAGCCGCCCTTGACTCTGGGTTTTTCCTGCTCCTTATACGCTTCTGTACCCTCCACTCTGGGTCTTTCTTGCTCTTTACGGCTTCCTGTACCCCTTTACGGCAACTCTTCCCTTTGCATCTACAGATACTGTGATCGCCCCGTAGTCCTTGGTGCAAAACCATGAAATATCTGCCTCTGATAACCGTTCCAGGGTTTCTTCGTGGGGATGTCCATAGCGGTTGTTCTTTCCACAGGAGATCACGGCAATCGCCGGATTTATCATCTGTAAAAACTCCTCACTGGTGGAATTTTTCGAGCCATGATGGGCAACCTTCAGCAAAGTTATCCCTGCCGGACCGCCCGCCGTGTTATCTGCCAACCTGCCTGTCATGTTATCTGCCAAACCACCCGCCATGCTGTCTGCTCCCCGGTTTTCCGAAATTTCCCGCCGGGCAGAAAGCTCCTCCAAAAGCGCCTGTTCTCCTGTCCCTTCCAGGTCTCCTGTTAAAAGAGCCGTAAAGCTTCCGCTTGTGAGCCGCAGTGCGATAGAATAGGCATTTGCATCTGTGCTCTCAAACCCGGAAGCGGGATGCAGACATTCAAGCAAGGCACCTTTTCCCTGAATGTACTGCCCTCTGCTGATGTATTGCAGGCTGATGCCTGCTTCTGACGCAGCCTTTTCCAGTTCCCTGTAGCCCTGCCCCTTTGAGCTTTCTCCAATATCCGGCAGGATCAGGCATCCGATCCTGATCCCCTGCTGCTTTCCCATGGAAAGCAGCTCCTGTATTCCGTTGCAGTGATCCTCGTCAGGGTGCGTGACAAACACCGCTTCCAGGTATCTTACCCCTTTTGCCTTTAAAAACGGCAGGATCCGATACTTTCCCACGCTGCCCACAGAGCTGCTTCCTCCATCCACCAGAAATTTTTCTTTTCCGGGCAGTTCCACATAAATGCAGTCTCCCTGTCCCACATCCAAAAACGTGATTTCAAGCCTGCCTGCAGGACGGACAAGCAGGATCAGCACAGCTCCCGCCATCATAAGCCAGCGCTTCCAAAGGCTCTGCCTGTGCCGGATCAAAATGACAACAGACAAGCATGCCAGATAAACAAGCAGCTGCCATACCGTCGGTTTCCCAAGGTTCAGCACTGCCCCGGGCAGTCCTTCGCACATCCTGCAGGCCCTCTCGTAAATCCTGAAAACACCCACGATCAGCGCCGCCGCGATACGCCAGAGCGGCAGCGGCAATGGATTTACCAAAAGAAGCAGAAGTCCTGCTGCCATCAGATAACTCATCAGCGGAATGACCAGAAGATTTAAAAGCATGGAATAGGGCGGGATCTGATAATAAAACCACAGATACATGGGCAGGGTTACCGCCATCATGGCCGGCGGGGCAAGAAGCCTTTGCTGGATCCCCTGCCATTTTGTTTTTCCTTTTGTCTGCTGATGCGGCACAGCGGCCGGCATCGTAAGAGCCGGATGCACCACACATAATCCCAGCACACAGCCAAAAGAAAAAACAAAGCTGGCGCTTTTTAGAAAAAGCGGCTGTCCCGCAAGCAGCAGTACCGCTGCAGCTGCAATGGCTGTGAGCATATCATAGGTCCTCTGAAGCATTTCCCCCAGCATCCTTAGTCCAAACATCAGGATTGCCCTCATTGCAGAAACTGAAAAGCCCGTCATTGCGCCATAAAAAAAGAGAAGCAGCATAGAAAGCAGGGCTGCTCCCTTTACCGGCACGCCTATTTTCCGCAGCAGCCGGTAAAGCCCCATTCCCAGCACGGATACATGAAGTCCTGAAATTGCAAGAATATGTGCGATTCCGCTGCGCTGATAAAGCTCCTTTATCTCACTGTCAAGCGCTCCCTTTTCCCCCAGCAGAATTGTCTGCATAAGGGCAGCCTCCTTCTCCGGCAGCCGGAGTGAAAGAATTCCTGACAGATACTTTCTGATCTGCCAAAGCGTTTCTCCTATCCTGTTATATTCAGTTGTTGTTTTGGTGATTTTTGCCTGATCCAGGCGATATGAAATTCCAGATATCTGATAATATAATGCGGCGTCGAACTGTCCGGGATTGGAAGCTCTTTCAAAGCGCTTCAGCCTTCCCTCTATCTCAATATAGCTTCCAAGCTTCGGCTCTCTCTGTCCTTCTGCCAGATAGCATAGCAGCCCGCCGCCCAATCCGTCATTGGAGAGATCTGACAGGCAGACCGTCACAGTCTCTCCATAGTCCTGCTTTTTCGTTTCCTTTTGCGTGATCTTCCCTGTCAGCCGGATTTCTCTTTCCTCCATTTGACAGACCTCATCCGGTTCTTTGAAAAAAAGAACCGGCAGGCCAAGCAAAAGGCAGACCAGAAGGCAGGCCGTTGCAAGTGGCCGTCTTTTCACTTATCTTCCTCTTTCTTTCCTCTTATTCCAAAAGCTCCAGGTTTCTTTCAAAAAAGGTGGACAGATTGATATTTTCCTTGTAATTTACATTGGCATCTCCGTTGATGGAGATCTGCACCTTATTGATGCCGGGCTGTTCCGCAAGGGAATTGGTAATAGAATAAATGGTAACCTCTGATGACACCGGACAGGTCTGGGTCAAAAAGGTGTTGTCCAAGTTTACATAACATGTTCCATCCTTCACATTTACGCTGATAATCTTTGTATTCTGGTTCATGGTGGGGTATGCCTTTTCCCCTTCCAGAGGGCCTGCGATCAGCTGTTCCAATATCAGACGTTCCATAGGGATATTACTGTTATAAACCACTGATCTGGTAACCGTTGTCAGCTTGTTTCCCTCTTCGTTTGCCAGATATAGAGTCAGCTTGACCCTTTCATAGGTGTTGATCTCGTTGCCCTCATTGTCAATGAACAGATCGGCGTTCATCACTCCTACCAGGGAACCCAGGGCATCCGTCAGAGGCTCGGAGTTGATCTGGAAAGAAACATATTGGATCCCCTTAACCTGCGTCAGGGTTCTTACAATGGCTGCCCTTGTCAGCACCTCCGTGGTGGCAGACTGACTGCGGTAGCTTTCTTCAAAATCAAGTACAAGCTGATCCTTATTGATGGTATAGCTCCTTAGCTTCACCGCCCCGGAAACAGGCGCCTTATACTCCAGCTTTTCCGGCACTGTGCCAAGCTGTTCCAAAAGCTCCTTTAAAAGAGCCTCCTGGTCTTCCTCCCGGGTACTGTACTCACTGGAAAAAATTGCGGTTTCGTCACTGTTGATGTAATAAACCTTATAGGCATAGCCCGGCTGCTCGTCCTGCTTTTGGGCACAGGCTCCCGCCAGAAATAACATGATCATCAAAACAAATGCTGTAATTCCTTTTCTTTTCACTTCTTCTCCTCTTTTTAGGTAAGGGAACGCGTCAGCGGTACTTTCACGGTAAAGGTCGTTCCTTCATTTTCCCTGCTCTCAACCTTGATCGAACCCCTGTGAAGCAGCACGGCGCTCCTTGTAATGGCAAGTCCAAGTCCCGTTCCGCCGATCTCCCTGGAATGGGATTTATCTACCCGGTAAAAACGCTCGTAGATCTGGGAGATGGCTTCCGCAGGAATTCCGATGCCGGTATCCTCCACCTGTACGGTAAAGAACTGGTGATCCGCATCCAGCGTTACCTCCACCTTGCCCTGTTCCCTGTTATATTTAATGGCATTTTCCACAAGATTGGTGATGATCTGGGACATTTTCACCTTGTCAACCTCAGCGAGGATCTCCCGCTTACTGATCAGCGTCACCTCCACATTATTCTTTCTGGCAATGGGACGAAGTGTTTTCAGGATGACCTCCGTCAGCTCATTAATGTTGACCACACTGATATTCAGCTCGGCTGCTGCCTTATCCAGCTTTACCAGTTCCAGAAGGTCATTAATCAGTGTGTCTTCCCGCTCCACCTCTTGGGCGATGTCCTCCATAAATTCCCGGTAAAGTTCGGCAGGTACGTTCTCCTGCGCAAGAAGGGAGTCCGCCAGCACCTTTACAGAGGTAATAGGGGTCTTCAGCTCATGGGACACATTTGCCACAAATTCCTCCCTGGAATCATCCAGGGTCTTCATTCTTTCAAGAAGACTGTTAAACGCATTTACAATATGCTCTGTCTCCAGATAATCCGGCACTGAGATCGGATCGTTGGTATACCCTTCCTTGACCTCGCTGATGGCCCTTGAAATCCTGTCGAAGGGCCTGATCAGGATCTGTGCAAGCAGGATTGCAATGACAAATACGGTGATCAGCATGATCATTTCTATGATCAGCGCATTCCGGTTCAGGATCCCCATTGTGGTCGTAATGCTGTCCGTGGAAACACTGGTCAGAAGCACTCCCCTCACGATCTCTGTTCCCTCCGGGGTTCCTTCTGTCGCCTGCTTATCCGTTACCGTTTCCACAATGGGAACGGTGATTTCGATAAACCCGTTCACATCATCATGGTTTGTGGAGGTTGCACCCTGCATGCAGCGGATCACCTCTTCGGAAATAATGGTCTTTCCTTCGCTGATCCCGTAGGTGTCCTTTACCACCTTCAGATTTCCCCCAATGACCAGCATTCTCCCGTTATAAAGATTGGAAAGCTGGTCTAATTCCGCATTTACCAGCTCCGTAGAGGGCTCCTGAAGATAATTATAGGTAATTAAATGATTTGCAATGATTTTAAGCTGGGTCTGTACGTCAGAAATGCGCACGTCGATGGCACGATCCTCATAATTGTTGAGAATGGTTTCCCGCATGATGGTACTTGGAATCGTACCCATTAAAAAGATGATAATAAACAGGCGAAGCTTAAGGCTTCGCCCGATCTTAAGTTTTTTTAGCAGTCTTTTGAGTCCTTCAGCCATGCCCGCACTGTCCTTCCCTATGCAAAGTAATAGCCAACTCCCCATTTTGTATGAACATACTTGGGTTCAGATGGATTATGCTCAATTTTTTCCCGAAGCCTTCTCACATGGACATCCACGGTTCTTACGTCTCCCGGGTAATCGTTTCCCCATACCAGCTTCAGCAGATTTTCACGGCTGTAGACTTTATTGGCATTTACCACCAAAAGCTCCAAAAGTTCAAATTCCTTCGCAGTCAGATTGATCTCTCTGCCTGCGACATATACTCTCCTGCCTTCGCAGTCAAGCTTCAGGTCTCCGCTTTCAATGATCCTGCGCTCCTCCTTCTTCTTCGGCGCGGTTCGCCTTATGATAGCTTTGATCCTTGCTTTTATCTCCAGAATATTAAAGGGCTTCGTGATATAATCATCTGCTCCGTATTCCAGCCCGAGGATCTTATCCATATCCTCGCCCTTGGCCGTCAGCATGACAATAGGCACAGAAGAAAACTCCCTTACCTGCTGGCATACCTCAAAGCCTGTGAGCTTCGGGAGCATAACATCCAGCAGGACAATGTCATATTCCTTATCTTTTATTTTTTTAAGTGCTTCCTCTCCATCATATGCACAGTCCACTTCCATTCCGTCCTGCTCAAGGCTGAAGCGTATTCCCTTCACGATCAGCTTCTCGTCGTCTACCACAAGCACTTTCTTAGCCATTTTTAACCCATGCCTTTCCCTTAATTTACAGTAATGCCATCCTCGATCTTTCGGAACAGCCCTTCCTTTATCCCCTCAACGTTCATAATGTCTTCTATTTTGCCAAAGGATCCGTTTTTCTCCCGGTAAGCAATAATGCTTTTCGCCTTGCTTTCCCCCACCCCGGGCAATGTCCTTAAAAGGGTTTCATCCGCCGTATTAATGTTCACCTTGGAGCCCTCTGTGCTTCCCGTCATCACAGAATCCCCGGAAAGGAGGAAATTTTCCCCCACCTCTTCCTTGGAAGGAACATAAAGCTTCATGCCGTCCTGCAAAAAATCCGCCTGGTTCAGGTAAGCCTCCATGGCTCCCTGGGCAAAGCCTCCTGCTGCTTCTATGGCCTCATATACCCGGCTTCCCTTTTCTAAGGTATACACTCCCGGCTCTTTTACATAACCACAAATATGTACCACCAGAGTTTCCGGCAGGTCTGAAGGCTGTGCTGTTTCCTCCAAAGCCTGTGTTTCCTGGATCGTTTCCTCCGGTGTCTGATAGGTGTCTGCCGGCTCTTCCAGCAAAAGAACACCGTTTTCCTTTTGCCTGCAGCCAAACAGGACACAAAATCCAATGACAAGAATGCTTCCTGCCACCCGAATCTGTCGTTTCATTGTCATCTCCGTTCTGCTATGCAAAAGATCCCCTAATAACGATTATCTTTTATTGTAATGTAAATTTCCCTTACTTTCAAGCAGGAAAAAAGCTATTTCCACTTAAAGATCACAATTCCTCCGATGGCGATCAGCATGCCGATCACCTTACGCATGGAAAGGGGCTGCTTTTCCACTCCGAAAAGCCCCAAAAGCTCTATGACATAGGCTACGATCAGCTGTGCGATCACGATCAGCATCACAGCTCTTGCAGGGCCCAGCATCTCCATGCTTTTGATCACGGTATAGGTAATAAATGCGCCGATGGCTCCCCCAAGGAGCATATACTTCGGTTCTACCTTCAAAAGCATCGCAAAGGAGGTTCTGTCTGCAAACAGCCAGGCTCCCAGACATACCAAAAGTGCGGTGAGCTGCACAAACACGTTGGCCACCCAAATACTGGAAGATCGGGTTACCTGTGTGTTAAATACTCCCTGAATACTCATGAGCGCACCGGAAATCAGTGCAATAAAAAAACCAACCATATGGGCCTCCTTATTATCCTTTGATAATTCAGCTTGCCCATATGGCCGGAAAAATATACATGCCCTTTTAATCAAATGCCTCTTCCTCTGAGGCTTCTGCCTGTTCTTTGGAGGGCTCATCCTGCTGCTGTTCTTCCTCTGTTTCCTCCTGTTTTGCAGCTGTCTCCTCCAGGTAAGGCTCCTGATAGTCCTCTCCTGTGACCTGGGTCATGATCTCCTCCGACAGCGTCCGCAGCTTTTCATTTGCATCCGCCCCATTCCAGATCTCCGAAAAAGCAGCTTCAAGCTTCACCCAGAAATTACTGGTTTCCAGCATCTTTGGCATGGAAATGGATTTTTCGTACTCCTCCGCAAATACAGAAAGAGCCTCGTAGCCGTAATCCACATTAGAGGAGCTGGAAACCTTGCCGGTTCGGGCATACAGCTGATCTGCATTCTGCACGGTAAGATAATGGGCAAAGTCATTGGCTGCCTGTCTGTGGTCTAGGGCATAACCGTTTACCACCACACAGCTTGTAACAGAAAGAGGTCTGGTGCCAAGCTCCTCGTTAATATCAGGAAGTGTCGTCACCCCGTATTCATAATCAAAGAGGCCGTCTGCCTTTGCATCCTCAAGCTTAAACACTGCATCCGTGGTAGCCACCGTAAATACCATTTTCCCATTTATAAACTCATCCAGAATGGACTCATAATCGCTTTGGGCTGTCTCGATGGAAAAGAACTGGTTCATTTCCTGATAAACCTTCATGCTCTCAATGGAATTCTGATTATAAATGTCGATCTGCTCAGGATCCCAGCCTGCTTCCCCGCCTACGCTGATGGCATTTCCCACAAAAAAGTAATTGTAAAAAATATCCGTTACGTCCCACTTAAAGACGCCCTCTACCTGGACCGGGGCATCATAGCTGTCTGCAAAGGTCTTCATTTCCTCCATGTTGGAGGGCAGGATCTCCTGCATCTTCTGCGTTATCTGCTCCTGCGTATAGGAAGGTTCTGCCGCTGTCTCCTTGGCCGCATCCTCTGACGCTTCCTTTGCCTGTTCAGCCTCCTCAATCGCCTCGTTGGTAAGCAGTCCGGCGTCCTCCGCTGCCTGCACTTCTTCCGTCTGCATACGGGTTACCGCCATATCCTGCAGATAGGTCTTGTTATAGATAAGGGCGCTGGTTTCAAAATAAAAGGGATAGCCGATGATCTTGTCCTTATAGGTGGCTGCCAGAAGACCTGTTCCAATATACTCGTCCTTCATAGCCTCCGTGCCTGACGGCTCCACTTCCTCTGCAAGCCCGGCCAGATACGCCTTTTCCAGGGAGTCGTTTCCGATAATATAAAGATCCGGCCCCTCCCCTGCGATGGTAGCCTGATTGATCTTTTCCAGATATTCCGGCCCTGATTCCAGTACCGGCACCACTCTCACATCATGGGTTTCATTGTAGGAAACCGCCACGCTGCTCAAAAAAGAGGTCAGTATTTCATCCGTATACCACAGATAAATCGTTTCCTTTTCAGGAGAAAAAATGATCTCCTCCTGCTTTTCCGTGATCTCTCTTCCTGATTTTGCTATGCCAAAAGTAAGCCCTGCGGCTATGGCGACCGCAAGAACCGCCGCCAGTCGTTTTTTCAGACTCATGTTTTACTCCGTTTCTTTATTGCTCCAGACAGCTTTGCAAAATGGCGATCATCTCATCCACATGCTCCCTGCCGATCACAAGCGGCGGTACAAAGCGGATGATGTTCGGCCCTGCATTGATCAGGATCAGTCCCTTATCCAGGGCTGCCTGAATGATCCCGCCTACAGGTCTGCGAAATACCAGTCCCTGCATCAGGCCGATCCCCCGTCTGGTTTCGATGCTGTCATACCGGACAGCCAGCTCGTCCAGCTTTTGAGCCAGATAGTCGCCCGTTTCTTTTACATTATCTATTATATGGTTCTCCTCAAATAAATCAAGCACAACGTTAATGGCCGCACATGCCAGAGGATTTCCGCCATAGGTGGTTCCGTGATCCCCGCTTGTAAGGGAATGCTGCGCCACCTTTTCCGTCGTCAGAAAAGCGCCCACGGGCACGCCGCAGCCCAGTGCCTTTGCCGTGGTCATGATGTCCGGCTTTATTCCGTACCTCTGAAAGGCAAAATAAGCACCGGTTCTTCCCATTCCGCACTGGATCTCATCTAGGATCAGAAGAATATCCCGCTCCCTGCACAGCTCCTTTACCTGCTTCATAAAGGCTTCCTCTGCGGGGAAAATGCCGCCCTCTCCCTGTACGGTTTCAAACAAAATGGCGCAGGTCTTATCTGTTACCTTTGACAATACGCTTTCAAAGTCATTCAGGGCTGCAAATTTGATATTTCCGATCATGGGCTCAAAGGCCTCCCGGTATTTGGGATTTCCCGTTACAGAAAGGGCTCCCATGGTCCGTCCGTGGAAGGAATGCTCCATGGCAATAATCTCATGGTCTGTTCTGCCATCCTTTAAATAGGCGTATTTTCTTGCCGCCTTAATTGCGCCCTCCACAGCCTCTGCACCGCTGTTGGTAAAAAACACCCGGTCCATGCCGGATACCTTTTTTAATTTTTTCGCTGCGGAAATGGCAGGCACATTATAATAATAATTGGAGGTGTGGATCAGCTTATCGATCTGCTCCTTTAATGCGGCATTATATTTTTCATTGTGATAGCCCAGGGCAAAAACAGCGATCCCTGCACAAAAATCAAGGTATTTTTTGCCTTCCATATCATAAAGATATACCCCGTCCCCGCGGTCAAGCACTACCTGGTAACGATTATAGGTATGCAGCAGATCCTTCTCTGCCTGATCAATATATTCCTTCATGGTCTCCATTTGCTTTTCCCCCTACTGCATGTGATGTTTTTCTTCATCCCTGATAATCGCTGTACCCACTCCTGAATTGGTAAAGATTTCAAGGAGCAGACAGTGCGGGATCCTTCCATCCAGAATATGTACTCTGTTGACCCCGTTCCGAATAGCGGCGGTGCAGTTATTAAGCTTTGGAAGCATGCCTCCGCCGATCACGCCTTCCCCGATCAGCTCCTCTGCTTCCGACGCTGTAAGCCTGGAAATGAAAGAGCTTTTATCATTAATATCCCTGTAAAGCCCTTCAATATCCGTCAGGAACACCAGCTTATCCGCTCCCACCGCCTTTGCAATGGCGCAGGCTGCATCATCCGCATTGATATTATAGGTGCGGAACTCCTCATCCAGCCCGATAGGCGCCACAATGGGCAGAAAATCCTTTTCCAGAAGATCGTAAAGCACCTTGGGGTTGACCTCCCTGATGTCTCCCACAAAGCCAATGTCCTGTCCGTCTGCATACTTTTTGTCCACCGTAAGCAGTCCGCCGTCCTTTCCGCTGATGCCCACTGCCTTTACTCCGATCTCCTGAACCATGGTCACAAGGCTTTTGTTGACCTTCCCCAGAACCATTTCTGCGATCTCCATAGTCTCTTCATCCGTTACCCGAAGTCCGTTCACAAACTGAGCCTCCTTGCCCACCTTGCCGACCCAGCGGCTGATCTCCTTACCGCCCCCATGTACGATAATGGGCTTAAAGCCTACCAGCTTCAGCAGCGTTACATCCTTGATCACGTTTCTCTTCAGTTCCTCATTGCTCATGGCCGATCCGCCATACTTCACCACAATGATCTTCCGGTTAAACTTCTGGATATAAGGAAGGGCCTCGATCAGCACTTCCGCCTTTTTCAATACTTCCTGCATTTTCTGGTCCATTTTTTCCCTCATTTCTGCGCACGCTTTTTGCGCATGCCGAGTTTGTGTCAAGTGCGCGCAGACACAAATCTCGCGATTGAAAAATTTTATTTTTCAATCTTTCTTCCTCTCTAGCTGCGGTAATCCGCATTGATCTTTACATAATCATAGGTCAGATCACAGCCCCATGCCGTTGCGCTCTGGTCTCCCATTTTCATATCCACCAGGATCCTTACCGCCGGCTCCGACAGGATTGCCGTTGCCTGCTCCTCGCTGTACTGCTGGGGTTCTCCGTCCTTATAAATTAAAATCCTGTCCTTTTCCCCTTCAAAATAAAGCTCTATCTTTTCCGGATCAAATGTGACGCCGGAATACCCAAGAGCGCACAGAAATCTTCCGAAATTAGCGTCATGGCCATAGATCGCCGCCTTGCTCAGATTTGAGGAGATCACAGATCTGCTGAGGATCCTGGCATCCTGCTTGGTTGCCGCGCCGATCACCTTTGCCTCAAAAAGAGCCGTTGCGCCTTCTCCGTCTCCTGCCATCATCTTTGCCAGGGATTCCGTAATATAATGAAGCGCCCTTCTGAATTCCTCACACTCCTGGGTTCCTTCCAGGATCTCCGGATTTTCTGCCATTCCGTTTGCCATGACCAAAAGGGTGTCGTTGGTAGAGGTATCCCCGTCTACGGAGATCATGTTAAAGGTATCCTTCACATCCTCCTTTACCAGCTTTGTAAGCAGCTCCTTGGAGATCACTGCATCTGTGGTCACAAAGGCGAGCATGGTACACATGTTGGGATGGATCATTCCCGATCCCTTTGACATTCCCCCAATGGTAACCTTCACGCCGCCGATCTCCGTTTCTGCAGCCACCTGCTTGGAATGGGTATCCGTTGTCATGATGGCTTCTGCGGCCTGTGTTCCCGCATCCAGAGCTTCTGATTTTGCCCTTACCAGCTTCTCAATTCCCATTTCGATCCTGTCCATGGGAAGCTGCATTCCGATCACTCCTGTGGAAGCTACCAGAACTGCCTCCTCCGGAATATGTAAAAGCTCGCCGGCCTTTTTCGCCGTCTGGCTGCAATATGCCATTCCTTCCTTGCCGGTACAGGCATTGGCAATTCCTGCATTCACTACTACAGCCTGTCCGAATTCAGAATGCTCCACCACATTCTGATCCCATTTTACAGGCGCTGCCTTTACCACGTTGCTGGTAAAGGTTCCTGCCAGTACGCAGGGCTTTTTGCTGTAGATCAGAGCCATGTCCTTTCTGTTTTTATACTTGATCCCGGCTTCTGCTCCTGCTGCCTCAAATCCCTTTGCTGCGGTCACGCCGCCTGTTCTGCTCTTCATCTGTTTCCTGCCTCCCCGTCTCTTAACTGTTAAATTTTACAATATTATCCTGGTTCAGGACAAAGTCATAATAATTCAGGTCTTCCCGCTTCGTCCAGCCAATTTCCTTCCAAAATGCATTGCCGATGTCATTGCTGGTAAAGGCGATCAGGGAAATCTTGCTGATATGTTCCCTTTTCAGCGCCTCCATGCAGTACACCACCATGCTTTTTCCAATGCCCATCATCCTGTGATCCTTATGGACACAGACATGGTACATACAGCCTCTTCTTCCGTCATGGCCGCACAGGATGCTTCCCACGATCTGTCCATCCTTTACTGCCACAACGCTGCTGGTAGGATTTCTTTTTAAAAAGGCCTCCACGCCTTTCCTGGAATCATCCAGGCTTCTGATAGCAAACCCGGAAATGCTCATCCATAGCTTATGAACCCCCGGATAATCCTCTATGGTCATCGTTCTGATCTCGTATTTCTCTTCCATGCTCCACCTTTACTGCGAAACCTTTCCCCGCCAAAGTATGTATTCCGCCTATTACAGATTAAGTCCCTTGTCCTCTTCGCAGCCCATCATGATATTCAGGCACTGAATGGCAGCTCCCGAGGCTCCCTTTCCCAGATTGTCAAACTGGGCATTTAAAATCAGCCGCTCTTCATTTCCCGTCACATAGATCCGAAGTCCGTCATAACCTGAGCAGCCGTTTCCGGAAAGCATACCGGAAATTTCCGTCTCGGCTCCGAAGGGCATTACGGTGATAAACTTTTCTCCTGCATAAAACTCTGCGAAAAAGTCCCGCAGCTTTTCCGGCGTCCTTTCCTGCTGTAAGAATTCCGTATATAAAGGAAGGGATACGACCATGCCACTGTAATAATCTGCCACGATGGGAGAAAACAAAGGCTCCCTTGAAAGGCCGGTGATCTTCTTCATTTCCTTCAAATGCTTGTGCTTCTGGGTCAGCGCATATTCCCTGGGCGCATCAAGCTCCTTATCCCTGTCCTCCTGCTCATACTGGGCGATCATCTTTTTGCCGCCGCCGGAATAGCCCGTCAGGGAAAAAGCCGCTACCGGAGTGTCCGGTGAAAGGATCCCCTGGCTGACAAGAGGATATGCCAGGGAAATAAATCCGGTGGCATGACATCCCGGAACTGCAATCCGGTCTCCCTCTTTTATCTTCTTTCTGTGAAGCTCCGAAAGCTCCGGAAATCCGTATGCCCAGCCCTCCTGTGTCCTGTGTGCCGTAGAGGTATCGATAAGCCTGACCTTCTGCCCCTGCGCAAGCGCTGCGGATTCAATGGCCGCAGCATCCGGCAGACACAAAAAAGTGATGTCAGACTGACCGATGAGTTTTTTTCTTTCTTCTATATCTTTACGCTTGTCCGGATCAATGGGGAGAAGCTCCACATCCTCCCTTCCTGCAAAGCGCTCATGGATCCTCAATCCTGTTGTTCCTTCACTTCCGTCAATAAAAATCTTTGTTTTCATATTCCGTACCTTTCTGTCTTCTTTCCATAATAAATATACTCTTCCCACAGGGAAATCTCAACCCAAACCTCACGTTCTTCCGGATCTGTCTCTCTCGACTGCATGATTATACATCATTTATGTATATTATTCAATACATTTTTCATTTATCCCATAATTATGCAAAAAAATATTTTAAATATGCATAACAAGGTCTTGCATTTCTTTTGGATATGTTGTATATTGTCAAAAGAAAGCAAGAAAAAGGCTTGCGGAAATCTATTGAATAAACTACGGAGGCATCTATTATGAAAGAAAAAGTCATTTTAGCGTACTCAGGCGGACTTGATACCACTGCGATCATCCCCTGGCTCAAGGAAAATTTTGATTATGAAGTAGTCTGCGTCTGCATCGACTGCGGACAGGGCGAGGAGCTTGACGGACTGGAAGAAAGAGCAAAGTTCTGCGGCGCTGAGAAATTATACATACTGGATGTAACAGACGAGTTCTGTGATGAGTACATTGTTCCCTGCGTACAGGCACATGCTGTTTACGAAAACAAGTATCTGCTGGGAACTTCCATGGCAAGACCTCTGATCGCAAAGAAGCTTGTTGAGATCGCCCGTAAGGAAGGCGCTACCGCTATCTGCCACGGTGCTACCGGCAAGGGAAATGACCAGATCCGTTTTGAACTGGGCATCAAAGCTCTTGCACCTGATCTGAAGATCATTGCTGCATGGAGAAATGACAAGTGGACATTAGACTCCCGTGAGTCTGAGATCGAATACTGCAAGGCACATGGAATTGACCTTCCCTTCTCTGCAGATTCCAGCTACAGCCGTGACCGTAACCTCTGGCACATCAGCCATGAAGGCCTGGAGCTTGAGGATCCTGCAAATGAACCTAATTACGATCATCTCCTTGTACTTGGCGTTACCCCTGAAAAGGCTCCTGATGAAGGAGAATATGTGACCATGACCTTTGAAAAGGGTGTTCCCACCTCTGTAAACGGAAAGAAGATGAAGGTTTCCGACATCATCCGTGAGCTGAACAAGCTTGGCGGCAAGCATGGCGTTGGTATCGTAGATATCGTTGAGAACCGTGTCGTAGGCATGAAGTCCAGGGGCGTTTATGAAACTCCCGGCGGAACCATCCTCTATGAAGCACATCAGCAGCTTGAGGAACTGATCCTGGATCGTGACACCTATGCTGTCAAGAAGGACATGGGCAACAAGCTTGCACAGATCGTTTATGAAGGAAAGTGGTTCTCCCCTCTTCGTGAGGCTGTACAGGCATTTATCGAGTCAACACAGCAGTATGTAACCGGCGAAGTAAAGTTCAAGCTTTACAAGGGCAATATCATCAAGGCTGGCACTACTTCTCCTTACTCTCTGTACAACGAAAGTATTGCTTCCTTTACAACAGGCGATCTTTATGACCACCACGACGCTGAAGGCTTCATCAATCTCTTTGGCCTTTCCACAAAGGTTCGCGCCATGAAGATGCAGGAGCTTGGCAAGCTGTAAGCAGGATAGGATCATGATGAATGTTGTTACCTTGCTGCTGTCTTATCTGGCAGCGATCAATCTGATTGGATTTGCCCTGATGGGCATCGACAAATATAAAGCGAAAAAAAGGGCCTTCCGGATTCCGGAAGCCACCCTTTTTATCGTTGCTATCATCGGCGGAAGCATAGGTTCCATCATTGGAATGTATGCTTTTCGTCATAAAACAAGGCACTTTTCCTTTGTGTTTGGCATGCCTTTTATTCTGGTCGTTCAGATCATTCTGATCATTGCTTTTCTGAACGCTCCTTTTGAAATTTCCATTATATAAGTAAGATAATCCCGGGAGAGGAAAATGTTATGCATATTGCCGTCTGTGATGATAATGTAGCCGACAGAAAACAGCTTGAACGGCTTTTGGGCCGTGAATCGGACAGCCGCAAGGCTGACACCGGTGTTTTTTATACGGATTCTTATGGAGACAGCGCTGTCCTTAGCTGCAATCCCATGCCCTATGACCTGTTTTTCATTGATCTGACTGCCGGAGAACCGGACGGCCTTTCCTTTGCCCTTTCCCTCAGGGAATTTGGCGTCACCGCTCCCATCATCCTTTGCTGTTCCAAAATCGATTATGAAGCGGCCTGCTCCTCTCTGCCTGATTGCCCTTATGAATTTATGTATCTCAAAAAGCCGATCATAAAGGCTGAGCTTTCCGCCTCCATTGACAAGGCCTTAAAGCTTCTTTCCCACCGCACGCCCACCATAGAACTGCGCTCCGATCAGGATACATATTATGTAACGGAGGATGATATTGTCTATGCCGTGGCAAACGGCCAGTATGTCCAGGTATTACTAAAGGACGGAACCGAGGTTTCCATTCTCACCAGACTTACTGAATTCTATTACTCTGTTGAAATGTACAGCCACATGGTTCTGCTGACAGACAGGGCTATGTGCAATGTAGCCTATCTGAAAGACTATTCCCCCTTTAAAGTGACGCTAAAAAACGGGGTGACCCTGAAGTCCTCCCCGTTTTCCTTCAAATATATCAAGCTCGCCCTGCAGCTCTACCAGAAAGAATAGCCCTACAGGGTAACGATCACGCCGCCGTCATTGGCATACATGCTGCTGACGCCTCTGGTATCCATAACCAGCGCTTCTTTTACCTTGATCTTCTCCAGGATCATCTTCTTTACGCTTTCTGCCCGTTCCGGACAGTTGCAGTGGGTGATCATTAACGTTCTCTCCTCCGGTCTGACCGCTTCCTTTCCTACCATTTCCGCCATTTTGGCAAGTCCCTTTTTAATCCCGATCGCCTGGGCAAGTTGAATGATCTCTCCCCTATTCGATCCCATAACGGGCTTAATGCTGAGGGTAGACGCCACCAGCGCCTTTACGCCGGACAGTCTTCCGTTTTTACGCAGGGTATCCAGATTGTTCAGCACAAAATAAGTTTTCATATGATCTCTGTAATCTGTTAATTTATGGCAGATCTCTTCAAAGGAAATCCCTTCCTCAGACCACTTTGCCGCCAGAAGCGCAAGCTGGGTCTCCCCACAGCTTGCCGAATGGGAATCACAGACAAAAATATTTTTATCCCCATACTTTTCATGGTAAAGCTTTTTTCCAAGCTCTGCACTGTTGTAGCTTCCGCTGAGCTTGGAGGAAAGGGTAAACACAAAGACATTTTCTGCCTCGGTCACATAGCTTTCCCGGTATCTTTCCGGGGATGGACAGGAGGACTTGGGGCATTTTGGTGAAGCTGCCACCTTTTGCAAAAAGGAGGCCTGGTCAAAGTTCTCGTCATCAATGATCTGCTCCTCTTCCACCTCAAGGGTAAGGGGCACGATCTCGTATCTGTCATCCTTATGGCAATAATCCGGTAATTCACAACAACTGTCAACAACAATCTTATAGCTCATAGCAACCTCCATGGCTTTTATGTATTATCAAAAAACTATTGATACAGTTTTCAATACTACATATGATAGCATACCACACAGAAGATGTAAAGACAAAGATAGTTATTCCCACCACAAACTACAATATACCCTTTTCTTCCTGGCAGAAAAGCCTTTTGGAAACGGTCATGTGTTTCCCTTGCGCCGGAAGTGGAAATATTATATGATAGAAAAAGAAAAAACTGACCAGAAATGAGGTAACTGTCATGACTACAAACGAAAAAGCATTATTGCTCCACGAAGAGTGGAACGGAAAGCTGGAAACCGTATCCAAAACTCCCGTAAAATCAAGAGAGGATCTTTCCCTTGCCTATACTCCCGGCGTTGCCGAGCCCTGCAAGGTCATTGCAAAGGACAGGGAAGCCGCTTACAAATATACCATGAAGGCCAACACCGTAGCTGTCATCTCTGACGGAAGCGCTGTTCTCGGCCTTGGCAATATCGGCCCCTATGCCGCCATGCCTGTTATGGAAGGAAAGGCCGTTTTATTTAAGGAATTTGGCGGGGTAAATGCGATCCCCATCTGCCTGGATACCCAGGATACTGAGGAGATCATAAAGACAGTTACCTATCTTGCTCCCGGCTTCGGAGGCATTAATCTGGAGGATATCAGCGCTCCCAGATGCTTTGAAATAGAAGAACGCTTAAAGGAGATCCTGGACATCCCCGTATTCCATGATGACCAGCACGGAACCGCCATCGTTGTCCTTGCAGGGATCATCAACGCCCTGAAGGTTGTGGGCAAGAAAAAGGAAGACTGCCGGGTGGTGGTAAACGGCGCTGGCAGCGCAGGAGTTGCCATTACCAAGCTGTTACTGACCTATGGCTTTCCCAATATTATCATGTGCGACAAGGTAGGGATCGTTTCCAGGAACACCGAAGGGCTGAACTGGATGCAGCAGAAAATGGCAGAGGTTACCAATTTGGCAAACGAAACCGGTTCTCTGGCCGATGCCCTGAAGGGAGCCGATATTTTTGTAGGTGTTTCCGCACCCGGTATTGTAACCCCAGAAATGGTTTCCTCCATGAACCGTGACGGCATCCTCTTTGCCATGGCCAATCCCGTTCCTGAAATCATGCCGGATCTTGCCAAGGCTGCAGGCGCAAAGGTCGTTGGTACGGGCAGAAGCGATTTCCCCAATCAGGTAAACAACGTGGTTGCTTTCCCCGGCATTTTTAAGGGCGCTTTAGAGGGCCGCGCCACTCAGATTACAGAGGAAATGAAGCTTGCCGCTGCAAACGCCATTGCTTCTCTGGTTTCCGATGAGGAATTAAACGAAGATCACATTATGCCGGAAGCCTTTGATCCCAGGGTTGTGGCTGTGGTTTCCGAAGCCGTCAAATCCCATATCCAGAAATAATGGGCCGGGAATGGCTTGGTAAGCCCTATTACTCTCTGGATGCTTACTGTAAAATAACCTTTGGCGAAAAGCTGTACAAAATTGCACTTGATGCAGGTCTGACCTGTCCTAACAGAGATGGCACCCTGGGATCTTCAGGGTGCATCTTTTGCAGTAACGGAGGAAGCGGTGATTTTGCCAGACATCTTCTGTCTGAACGCTCCTTCCATGACGCCTGGATATCCGGCAAAAGAGCGCTTTCCGGGAAAGGCACCGGGCAGCGCTTTATCGCCTACCTTCAGGCCTTTAGCAATACCTACGGGCCCCTTCCCTATCTGGAAAGGATCTACCGCCTGGCTCTGTCCGAGCCGGACTGCGCAGGAATTTCCATTGCCACCAGACCGGATTGCCTGCCCTGTGAGGTTTTGGATCTGTTAAAGCGGCTCCGGGCAGAATACTCTCCCAAATTTATCTGGATCGAGCTGGGACTGCAGACCGCCTGCGCTCAAACGGCAGAGCTGATCGGACGGGGCTATCCTCTTTCTGTCTTTGAAGAAGCCATGGGCCGCTTAAAGGAGGCTTCCTTCCCGGTGATCCTTCACCTGATCCTGGGACTTCCCGGCGAAACCAGGGAAGACATGCTGGGAACCGTTTCTTATGTAAATGGCCTGCACCCTTTTGGCGTCAAGCTCCAGCTTCTGCATGTTTTATCCGGCACGGAGCTGGGAAGGCTTTATTTATCCGATCCAGAGTCCTACTGTTCCTTTCCGACCCTGGACAGCTATCTTGACACCCTGATCTTTTGTATGGAGCGCCTATGCCCGGACATTGTCATCCATCGGCTGACAGGAGATGCCCCCAGATCTCTTTTGCTCTCTCCGATCTGGAGCGCCAACAAAAGAAATGTGCTGAACACGCTCCATAAGCAGATGAAGGAGCGTTCTTCCTATCAGGGAAAATACAATTAATAGGGACGCATTGCAAAGCGTCTGTGAATGGAGTTTATCATGCAGGAACCTTTAACCCTATACAAACTGATCGTCTTATATATGCTTTCCAAAGTAGACTTTGCCTTGACCAAGGCTCAGATCGCTGATTTTCTGCTGGGAAAGGAATATGCCCCTTTTCTGTCCCTGCAGCAGGCCATAAATGAGCTGATCGAAGCGGGCTTCGTCAGTGCAAAGCTGGTCCGCAACCGTACTCACCTTAGCATCACAGATGAGGGCAGGGAAACCCTTTCCTATTTTTCCGGACAGATCAACCACAGCATCAAGTCCGATATCGACCAGTATCTTACCGAAAACGGAAATACGCTTCGGGACGAGGTTTCCGTTCTTGCAGATTATACCCGGATCGGCTCTGGAGAATATCAGGCCCACCTTGCCGCCAAGGACAAGGGTACCAGCCTGGTGGAGCTTACCTTAACCGTTCCCACGGAAGAGATTGCTTCCGGGATCTGTGATAACTGGCAAAAGAAAAACCAGGATATCTATCAGTATCTGATATCCCGGCTGTTCTGATCTTCTTTCATACATGATCTAATACATGATCTGGCTCCAGCTTGAAATGCCGATCAGATCCTTTGCAAAATCTGTATACTGCGCATGTTCGCCGGTGTCAATGTATTTGAATACATTATAAATCTGTTTATGTCTTCCCCCTGCATCCGAAAGTCCGAAGGCAAGTCCCTGGGCAACCTCCTCGGCTGCATCTGTTTCTCTGTTCAGCAGAAATCCGTCAATCTCGCTGTAGGCCTCCATCTTATAATAAGCATAGGCAAAGGCTGCCGCCTGATAGGCCTCTCCGGCGTGGGAGGTGTACCCCAGCTCACTGATCAGAATACTTCTGGTTCCCCCGGTGGGACTTAAAAAAGCTTCCTGCTTCAGATAATTGATCAGTACCTCAATGTTTTCCATGGTAAGCATGGAAGTACTTGCGGTATGGTTCACATATTTGGATGCTTTCCAGATCCTGGCCTCTGTAAGGGGAACATTATAGGGATGCTGCGCCACTCCCCAGTCAATATTTCCCTTGGCGGAAATATTTCTGTTAAACTCATCCAGAATGTCTCTCGCATCATAATTGGTATTGTTCTTTATATTGCGGTCCCACTGCTGATCCAGGGAAATATAAACCCTTGCGCTGCTGCTCACACTCTTGATCGCTGTATAAAATACACGGAAGGCCTTTGCATATTCCTCCACATAGGTTGCCACATCCGTATGGGCCATGTAGTTCCATTCCTTCCGGGCATTGATCTCATTGGCGATCACCCAGTTTGAAATCCTGCCATGGGTATTATCGGAATAACGGTTTGCCAGGAAGGATCCGATGGCTGCCATGTAGTCCACACCGGACTGCTCTGCACCGTTAAACATATAATAGGGTGCGCTGCCGCCGCCCCTTGCCTGGGGATGGATCAGCTGGGGATATGAGCCGGAATAATTATTCAGGATGATCGCTGTGGTGCTGATCCCCTTTGCCGTCAGGGTACTGAATACCAGGTCATACTCTGCGATCACCTGTCCGTTAAAGGTATAGGTCTTTCCGTCATAGGTATAAGAAATAGACGGATAGGCTGCACTGGTGCTTGGGCCTAAGATCCTTGCCACAGGAATGTTATATGCCGCCTGCTTCACGCCCAGGTCATCCAACTCGCTTCCCCGCAGCTTGTTGGGATCTACCAGAAGTCCCTTTTTGGAGGCTGGCTGCTGAAAAACCGAACTGTATTTTGCAATGGCCTCCGGGTTGGTAAGATACCGGGCCTCGCTGACCTTCACATACTTGTCGTTCAGCTTCACCGCAACCGCATATTTTTTGTACAGCCTGCCTGTATTTAAGGAAGCGGACATGGTGATCTCGCTGTCCTTATAAACGCGATCCAGATAAGAAGCTTCCTCTGAAAGCCCGGTATCATAGGTATTCATCTCAAACAGATAGTAATACTTATCATCACTTTTGGGGATTCCATCTCCCTTTGCCGTAACGGAGATCCTGCCACCGCCCTCTGCGATCACGCATTCGGTGATCTTTGCAAAATCAGCCGTATTTTCCGCTGTCAGTTCATGGCTTTGAGGGCGCTTTTGATAAGACCGCATGACCGCCTGCCCGGCAGTCACGATATGCTGCAGCACATCCTGTCCGATCTTTTCCTCCTCCTTAAGGGGAGCCTCTTCCTGGGTAATCTGCGTGATCTCAACCTCCGGGATCTCCTCCTTTGTATCAGACTGTCCCCGCATCAGAAAATAAATCGATGCGCCGCCAGCCAAAAGCACCAAAGCCGCTGCAATCCCTGCGATGAGCAGGACTGGCTTCTTCTGCGGTTTCCCCTGGGACTTTCGTTTCTGTTTTCTTGCGGGCTTCTTCTTTCCTCCTATAGGGCCCCTCTTCTTTTTCTTTTCGGTATCCCCGAAAGCATTTTTTTCCTGCTCCATGAACTTTCTTCTTCTCCCTACTGCTGCGATTTCTTTCTTTTCTGTTCCTCTTCCTTCAGGCGCTTCATATGTTCCTTCACCTTGACCTCATATCCATTTCCCGAAGGAGCATAAAATTCCCTGCCGTTTAATTCATAGGGCAGATACTGCTGTTCCACATAATGATTTGGATAATCATGAGAATATAAGTAACCGGTTCCATGTCCCAGCTTTGCAGCTCCCTTATAATGGGCGTCCTGCAAGTGGGTAGGAATCGGAAGATTTCCTGTTTCCTCCACAGTTTTCATTGCCTCCCCGATGGCATTTACACAGGCATTGCTTTTGGGCGCGCTGGCCACATAAATGGCTGCCTGGGACAAAATGATCTGCGCCTCCGGCATGCCCACGCGCTCCGCCGCCAGGGATGCGCTTACCGCTACCTGCAAGGCCTGGGGATCGGCAATCCCCACATCCTCTGCTGCACAGATCATGATCCTTCTTGCAATAAAGGTAACGCTTTCTCCTGCATAAAGCATTCTGGCCAGGTAATACACCGCCGCATCCGGATCCGATCCCCGCATGCTCTTGATAAATGCAGAAATGGTATCGTAATGGTTATCCCCTGTCTTATCGTAGCGGATCACACGCTTCTGAATACATTCCTGGGCCACCTCAAGGGTAATGTGGATCTTACCGTCCTCACTTCTTTGTGTGGTCATGATGCCAAGCTCTATGGCGTTTAACGCATGCCTGGCGTCCCCTCCCGAAAGCTCTGCCAAAAACTCCATGGCATCCTCGGAAATATCCGCCTGATAGGATCCCATTCCCTTCGTTTCGTCATAAACCGCCCTTTTTAGGAGCACCTTGATGTCCTCCTTTGTCAGGGGCTTTAGTTCAAAGATAATGGATCGGGAGATCAAAGCCCCGTTTACCTCAAAGTAAGGGTTTTCCGTGGTTGCTCCGATCAGGATCACCGTTCCGTCCTCCACAAAGGGCAGAAGATAATCCTGCTGTCCTTTATTGAAGCGGTGGATCTCATCGATGAACAGAATGGTTTTCTTTCCGTACATTCCCTGGGTAGCCTTGGCCTTTTCCACCACCTCTTCCATGTCCTTTTTCCCTGCTACCGTTGCGTTGATCTGGGTAAATTCCGCACTGGTGGTATGGGCGATCACTTTGGCAAGGGTCGTCTTTCCCGTTCCCGGAGGGCCGTAAAAAATAAGGGAGCTTAATTTATCCGCTTTAATGGCGCGGTAAAGCAGCTTGTCCTTTCCAATGATATGCTGCTGCCCAACCACCTCTTCAAGACTGGTGGGACGCAGTCTGGCTGCTAAGGGAGATTCCTTTTCCATATTGGCTGAACGCATATATTCAAACAGATCCATAAGTCCTATCCTTCTTCGCATTATCCATTTTTATGAATTAATCCGACATATTACATTATACGCAAAGGGCGGGGAGTGCACAAGAATTATTTAGAATTGTGTTTTTTGCTTTTTTCCTTTAAAATAATATTACTGATGATTATTTTTCTCAGCAAAGCATTATCTTACCGGAAAGCGAGGATTAATCTATGGAAAAATCAAAGGTTTATTACACGGATTTTCGTGCCAGACTGGGGGAAGGCCTTCCCGCTAAGCTGAAACGCCTGATGAAAAAGGCGGGGATCGGCGACATCAATATGGACGGCAAATTCGTTGCCATTAAAATGCACTTCGGAGAGCTTGGAAATATTGCCTATCTCCGCCCTAATTACGCAAAGGCCGTAGCAGATGTGGTAAAGGAGCTTGGCGGCCACCCGTTTCTTACCGACTGTAATACCCTTTATCCGGGCAGCCGTAAAAATGCGCTGGAGCATCTGGAATGCGCCTGGGAAAACGGCTTTACTCCGCTTTCCGTAGGCTGTCCCGTCATCATTGCCGATGGGCTGAAAGGGACAGACGATATCGGCGTTCCGGTTTGCGGCGGCGAATACATAAAGGAAGCCAAGATTGGCCGCGCCATCATGGACGCAGACATCTTTATCAGCCTCACCCACTTTAAGGGCCATGAAACAACCGGCTTTGGCGGCACCATTAAAAATATCGGCATGGGCTGCGGTTCCCGCGCCGGGAAAAAGGATCAGCACAACAACGGCAAGCCCCAGGTAGACCCTGAGAAATGCCGGGGCTGCAGAGCCTGCATGCGGGAATGTGCCAATCACGGCCTTATCTATGATGAAGCAAACCATAAAATGACGATCAACCAGGAAAACTGCGTAGGCTGCGGACGCTGTATCGGCGCCTGCAACTTTGACGCCATTGAGTTTTCCAACTGGGCCGCTGCAAAGGATCTGAACTGCCGTATGGCTGAATACGCCAAAGCGGTTGTGGACGGACGCCCTTCCTTCCACATTTCCCTGATCGTAGATGTATCGCCCAACTGTGACTGCCATCCCGAAAATGATGCTCCGATCCTGCCGAATATCGGAATGCTTGCTTCCACAGATCCCCTGGCCCTGGATCAGGCCTGCGCAGATCTCTGCAGCAGACAGACGCCTCTTCCCCACAGCCAGCTTACAGACAATCTGGCAAAACCGGGCTTTTGCGACCACCATGATCATTTTACCAACTCCACGCCGGAATCCGAGTGGAAAAGCTGCTTAGAGCATGCCGCAAAGATCGGGCTTGGAAGCAGGGAATATGAACTGATCGAGATGAAATAAACAAAAGAAACGAAAGGTGCGGCAGACGGGGTCTGCCGCACCTTTTTTATTTTACAATGTTTTTAAGATTGCCGGTCCTCTCTTTTTCAGCCAGAGGAGCATGATCCCGTCAAGCGCTGCCACAAGCAGTGTACAGATCATCAGGTAGTTTCCCACCGCAAGGGTTTCTGCCAGTGCCAGATACACTATGATAAGAGCCATTACAAGCAGCAGGCTTCCAAATAAAACGATCGCCACGCCCACGCTCTGCTTTACCGCCGCTGTTTCGCTCATCCAGTTTAAGTTGGGCGCTTTCAGATTTACAACCAGTCCAAAGACCGCTGTCAGCAGTGCAAAGAACTGAGGAAGCAGCAGGATCAGCAAGGCGGTCTGCCCATCCGGCCTTAATACATAAAGAAGCGCTGCCTGACAGAGCAGGGTGGGAATTCCCGTCAGCAAAAGCTGCAGCTTCAGCTTTGCCTTCAGCACCTGCCAGGGCTCTATAGGAAGGGACTGAAGCAGCCAGATCGTCTTTCCTTCCAGGGAGATGGACGGCGCCGTCATGTCATTCATGGATATCATCCCACAGACCGCCCCCACTGCAAACACAGGAATTGCCAGCTTCAGACCAGCAAAATCCCCGGTAAGTCCTCCGATCAGATCAGACACCATTTTCTCTTTCACGATCAGAAAGACTGCCGCTGCCGCTAAAAACAGCGTTCCAAGACCGCAGTTTAACATATATGTGGAGCTGGAAAGAAATCTTCTCCCCTCCTTCTGTAAAAGAGCGCTGCTGATACTTCTTCTCTTTGCCTTTTCCTCCTTATAACGGGTCTTAACGGCTTCCCTGGTTGTTGCGATCCGAAGAAAGCTTTTGGAAAGGATCAACCATACAAGCCCGAAAAGGATCAGTACCAGCGCCGTAAAGGAAACTGCCTCTAAAATCCCCCCATCTGCTCCTTTTCCCAACAGATAAAGAGGATAAGCAGCGCCCCTTACCTTTGCCCCAACCGCTTCCACATTCGCAAGAAGCTGCTGCAGAATGGAATAGGCCCGAAAATAAAAGTAATAGTACCCGCCCATAAACAGCAGTGACAACACTACGGTAAAGAAGCTCTTGCTTTTCATCTTTGCCGTGATCTTGGCGATCAGCCATCCCAGAATGCAGGAAAGAGCCAGTACAAAAATTGAGATCACAAGCATCAGGATCAGATCCAGGATCACATTTTGCACCGTTCCTCTTCCATTTATCCAGAACAGAATCATTGCCGGCAGGAATACAAGGGCTTCATAAACAAGTCCCCAGAACCAAACTCCAAACAGCCGTACCGCCAGAATAGCGGATGACGGAACAGGAAGGGAAAGCAGCAGCTCATTATCCTTTGACCGGTACAGCCCGGCATAAGTATTAAACACACTGCCAAACACTCCAAGGGCCATTGCGATCAGTCCCATGATCGCCATATAAAGCCACCCCATATCCACTGCAAGAAGAGGACCGCACAAACTGCCTCCTACCACAAAAAAGATCATGCAGCAGCATGCGCAGATCACAGCATACAAAATAACAAATCCGGCCATTGCGGCCTTGGAACGGTTTTTCCCCGTCTTTTTGTCCTGATAAAACCAGGTGGTAAGCTCCAGAAACTGCTTTTTTAATAATGCCTTCAGCATGACTCGCCCTCCAGTTCCAGGAAAACATCCTCAAGAGAGGCATCCCCTTTTACTTCCTCCATGGTTCCCAGTCTGATCAGCTTTCCCCCTTTAATGATGGCTACCTTATCGCACAGCTTTTCAGCAACCTCAAGCACATGGGTGGAAAAAAAGATCGCTCCCTTTCTTTCGCAGACCTGCCGCATCATCTGCTTCAGCAGATGTGCCGCTTTCGGATCCAGTCCTACAAAGGGCTCATCCATGATGATCAGCTCTGGTTCATGAAGCCAGGCTGAAATGATGGCCAGCTTCTGCTTCATTCCATGGGAGTAGGCAGAGATCGGCGATCCGAGATCCCCTGTCAGTTCAAAGGCGTCTCCGTAAGTACGGATCCTCTCTGTTCTTTCTTTTTCTCCTACCTCAAAAATATCTGCTATGAAATTCAAAAACTGAATTCCCGTCATAAATTCATACAGATCAGGATTATCCGGAATATAAGCCATCTTTTTCTTGCATGCAATGGGGTCATCCTTTACCGAAATTCCATTGATCCGGACATCTCCCTCTTCAAATTGCAAAATCCCACAGCAGGATTTGATCGTGGTGGTCTTTCCTGCTCCGTTGTGTCCGATAAAACCGTAAATCTCTCCCGGGTAAATATGCAGGGAAAGGTCATCAACGGCCTTTTTCTCTCCGTATTTCTTGGTCAAATGCTCTATCTGTAACATGATGTTCCTCCCTCGGTTTTGTTTCCTGTTTCTTATGTACCACTGTATTATAACATTAGTACAACAATTGTCAATGCAACATATACCGTATTTTTTGCATGTTACCTAAAAGAAATAGAAGACACTCAAAAGCGGAAATGCTTCTGGAGCCGCAAAAAAACGCCGTGCAGATAATGCCCTGCACAGCGTTTTCGCTTTGCTCTATACAATAATTAAAATTTTAATTAAAATTAAAGAAATGTCTGCAGATCTTGTATCCTTCTACGGACAGCTTTCTTCCTCCCTTGCCCGGAAGGTTCATGCATCTTCCCAAAAGCCCGTAGCGAAGCTTCCTGTAAAGCACCCAGTCTTTCTTTTTCAGGTAGCTCCAAAGCTCCTCCTTCTTTTTCAGATTTTCTTCCGTTTCGGAGCGGATCATCAGGATGGAGGAAACTGTGGTAATGATGTCCAGGTAACTGAGCATATAGCTATAAAGCTTTTTGTTGCCTGAAATTTTGCTGCGGTTGTCCACCATATAATCGATCATCAGCTTATTGACCCTGATCTGCTGGTCGATCCTTCCGATCATAATGCTTTCATTGACAGACTGATCCTCCCTGCCAATATAGTATCTGTAAAAATTCACATCCAGATAATACATGTTCCTGACATAGGGAAGGGGCTCAAACACATAAAGGTTATCCACATAAAAGGTATGCTCCGGAAGCCGCATGCCGCATTCCCTGAGCAGCTTGGTCCTGAAAATGACCGAATGCATCAGCATATACTGTCCCACATGAAAATGCTTCACATCGCTCCAGGTAAAGATCTCCCCCTCCGGCAGGGCATGCTTGTAGCGCATGACCTTGCGCCTGTCCTCTCCTACCTTCTCATACACAAAATTGCTGATCAGCATGTCCAGAACCTTTTGTCCTCCGGTCAGCGCACGGAGCGTGTCCAGAATTTTCATATATGGCTCTTCCTTTACCCAGTCGTCGCTGTCCACTACTTTAAAATAAAGTCCCGTGGCATGATCGATCCCTGTATTGACAGCAGATCCGTGACCGCCGTTTTCCTTATGGATCGCCTTAACAATAGAAGGGTATTCCTGTTCGTACCGGTCGGCAATGGCTGCGGTTTCATCCTTTGAGCCATCATCCACGATCAGGATCTCCACATCCTCGCCTCCCTTTAACAGGGAACGAATGCAATTTTCCATATATGCTGCAGAATTATAACAGGGAACTGCAAATGATAGTAATTTCATATTTCCTCTCATTCCGCCGTTCTACCGGCCATCACCTTTTTTCTTATCATACCTTTTCTTCCCTCTGTGCGCAACTTAATAAATTCTAAACTTTTTATCTGGAAAGGAAGAATTTCTTATAAGCGTTGTATGCAGAGGGGATCGGGTAGGTTTCCTTGGCGGCCCTTTGATCCACAAAGATCAGGCCGTCATCGCCCTTTCTTTCTGCAAGCTCGTCCACCCGCACCGCATACCCTGTCATATGCCATTCCCGGTGTGTAAAAATGTGTCTGCTGTCCGGCAGGCTTTCGATCCGCAAAATAGATAGTCCCTGCTTTTTCAGATAATCAATCACCTGCTCCTTGGAAAGTCTGCCAGGCAGACAGGGAAATTCATACATTCCGGCGAGAAGTCCCTTCGCCGGACGCTTCCGAAGCGCTGCCAGCTCTTTGTCTCTCAGGATCAAAACGGTTTTTTCCTCTATCACTCTTTCCTTTTTGGCCGACTTATTGGGATAGGAAAGCTCACAGCCCTCCAGATGGGCGCTGCATAGCTTTTCCCATGGACATTCCTCACAGTGGGGCGCTCCGTTTGGCACACAGACCATAGCCCCTAACTCCATCAGAGCCTGGTTAAAATCCCCCGGTCTTTGAGGCATCACTTCCCTAAGCTCTGTCTCGATCTCCTTCCGCACCTGCGCCGCTGCGATATCCCGCTCATCCTTCCGAAGCCTTGACAGCACCCTGAGCACATTGCCATCCACTGCCGGCACAGCCCTTCCGTAGGCAATGGAGCTGATCGCTCCCGCCGTATAGCTTCCAATGCCCGGCAGCTTTAACAGCGCTTCGTAGTCCTCCGGCATCCTGCCGCCGTATTCTTCCATGACCATCCGGGCCGCCTTTCCAAGATTGCGCACCCTGTTATAATAGCCCAGGCCCTCCCAGAGCTTTAAAAGCTCTTCTTCCTCTGCCTGCGCAAGGGACTGTACATCCGGAAGTGCTTTCATAAAACGGTCATAATAGGGCTTTACGGCCTCCACCCTGGTCTGCTGCAGCATGATCTCCGAAACCCAGACATGATATGGCGTAGGCTCCTCCCGCCAGGGCAGCACTCTTCTCCCCCGGTCATACCAGGCAAGGAGAGGGTCTGCAATTTCATCTAAAACAGACAGCCGGACCTTTACGGGGCGGTTTACCTTCATCTGCTGCGGAGTCACAATGCAGTCGTAGGCAAGCACCTCCACGCCCTCCCTCCTGGCAGCTATCAGCGCTTTTCCAAACTCCGGCTGCATTTCATGGTTAGGCTCAAAATAACATACCTCTCCCATCTGCACCACAAAAAGAAGGATCGCTCTGTATCCCTCCCTGCGCGCCTTTATCAGCTCCTGCACATGCTTCAGCGCACGCTCGGAAGGAGCGTCCGGGAACCGGACTGCGCCGTCCTGTTCTAAAGTGACCCCCTTCACTTCTATAAATACTTTTTCTGAACCGGTTTCCACATAAAAATCAAACCGGGAATTGTCATAGACAGTTTCCGGCTTTACAAGCACTGTATCCTGAAACAGGCCTCCGCTCCTTAGCCATTCCTCTACCGCTTTGTTGGGAGCCTGGGAGTCCATATTGATCAGCCTTTCCCCCTTTTGCACTGCTACCAGGTCATAGGCTGTGCTTCTTTCCGGCTTATCGCTCCTATTTAAATAAACCTTTGCCCCTTCCGTAAGCAGCTCCCGGCATCTGCCGGTATTTTTTACATGAACCCTTTCCCTTTGCCCGTCCAGCATTGCATAGGCAATAAATCTGTTGGGGCGCTCCAGAAACGTACCCTCATGGATATGCTCATATTTCAACTTCCATTTTCTCCTTTGATTAACGCAACCGGTTGCACTCGAACCTTTCCAGTGTCAGAAGACAGTTCTTCAGCTCCTCATACCTCTCCTCGATCTCCCCGTCCTCAATTTCCAGATCCACAGAGATCGCCATGGTATTGATCATATCATCCGTAATCCGGTGACGCATGGAAGCCAGGATATTCAGGCGTTCCTCATAGGTGTCCGCATCCAAAAATTCCATGACCTGGGGATCCAGGGCAAATTCCTCATCTGCCTGCGGAAGCGGGCCGGGATCCGGCTTTGCCTCCTTTTCTTCCCGGGCGCCCTGCATAACGGCTTCCGGTATAACGGGCGGCTTCCCATTCTCCTCCTGTCCGGGCTGCTTTTCTGCTGCCTTTGCGGCAGATACCTTTTCAAAACGGTGTTTCTGCAATACATCCGGATATTTCTGCCTATCTACCTCCTCCATAAACATGGAAAGAGGCCTTGCATATACTTTATAATCCCCGTAAAGAGCCTGGTAAACCACCAGCTCCTCTCTTGTCTCACTGTGAATGGCAAGTGTTACGATCTGATACAGGTTTCCCTTAAAATGTCTGTAGATCTCCTGTGGTCTGGGATACTCTCTCATAAAAATCTCCATTCCGCAAACGCTTTGGGTCTGGGCCTGCAGGCTCCCTGCGGCCAGGACTGTTTTGTGGCGTCTGCAGCACAAACAGCCTATTACCATCCGTCAACTTCCTTTATTATATCCCTTGTCCGTTTCCTTGTCATTCCCCTTTTTCAAATGCCAGATATTGCTATTGCGGAAAAACCATTCTGGGAGCTTATCCCTTTCAGGAAAGATATTGAACCCAGATCCGGCAGCCTTCCTCTCCCATGGGGATTTGGCCGCACTCTTCTAACAGAGCCTGTTTTTCTTCTGCATCCAGCTTTTCTATTTTGCCATGATGGATGGTTACCTGATAGGACAGTTCTCCGTTCTCGTCCCAGATACGGTTGACGGTTACGCCGCTGTTCCTATAGCCCTTCTCTTCAAGGAAGCCGCAGATCTCCTTCCTGTAGTCCCGCTCAGTCTCCAGATAATACTGCTGCCTTTCCCTATCTGTCTCCTGATCCTTTCCAAAAGCGGTGCCTGCCATGCACAGGGCTGCAAGAAGCACCAGAACTATGGTTATAATTGTACCTGCTGATATTTTTCCGATTTTTCTCATAATGATCTTCCTCTCTCTCTTTCCTGTAAGTGATAAGATCATTTTAAGATATTGGTTGTCCAATAAACCGGACTTTATTCCTGCGCCTGTGTACAGTGTGCTAGTTTCAGGGGCGAAAGACAAACCGTTAGAGGCTAAAGCAGTGTTTTTTCACCTGGTCAAAGTTTCTCTCCAAAACATAGTAAACAGCATTTTCATTTGCCGAGTAAACAAAAGACACTCTGGTTGCCCAGTTTCCCTCCTGCTTGACCTCCTGCAACAGTCTAAGTCCATCCTGAACAGAAAAATCATCTGTGCTGTTTTTGAGAATTTCAAGCGCCTTTTCATACCTGTCTTTGCCGTAGTAACCAAACCTGGACGGTTCAAAGTCAGTCGGCAGCTCAAGCAGCGGGAAATTACTTAATACTGCATATTTCTCCCTGATCACACTGTAGCCGTTTCCAGGCTCTGCTATCAGGATATTCCCCTTCTTATCGGAAAAGATGGAATGAAAAGTCAAATCCGGGATCTGTACCGATCCGGAAGGAATATTTACAATCTCTCTTGTATCAACTATCTGTTTTAATTCCTGAAAGGAAACCCGCCCGGAAATATAGTCATCAATCAGCTGATCCAAGGAGATAACGGAAGGATCCATACGGAAGGGCGCCTTTCTGCAATTCATATTGTTCAACATATTTCCGAAGCAGCCGTTGCTGTTGACTCCATGTATCTTTCTCACACCATTGTCCACCCGAAATATTCCCTCCGGAAGCTTTGCTTCCTCCTCAGGAGATACTTTAACCTGAGTTCCGATATAAAATTTATCCGGCTCTGTATACACCCCATAGTCGATTGCCCCTGCATTAATATCCATATTAAACCCACAGATAACATCTTTCCCTCTTCTTACAAATCCTGTACACATGTTTTCTTCCTCCTGCCCTTTTCATTCTGTTCATTCCATTTAACTTGCAAATTTTATGCAATATATATCTGTTAATGTATATTGTATAATTATACTCCGTCAGAGAATGCCTGTCAACGCAGGTTCTTGTCATCCCTACCCGGACGTAGTATGATAGGAGGAAACAACTATCTAGTAGAATGGAGATCCTTTATGATACAGACCATGCATCTGGTTTCCTCCTACCAGGAGGAACTTATTTACCCGGCAATCTGCAAATCCATGGACGCCCTCTCTATCGCAGAGGATATGCGCCCCGATCTGAAGGTGGTGATAAAGCCTAATCTTGTTATGGCCAAAAGCCCCGACTACCCGGTAACCACCCACCCTCTTGTCATCAAGTGCGTTGTCCGCTGGCTGAGGGAGCACAAGGTGGAACACATTACCCTGGCAGAAAGCTCCGGCGGACTGTACAATGCGGAATACATGAAAAATGTGTATCATGTCTGCGGGCTGCGCCCCTTAGAGCCGGAGCTTACCCTTAACATGGACTTTTCCGCAAAGACTGTACAGACTGCTCCCGGCTTTGTCAATCATTCCTTCCATCTGATCACTCCTATTGTGGAGGCCGACTATATCATTAATATCTGTAAGCTCAAGACCCATTCCATGACGGGCTATTCCGGCGGCATCAAGAACCTTTTCGGCACGATCCCCGGCCTGGAAAAGCCACAGATGCACTATCGCTTTCCCGATATTGAGGGATTTTCCAATATGCTGCTTGAGCTTGCCCAGACGGTTTGCCCGGATCTCACCATCATTGACGCCATCGACGCCATGGAGGGCAATGGGCCTACAGGCGGCACCTCCCATCCCCTTCACATGCTTCTTGCTGCCAGGGATTTTTATACCCAGGATCATTTTGCGGCCGGGCTCATGGGCCTTGATCCCATGCAGATCGTCATGATCCGGCAGGCTGTTGAAAAAGGCCTTGCAAGACCGGAGGAGCTTGTCCTTAAAGGCGATCCCATTCCCACAGATCTGTCCCCCTTTGTGGTACCGGATACAAAGCGCCTTGACTTTGCCAGCTTCCTGCCCGGCTTTTTGCGAAAGCCCTTTGCCAAGATTGCAGGCAGGCTGTTTAAATCCTACCCCCAGCTTGACAAGGAACGCTGCGTGGGCTGCGGAAAATGTGCGGAAAGCTGCCCGGCCCATATTATTAAAATCGAAAACAAAAAAGCTCACTTTCAAAAAAGGGGCTGCATCTCCTGCTTTTGTTGTCAGGAAATGTGCCCCATGAAAGCAATTTCTGTGAAAAAGGCTCTTTAAGACTGACTGATCTCCATCAGGCTCTTTGAGACCATACCCACCCTTGTAAAGGAAGCGGTTACATCCTCCACTGCCTTTTTCTGATCCTTGGTCTTTTCCGTGATCTGGTCAGCCTGCTGCAGACTGCTTTGTACATGCTGCTGCATCTGATCGGCCATGGAAAGGACTTTTCCGCTGAATTCTTCGGTTTCTGCGCTGGATGCAGAAACCTCCTTTGCCATATCCTTGGAGGAAAGCTGAAGCGTTCCCAGCTCACCTGCCTCCTTGCTGACCTTTCCAAGCTGTTCAATGCCCTTTGCAATATTGCTCAGGTTCTCATGATTGGATGTTTCCACCTCATGTAAAAGTCCGTAAATCTTCTGTAAAATACCGGAAATCGCATCACTGGCCTGCTTGGAGTTATCTGCTAATACCCTGACCTCCTCTGCAACCACGCTAAAGCCCTTGCCCATTTCCCCGGCTCTGGCTGCTTCAATGGAAGCATTCAGTGCAAGGAGATTGGTCTGGCTTGTAATGTTTGCTATGGTGGAGGCAAATTCTGAAATCTCATGCATGCCGCTTTGCAGGCTTTCAATGGATTTTTCCGTGGTCATCGCCGATCTCTCGATCTCCTTCATTTCCCCTGCGGTTTCGTCCATCAGCCTGATATAATCCCCCATCCTTTCGGTGGTCTTTTCGGAAATCTCAAGCATCTTTCCCGCCTTGTCGCCGATCTCACTGATGGTGCCGTTCATCTCTTCCATAGATCTGCACACACTGTTTACAAATTCCAGACTGCTGCTGCAATCCTGCTGGGTTACCTGCGCCGCCTCGGAAATGATCTGGTTGGAATCCCCAAATGCCCGGATACACTCATCCAGCTGCTCTACAACGCCGCCAAGCTCCTTGGATGCGCTGTTACACTTCTCGACCATATCTGCTACCTGTTTGGTATCTGCAAATCTGAGCAGCATTTTGTGGGATGCGTCTGCAATCCTCACACAGATGATGCTCATCACGATGGCTTCCAGCAGAAACCCTGCGGATCTGCTGACAAACCAGGTAAAGCTGCTGTCAAATTCCACCTGCTGTACGCCTAAGGATCTGAAGTACAGGGAAATGCCCAGCATCACATAGCTGATCACAGAAATCTTCAGCGTAAACTTCTTATCATAATAGAAAATACTGAAAACCATTGCCAGCGCATAGGTCATATAAATACCGATGGTGGCATTGGACGCCATCAGGGATACGATCAGCCCCAGTGACAGTGCACAGGCATATTTCATAAATCCAACCGGGGCATTACACTTTTGAAGCAAAGAAGGCCCCATCGTCACGATCACTCCGGCGATCGTAATGGGAATCAGATCCGTCACCTTCGACTGAAAGAGCCCCACCGCTGACAGAATGATCAATAACGGAAAAACGATCACAAGCCATCTGAGTGCCTTTACTGCCGTACGGGTAACCGATACATCATTTTCATAAAAAAAATCATTTGTCATTTTCTTTCCCCTCACTTTTGTTTGATTTTCCACTCTTTTTACACGCACAGATATATATTAAAGAATATCATAAATGAAGGGGTGTTTTCAATTCTCTTTTGACAAATTGCTCTTTTTGGTCACAAAATTTCTCATTTATCTGTCCAGATGACGGGAGGCTGATCCGGTAAATGTTCTCCGATCATTTTTTCCATCCAGACCATATTGTACCATCTTCCAAATTTATAGCCGCATTTATGGAACTCCCCGATCAGTTCATATCCCAGTCTTTCATGAAACAGGATGCTGTTCCTGGTCAGATATTCGTCCTCCTTTTCCGGGGCGGCAATACAGGCATACAGATTTACAATGTTCTGCTGCTTCAGCATGTTTTCCAGGGCAGCATACAGCCCGCTGCCAATTCCCTGTCTTCCCAGTCCCTTTCGCACATAAATGGAGGTCTCCACTGCCCAGTCATAGGCTGCTCTTCCCTTAAAGGCGCCTGCGTACGCATACCCGAGAATTTCTTCTCCCCTGCAGGCAACAAGATAAGGATATTTTTTCTTTGTATGCCGGATCCTTTCCTCAAATTCCGCCCTGAAGGGCACTTCATACTCAAAGGTGATGGCCGTTGTCTCCACATACGGCTTATAAATGGCAAGAAGCTCCCCTGCATCACCGGGCACCGCTTCCCGTATCTCAAACTCTGTTTTCATTTGTATCTTCCTGTCCTTTCTTCCGGAATATGCGCTTCTATTTTAACACTTCTGCTCTGCTTTGTCCTGTCTTTGCACAATTCTCTGTCTCATCATCAGGAGGATCTTTTTTTCCAGCCTGCTCACCTGCACCTGACTGATCCCCAGATCCTTTGCCACTTCTGTCTGTGTCTTGTCCTGATAATAACGCAGGACAATGAGCCTTCGTTCCTGTCCCTTCAGTTCATCAAGGAGCTGATGGATCAGGAGCTGGTTCAGGATCTCCTCCTGCCCGTTTTTGCTGTGATCTGCAAGCTGATCCACCAGAAACAGTTCACTGCCGTCATTTTGATAGACTGATTTATAAATGGATTCCACCTGCATATCCGCTTCCATGGCAAGCACCACCTCCTCAGGGCTGAGGGCTGCTTCCCTTGCCACCTCCTCAAGGGACGGCTCCCTGCCAAGTCCCGCATTCAGTCTCTGCCTTGCATACTTCACCCTCATGCCGTTTTCCTTCAGGGTCCTGGATACCTTGATCAATCCGTCATCCCGGATAAAGCGCTTGATCTCCCCGGTGATAAGGGGCACTGCATAGGTGGAAAACTGTACGGAATATTCTGTATTAAATTTATCTATGGCCTTGATCAGGCCAATCACTCCGATTTGAAAAAGGTCCTCTGCCTCGTAGCCTCGTCCCAAGAAACGTCTTACGATATGATGGACCAGCCCCAAATTCTGTTCGATCAGTACCTCTCTTGCTTCCTTTTCTCCTGCCTGTGCTTTTTCGATCAGAATTGAGTTTTGTTCCATAAATTACTCCTCTTGCCTGATCCAGGGTGTGATCCCGATTTTTTTCTTCATTCGAATCAAGGTACCGTGCCACGGACTGGAGATCACCTCCAGATCATCCATAAACGCTTCCATGAACGCAAAGCCCATGCCGGATCTGTCCATTTCCGGTTTGGTTGTAAAGAGCGGCTCCATGGCCTTATCAATATTTTCAATCCCCTTTCCCTGATCCTGCACCTCCACCAAAAGCACATCCTCCTCCAGCATGCAGCGCAGGTAAACGGGTTTTTCTATGCTTTCCGGCTTTTCCCGCAGAAATTCCTCATCATATCCATGGATAATGGCATTGGTCACCGCCTCCGAAACGGCTGTTTTGATATCGGATATTTCCTCGATAGTCGGATTTAACGGCGCAATAAACGCAGCAACAGCAATCCTTGCAAACGCCTCATTGACGGATATGGCATCAAATGACATGCTCATTTTGTTTTTCTTTACTGCCTGTGGTCTTACCCTGTTTTCTGTTTTCTGACTTACTTCCATTTTTACCTCATTCCTGCTTTCTATCTTTTTCTGTTTTTTAATCCATGATTTCTATAACTTTATGTAAACCGCATATCATCATTGTGCGCTTAATCCTGGTGTCTGCATTGACCGCAAAGACCTTCCCTCCAAAATAGGAAATCTTCTTGTATCTTCCTATGATTACCCCTATTCCGGAGCTGTCCATGAAGTGCGTCTGTTCAAAATCAAACACCACGTTTCCAATTCCCTCCTTCATGATATACTGATCTGCCTTTTCACTTATGTAAACCGCTTTGTGATGATCTACCTCCTCCGGCATCCTGACCATCAGATAGTTATCGATCACCCTGAAATCTTCTTCCATGTCTGCAAGACTGCTCCTTTCCTTCGCTGATTTTTGCAAAAAGAAAGAGAACACATTTAAATGTGTTCTCTTTCGTGTATTTTTCCTTTTTTCCTTGGTTAATCCGCATTGTTGATCTCTGCCATAGCGGTCTCTGCTCTGGTTGCAAATTCCGTATCCGGGAAATTGTCGATGACCTCTGCAAAGATTTCCTTGGCCTGGGTATCATCTCCGCTTCTGTGGTAACTGTTTCCCAGATAAAACAGGGCTTCCACCTTGGTATTATCATATTGGTAAGCTCTTCTTAAACTGGGAATAGCCACCTCATACTGCTCCGCACGGTAATTTTCATATCCGGCGTCATAATAGTATTTGACCAGCCTGTCCCCCAAAAGCTCAACTAACTTATCATAAAGCGCCACAAAGGCTTCGGATTTCTCTTCGCTGTCCTCCTCCTGCCCTTCCTCGGTCTCCACCGTTTCCAGGTAAGAAGCGATTGTTTCAATGTCCTCGGGATTTTCCAGATAAATCTCTACCGCCATCATCAGCCCATCGGTAACGGTGCTGTTTCCTCCCGCTCCTTCATAAGCTGCCACCGCCTCTGTCAGCGTGGTGTTTTCCTCCGTCAGCTTCTGAACCTTCTGTTCCAGTTCATCAATGGTAGCTGTTTTGGCGTCAGACTGTTCGCTTACCACCCGCAGTTCCTTGTTGATATCTGCCTTCACGCTCTGGATCCTGCCGGGCAGGATCAAAAAGCACGCGATCGCTATTCCGATGATCACGCCGAGCCCTACATTTAAAAGAGTAGACGCCCCTTTGGACTCCTTAACGTTTACAGGCTGTATGATCGTTTCATTTCCGCTCTGATAGCGGACCACCTGCTCCGCATTTTTCTTCTTGGGAAGATTTCTTGCAACCTCCTCCGGCATGAGCATGTTTTCCACTTCCTTCAAATAGCGAAGCGTAGTGGTGCTTCCCCGGTCGATCTGATTGCATTTTTGAAGCTCCTTCTGTGCCTTCTCCCATTCTTCCCCGTTCATGTAGAGCAATGCCAGAAGCTGATGGGCGCGCACATATTTCGGATTATCGGAAAGCACCTTTTTCAGCTGTATGACTGCCAGATCCTGGCTGTCCTGATAGCAGTACAGCAGTGCCTGATTATACTTTTTAATGGTCTGATTTAAGGAATCCAGCCTTGTCTGATTACTCTGGAGCATATCAATGTAATCATCTGCAATATTTTTGTTTGGACGCAGATTTTTACTGATCACCCACTGTCCAAGTGCGGAGATCGCCTCCCCCGTTTCAAAATAAACAAGACCTAACAGATTTCTTGCATCAATATTATTTTTATTAAATTTAAGGCTCTGCTTCAGGCTGACGATGGCTCCCGACAGATCCCTCACAGCCGCCTTTTCCAAGCCGTCATTATACAAACGGTTTGACATATACATGATTTTCTTGTAGCCGGATACATCCACACCACAGCCCGTGCAGAAATCATGCTCCGTCAGACGGCATCCACAGTTATAACAAATCATGCCGTCACTCCTTATACTCTTCCCCGGTTCTTGGTTTTTCCAGCATCTTGATCAAAAGATCTGCCGCATCCGTCAGATCCTGATTGTATATTGCTTCTTCTGCATCCTCCACCTCAAGGCTGGGATGAAACTTCTTTAATTCTTCTTCAAAATTGATCATCCTGTGTTCTCCTTATCAGGGACTTTACCTGTCCGATCAGGTAAAGGGATCCGGCAACATAGGCAATATCCTCTGCTTCCTTTAGCTGAAGCTGCTGCTCAAATCCAGCCTGTACACTTTCAAAAAAGCTGCAACTGACGCCTTCGTATCTTCCCCAGATCTCTTTCATCTGCTCTAAGGAAGTTCTCCTGTCTGTTGACAGCGAAGCAACGATCACTTTTGCAAATAGTCCTGCACCTGCGATCATCTCTATCATCCTGTCATAGCGCTTGTCCGCCACGACACCAAAAAGCAAACTTCTTTTTCCCTTGCAGCCATCCCTGCGGACGCTGTCAAGAAACGCCTGTATCCCATCCTCATTGTGGGCTCCATCCAGAAAAACTCCCGGCAGAGCCTCCTCCATCCTTCCGGGCCAGTATGCCATAAAAAGACCTTTCCTTACTGCTTCAGGATCCAGCTTTTCACAGAGAACATGTGCCGCAAGAACTGAGAGCGCTGCATTTTCAGGCTGATAAACAGCCTTTGTGCCGATACACAGGCTAACATAATTATAATAACGAGTATAGAGGGAAAAATCAATGCTTTTATTTCCTATATTCACATCCAAAATATTGTCTTTTTCGAGCAAAGTCACCGGACTGTCCATTTTTTTTGCATAATCTGACAGGATCCTTGTCACTTCCGGTCGCTTGTCCGGAAAAACCACGGGAACTCCTTTCTTGATGATCCCTGCCTTTTCCCCTGCGATCTTTTCCAGGCTGTCCCCCAGATACTGCATATGATCATAGCCTATTTCCGTGATCACGCAGACATCCGGCTTTTTGATGCTGTTCGTTGCATCCAGCCTTCCTCCAAGTCCCGTTTCCAGCAGGATCACATCAGGCTCTTGCTCCCTGAAATAAATCATTGCCATCAAAAAAAGATATTCAAAAAAGGAAGGGTGTGATAATCCCTCCCCGGAAGAACGTACGGACAAATCTCTTACCTTTTCATAAGCGGAGACAAATTCCTCCTCCGTGATCTGCCTATCATCAATACTGATCCTTTCACAGATGCTTTGAAGGTGGGGAGATGTAAATCTCCCCACCCGGAAGCCTGCCTGTTTTAGGATAGAAGCCAGATAGGAACAAACGGATCCTTTTCCGTTTGTTCCCGCTACATGTACGATCTTTGCAGGAAGCCTGTCACAGCCCGCCATGGAAAGAAGGCGCGCCGTGTCCTCCACAGAATTTTTACCGGCAAATCTGGGAATTTCGTTAATATAATTTTCCGCTTCCTGAAAGCTTACCATATTTTTCTTGTATGATAATTAGGAAGTTAATTATCACACGTTTCCTTTCTTTTAATATCGTGGTTCAATACAATTCAGATACTATGGACTTTTGATGTTTATTCTGTAGCTTGACTACTCAACTGGA
>Ga0129315_1000083_pt1 | contig 99343 bp, 88 predicted proteins | sample Cm827metagenome_FD_94432 | JGI IMG/M metagenome (GOLD analysis project Ga0129315, IMG submission 94432) | Eastern black-and-white colobus group fecal microbial communities from Wisconsin, USA - Cm827 metagenome | ecosystem: Host-associated > Mammals > Digestive system > Large intestine > Fecal...
AAGCAATATCGATGATGATACTGTTCGGTACGTTTGTAGTGCTCCTCATTGGACACAAGAAGTAACCAATGAAAAAGCCGCCTTGCGTGGCGGCCACTACTGTTGAGGAGTAGCCGACACTGCTAAATGTCATAGGCTATCCTTTGCTTGTGTTATAGCAGAGTCGGTTGGTATCTGCAAGCTGTGTTCGCGTAGTGAGCGAGTAGGCGATCTCGTTTTTACATCGCGGGGAGATAGCTTGCGTTTGTACGCGATTGCGGTATACTATGAGTAGGCAATGTAATCAGACATCCGAGGAGAACAGACCCTTCTGTCAGAATCTTGTTTGTTGATGGTATCTGATGCTTGCTACGGCGCTTGGCCGCGTGCTGTGGTAGCAGATTAAAAAAACTACGCCAATCGACTTGACGCAGCGGCGGAAACAGGATAAGATAAAGACAGCAGGAATGCTAAAAACTCTAACGTAGAAAGCGAAAAGGACGGGCTGCCACCCGTCCTTTTCCCTTGCTACTTGTTTTGCCTCGATAGCAGCCATTGCAGGATGACCGCTATCGAGGGGGCAAGCAAGGTTGCCCATGCTAAAAACTCCTCCATCCGAAAGCACCTCCTTTCATTGGAGGTGCTTTTATTTTAGCAGCTTATTATATTAATGCCAAACAACTTGACGGAATCTATCCAAAACGCTAAGATAAAGACAGGAAATAGCACTAAAGCCCAAAGTACAATCGAAAAGGGACGGCTGCTACCGTCCTTTTCCCTTTAACTTTGCGCCGTCGGAGATAGTCCTTGTAGGCGGCAAGGATGATACCCACCGCGAGCGGGGCGAAAAAGGTCGCCCATAAAACAGAAATTGCCTCCATTGCGGAAACACCTCCTTTCTATTGGAGGTGCTTTTATTTTAGCAGGTGAGTATATCAATGCTAAACAACTTGACTGACGAGTGCACGGGAAAACGCTTGCAAAAGAAACGCGCAAAGCCCCAAAAACATCCGCGTGTGCGGAACAATTCTGTCGGTCGCGGGGATGTGGTATGATGAGTACGGATAGTCTATGACAAGTCGGCACTCCTCTCGTGATGAGGGGAGGTGGTACTATGACGGTATACGAAGCAATATCGATGATGATACTGTTCGGTACGTTTGTAGTGCTCCTCATGAATACGAAAAAGTAAGCATGAGAAAGGCCGCCTTGTGGCGGCCGCTTGAGTTTTCGGAGTAGCCGACACAGCATATGTCATAGGCTATCCTTTGCTTGTATTATAACAGAGCCGACCTGTGTCTGCAAGGGAATCAAAAACGCCCGCAGGCTCGTTCCGCGAGAAAAAATAGGGCAGGGCGAAAAAATAGGGCAGAAATAGGGCAAACACAGACAACCTAAGGCGACGGATGTTGACTTATCGGGCAAATGAAAAACGCCCGCGGGGCGGGCGTTTCGGTTGTGTTCTGTATAGCGGGAAACATTCCCGATGGTGTGGTGGCGGAGAGGGTGGGATTCGAACCCACGGCCCCTTGCGGGATCACCGGTTTTCAAGACCGGCTCCTTAAACCACTCGGACACCTCTCCAACAAGCATTATTATATCATCGGCGCGCGTTTTTTCCAACTGTCAAAAGAGGTCGCGCCGCCAGAGGAAGTAGGCGGCGGCCATCATGATGAGCATGGATACGCCGAAGACGGCGGCAAAGCCGTAGCCGGCATCTTGCCACGGGACGGGGACGTTAATCCCCCAAAGGCTGAAGACGACGGTCGGCATCGAGAGCAGGATGGTCATCGCGGCCATGAATTTCATGACGCGGTTGAGGTTGTTGGAGATGATCGAGGCAAAGGCGTCCATCATGCTGATGAGTATGTTGGAGTACATGGATACCGTCTCAATCGCCTGATTGTTTTCGACGATGACGTCTTCGAGGAGGTCTTCGTCTTCTTCGTACATCTTGAGTATCGGGCGTTGTTGGACGCTGTTGCGCAGGCGCAAGAGTTTTTCCATGACGATGCCGTTTGCCTTGAGTGCGCTGGTAAAGTAGGTGAGGGATTTTTGCAGCTCGAGCAGCTGGAAAAATTCCTTGTTTTTCATCGATTCGCGCACTTGGGTTTCGATGGTTTCCGTGCGGCGGTTGATTTCCTGCAAGGCGCGCAGGAACAAGGTCGCCGTGCGGCTCATGATTTGAAAGAGAAAGCGGGTCTTTTTGTAGGTGCGGAAGGTGTTGAACCGATTTTCCAAAAAGACGCTGATGACGTCGCTGGTCTCCAGTGTCACGGTGATGAAGAGTCGCGGCGTGACAAAGATGCCGAGCGGCAAGGTGTCGTAGTTGTTGTCATCGGCCCGCAGGACCGGGGTATTGATGACGACGTAGATGAATTCTTCTTCCCATTCGACATGGGAGCGTTCTTCCGGGTCGAGGGCGGAGCGAAATTCGCTCGCGGGTATCTCGCTGATGGCGGCCAAGGTCTCCAGCTCCGCCTCAGTCGGCGCGGTCGCGTGAATCCACGAGCCTTTTTCGGCCGTGTCGAGTGCGACGGGCTGCAAGATATGTTCTTCGTCGTGCTTGTATGCCACCAGCATAGGGTTCCTCCTCGGTACAGTTTATCATACTGTATTTATTATACACGGGCGGCGCGAAAAAGAAAACCGCGCCCACGGTAAAAAAGTTGCACCGATACGGCAAATCGGTTATAATATATGAGCTATGTATCCGAGCGGATTCGGATACGGCTCCTAGCCCTTTGCGAGAAAGGGCCATATGTCCAATGGAGGAGGTGTACACATGAACAAGAATTACGAAGTCATGTTCATCGTCAAGGTCGGAGAGGAAGACGTCGTGGAAGCAATGGTGAAGCGCGTCGAAGATCTGATTACGAAAAACGGCGGTACGGTGAACAACATTGACCGGATGGGCAAGCGCCGTCTGGCGTATGAAGTCAAGAAACAGACGGAAGGCGATTACACGCTGATTGAGTTTGCGATTGACCCGAGCCAAATCAAGGAAATCGACCGCGTCATCAAAATCAACGAAAGCATTATCCGTCATTTAATTGTCAAACAGGACAAGTAAGCGGAGGTAGAAGATGAATTCGGTACAGGTATTGGGAAATCTGACGAAGGATCCGGAGGTACGCTATACGAAGACGGGACGCGCCGTGGCATCGTTCACGGTGGCGGTGAACCGTACGTGGGTGACGCCGCAGGGTGAGCAACGCGAGACGACGGATTATATCCCGGTGGTCGCGTGGGGCAATCTCGCGGAGATGGTCGGACAGCAGCTGACGAAAGGGGCACGGACTTTTGTGGAAGGCCGGTTCCAGACGCGCTCGTATGACGCGCAGGACGGGACAAAGCGCTATGTCACGGAAGTCGTCGCCAATCTCGTCGCTCCGAATGCGAGCTACGGTACGAGTGCGGCCGGAGCAAAGGACGGCCATGTCGGCTTGCGGCCGGAGCCGAAGGCGGATTATACGCAGTTCGGCGCGCCGGCAGGACCTTCGGAAGAGGAAATCCCGTTTTAACGAACGGGGAAGGAGGACAGTATGAGAAGAGAACGTGGCAGACGCCCGAGAAGAAAAGTCTGCAAAATCGATGCGGATAAAATTGCACAGTTGGATTATAAAGATATCGCGTTGTTGCGCCAGTTCACATCGGAACGCGGAAAGATTTTGCCGCGCCGTGTGACAGGAGCATGCGCCAAACACCAACGGAAAATCACGCTGGCGATCAAACAGGCACGCGCGATTGCGCTGTTGCCGTTTTCGGCAGATTGAGAAAGAAAAAGACGCTGCGGCGTCTTTTTTTTGTGCGCCGGTATCGGCGGGGCGCGCTCTCATGGTACAATAGCACCAGGAGAGAGGGTATTAGCGAAAAGGAGTGAGACGGATGGAGTATCGGATAGAGCATGATACGCTCGGCGAGGTCAAGGTGCCGGCGGAACGCAAATGGGGCGCCCAGACGGAGCGGTCATTTGAGAATTTCAAAATCGGAACGAAGAAGATGCCGGCGGAGATTATTCGCGCGTTTGCGGTGTTGAAGAAGTGCGCGGCGAAGGCGAATGCGGCGCTGGGCAAGGTAAGCGCGGAGAAGGCGGCCGTCATCGCGGAGGTGTGCGATGAGATTTTGGCGGGGCAGTGGCCGGATGAGTTTCCGTTGGTGATTTACCAGACGGGGTCGGGCACGCAGTCGAATATGAATGTGAATGAAGTGGTGGCGCATATCGCCAATGAGAAGCTGGCGGCGCGCGGCAGTGCGGTCCGGATTCATCCGAATGATGATGTGAACAGTTCGCAGTCGTCAAACGATACGTTCCCGACGGCGATGCATATTGCCGCGGTGCAGGCGCTGCATGAGTACTTGTACACGCCGATGCGCGAGTTGCGCGATACGCTGGCGGAAAAGAGTGAGGCGTATGCGTCGCTGGTCAAAATCGGCCGGACGCATTTGCAGGACGCGACACCGCTCACGCTCGGACAGGAAATCTCGGGCTGGGTGTCGATGCTCGACCATACGCTGGCGATGATTGCGGAAAGCGAGCGCGGGTTTTATGAGCTCGCCCTCGGCGGGACGGCAGTCGGTACGGGGCTGAATGCGCCGATCGGATTTGCGGAGAAGGTCGCGGCGGAGATTGCAGCGGAGACGGGGAGGCCGTTTGTGACGGCGGCGAATAAATTCCACTCGCTGACGGCGAAAGACGCGTTTGTGTACAATCACGGCGCGATTGAGGCGGCGGCGATGAACGCGATGAAAATCGCCAATGACGTACGCTTGCTGGCGTGCGGGCCGCGGGCGGGATTTGCCGAAATCGAGATTCCCGCCAATGAGCCGGGTTCGTCGATTATGCCGGGTAAAGTCAATCCGACGCAGTGCGAAGCCTTGACGATGGTGGCGTGCCGCGTGCACGGCAATGCGGCGACGATTGCGATGGCAGCCTCGCAGGGGCATTTTGAGCTGAATGTATTCATGCCGGTATTGATGGATGCGTACTTGGAGTCGGTGCGGCTCTTGGGCGATGCGCTTCGTTCGTTTGATGTGCATTGCGCTACGGGGATTGTCGCCAACGAAGACCGCATCCGCGAAGGCGTCGAGCGCTCGCTCATGCTGGTGACGGCATTGGCGCCGCATATCGGTTATGAAAAAGCGGCGGAAATCGCCAAGACCGCGCATCGCGAGCACAGCAGTCTGCGTGAGGCGGCGCTCTCGCTGGGCTATGTGACGGCGGATGAGTATGATCGCTATGTGGTGCCCGCCGATATGGTACACCCGAAATAAGTACAGATGTAGATATCGCATCGGTGCGATGCAGGAAAAACGACAGCGTCGGCTGTCGTTTTTTTGTGGCCGGATGGCGGCCGGCTTGCGGGCGGAGGGAGGGGAGGCACAGCGGCGAGGGCGGCAAGTATAGTGTGCCGGTAAGGCATCGCGTGGAGAGAAGGCGGCGCAAGGGCGGCGGGGATGGTGCCCGCTGTCGCGGCAGTGTGCCAAGATATCGCCAAGTATCTGTCATGGCAAAGTAAATCAAAACTAGCTATTGGTGTCGGTGCAGTCGTCTGCTAAGATAGCAGTCGAGGAGGGACGATTATGGGGGTACGAAAATTGACATTGGCCGGTATGATGGCGGCCGCGGCGCTGATTTCTTTTGTGTATTTACGGATGGAGATTCCGCTGTTGTTCGGATTGACGGGGAAGGTGTATATCGGCTATACCTTTATCCTGCTGACGGGTTTGCTGGCGGGGCGCTGGTACGGGGCGTTTGCCGGTGCAATCGGGCTGACCTTGGCGGATGTGATGGCGGGGTACTTGACGAGTGCGATTCCGACATTTTTCTCGTTTTTGATTATGGGTTACGCGGCGGGGGTGCTCGCAGATCGGTGGCGTGCCGGGCGCGGCGAAACGAAATCGATGGTGCTGACGGTGTCGAGCGTCGCCTGCGTCATCTTCGGCTTGGCGGAGCCGATTATCCGCTCGACGTTTAAGTACTTCGTGCTCGGGTATCCGTTGCCGATGGCCATCGGGGCGGCGGGTAATGTGCTCTTTGCGACGGTCTTGAGCGCGGTGCCGTCGGTCATCCTGGCGGGGATGCTGTATCCGGCACTGCGTCGTGCCTTGCCGCAGGAAACGGCGGCGATGATAGCGGATCGTTGAGTCGTTGCCGATGATTGGCGTTTGATTAAGCGTCGCGGAATGTCTCCTTGCCCTTTGCGCGAATCGTGATATAATATTGACAGAGGTTCGTAAAAAAGCGAACGCAGTAAAGGAGGAGACTCATGAAGAAGTGGTTATTGGGGACAGCGGTGGCGATGTCCGTGCTCGCACTGGCGGGTTGCGGCAGTGACAAGCCGGCGACGACGGCACAATCGACGGGGTATCCGGTGCAGTGGGAAGAGCAGCTGGACGGCGCGTCGTATCAGGAAAAGGTAGCGCAGGCACCGCAACGGGCGGTATCCATGTCGCAGGCGACGACGGAGATGTTGCTCGCGCTGGGCTTGGAAAAACAGATGGCCGGTACGGCATTCAAGGAAGAAGATATCTACGAACCGTTGCAGGCGGCGTATGACAAAGTGCCGGTACTCGCGGAAAAATGGCCGTCGTATGAAGTCTTTATCGCCGCAAAGCCGGACTTCACGACAGGTTGGCCGGTACCGTTCACCAAACGGGGTATCGAAGCGAGCAAAATCCGCGAAGCGGGTGTGCCGATTTACGTACCGGACTCCATGCAGAAAGATGATGCGACACTGGATACGCTGTTTGCCGATATGTTGACGTTGGGTAAGATTTTCAACGCATCGGACAAAGCGGAAAAATGGGTCGCCGATCAGAAAAAACAACTGGCGGCGGCACAGGACAAGCTCAAAAACTTGCCGGAAAAACGTGTATTTGTCTATGATTCGGAAGATGAACAGCCGTTTACCGTGTTTGAAGGCTATACGACGAGCGTATTGAACCTCATCGGCGCGAAAAACGTCATGAGCGGTCTGGGCACGGACAAGACTTGGGCGAAAGCCAGCTGGGAAGATGTCATCGCGCAGGATCCGGAATACATCATCATCGTGGACTACGGCACGAGCATCCGCAATACGGATGATTTCGACGGCAAGGTCGCGGCACTCAAAGCCAATCCCGCGTTGCAGAATATGACGGCGGTCAAAGAAGGCCACTTCATCCGTGTCAAGCTCTCGGAAATCACTCCGGGCGTGCGCACGGTCGCGGCACTCGAACGTTTGGCCAAGGAGATTCACGGCTTGCAATAATCATACACATACAAAAACACACCTTGCATGCGGCGAGGTGTGTTTTTATGTGCGTTCATTCAGGCAAGTACCGGGTAGCGTTTGCCGTCGGACTCAATAATGCGAAACGGCACGCCGAAGACGTCGGTCAGGAGACCCGCCGTCATGATTTCTGTCGGGGCACCGCAGGCGATGAGTCGGCCGCCGACGAGGACGGCGACGGTGTCGCAATAGCGATACGCCAGCGTGAGGTCGTGCAGGGTCATGACAATCGTACCGGGAAATGCCTGCAAGAGTTGCATGAGCTCGACTTTGAAGCGGACGTCGAGGTGATTGGTCGGCTCGTCGAGGATGATCGAGTCGGGCTCTTGCGTGCCGGCGCGCGCGATTTGGGCGCGTTGGCGTTCACCGCCGGAGAGTGTGCCCAGTGTCCGCGCGGCCAGCGGGAGTGTCCCCGTGATGTCCATGTGATGTCGCGCGATGTCGTAGTCGTGTTGCCGGTAGCCGAGAAAGCGGTCCGTATGGGGGTAGCGCCCCATGAGGACGGACTGTTCGACGGAGAGTTCTCCCTCCGTATCGGTGGCAAATTGGGTGAGGACGGCGAGCTTGCGTGCCAATTCGCGCGGCGGATAGTCGCCGACGGGGCGTCCGTCGAAGTGAACGGCATCGCCGGCAGGCAGGTCGCCGTACAGGTGACGGAGCAGTGTGGTTTTGCCCGAGCCGTTCGGCCCGATGATACCGAACCGCGCCCCCGTCGGCACGGTCAGCGAGATATCGTGCAAGAGCTCGGTCTGCGCGATGCGATAGTGTAAATGCGAAATCTCCCACATTAGCGTTCACCTCCGTAGGCACGACGAATCAGCGCGATAAAGAGCGGTGCGCCGATGAGTGCGGTCAAGACCCCGATGGGGAGCTCCTCCGGCCGAAACAGTGTCCGCGCCGCGGTGTCGGCGACGACGAGAATCGTGCCGCCCGTCATGGCACAGAGCAGTCCCAGTGACAGGTGTTGCGGGCCGATGAGACGGCGCGCCATGTGCGGCACGATGAGACCGATGAAGCCGATGACTCCCGTGTGGGCGACCGCGACCGCAATCGCCAGTGACGACAGCACGATAAAGAGCCATTGCAGGCGGCGCACGCTCAGCCCCAGGCGGGCGGCGGCGTCGCGCCCCAAGAGCAGCAGGTCGAAATCATTGTGAAAGAGGGTAATGATCGCGACCCATGTCGCCGCCGTGATGCCCAGCAGCCAGACGGACGACCACTGCAGGCCGCCGAGCGAACCGACCAGCCAAAACATCGCACTGCGGACTTGGGCTTCATTGTTTGACGAATAAATCAGCATCGTCGTGAGCGCACCGAAAAACGCATTGATACCCATGCCGAGCAGGACGAGAAAGACGGGATTGTCCCGTCGTCCCATCAAGACGAGGACGCACGCCATCGCGAGCAATGCGCCCAAGAAGGCGGATACATACGTCGCGCCGCCGCCGAGAAACGCAAACCAGCCGAGCAGTATCGCGCCGACCGCCCCGGTCGAGGCGCCGGCGGAGACACCGAGGACATACGGCTCGGCGAGCGGGTTGCGCGTGAGCGTCTGCATGACGAGCCCCGTCGTGGCGAGGATGACACCGGCGGCAAAACCGGCGAGAATGCGCGGTGCGCGCACCATCTCTACCAGCACATGCGAGACCGCCCGCGCGCCCGATTCCGCGCCGGTGACGGCGGCAGACAAAATCGCGGTGACTTCGGCGGCCGGTACATCGACCGAGCCGAAATAATGCGCGCCGATTATCACCAGCAGTGATACCAGCAGTCCCGCCAACAACTTCCCTGTTTTCATCGAATCCCTCTTTTCTTTCATGTAATTCTTATTCAGTATACAGGAATCGTTTTCATTATGCAACGACACAAAGGGACAGCGCATACGGCAGAAAATGAAACACCGCGCCCGACCGATTGGCCGGGCGCGGTGCTGTGCGGCAGTACTGTCACCCGTTACAAGCGGGTGACGGAGTCTTTGTGTTGCAAGAGGAAGGCCGGTATCAGTCCCGCCAAGCAACCGATGACGATGGTGGCCAGCACAATCAACAAGGGCTCGGGGAGCAGGGTGAGCGGCAAGGTGACGGCGGTCTTGTGGGCGGTGAGTGTCGCCAGCAGCGCATAGCCGGCCGTGCCGATGAGGTAGCCGACGAGTGCGCCGACACCGATGACAAAGAGGTTTTGCCAGAGGCAGATGCGTACCAGCTCGCCCGAGGTCGCGCCCAAAATCCGCAGAACGGCGCGCTCACGGAGTCGCCGCAGGCCGGCCAGGTAGAGCGTGAAGAGGACAATGAGCAGCGTGAGCAGGAGCAGGACGCCGGCCAGTGCCCGCCATACGTCTTCGCCCTGTCCCAGCAAGGCAAAGAGGCGGATGATGAGTTGTGCCGGGAAGACCAACTGCGCGTCGGGCGAGGATTGGAATTGCTGTGCCAAGCGCATGGCTTCCCCGTAGCCGACGGGCTGAATCATAATCGCGGTGACTTCGCCGACGTGATTGTCCGCGTCATGCGCGTGGTCATGCGTATCGACGTCGCCCGCTGTGTGGTTGTGTCCGTCGTGGTCATGCGTATCGACGTCGCCCGTCGCGTGGTTGTGTCCGTCGTGGTCATGTGCATCGACGTCGCCCGCCGCGTGGTCATGTCCGTCGTGGTCATGTGCATCGACGTCGCCCGCGGCGTGGTTGTGTCCGTCGTGGTCATGTGCATCGACGTCGCCCGCTGCGTGGCTGTGTCCGTCGTGGTCATGTGCATCGACGTCGCCCGCGGCGTGGCTGTGTCCGTCGTGGTCATGGTGATGGTCGTGCGCGATCCAAATCGAGCGGATATCGGTCAGGATGACTTGGTCGTAGGGCCCGTCGACGGGGGCCAAGATACCGACGACCGTGTAGGTTTGGTCGGCATGGACGTGGCCGGCGGCGTGCATGCCGTGCACGGAGTGGAAGGTATCACCGATGGCGAGCGCGCCGTCTCGGGCCACCCGTGCGCCGATGACCGCCTCAAAGGGAGCGGCAAAGGCACGCCCTTGCGCGACGCGGAGCCACGGAGCGTCCTTGGGACGCGGGGCATAGGCAAATATCGATTCGTCCGTGCCGGCAATGCGATAGCCCGCGTAGTTGTCCCCGTAGGCGAGCGGGACGGCCATGCGGACATTCGGATTGGCTTTGACATCGGCAAATGTTTGCGCCGACAGGTTGCCGAGCGGTCGGTCTTGCAGAAAGACGGTGTTCAGTGTCAGTTGATAGGCGCTTCCCTTGGCGCCGATGACTTGCGGAAACGGGTCGGTCGCCACCGTCAGCCCGCGGACGAGTCCGTGCGTGAGTGAGGCGACAAAGACCGACGCCGCGACGGTCAAGGCGATGATGACGACAAGCAACGCCGTCTGCAGCGGCGAACGTCGCAATTCGCCCCAAGCAATATGACGCAGCATTATATCCCTCCTTGCGGTAACTGCATTTGCCGCGCAAAATGCGCCATGACGGCGGGATCGTGGGTGGCCACGATGAGTGTCGCGCCGGTCGTACGGCTGTAATCCAGCAGGGTGTCGATGATACGCTTCGTATTGTCCCGATCGAGGTTGGCGGTCGGTTCATCGGCGATCAGGTAGCGGGGGCGTTTAATCAGTGCCCGCGCAATCGCGGTACGTTGCTGTTCGCCCATACTGAGACGATCGCTGCGGCTGCCGGCCAAATGCGCGATACCCAGCTGTGTCAGCAACTCCGTAATCTCCCCGTCGCTTGCCGGGGTACGACCGAAATAGGCACCGGCACGGACATTGTCCATGACGGTGAGCGAGGACAACAGGTTGAACTGTTGTAAGACGTAGCCGATTGATTCGCCGCGGCGGCGGGCACGAACTTCTTCCGTGGCGGCGGACATGCATTCGTCGTCAATCGTGACCGTGCCGTGCGTCGGGGTAATCAGTCCCGCGATGCAGTGCAGCAAGGTGGATTTGCCCGAGCCGCTCGGCCCGATGAGTGCCCACTGCTCGCCGTCGGCGATTTCCCAGCGGGGCAAGGTCAATACTTCCCGCGCGGTTTCACCGTCGGGATACAAATGATGAATATCGTTGAGTACCAGCATAGCTCCTCCTTGCTAGGCATCAATGTTACGTGCATGAATCCGCACCAGACTGACAAATCCCGTTTCGGGGTCGACACGGCTGCCGAGACTGAGTCGCCCCGTGACACGAATCGGCGCATCAAACGGCAGCGCGGTCACCGGTTTGTCGAGCTCGACCACGATAATGTTGTCCGGCCACTCCGCATCGCTCGAACAAAAGGGGCAAATCGACATGGGCCATTCCGTCAGGACAAAGAAACGGATGGTCGGCGACAGCGGCGGTGCCATGAATCCGCTCATGGTGACCTCACTCCCGTCCAGACTGCGCAGGCGGTCAGACAGAATCAGGCCGCGGGTCGAAGCGCCGCTGTACATGTCACCGAAACGGATTTCCTGCGCTGCCTGTGTCGGTACGGCGGTAAAGAGCGCACAAAGAAGTAAGATGATGCCGAAGCACCATCTTACCGGGGAAAGATGTACGCGCGGATTGTGCGTCGTACTCATTGTACCCTTTCTTTCGGGTCGGCATGCAGGGCACGCATGATGCCGAAGAAGATTTCCGTGTTGTCCATGACACCGTGGAAGTATTCCGAGCCGGGCCCTTCCGCCATGACGACGATGTCATCGGCAGAGTGGACTTCCTGTGTTTCGAGGTACTGCGGCAAGTTGCCTTCGATGTAGCGGGCGCCTTGCGGGGCACGATAGGGATTCGCGATAATCTTGTCGTTTTCACCGACGATGGCCGGTGCGGTCGGTTTCGCTTGGAAGCGATAGTTTTCGTAGTGATCCGGGAAGTTCGCATATTGGAAGGCGAGTGTGACACGCGGATCGGGATTGTCGGGGAAGCCGTCGCCGTTGTTGTCGACAAAGGTCGGCCAGCCGGCGGCTCCGTAGGTGCGTACGCCTTCGCGCCCGGTCTTGCCGTCGTTTTCATGGTAGGTGCCCGTCAGGCTCAAGCCGTGCGCATGGTCGGCCAGGACGACGATGAGCGTATTGTCGCCGTGTGCCTTGGCCCAGTCGCGGGCATAGGCAATCGCCTGGTCGAATTCGATGGCGTCATAGACGGCGCGTTGCCAGTCCATCGTGTGGAGCTGCTTGTCAATCGAGGCGCCTTCCGACATCAGGTAGAAGCCGTTCGGATTTTGACTGAGATGATCGAGTGCTTTGGCGGTCATTTCAATCAGGTTCGGCTGATCGTTGAACCCTTTCGTGACGTCCGGGTTCGGACGGAATTCGCGATCCATGTAGACATTCATATGGCTCATGGTAAAGAGACCCAAGAGCGGTTTGTCTTTCGGCGCGGCGAGCATTTGCTCACGGTTTTCCGCAAAGGTGAATCCCGCATTTTCAAAAGCTGCGATGACATTGGTCTCGTCTTTGCGTTTCGAGCCGGGGGTCGACAGCGGCAGGAACGAGCGTGCTCCGCCGCCCAAGAGCACATCGGGGCGGTGCATCTCGGCGAGAAAATCCGCCGCGATGAACGGCTCTTCCGCGCGCCGACGGGTATGTGCCGAGACGGCGGCGGGGGTGGCATCCGTCACGGCCGAGGTCGTGACCATACCGACGCTCATGCCGCGGGTGCGTTGCATAAATTCATTGATGTTTTCTACTTTCGGGTCGTCGAGCGGGTCGGGCGTGCGGTTGGCGTAGACGCCCATCGCGTTGACGACGGACTTGTGTCCCGTATTGTACGCCGATGCGCTGTTGGCGGAGTCGGTGACAATCGAGTCATAGCCGGATGTCGTGACCAGCCCCATCGCGGGCATTTGTTCCATCGCCAGCAGGCCGTCGTACTTGCCTTCCGTAATCCCGCGCGACAAGATGCGGGCGGCTTGCTTGACCTGCATGCTCATGCCGTCACCGACGAAGAGGATGACATTTTTTGCTTTTTTCGGTGCTTTTTCCCGTACGACGTTATACGTCACGGTGCGTTGGTACTTGCCGGTCGGACTGACCGCGCTCACGGAAAGTGTCACAGGGCCGGTCTTGGCAAACGACACATTGTCGATGCGCAGTGAGGTGTAGTCATCATGTACGGTGCGGGTAAGCCGGCCGCCGAGTGCTTGTTCAATCGGTTTCCCGTTGAGGGTGATGCGGACATCGGTGAGGTCGGTCGCGGCGATTTCCACTTCAAAGTCAAATCGCTGCCCCTGCCAGAATTTGGCGCGGTCAATCGGCAAGATGGTGATGCCGGTGCGTTCCGCGCTTTGATGGTGGCGGGTTTGTGCCTGCGACCACTCGGCGTGAGCGGCCGGATTGACGTAGACGCTGCGCCGCGCCGAACCGTCGAAGTCGGCGGCAGTAGCGGCGGCGGGCAGTGTGATGGCAAGCCCGATGGCCGCGGCCAGTAGTGAACGAGAGAAATACGAATGCATAGTAGCCTCCTTTGCTGACTGTGTGATTGATTTCAGTATAGCAAGGCGGCGGGCGAATCACAGCCAAGGAAGGGTCAAAAACGGTATACATTCGGTAAAGCTTTGCCGGCGATTTCGCCGCGCTCCAAGGGATGCAGTCGGAGGGAAACTCCGATATGACAGGGCCGTGCGACTGCGGAGGATTGTCAAATGATGTGCGGACTTTGTCAAAACGCTGTCAAACGGGCATGCAAAAACGCCTTGCGTTGCGCAAGGCGTTCGGTGACATGCGATTATTTTTCGTCGAGCAGGACGACCGGTTTGATGAGGTCGGCCGGTTTGTTGCGCATGAGTGCGAGCGCGTCCGGCAATTTGTCCATGCCGTGGAAGACGTGGGTGACGAGGCTTTTCACGTCCAGCCGCCCGGCTTGGATCATCGCCAGCAGCTGCTCCATCCGCCGCCGACCGCCGGGGGTCAGGCCGCCGCGGATTTCCTTGTGCGCCATGCCGGCACCCCACTCCGCGCGCGGAATGGACAGCGTGTCGCTGCCGCTGAAGTAGTTGACATTGCTGATGATGCCGCCCGGTTTGACCATGCGCACTGCTTGGGCGAGGACATCGACCGACCCGCCGGCAATGATGACACGATCGACGCCGCGGCCGTCGGTCAGGGCGAGGATTTGCGCATCAATCGGGCCTTCCTTGTAGCTGATGATATGATTGGCGCCGTATTGCTTGGCGACTTTGACGGATACGGGTCGTGTGCCGACCGCAAAAATCGTACCCGCGCCGCGCAGTGCCGCCCCTTGCAGTGCCATCAGACCGACCGCGCCGATACCGATGACGGCCACACTGTCTCCGTAGCCGATGTCGGCGTTTTCCGCGCCGTGCAGACCTGTCGTCGCCATGTCGCAGAGCATGACGGCGTGCTCCGGCGCGAGCCAATCGGGCAAGGCGGCAAGGTTGCTGTCGGCGTCATTGACGTGGAAGCATTCCGCAAAGACGCCGTCTTTGAAGTTGGAAAATTTCCAGCCGGCGAGCATACCGCCCGAATGCATCGGGTAGCCGGCTTGCGAGCGTTCCGCTCCCCAGTCGGGGGTAATCGCCGGTACGATGACGCGATCGCCGGGGGCGAAGTCGCGCACTTCCGCACCGACTTTGACGACGACGCCGACGGCTTCATGCCCCAAAATCATGTCGTGGCGTTCACCGATAGCCCCTTCGTAGACCGTGTGAATGTCCGAGGTACACGGCGATACGGCCAGCGGACGGACGAGCGCGTCCCCTGCGGCGAGTGCCGGCGCGTCTTTTTCCAAGAAGCCCACTTCGTTGGGGGCCAACATTGCAAAACCTTTCATCATCATCCCTCCATATAGATTGGTATCTATATTGTAACATAAACCGCCATGAGAAAATACCCGCACAGCAAGGGCCGATGCGTTTTGCGCATACAAGAAGGGTGCGCGCACCGCATCCGTTTGCCGACAAGCAATGCGTGCGGCAGTGGGAATCGTGCTATAATTGAAATGATTCAATATATGAGTTATGGGCAGGTAAGGAGTGAACGGATGAATATTTATCTATTGGCACATAGCGGAGTGGCCGTCGAATGGGATGACGGCGTGGTGATTGTGGATGCGTGGCAAGATCCGGCGGGACACTTGCCGCGGCTTGCGGCAGGGCGGCGGCCGGTGTGGTGGCTGGTGACACATGCCCATGCCGACCATTATGCGCCCGCGTTGATTGCACGGTATGCCGCGAGTGCGGCGGGTATCGTCCTGGCGGCGGAATGCCCGACTGCGGGATTGCCTGCCGACAAGGTGACGAGTGTCGCGCCGGGGGATACGGTGACGCTCGGCGACCTGACGGTACGGACCTACGGCTCGACGGATACGGGCGGCTCGTATGCCGTGACGACGCCGCAGGGACGGATATTCCATGCGGGGGATTTGAACTGGTGGCACTGGACGGGTGAACCCGAGGCGGACAATGAAGCCATGCGGACGATGTTTCTGCGGGAAATGGCACCGCTCAGCGGCATGGTGACGGATGTGGCGTTTTTCCCCGTGGACAATCGGCAGGGCCCGGCGCAGGAGTGGGGCGTGCTGGACTTTTTGGAACGGGTGACGGTGCGGCGGCTCTTGGTGCCGATTCATCGCAACGGCGCGCCGTGGGAGCCGTCGCTCTACTATCGCTGGAAGTATCGGGATGTACCCGTGTGGACAGGGCTGCGCGACGGTGATGTGCGGCAGGGGGTGTGAGATGTCGAGAAGTTGGTTATATATATTGGGATTGATGCTGGCGGGCAGCCTGGTGGTGGATATGTATCCGCTGTTGGTGGTGTCGATGGGGGTCAATCTCGTGATTCTGGTCGGTTCGTACCTGATTTTGCGGCGCGATCCCTATGCCGACGTGCGCGGGAGCATGCTGTTTATTGTCGGGCTGGTCGGGATTAATATGCTGGCCGCGGTCGGGGTGCTGTCCGGGATGATGGCGAATCTGGCCTTTATCGCGCTGTTGGTATGGTCGATGGCAGGCGGCGGGCGCAGTCGCTGAGACGGATATCCTGCAACAAACGGGCGACATGGTCGCGGAAGTATTGTCGGCGTATGACGAAGTGCGGCTCGACCGGTTTATCTTTACCGAGACGGAGGACGAATTGACCGCCGTACGGATGAACGGTGCCGCGGTCGGTGCGGGCATACGGGGTTTGCTGTACGGTGTATATGCGCGCCCGTCGCGGGATAAACGGGACTTGCATCACCGCTTCATTCGTCCTACAATGAACAAATGAGGGGGGATACATATGTTGGCGGATTTCAAAGCGTTTATTGCGCGAGGCAATGTGGTGGACATGGCGGTCGGTGTCATTATCGGCGGTGCCTTCGGCAAAATCGTCAGCTCACTGGTCAGTGATGTGATCATGCCGCCGATCGGCATGCTGTTGTCGGGGATTAATTTCCGAGACTTGTTTATCAACTTGTCCTCGACACCGTATGCGACGATTGCGGAAGCGGAAGAAGCGGGCGCACCGATTATCAAGTACGGTCTGTTTATCAACAATGTGATTGATTTTCTCATTATCGCGGCGGTGATTTTCATGGTCATTCGTCTGCTCGCGCGGATACGGCCGGCAAAAGAAGAAGCCGTCACGGAGAAAGCATGTCCGTATTGCTGCAGCAAAATCGCGTTGCAGGCAGTGCGCTGTCCGCATTGTACGGCGGAGTTGAGCGAAACGAAGTAAGGAGGAGCGTTATGGAAGCGGTATTGGTGATTGATATGCTGCATGATTTTATTGCGCCGGACGGGGCGCTGACGTGCGGCGAAGCGGGGGCGGCCATCGTGCCGGCGGTGCGACGGGAAGTCGCGGCACGTCGTGCGGCGGGAGATGCGGTCATCTATCTGTGCGATTCGCATCGGCCGGACGATGCCGAGTTTGCGATGTTCCCGCCGCATTGTCTGCAAGGCACGGCAGGAGCGGATATCATCGCGGAGCTGGCGCCTGTCGCGGGCGATATCCGTATCGCCAAACGTCGCTACAGCGGATTTTTCGGCACGGATTTGGATATTACCCTGCGGGAACTGGGCGTGACGCACATTCATCTCGCGGGCGTCTGTACGAATATCTGCGTGCTGTATACGGCGGCCGATGCACGCAATCTCGGCTACACGGTAACGGTCGATGCGCGGCATGTGGCGAGTTTCGATGCGGCGGCACATACGTGGGCGCTGGCGGAAATGAAATCGACCCTGGGGTGTACGGTCATCGAATAAAAAACCACCGACGAGAGTCGGTGGTTTTTTATTGCCCGTGCAAGGCATGCGATATCAGCGGAACCGGTAGTCCAGCCCGACGGTGATGCGTCGCGGGTCGGTATAGAATGAAGAGCGGCGACTGTCGCGCGCCAAGTCGCGTCGGTCGAGCAGATTATCGATGCCGATGGTCATCGTGGCCGCGTCAGAGATGCGGTAACGGGCATGCAGATTGAGCAGCAGCAGGTTGTCGATGCCGTTCGGGCGGGCGATGAGGGCGTTGCCGTTGAGGTTGACATCCCAGCGATTCGTCCGATAGCCGAGGTCAACGGCGGCCAGCCAGCGGGCACCGCTACGGACAAAGGGGGCGCCGGCCTTTTGTTGCTCACGCGCATCGGCATAGGTCAGTGTCGCGCCCGCATACCAGCGGTCGGCGGGGCGATAGCGATACGACAGCTCAATGCCGTCGGTGCGGACCTGCCCGATGCGGGTAATTTGTATCTTGCCGCGCTTGCGTTGCTTCTCGATTTTGTGGTCGACATCGGTATGGAATACGGCAAGTTGCCATTGTGCGGTGTCGCTGATATGGCGCAGTCCCGCTTCATAGCGGCGTGCCGTTTCCGGCGTATGGGCATCGGTACGGCTCATATTGCTGAAATAATCGCTGACGCTCGGCATGGCAAACGACTTGGCGACGGAAGTGTACCATTCGTTGCGGTCGGACATGCGGTAACGTTGTTCCCATTTCGGCAGCCAGGCGTGGGTGCGGCCGGCGAAATCATCCACAAGGGAAAATCCCAGTGTGATGCGGCTTTCGTAGCGGGGATTCGGTGTCCGGCGGTAGGCCAATTCCCCGTCCCACTGGGTGCGCGAACCGACGCGTGTGCTGCCGCGCAACCCGCGGTAGCGTTCCGTACCGACGGCGGCACGCAGTGTCCAGCTGCCGTCGGGGCGTGCGGAAAGTTGCTGCTCGAAATCGGCGCGCCAAGTGCGGGCGCGGTAGTCCGTATCGCTAATCTCCGTCCGACCGTCGGCACGGTACGTCGTGTAATACCGTGTGCGGTCGCCGTAGCCGAGGGTCAGGCGGGTGCGGTCGGTGTGGTAAATGGCGGTGAGGTAGTCCGTGGTGAGTTCCCAGCGGCCGTCCCAGCTTTCCGTGCCGCGCGGGTCGGTATCTCCCCAAATCGACCGCATACTGCTGTGATTGGCAAAGACACTCCAGCGCGGATGGATGTCGCCTGCGACATAGACCGCGGTTTGCTGTCCCGGACGACGGTGGTCGTAGATGCCGCGGTCATCGGCGGGCGAGGTTTGCGCCGTACCGCCGTCACGCAAATGGCGCACCCCGATACGCCACGCGGGGGCGGTCAGGTCGAACGAGAGTGTGCGGTCGCCGCGGTCGGAACGGCGGATGCCTACATGCGCATCGGCCGTACGGGACGCGGAGGCGGTCACGATATTAATCGCACCGCCCGTACCGTAGGCCGATGCGCCGGCCGGCAACACCTCAATCCGTTCTACAGCGTCCAACGGCAGCGAGGACAGCGGCAGACGCGCCGTGACGGCCAGCGGCGCGCCGTTGAGTAAAATGGTGGCGGGGGCCGAGGCACCGCGTAGTCGGACTTCGGTGCCGTGATTACCGTAATCGACATGGTCCGCGCCGAATGAAGAAATGCTGACACCGGGCATCGTGCGCAATGCGGCGCTCAGCGATTGGACGCCGCTGCGGGCGAAATCCTCACGGGTACGTACCGCCGACGAGGCCAGCGTTTCGTGTGCCATCGCCCCCGGTACCGCAATGCGATCGGCCGATACGACGACCGGGGCCAGTTCCACATCGGAGGCATACGCGGCATTGCCGAGTGCGCATGCGGCCAAACACAACATACATGTTTTTGCACTAATCATAATAAAAACACATCCTTTTCTCTGCTTGCGTTGATTGTCATTGCCCCGATTATACGCGCCGTAAATGCTTAAAAACAAGCGATTTTCGGTGTTTTTACATACCCCTTGCGAATGCGACGAATGAGGGAAATGTATATTGATAATTCACGAAAATCATCGTGGCGTGTGTGGCGATAACGGCGTGATTGGGGGAAGTTTGAGCAGGTGTTCAGGCGTTATCATAGTATTTGACATTCAGATGAATAAATATTCATCATAAAAGAAGTTTTGACAATATACCGTATCTTTACCGAGCTACGGGCGGACTGTCACGTCCCCTCACGGGAAAAGTAGGACGAGGCGGGCGGACTATGTTATAATAAGAACTAACGAGTTTTGTTCGGGATCGTAAGACGAGAGCAGTGCATCGGAAATTTACAGTACAGGAGGTTTTATTCTTGGCAAAAGGAAAATTACAAATTATCCCCTTGGGGGGACTGGGAGAGATCGGGAAAAATATGACGGTCTTTCGCTATGGCGACGACATGGTGGTGCTGGACGCCGGTTTGGCGTTTCCGGACGACGACATGTTGGGCGTCGATATCGTCATTCCGGATTTTACGTATCTGGTGGAAAATCAGGACAAGATCCGCGCGATTGTCATCACACACGGGCATGAAGACCATATCGGGTCATTGGCGTACTTGCTCAAAGAGATTTCCGCGCCGGTCTACGCGACGCGGCTGACCTGCGGGCTGATTGAAGGCAAGCTCAAGGAGCACCGCATCGGCAAGTACAAGCTCAATGTGGTCAAGGCGGGCGATGAAATCAAAATCGGCGTATTTACGGTGGGATTTTTCCACGTCAATCACTCGATTCCCGATTCTTGCGGGATTTACTTCCGCACGCCGGTCGGGGTCGCCGTTCACAGCGGCGATTTCAAAATCGACTACACGCCGGACGACGGCAAGTTGATGGATATACAGAAGCTGTCCGACTTGGGCAACAAGGGCGTACTCGTCTATTGCGCCGACTCGACGAATGCGGAGCGGCCGGGACATACGCCGTCGGAAAAAATCGTCGCCAACGCGTTGTTGCGCGTCTTTGAAGGGGTGAAAGGGCGGATTATTTTGGCCACCTTCGCCTCGAATGTATCGCGTGTCCAGATGGCGGTGGATGCGGCCTTGGTCAACGGGCGCAAGGTCGCCGTATTCGGTCGCTCGATGGTCAATGTCGTCGGGATTGCGCGGGAGATGGGCTATCTCAAAGCCCCTGAAGGGACATTTATCGAAGCGGATGAATTGTCGCGCTATCGGGACGATCAGGTGCTGATTATCACGACGGGCAGCCAGGGCGAACCGATGGCGGGGCTTTCGCGGATGGCGGACGGCTCGCATCGGCAGATTCAGATTCGGCCGGGCGATACGGTCATCTTGTCGGCGTCGCCGATTCCGGGTAACGAGACGAGTGTCGGCCGGACGATTGACAAATTGATGCGGCGCGGAGCCAAGGTCGTCCACGGACGTGAACAGAATGTCCACGTATCGGGGCACGGCTCGCAGGAAGAACTGAAGCTGATGCTGTCGATTTTGCGGCCGAAGTATTTTATCCCGATGCACGGCGAATACCGGATGCAACGGACGCATGCGGAATTGGCTGAAGGCATGGGAGTCAAGAAGGAAAATATTTTTGTCGGCGATAACGGGCAGATTTTTGAATTTACATCCAAATCGGGGCGCATGGGCGATAAGGTCCAGGCGGGCAAGGTCTATGTCGACGGCCTCGGAGTCGGCGATGTGGGCAATATCGTCATCCGCGATCGCCAGCAGTTGTCGCAGGACGGCATGGTGATTGTGACGATGGTCATGGAAAAAGGATCGGGGCGCATTATCGCCGGGCCGGATATCGTCTCGCGCGGGTTCATCTATATGCGTGACTCGGAGGCGCTGATTCGGGAAATGAGCAAGCGGGCCGATGCGGTGATTGACCGGTGCGCGGACAATCATATCAAGGAATGGAATGTCATCAAAACACAAGTGCGTGATACCTTGTCGCGCTATATCTATGAAAAAACCCGGCGACGTCCGATGATTTTGCCGATTATTCAGGAGGTGGATTAATGACGCCGCGCACTTCTTCTACACGTGCGCTGACGGAGTCGGGAATGACGGTGGGTATCGCCGTCATTCTTTCGCTTATCGGTATCTATGTGCCGTTGTTGTCGACGGTGGCATTGCTGGTCTGGCCGGCGCCGATTGCCTTTCTCGGGGTACGTCACGGGATGCGCTGGTCGTCGATGGCGGTCGCGGCCGCGATGGCGATTTTGATGATGACGGTCGGGCCGGTGCTGGCGACGGGAATCGGGCTCTTGTTCGGTACGATGGGGATTGCACTCGGCGAGGGCTATCGCCGCCGCTGGAGTGCGGGACGGCTCATGCTGGTGACGATGACGGTGTTTTTGCTCGGGTTTGCGATGCAATTTTTCCTGTCGCTGTACGTCATGGGCGTGAATATTTTCGAGTTGTACCGGCAGACGATGGCGCAGGCGACGGAGCAGGCGTTCCGGACACTGGACTCGATGGGGTATAATTCCGTCGAGCTGGCACAGGCCAAAGACGCCTACTTGGCACAGCAGGCGCAAATCAAGCTGCTGATGCCGTTTGTCGTCATCTCCGCGGGCGCGATGATGGCCTATCTCAATATCCTGATTTCCCGCGCGGTGTTGCGCCGCTTGCGCATCGATATCCCGCCGTTTCCGCCGGTCGCGGAATGGGAAATGCCGCGGGCGACGCTGTATGTGTATGTGGCGGCGATACTGGTCGGGTACTTCGGGACGGACTTCGGTGCGGCGGCGGAGATTGTCACGACCAATATCAAGGTCGCCTGTATGTATATGCTGTGGGTGCAGGGCGTGGCCGTACTGTTTTGGTGGGTGCGCCGCTTCCCGCAGTGGAAATGGTTGCGTTGGGTCGGGCTGGTGTTGAGCGTCTTCGTGCCGATGGTGATGGCGATGCTCTTCTTTGCCGGGCTGATCGACATGGCGATAAATTATCGCAAACGGCGACAATATCGCTGAGGCGAAGGTCGCCGCCGCGTGAGGCGGTAAGGGGGAACTATGGAACTGCGCGACATTTGGCGCAAACGACGCGGTGAGCGGGTGTACGGCGGTATGATTGTCGCCCTGCTCGGCGTGATTGCTTGCTTTAATCCGATTGTGGCGGTGCTCAGTGCGATTTTGGCGGTGGGCGTATACTGGATGCTCAAAAAGACACAATCCGATCAGGATGAGCAGATTAATGCATATTTGGACAGTATCTCGACGGGCGTGACGGAAGCGTCCAGCTATGCGATTCGCAATTTGCCCATCGGGATTGCCATCATCGACCAAAAAAGTCACTTGGTCTGGGGCAACTCCGTTTTTCGCGATTGGTTGGAAGATATCGAAGAAGGCGAACGTCTGCAAAAAATCGTACCGGATACGCAGCTGGCCAAGCTGTGGGGTAAATCGGGGCATTTCTTTACACGGATTAAGAATGCGCATTATCGGGTGATTTACAAATACCTCGATTTGCGTGACCGGCCGGACGGTGATGAAGGCTACCTGCTGCTTTATTTTGACGACATCACGGAAGCAGAAGAGCGCAGGCAAGCCTGCGAAGCGGCCATGCCGGCGTTTTGCTATATCCAAATCGACAATCTGACGGAAATCACGTCGGAGTTGACGGAAGTCCAGCGTTCCGCGCTGTGGTCGGAGGTCAACACATGCGTGCTGGATACATTCGATCGTTTGGACGGATTTATCAAAAGTTACAGCAACAACAACTACATCGCCTGCATCAGCCGTGCGTCGCTCGATCGGTTGATGGCGACGAATTTCGACATTCTCGACAAGGTGCGCGCGATTCATACCGTCAACCGGATTCCGGTGACGCTCAGTATCGGCTGTGCCTATCATGAAGGGGCATTTCGGGAGCAGGCGGAGCAGGCGCGGCTCAGTCTGGATTTGGCACTCGGTCGCGGCGGCGATCAGGCGGTCGTACGCTTGTCCGATGATACGAAGACGTTCGGCGGCAAGAGTAAGGCTGTCGAAAAAAATACGCGCGTACGCGCGCGTGTGGTCGCGCAAGCGTTGCGGGAGTTGGTCGGCCAGGCGGACAATGTCCTTGTCATGGGGCATGCATCCGAGGACTATGACGCGCTCGGCGCGGCGCTCGGTGTCGCGCATATGGCGCGCATCGCGGGGACGCCGGTGCATATCGTCGTCAGTCCGCAACGGCAAAATGTCGAAAAATTGCTCAAAATGGTAGCGGGCGACCCGCAATTGGCTCCGTTGATTATCGGTGTAGACGAGGCGGAGGCGTATTGCACGCCGAATGCGATGCTCTTTGTTGTCGATGCACATCGGCCGGAGATGCTCGCCATGCCGGAGCTGGTGGAACGGGTACAGACTCGGGTGGTCATCGATCATCATCGGCGCAGTAACGCGTTTGTGCCGAATCCGATTATTACGTACTTGGAACCGTCCAGCTCGTCGGCCAGCGAATTGGTCACGGAGCTGCTCCAATACTTCTCCGACGATGTCGATTTGAATGAAGTCGAAGCGTCGGCACTGTATGCGGGATTGGTCGTCGATACGAAAAATTTTGCGCAGGCGACGGGCATTCGCACCTTTGATGCCGCCAGCTACTTGCGGCGCAGCGGGGCAAATACCGAGTTGGTGCACGATTTGTTTGCGATACATTTCGATGCGATGCGGATGCGGGCGCAGATTTTGGCGAACGCCGAGCGGATTGATGACGATATCGTCTGCGCGACGATTCCGGATGATACGCCGCACGCGCAGATTTTGGCGGGGCAGATTGCCGATTCGTTGGTGACGACGGAAGGTATTCATACAAGTTTTACGATTTATTACAACGGCGAAGGGTACAGCGTGTCCGCACGCTCCGACGGTGAAATCAGTGTCCAGTTGGCGATGGAAGCCATCGGCGGCGGGGGACACCAGACGGTGGCGGCGGCGAAGTTTACGGACCGCACGCCGGCGGAAATTCGCGATATGGTAGTGGCCGCGATTCGGGCCCAAAAGGAAGGAGAATCCTCATGAAAGTCGTGTTATTGCAAGATGTCAAAAAAGTCGGCAAGGCGGGAGAAATTGTCGAGGTGGCCGACGGCTACGGCCGCAATTTCCTGATTCGCAAGGGACTCGCGGCGGAAGGGACGAAGGAAAATCTCAACGATGCCAAACAAAAAATGGCGGCGCGCGCCCACAAACGGCAAGTCGCCAATGACGAAGCGGTGATTTTGGCGGCGGAACTCAAAAAGGTGGAAGTCACCGTCGGCTTGAAACTCGGCGCGGACGGTCGCGCCTTTAATTCCATCACGGCACAGGTCATCAGCGCGGCGTTGAAAGAGGCGTATGATTTGGATGTCGACAAAAAGAAAATCGAATTGAAAGAGCCGCTCAAGACGGTGGGAACCTTTACCGTGCCGGTGCGGGTGCATCCGGAAATCACGGGTGAAATCCGTGTTCATGTGGTGGCCGAGGAGTAATCGTGAAGGATTTGCTGGAACGCTTCCGTGAGCGGCGGGCGAATGTAAGCACCCGCTCGGAAGAGGAATTGCGCCGGGAAATCAACGCGCTGTGCGGGATATTTGCCGGCATGGTCGGCGCGGAACGGATTGTGCTGGAGGCCGGCCGCTATAATGCGCTGGCATACTTGCACACGGATAATCCGCGTGAACGGCTGGCGGGTTTGGCGCGGATGGTCTTTGAGGAGGATAATATCCCGGTGCCGAGCGCGGCGGAAGTGTCGGAGCTGATGGAACGCACGGAAGACCGGCTGACGGATTTGTTGATTCAGCAGGCGGTCGAAGAGCGTCTGGAAAACAAAGTCAACGACCGCATCGAAGAGCGCAATCAGGAATATATGCGGGAGCTGCGGCTGCAGATTTTGGCGGAGGAAACCGGTGAAACGGAGACACCGCGGACGCGCGAGAAGTTGCGCGAGCTCGAGGCCAAGGAGAAAGTCAGCCTGACGACGACGGTAGCGGCGCAAGTACGGCCGCAGACGCTTGCAGAGATTGTCGGGCAGGAAGAAGCGGTGGCGGCGATGCTGGCCAAGGTCGCGACGCGCTATCCGCAACATTTGATTTTGTACGGCCCGCCGGGGGTCGGCAAGACGACGGCGGCGCGGCTGGTGCTGGAGGCTGCCAAGGGGGTTGCCTTTACGCCGTTTGGCGAAGGGGCGCCGTTTGTCGAAGCGGACGGCACGACATTGCGCTGGGATCCGCGTGATATTACCAATCCGCTCATCGGTTCGGTGCATGACCCGATTTATCAGGGAGCGCAGCGCGAATTGGCGGATCAGGGCGTGCCGGAGCCGAAACCCGGCCTGGTGACGAAGGCGCACGGGGGCATTTTGTTTATTGATGAAATCGGCGAGATGGACCCGATGCTGCTCAACAAGTTGCTCAAGGTGCTCGAGGACAAGCGCGTGTATTTTGAGTCCGCGTATTATAACGAAGACGACCCGCAAGTCGCGGAATATATCCGCCGTCTGTTTCGTGACGGTGCACCGGCGGATTTTATTCTCGTCGGGGCGACGACCCGATTGCCGGAGGAAATCAGTCCGGCGATTCGTTCCCGTTGTGCGGAAGTGTACTTTGCGCCGCTGTCGCCGACGGAGGTGGAGCGCATCGTCGTGCGGGCGGCGGCGAAGCTTGCAGCAACGGTGGACGACGATGTGGCACGGGCGATTGCCGCCTATACGGAAGAAGGACGTAAGGCGGTCAACTTGCTGGCGGATGCGTACGGGATGGCCCTGTATGAAGGCGGCGACGTCCGAGCGGTGCATGTCACCGCGGCGCATGTCCGCCGCGTGGCGCAGACGGCACATTTGACGCCGGAGCGGCGCGAGGTGGCGTCGGCTGCGCGGCGCATCGGGCATGTATTCGGTCTGGGCGTGGCGGGGTATCGCGGCGCGACGATTGAAGTCGAAGCGGTGGCGATGCCGGCGCGGGAAACCGGCAAAGGCAAGGTGCGGTTCAACAGTACCGCGGGCTCGATGGCCAAGGATTCGGTATTTAATGCGACGGCGGTGCTGCGGATGTTGACGGGGCAAGATGCCGACGCGTACGATATCCATGTCAATGTCATCGGCGGCGGCCAAATCGACGGCCCGTCGGCGGGGACGGCAATCGCCTGTGCGGTGATGTCGGCGGTGACGCAGACGCCGTTGCGGCAAGATGTCGCTCTGACGGGAGAAATCTCGCTCAGCGGCGCAGTAAAACCGATCGGCGGGGTGCGGGAAAAAGCGTACGGGGCGGCGCGCGCCGGCATGAAGAAAATGCTGATTCCGCTGGAGAATACCGACGAGATTGACAGTGCATATGCCGGCATGCGGATTGTCCGGATCGCCACGGTGCAGGACGCGTGGCGGGAATTGACGGAGGACGACGATGATTAAGGGAGTACCGCCTCAAAATATCGATGCGGAGCTGGCCGTACTCGGCGCAATGATGCTCAACAAAGATGCCGCGATTACGGGGACGGACATGCTGCGCAGTTCCGACTTTTATCGGGAAGCGAATGCGGTCATTTTTGAGGCGATCCGCAATTTGCAATTTGCCGGCGACAGTATTGATATCCTGACAGTGGCGGAAGAGTTGCGCCGCTTGGGACAGCTCGACAGTGTCGGCGGCCTGTCCTATGTGACGGATTTACCGAACCATGTGCTGGCGGCGAGCGATATCGCCCGTCATGCCGTCATCGTGCAGGAAAAAGCCCGCCTGCGCAACTTGATTACGGCGGCGGATACAACGGCGGCCGAGGCCTATGCGGCGGAAAACGATGTTGAAGATATTATCGATGCGGCGGAGCGGCGCATCTTGGAAGTCGCCAAAGACGATCGCCGGCAAGAGATGTCGCCGCTGGGCGAAGTCCTGCAGACGGAGCTCGAGCAAATCAGCCAAAAATATCATAACAAGAGCGGTATCACGGGCTTGGCGACGGGGTTTGCCGATTGGGATCGCTTGACGAGCGGCCTGCAGAAGTCCGACTTGATTTTGATTGCGGCGCGGCCGTCCATGGGCAAGACCGCGTTTACGCTCAATATCGCCGGGCATGTGGCGCTGCGCTTGAATAAGACGGTCGCGTTTTTCTCGCTGGAAATGTCCAAAGAACAATTGGTACAGCGACTGTTGTGTTCGACGGCGCTGATTGATTCGGCCAAACTGCGCACCGGCCAGCTGTCGACCAATGAAGAATGGGAAAAATTGACCAATGCGGCGACGGTGCTGTACGGTGCGCCGTTGTATATCGACGACACGCCCGGTATTACGGTGACGGAGATGCGCTCAAAAGCGCGCCGCCTGCAAGCGGAAAAAGGATTGGATCTGGTGGTGGTCGACTACCTGCAGTTGATGCAGGGACGGGTTAACAGCCGCAGTGAAAACCGCCAGCAGGAAATCTCGGATATTTCCCGCTCGCTCAAAGGATTGGCGCGGGAGCTGAAAGTCCCTGTGATTGCGTTGTCGCAGCTCAGTCGCAGCGTGGAATCGAGGCAGGTGAAGCGGCCGATGCTGAGCGACTTGCGCGAGTCGGGCTCATTGGAGCAGGATGCGGATATCGTGGCGTTTTTGTATCGGGAGGGGTATTACCAGCCGGAGGAAAACGACGCGAGCAAAAATATTACCGAAGTGATTATCGCCAAGCACCGCAACGGGGCTACCGGTGCGATTCAGTTGTACTTCCACGGGCAATGGACGCGGTTTGTCGACATGACATCGCGGCAGGAGCAGGGCCCGCTGACCGACGAATAAGACGATGGAAGAAGGAAATCTCTTTGCCCCGCCGCCGGCGGCCGTAGCCGACAATTGGCAGGCGGCATTGGCGGCATGTCGGGATTGCCTGTTGTGCCGGGAAGGCAATCGCGGCTCGACCGGCTATACGGGACCGCTTTCGGCGCCGCTGATGATTGTCGGTGAAGGACCGGGCGCTGTGGAAGACGAATACGGCGTGCCGCTGGTCGGGCCGAGCGGAGAACTGCTCAATCGGGCCTTGGCGTCTGTCGGTATCAGCCGCGAAGCGGTGTACGTGACGAATGTCATCAAATGTCGTCCGCGCGGCAATCGGACACCGACGCCGGCGGAAGGACTGCATTGTGCGCGGCGGTGGTTGTTGCAGGAGATAGAGGCGGTCAATCCCGCTGTCATTCTGGCCTTGGGCAAGGCGGCGTTGACGTTTTTTGCCGCGCCGTTTGCCAAGACGGCACCGGGCATCGTCAGGCGGCGGGGAACATGGATTGACTGGGCGGGGATGGACGGCGTGGCCGGGCGGCCGGTCATGCCGACGTTTCATCCCGCCTATCTGCTGCGTTTGCACGGACGCGAAGAAGTCCGCGCCAAATGGCAGGTGTATGATGATTTGCAGGCCGCAAAAGCGCGTGTGGAAACCGCTGTCGGGCCGGTCGCCTGGGGCGGTGCGACGCCGCCCGATTGGCGGCGGCAGTGGGATACCGCTCGGGCGATGCGGATGCAACGGAAAGGAGAAGGTCGATGAGTCGGTCGCTTGCGTTTGATTCGGAGCTGGCATCGGGCAAACCGCGCAGTGCCCGTCGCGATCCGTGCCCGTTTTGTGCGCGTGAGCAGCTGACGGACATTTTGGCGGAGGAAGACGACCGGATTTGGCTCAAAAATAAGTACCCCGTCTTGCGTGATACCGAGATGACCGTGGTCGTCGAGACGGCCGTGCATGAGGGGGATATTACGAATTATACGCCCGCGGCCTGGCGACGGATTTTGGCGTTCGCGTGGGACAAGTGGCAACGGATGTCGACGCAGGGGCGGTTTCGTTCCGTGATTTTGTATCGCAATTTCGGCCCGGTATCCGGCGGCAGTATTCGCCATCCGCACATGCAGATTATCGGTCTGAAAGCCATCGACTACATGCAGATCGTGCGGCCGTCGCAATTGGACGGGGCGGTGCTGTGGGAAGGCGGCGACGTGCGGGTGACATTGTCGGATGACCCCGTCGGCGGCTTTCACGAGTTCAATTTTCGCTTGGAAGACGGGCGCAGCCTGGCGGCTTGGGCGGATCGGATTCGCGAGCTGGTCTGTCACGTGACTTCACCGGCGGGCGGCGCGTGTGACAGCTATAATTTATTCTTTTATCCGGTGGCGCAGGGATTGTGCAAAGTCGTGCCGCGCGGTGTGACCGGCCCGTTGTTGATGGGATACGGCCTGACGCAAGCGCCGGCAGCCGCCGAGCAGGAACGCGTGCGGCGGGAACTGGCCTCGATTTGGGGCGGGCAGAGAGGTGAGTAATGAAGTTTTTTGCATTGAGCGATTTGCATTTATCGGGAAATCCTCCCGCTAAACCGATGGACGTGTTCGGCCCGCATTGGGCGAACCATCGGGAGAAAATCATTCGCGCCTGGCGCGAGCGGGTGAGTGAGGACGATTATATTTTTATCGGCGGGGACATCTCGTGGGCGATGCGGCTGGAAGAAGCCGTTCCCGATTTGTACTTGCTGGCGGAGTTGCCGGGGACGAAGATTTTGTTGCGCGGCAATCATGATTATTGGTGGAGCAGCGTAGGGAAAATGACGCGGGTGACCGGCGGCAAGCTGCTCTTTTTGTACAATAATTTTATTCCGATCGGGGATGTGGCGCTCTGCGGGACGCGCGGCTGGATTGCGCCGGGAGACCAGCGGTTTACCGAGGCGGATGCGACGGTGTTTGCGCGGGAGGTCAGCCGGCTGGATCGGTCGTTGGCATTGGCGCGTGAGGCGGGCTATACCAAGTTGGTGGCGACGACACATTATCCGCCGTTCAACGAGCGCAAAGAGCCGACGGAGATGATGGAAACGGCGGCGCGTTACGGCGTGACACAGTATATTTACGGTCATCTGCACGACGAGCAGTCATTTCGGCAGGTGCCGCAGGAGTGTGACGGTATCCGCCTGTACTTGACGAGCGCGGATTATTTACAATTTGTACCGTTAGAGATTGCGCTCCCGCAGGCGTAAGTGCGGCGGAAAAGCACCCGATCGGGTGCTTTTTTTGACGGTGCGCGGCGGGCAATGGTATACTCAACGTATGAGAGGAGCGATACCGATGAAAAAAATATACGGATGGGCGTTGGTGCTGGCGGGGATGTTGGCCTTGCCGGTGGCGGCACAAAGCGACGGCACGGGGTACACCCAAGCGGTCGGTACGGTGGTCAAGGTGACGGATACACAGCTGACGGTGAAGCTACAGGACGGGACGGAAACGACGTGGGCGCGGCAAGATTTGCGCGAAGCGGACACGGCGAGCGGCACCTGGGGGACGCCGATTGTGTGGCGCGAAGGTGACGAGCTGAAAGTGTTCACGAAGGCGGGTAAGAAGGAAGCGCGTCCGATTGCGGCGAAGTTGACCGGCGCGGTCTACGGCGTCGATGCGGACTACTTCCGCGATGACGGCGTGAGCGCCAATGAACGGTTACTGATTAACGGCTTGGCACGGACGAAAGTCACCGACACGACGGGGCGCCGGATGCCCAAGGCGGCCGTACTGAATAACGATTTGCTGGTGTTTTATACGATTGTGACCAGTTCATTGCCGCCGCAGACGGTGCCGGACAAAGTGGTCGTGTTGTCGGAGACGGCGGCGGAAGCGGCCGCTCGGCAAGACGCTGTGCGGCAGGAAGACACGGCGGAGTCGTCGCGCGTAGCACCGGAGCCGCAACCTGCGGTACCGACACCGACAGCCGATGCCATGCCGCGTCTGACGTCGGGCACGACAGTCGGTGAGACGACGGTGTATCCCGTACGGGACATATTGACCCGTTGGGGGGCGGATATCGGCTGGCAAGCGGAGCAGGAAGCGGTTGTGATTGATTGGCTCGGTCATCGCTACTTGTTGAGCATCCCGCGAAAGACGTTGCAAATCGACGGCGAGGTGACGTATCGGGTCGGCGCGGTGCACTTGGTCGACGGGGCGGCGCATGCCGATCGCGAAGTGTTTGCGGCGCTGTGGCAGTTGGGACAGCTGGATCGCTGACGGCGGTGGCAGATGACTTGGCTGATGGCGGCGGTCGCGTGCGCGCTGTTGGCAGTGGTCGTCGGGGTGTATGTGCGGTTTTGGCGACATGCCGATGCGGATTGGAGTAGCTGTCGGGAGTGCGCGGCGGACGGTTGCGGGACAACACGGACGGCCGTGGCGCAGACTCCCGCGGAACGTGCCGCCCGGCGTGATGCCGCCCGACAGGCCAGTCAGGCGGCGGCACGGGCGTATGTAGAACGCTTGCAATCCGCGCAGGAGACGCCCGCGTGTGGAGCAGCGGCGGAGCGGGCAGCGAAAAGGACTTCGGAATGATTCCGAAGTCCTTTTTTGTGGGAGAAAACGGCGGTACGCAGTTTGCCGAATCGGGAGACTGTCGCCGCACAGAGCGCGCCATGGAGCATGGTCGTGTGCGGGACAGCGGGGTGTCCGAGCCGGCAGACAGTGCGGCAAGCGGGCGGTCGATAGCGGCGCTCGTGTGCCAAGCGGCGAGTGTGCGGACAGGCGGGAGCAGCGTAGCGGGCGCGGGGATTGCCGGCGCAGGTCACGTGCGTGATTTGTGCAGGCGTTCGCGTCGATGGCGGCGGATAATCTCCTGCCCGAGTCGACGGATACCGGCCGGTGTGGGGGCGGGGGTGTCCTCTGTCGTGTCGGGCGGCGCAGGCGGTGAGAGAACGGGGTCGATGACGGCGGCGAAGTAATCCGTGACGGTTTCCGGTGTCTCGCGCATGCCGCGGCGAATCCACCAGTCGAGGGATTCGACAAACGACGAGGTGAAATGATTCAGCAGGTAGTCGGCGGGGACGCGCGGCGGCGGGGCGGCGGCTTCGTTGAGCCAAAGTGCGGCGAGTCGGCGATATAATTCTTCTTTGAAGTAGCGTAAAAAGAGGTCGCGACTGTCGGAGGTGAGCAGGCGGGTGAAGGCTTCGCGTCGATCCGCCAAATGGTATAAAATATGCGTCACAAACGCGCGATAGTCGCTGTCTTCCTGCGTCAGCGTCGGCAACGGACAGGCCGCCCCCGCACCGGTGAGGATATGCCCGAACAAATCTTCACAAAGTGCTTTGAGTAAGGTATCTTTGGTTTCAAAATGTGTGTAAAATGTGGTGCGGCCGATATTGGCGGCATCGATGATTTTTTGTACCGTAATCTGCGAATAGGCGTACTTGCCGATGAGCTCGGTAAATGCGTGAAAGACCGCGTCACGGGTCTTGCGTTGGCGTCGATCCATGGATTCCTCCTTGTCTGTCCGCGCGCGATACAGTCGCGGACGGGTTGACATCGATATGACAGGCTGATGGTATTGTAACATAAAAGAGAGACAAATTGAACAATCTGTTCGGTAATGAACAGATATACCGTTTTGCCTGTCGTTTCTGCCGGCGGCTTTTCGCTATAATAACGGTAACAGAAGACCGCGGCGGTGAGTGCCGGCGGGAGAGTGACGTGACAATCGTGCCGCTGTACGGACACAAGACGGGCGGGCGGATGAAGGAGGAGACGATGAACATTATCGCAGGATTGGAACGGTGGACGGCGTCGGCCCGAGGGGTGACAGCGACGGTAGTGTCGGGAGTGTTTGTGCTGTGGGCGGCGTATTATCATCTGACGGATACGATACCGCAGTGGGATCCGAGCTGGGTGACTTTTTTCATTTCGGGATTACCGCTGTATTATATCGGGCTGTATTGGCTGGGCAAGCGGGAATTGACCTCGGCGCTTTTGGTGAGTATCGCGATGACGGCCTGCATTGCGCTCGGCGAAGTGTTCGCGGCGGCGGAAGTGGCCTGGATTATGGCGCTCGGAGAGATACTGGAAGAGAAAACGGTCGCCCGGGCGCGACGCGGCCTGACGGAGGTGCTCGGGAGCGCGCCGCAATCGGGGTGCCGGCTGCGGGCGGACGGGTCGGAAGAGGTCGTAGCGGTGACGGCGATTGCTGTCGGCGACAGATTGCGCGTGCGGCCGGGAGAAACGATTCCCGTGGACGGCGAAGTCCTGACGGGTGCGAGCGCGGTCAATGAGGCGATGCTCACGGGTGAATCGTATCCCGCGGACAAGGCGGAAGGTTCGCCGGTCTACGGCGGTACGGTCAACGGCTTCGGCGCGCTGACGATACGCGCGACGAAGGTCGGGCAGGATACGTCTTTCGCACGGCTGGCGCGGTTGTTGCAGGAGGCGGAAGAAAATACCGCCCCGGTACAGCGGACGGTGGACAGATGGGTGACGTGGCTGGTGCCGACGGCCATCATATTCGCGCTTACGACCTTTGTCGTGACGTGGGCGCTGGGCGTACCCGTGGCGGAGGCGACGGTACGGGCGGTGACGGTACTTGTCGTCTTTTGTCCCTGTGCCTTGGCGCTCGCGACGCCGACCGCGGTGGTGGCGGGTATCGGGCAGGCGACCCGTTACGGTGTCATCATCAAGTCGGGGGCGGCCTTGGAAGAAATGGGGCGGACGACGACAGTGGCTATCGACAAGACGGGTACGATGACCACGGGAGAGATTACGGTGGCTGAAGTCTGGCCGCGTCGCGGGGTATCGGCCGATGAGGTCATCGCCGTCGCAGCCGCGGCCGAACGCGAGAGCGAGCACCCGCTGGCAGCGGCGATACGGCGAAAAGCGTCGGCGCGCGGATTGGTTCCGGAGGCGGTGCGTGATTTTGTAGTAGCGAGCGGTAAGGGGGTCTCCGCCGTACTCGCGGACGGTCGCGCGGTGCATGTCGGCAGCGAAGGATACTTGGAAAGTCAGGGTGTCGCGGTCGATGAGAAACTGGGCGACACGGTGCATGAAGCGCGCCTGCAGGGGATGATTGTCGTGTGGGTGGCACGCGGCGACGAATGCCTCGGCGCCGTCGGTTTGGCGGATACCTTGCGCCCGCAGATGGAGCGGGTGGTCGGCCTGCTGCGCGCCCGCGGCATCCGCACGGTGATGCTGACGGGAGACAACGCGGAAACGGCGGCGCATGTCGGCGTGACGGCGCATGTCGATGAAGTGCATGCCCGACTGCTGCCCGACGGCAAAACGGAGCATATTCGCTCGATGCAGGCGGCGGGGGCGCGGGTCGCGATGGTCGGCGACGGTATCAATGACGCGGCGGCACTGCGCACGGCCCATACCGGTATCGCTATCGGCGGCACGGCGGGCGATATGGCGATTGAGGCGGCGGATATCGTCTTGCCGGGGCAGGATATGATGCGCTTGCCCTACCTCGTGTCACTGGCGCAGGCGACATTGCGCACGATTCATATCAATCTGTTCATCGCGTTGGGACTGAACATCGCGGGCGTCGTCCTGTCCTTCTTCGGCTTACTGTCGCCCGTCACGGGAGCCATCGTCCATAACGGCGGCGGTATCTTGGTTGCACTGCATGCGATTTCGCTCTATGAGCGCAAGCGGAATCCGGGGGAGCCTGCGCCTGTGACCGCCGCGGTTTGTACGGAGCTGCATTGTCATATCTGCGGCGGCTACTATTGTATTGCGCCGGGACATCAGCATCCGTTGCATCGGCACGGTTGAGCGACCGGCGGCGCTATCGCTAAAAAACAGCACCGACTTCGAGTCAAATCGGAGTCGGTGCTGTTTGTGTATTCGGTGACGGTACGGTTACGTGAAGACCCCGCCTCCCGTACGCAGGGAGGCGGGGCGGCGAGGTGAGGCGTCAGGGGACGGCAAAGGTCAGCGAAGTGTAGTAGACCTCGGTATCCGCTTGCGCGGCAATCGCGCCTTGGGCGGGGCGTTCGACACGCGCCTTCAAGAGCCATGCGCCCCACGCATCGAGACGCAAGTAGGCGATGCCGTTGTAATCGGTGAGAATCCGTTGCGACATATCGTCGCCCGTGGAAAATCCCGCATGTACCGCGGTGATTTGTGTCGCGGGGACGGGGCGGCCTTCCCAGAGCAGTTGTACCGGCAGGGTGCCGCCGTAATGCGCATCGGTGTAGGGATTGACCAGCGGCACGAGTTCGAGTGTGTGCCCGACGGGGCGAGGCGCCTTGGGAGACTGGGCACCGACTTGCCACAGTGCGGTGGCAAACTGGCGCGAGTAGACGGACGATACGACGTCGGCAAAGTCCGTTTTCGGTCTTTTGGCTTTGTGCAGTTTCCCGTCTTTGCGGTAGGTCGTGTTAATCGAGGGATGACGTACCGCTGCGACGGTATACAGCCCCGGCTGATTTTCGCGCAGCGTGGCCGAAGAGATGCCTTCCGTCTCCAAGGCAAACGGCGCGGACGTGCCGTCGGGGCGATAGACGGTGAGGTCGGTAAAGGTCGAGCGGTCGGTCAGACCGTCCACCGGATAGTGATGACCCCAGCCGACATAGGTACGGGTCATCGCTCCGTCCGTGCGCATCGTGCTGTGCCATGAGGTGAGATTGAGCCAAAGTGCGTGTGCATCGGCCGGCAGCGCCGTGCCGGCACTGAGACATGCGCCCAGCGTCAAGCCGAGCAGACGGCGTGTGAGTCGGTTCATGATTCCTCCGTTTCCGCGGCATGCTGTACGCGGCGCACCGCTTTGAGAAATTTGGGGCGGGCAATCATGACGGAGCGCCCGCACCCCAGACAATCAATGCGAAAATCGACTCCCGTGCGACAGACTTTCCAGTCGTAACTGCCGCAGGGATGCGGTTTTTTCATGGTGACGATATCACCGATTTCATACTGTTCCATGGCTGTCCTTTCCGGCGGTCAAGTCGTTTGCAAAAACGCATCGGCTTCGGTGTAGAGTGCATCGCTGCCGTGAATGTAGCTGCCGTGGTCATGCCCCTGCATCCGCAAGAATCGTGCATGCGGCAGAGCGGCGACCAGGTCGTCGAACGATTCCGGCGTGAAAAACTCCCGTTCGCCCGCGACCACCAGGGTCGGCTGCGTGACCTTGCGGACGTCGTCATAATCGATAAAAGGCTGCGTCAGCATCAGCCGAAGCAACGGGTCGTGCGTCTCCCGATAGCGGGCGTGCAATTTTTTCAATACGGACGGCTTGAAGTCGGCCGGTGAGAGATTGACCCCGCAGAGAATGAGGTGCGAGACCAGTTCGGGGTGTTCGATGGCGAGCATCAGCGCGACAATGGCCCCGTCGGAAAATCCGAGGATGCGTACCGCGCCCAATTCGAGCGTGCGAATCAACCCCGCGACATCGTGCATCATCGTCCGATAGTCATATTCGTCCGTCGCCGCACTTTCCCCGTGGCCGCGACTGTCGACGGCGTAGACCGTGTAGCGCGATGCCAAGAGCGGTGCCAGCACATCGAAACAATGCCGGTCCTCGCCGTTGCCGTGCAAGAGCAGCAGCGGCTCTCCCGTACCGCTGACCTCGTATGCCAGACGAATCCCGTTGACTGAAATATACATCATGACCTCCTTTATCAATACCGTGCGGCGTCGAGCGTCGGCAACGCATCATCCATCATGCCCGTCGTGACCGCGTGTCCTACGTCGCGGACGGATTGCCACAGAACCGTGCCGCCGCGCGCTTGCAGGCGGTCGGCAAAGGCCTTGTCCGCACGGGCGTCGACGGTGGTGTCGTGCACGCCGTGCATGAGGTGAATCCGTTGCGACGTCATGTTGTCGACGCAATGATGCGGCGACATCGTCTCCATCTCGCGGGACAAGGCGGGGGCCAAATCGTAGCGTACGCCGAAACGTGCTTGCATGAAGAGATGCGTCAGCGGCCAGTGCCCCGAGCCGTTCATGGCGACGACGGCGCGCACGCCGGGTGTATGCGCCGCCACACCGAGCGCCGTACAGCCGCCGAGAGAATGCCCGGCCGTGATGACGGCATCGTAGCCGTGTTCGGCGGCGTAGTCCGTCCAGATGGCGGCTTCCGTGATTTGCCGGAGTATCGCGTCCCAAAACAGCGGATACGAGTCGGCCGCTTCATAGTCGATGGCGCCGCGGTCGTCATGGTACGGTACACTCGGCACGAGGACTTCCCAGCCGGCCGTCGCCCAGATGCGGGCGCGCGTCAGCTGTCCCGCCGCGGTCGCGCTCCAGCCGTGGTACCAGATAATCAGCCCCCGCGCCGCGGCCGGTACGACGCGGAGTGCGGTGACACCCGTGCGGACGATGCACCCTTCTTCCCAACTGTACTGCATATGCGGCCCCCTTCCCGTAGATATTCTTATTGTACACGTCGCGGGCGGTCTTGGCAAAGCCGCGCCGTACGCGTGCCGACGTCACATGCCTAAACAACGATATGTGGATATGCGAAAATGGCATTATACCACATATTGTATTTATGGGCCGGAGTAGTATAATGGAATTACCATTTACGGAAGAGAGGAATTCAGTATGAGTGTATTTACCCGATTCAGTGAGGAGTTTTTGGATCGTTATCCGGCGTTCCCCGCACATATGAGCCGGTTGGCGACATTTGTGTACTACCGGACCTATTCGCGTTGGCTCGAAGCGGAAGGGCGCCGCGAAACGTGGAAAGAGACCGTGACGCGGGCCTTGACGTATAATTGCCGCTTGGCGAAGGAGTCGCAGGAAGAGGCGGAGGCGTTGTTTGACAATGTCTTCAACCTGCGTCAGTTTATCTCGGGGCGCAGTCTGTGGATCGGCGGCTCGGATGCGTCCGAGAGCTTGGTCTGCGCCAACTTCAACTGCGCTTTTACCGTCATGGACAATATGCAGGCCTTTGTCGATTTGTTCTACCTGCTGATGGTCGGTACGGGCGTGGGCTTTCGCATTTTGAAACGCGACGTGGCCAAACTGCCGCGTTTCCGGACGGATGTCGTCTTGGAAAACCTGCCCTTTGAGCCGCTCCCGTCGAGTGAGCGTGTCGATCCGACGTCGATTTTGTTCCGGACGGACGATATCGCGACGATTGTGGTCGGCGACTCGAAAGAAGGCTGGGTGCAGGCGTTGCAATTTTACCTGGCAATCCACACCCGCCACGATTACCGTCGGGTGAAACATATCCGTATCAATTACAACGGCGTGCGGCCGAAAGGCGAACGTCTCAAGACCTTCGGCGGGACCGCCTCCGGCTACGAATCGCTGGCGACGATGTTTGCCAAAATCCACAAGGTGCTGACGACGGAAGAATACGCACCCGCGCCGGAAAACGGCCGCCTGCGGCCGATACACGTTCTCGATATTTGCAATATCATCGGGGAAAATGTCGTTGTCGGCGGGGTGCGGCGGACGGCGGAGACGGCGATTGTGTCGCCCGACGATGATGAAGTCATCGAGGCCAAGACCGATTTGCCGCCGAACAAGTACCATCGCTTCATGAGTAACAACAGCATCTTCTTTGAAGAAAAGCCCTCTTGGGAACGTCTGCGCCATATCTTTGAAACGCTGCGCTACACGGGGGAACCGGGATTCGTCAATGCGGCGGAGGGCAAGCGTCGGCGCGCGGATTTTGAAGGACTCAATCCCTGTTTTGAAATCCTGCTGCCGCGCAATTCCGTCTGCAACTTGACGACGGTCAATATCAAAGCCTTTGTCAAAGACGGCCGCTTGCTGCGCGACGAACTGCTGGCGGCGGAGCGTTTGAGCGCACGGGCGTGCCTGCGGATGACCTGCATCGATTTGGAATTGCACGACTGGAATGTCAGCCATCAGCGCGACCGTCTGCTCGGCTGCTCGATGACGGGCTGGCAGGATGCGATGGCCGAGCTCGGTTACGGGCGCGAGGAACAAATCGAGTTGATGAAAGATCTCCACCGGGCGATTCGCGCCGCCGCGGAAGAATACGCCGCCGAACTCGGTATCAATACGCCGCTGCTCGTGACGGCAGTCAAGCCGGAAGGGACTCTCTCGCTGGTGGCGGGCGGGGTCAGCCCGGGATTGCACTACTCGCACTCGGAGTACTTCATTCGCCGTATTCGCGTCAATGCGTCCGACCCGCTGGCCAAGACGGCGGAAGCGCTCGGTTGGCCGGTGCATCCGGAAGTCGGGCAGACGATGGCGGACGCGCGGACGAAGGTCATCGATTTCCCGTGTCATGCGCCGAACGCGCGCACGAAGTACGAAGTCAGTGCGGCCGAACAACTGCAGACCTACTACGATTTCCAGCAGTACTACACGGAGCAAAACAGCTCGAACACGATTTCCATCAAAGACGACGAATGGGATGAGGTCGCCCGCAATGTCTACGACAATTGGGACAACATGCTGGCCTGCTCGTTCCTGAGTCTGACGGATCACAGCTACGAGTTGGCGCCGTATGAAAGTATCACGAAAGAAGAGTACGAGGTGATGGCGGCCTCGATGAAAGAATTCAACCCGAATTTGCTCAATTATTTCGAACAGGCGACGGGCAACGAAGGCGCCGAGTTTGAGATTTTGGACGACAGAGAAGAATGCGCGTCGGGCGTATGTCCGATTAAATAAGGAGGAGAAGATGGGATTCTTTTCACAGCTGTTCGGCGGCGGCGCGGTGCGGACGGTCGCACCCGCCGAGGCCAAGACTCGATTGGACACGGCCACCGTACTCGATGTGCGCGAGCCGGACGAGTACGCCGGCGGTCATTTGCCGCATGCCGTATTGCTCCCGCTGGGGAGCATCGACGAGCACAGCGCCGCGCGCGCAATTCCGAGCAAGGACAGTGAGGTGTTTGTCTACTGTCGCAGCGGTGCGCGCAGTCGGCGAGCCGTGCGCCGGTTGACGGAGCTGGGATATACGAATGTCGCCAATCTCGGCGGCATCGTCGATTGGCCGTACGAGACGGAACGATAACCGACATTGGACGGGCAGGAGCATCGGTGGTATAGTAAAGAGAGAATGCGAAACGGAGAAAGCAGGTGAACAAATGACAGGAACAAACAGTACGTGGAGTGCCGGCAAAATTCTCGGCGCGGTTCTCTTGGTTCTCGGCGGCGTGGCCTTGGCCGCGATTCCGCTGGCGATTGTCTACGCGGTCGGACGCAAGATTTTGAAAGTCCAATGGCGCGTCGGCAAAAGTTTGCTGGGTATGTGGCTGACGAAGACCCATGCCAAGATGACGATTGCCCGTTGGGCGGGAAAAGGGATTTGGCGGATGCTGCGTGCCGTCTGATAGCAATGCAACAAAAAAGGAACGTAACGATTGCGTTACGTTCCTTTTTTTGCGAGTTATTCCGGCAGGCGGTACGGGTCTTCTGCGCGCGGCGGATTGAAAATCGTGGCCATGACCATCGCCCGACGCCATTCGGCGGGGGTCAGCGGCCGGCGGGCCGGTGCGGCGTCGACCGTCAGCGCGGCGGGGTGGGCTGCTGTGTCCTCGACAGTCGTGCGGTGGTCGGGACACGGTGTACGCATCGTGACGGTGGGCGCTTTTGTCGTCGCTGCGTGTGCGGCGGAGGCCGTCATACCGGCAGGCGCGACGGCAGGAGGAGCGGTCGGTGCGCCGGCATGCGGGCTTGTGTCCTCGTCGGTCTCGTCCGCCCACTCTTCCAAGCGTGCCGTGAGGTCGGCCAGCCAGCGGGGCATGTCTTCCTCTGCGGCAGGGTCGGGTGACTCCGCCTTGCCTTGCTGTTGCGGCGACTGCAAGAAACGGCCGACGACGCCCATCAGCACCCAGGCCAAGAGTACGACAAGAATCTCCATCAGCGGTTACCCGATTTCGATTCGTAGGGATCGCCCGGATCAGCGATGGAATCGCGCATCTTCGTATCTGCTTGGATGTTTTGCAAGCGGTAGTGATCCATGACGCCGAGATTGCCTTCGCGGAGCGCTTGCGCCAGCGCAATCGGCACTTCGGCCTGCGCGCGGACGACTTCCGCCTGCATTTCCTGCGTATGGGCGCGCATCTCCTGCTCCTTGGCGACGGCCATGGCGCGGCGCTCTTCGGCGCGTGCCTGGGCGATACGTTTATCCGCTTCGGCCTGGTCGGTTTGCAGTTCCGCGCCGATATTGCGGCCGACATCGACATCGGCAATATCGATGGACAGAATCTCAAAGGCCGTCCCCGCGTCGAGGCCTTTTTCCAAGACCGTGCGGGAGATGTGGTCGGGGTTTTCCAAGACGTCCGTATGCCGTTCCGACGAGCCGACCGTCGTGACGATACCTTCGCCGACACGCGCGATGATGGTCGCCTCACCGGCGCCGCCGACCAGTCGGTCGATATTGGCGCGGACGGTGACACGGGCGCGGACTTTGAGCTCGATGCCGTTTTTCGCCATGGCGGAAATAATCGGCGTTTCGATGACTTTCGGATTGACGCTCATTTGCACCGCTTCGAGTACGTTGCGGCCAGCCAGGTCAATGGCGGCGGACCGCTCAAATGTCAGCGGGATGGAGGCACGGTGTGCCGCAATCAGCGCATCGACGACACGGTCGACATCGCCGCCCGCCAGGTAGTGCGCTTCCAGCTGGGCGGCATTGACATCAAGGCCCGCCTTGAACCCTTTGACGAGCGGCAGGACAATCGTGCGCGGCGGGACGCGGCGCAGGCGCATTCCGATTAAATCGAAGATACCGATGCGAACGCCGGCCGCCAATGCGGAAATCCACAGACCGAGCGGGACAAAGTGCAGAAAAATAAAGATGGCGATGATAATCAGAAAGACGCTCATGCCGGGTAAGATGATACTCATCATAGACTCCTTTTAGACAATAGCGGCGACGACGATGCGCGAGCCGCTGACAGTAATGACGCGGACAGGGGTGCCGGCCGCGATAAATTCGCCGCAGGTGACGACGTCCAGTCGGGTATCGCCGATACGAACCGTACCGGCCGGCCGCAGCGGCGTGATGGCGACGCCCCGTGCGTGCAGGTAGGCGGAATAGTCCGCGTTGCTGACGTAGCCGTCGGCCGAGGTACTGCGCGCGGTGAGCGCCAAGCGGTGCCAGAGACGGCCGGCGGAGAGGTAGCGGGCCATCAGCGCAAAGAGGACGACGGCGAGAATCAATCCGCCGAGTGTCAGGTACAGTGCGCCGGTGCCGCCGCCCAAGAGCAGGTATACGCCCGCCATAATCAGCAGCAGTCCCGTGCCCGCGCCCCAGCCGCTGAAGAATACGAGCAAGTCGCCGAGCAACAGGAGAATCCCGCCGCCGATGAGGACGGGCTCGATCCAGCCGACGGTACCCGCTTGCCACGGGCCGGCCAGCAGCAAGGCGGCGGCGACCGCCGCGACCAATCCGCCGCCGGAAAAGCCGGCGGTTTTGATTTCCGCGAGCAGCGCGGCAAAGAGGATGCCGATTAAGGCGATTTGCCAGATCGGTGATGACAGCCAGCCCGTCAGCCGGTCCGTCCACTCCGGCGCGACCGTATGGCGTGACGACGCAGACCACGGCGAGGCGGCGAGCAGGTCGTCGATGTCCTGTGCCGTGCGGGTCGCCATACCGGCGCTGACCGCATCGGCGGCGGTCAGGGAAAGTATCGTGCCGGGGGTCGCATAGGGCGGTGCGCCGCGCGTTTTGTCCACCATGGCGGCGGCCAGCTCGGCATTGCGTCCGCGCGCTTGCGCGGTGGCGGCAAATTCACCGCGCAGTGCCGCAATCGTTTTTTCCGTCGCGGGTATCGGTTCGGCCGCGCCGATACTGCCGTCCGGCGCCATGACCACCTCACGGGCGGCCAGTGCGATGAGCGCACCTGCCGACCAAGCCCGCGGGTGCACATAGGCAATCGTCGGGGCGCTCGTGCGGAGCAGGGTATCGCGGATTTGTGTTGCGGGAGCGACTTCGCCGCCGAATGTATCCAAATCGAGGAGAACGACCCCTTGCTGCGTTTCCGCGAGATGCACGGCACGACGGACATGGGCGGCAGTGCCGCTGTCGATTTCACCGTGAATCGGGATAATCAGCACCTCGGCGGCACGGACGGAGGCGAGGCTCGGCAGTATACAGAGCAGTGTCGCCAGCAGCGTCCACAGAGCAATCCGAAGCAGCGAGGGCGTATACGCGCGGTCAGGATTCGGCATATTTGTCGCCCTTGCCGTTGCCGTGGAACAGATTCATCAGTACCCGCGCCCGTTCGGGGCTCAGGTTACTCATTTGTGCAAACTCGGTCATCGGATTGCCGCGTTCTTCCCGGCGGGCGCGCATATAGGCGCGGCGTTCGTCGCGGGTCATGCCTTCGACGGCGGCCAAGTCGCGTTGCCGGCGGTCATAACGGAAGGTCATGTATTGCCATGTCGCCATGCCTTCGCGGGCGGTGATCGTGCCGTCCTCAATCCGGTGCAGCAGGTAGTAGTAGACCGCCTGCGGATGGTGCGGCGACAGTGTGCGGGCATATGCCGGCATCTGCGGCGGCACCGGTACGGCCGCGGTGGCGGCGAGCGGCACGGTCGTCAGTGCAAGGCCCGCTGCCAGTGTGAAAAGTACGTGTTTCGCATGCATCAATCTTCACCCTTTCTTGTTAATTCGACGGTTATCAATGTATAGTATTACTATACCCGTGACGCGGCGTGATTGTCAATTTGTCAACATGCGGTGATTTGCGCTGCTGACGGAAAATCCGTACAATAGATAAAGGAGGGAGTATGGACGGACAGAAACAGGAGATATGTTTAGAAACGGCCGCACGCGCGGCGCTTCCCGCGCAGGCGGTCTATGCCGTGATGGCGATTGTCTTCGGGGTAGGCGCATACCGGACGGAGGTGTCTTCGCTCACGGTCGAATACAGTATCGGCGTGCTCATGTGCATCTGGCTGATTTATTGTCGGCGGCCGGTGTTGTGCCGCTTGCGGGAAGACGAGATGACGGTGACCGTCGCCGAGGAAGGCATCGGTCTGCAGATGCTTGCCTCGCTCGGTCGGCGGCGCTACCTCATCGTGCCGTACGGGGCGGTAGCGGGTGTCTCGGCGGATTGGCGCCGGCTCTGCTTGCGCAATCGGCAGGGACTGCACAGTGTCGTGCCGGTCGACTGGCAGGAGTTGACGGCGCAGGATCGCGGACGGATTTTGCGCGCCGTCGGCACATGGAACGACACACAACGCAAGCAGCAAGAACAGCAGGAAGAAGGGTGACGAGTGGGACATATTTATTGGCTGACGAATACGCAATCGCAGGCGGAGCGGGTCGGTTTGGCGCTGGCGGCGCGGCGTGAGCGCGGAGATAATCTGCCCGCCACCGTCGTGCGGATTACCGATGCGAATGCGGATAAGTGGGCGGCGCATGATTGGTCGGATGCCGCGCTGGTCGTGATTTCGCTGATGGGCGGCCATGCGATTGCCGAACCGCTGGGGGCGGCGCTCACGGCGGCGGGCGTATCGCATTGGGTGTACTTGACGCACGGGCCGGAGACGTGGCGGCGGCGTGACGTGACGGCGGCGCAGGAAGCGCGGATAGACGAATACTTGAATGCAGGCGGCTTGGCAAACTATGAAGCGCTGTGGCAATATCTCGCGGTGACCTTTCTCGGTCGAGACGGGGAGGTGCCGGCGCCGCTTGCCCAACGAGAAGAAGGGTTGTACTATCCCGGGGAGGCGCCGTACGGGACGCTGGCCGAGTACCGGGCGCGTCACTGGCGATCGGATCGATACACGGTGGGGTTTTTCTTTTTGCGCGACGACTGGCTTTGGGGAAAAACGGCATTTTACGATATCTTGATTCATGCCATTGAAGACGCGGGTATGAATGTCCTGGCGTTGTTTACACATTGGGGAAAAGCAACGGCGCAGGGCACGACTATCGATGCAAATGCCCGCAGATTTTTCTGTGACGAGACGGGCGAGACCGTGCCGGATGTCTTGATTAATCATCACCGCATGTCGATGCGGCTGGGACGGGCGACCGATCCCGATTTTTTGGCGGCACTCGGTGTGCCGGTTTTGCAGGCCTATCATGCGCGGCGCAGTTACGAGGTTTGGCGTGAATCGACGTCGGGGCTGACGCCGACGGAAGTGTCGTCGACGGTGGCGATGATTGAGCATGACGGTATCGTCCACGGCCCGGTGGTCTCGCATCAGGAGCAGGATGCGGACGGCACGGCGACGCGGGCGGCGTGGCAGTACGGTGTCCGCTTGCTGGTTGAGCGTTGCCGGCGTTGGGCGTGCTTGCGCAGGCTGCCCAATGCGGAGAAAAAAGTCGCGCTGATTTTGCATAATTATCCCGCCAACAACGCCCATGTCGGGTGCGCGGCGGACTTGGATTCACCGGCGTCGCTGTGGCGTATACTGGAGCGTTTGCAAGCGGAAGGTTACGATGTCGGCACCTTGCCGCCCGATGCGGCGACCTTGTGGCAACAGGTCATGAGCCATATGACGAATGACCGTACCTATGCCGGTGAAGCGCGGACGGCGGCCGCGACGCATATCACGAATGCGGCCGTGACGGACTATGAGGCGGGACTGGCACCGACCGTGCGGGCCCAACTGGAAGAGACATGGGGGGCGGCGCCGGGCGATGTCATGGCGGACGAGGACGGCCTTGTTTTGCCGGGATTCGTCACGGGGAATATCTATATCGGCCTGCAACCGCCACGCGGGTTCGGTGAAAATCCGTCGGCGATTATTCACAGTCCGACGATGCCGCCGACGTATCATTACTTGGCGTTTTATCACTATTTACAAACGATTTGGGGCGCGGACGCCTATGTGCATATCGGGACGCACGGCTCACAGGAGTGGCTGCCCGGCAAACAGGTCGGCCTCTCGGATACCTGCTATCCGCTGTTGACGATGGATGAGATGCCCAATCTCTATCCCTACCTCGTGACCATCATCGGCGAAGGGATTCAGGCCAAACGGCGCGGCTATGCCGCCCTCGTCGGCTACTTGCCCGCGCCGGCCGCGCCGGGCGGCTTGTACGGGCGCTGGGAAGAGATGGAGCCGCTGATGGACGAATATACGCATGCCAAGACTTACCAACCCGACCGCATCGAGCATGTACTGAGCCAAATCGACGAGCTCATCGCGGCCCTCGGGATGACGGCGCATTTCGCCGATGCACGGGCCCGCGGGGCGGAGGACTATGTGCTGGCGATTCATCTCTTTATGGAATCCATTGCCCATCGCTCCGCTCGGACGGGACTGCATATCCTCGGTCGTGCGCCGGAAGGGACGGAGCTGTTGCACCTGGTCGCCCAAGTGACCGCGGTGCCGCAGGCCGACCGGGCGTCGCTGGCCGAAACGGTGGCGGCCGCATTGGGCGTATCGTACCCCGGTCTGCTCGTGACGGACGCATTGACGGCGGACGAATTGGCGACACAGGCACGGGTGCGTGCCGTGACGCAGGAGTGGCTGGAGGCGCTCGCGGACGCGGAGTGGGACGTGGCGCGGTTGGGCGAGACGTCGGTCCCCTTGACTGAAGATTTGGCGGCGTATGCGGACTATATCCGCACGGTCGTCGTGCCGCGCATCGCGGACACGTCGCGTGAAATCGACGCGATTGCGGTCGGTCTCGGCGGCGGCTTTATCGAGCCGTCTCCCGGCGGTTCGCCGTCGTCGGGCAACCTTGATGTGTTGCCGACGGGACGCAATTTTTACGGGGTGGATCCGTCCCGCCTGCCGACTCCGACGGCGTGGGATTTCGGTGTGCGGCTGGGCGACGAACTGCTCGAACGCTACGTCGCCGACGAGGGGCAGTATCCGGAAACGGTCGGGATTATCGTCTGGGCAGGACCGAACCTGCGCAGCAACGGCCAATGTCTGGCGGAAATTCTCTACCTGCTCGGCGTGCGGCCGATTTGGCGCAAGGACAGCGGCAAAATCGACGGTTTGGAATTAATCCCGACGGCAGAGCTCGGGCGGCCGCGTATCGATGTTACCGCCCGTATCAGCGGGCTGGTGCGCGATGCGCTGCCGCAAGCGGTGAGCCTGGTCAATCGGGCGGTGGCACTGGTGGCCGAGCTCGATGAGCCGGATACGCTCAACTACCTTGCCAAGCATGTCCGCGCGGATGTGGCGGCGGCCGAGGCGGAGGGCATCGACCCCGCGACGGCGCTCGTCGAGGCGCGTTTTCGCGTCTTCGGTTGCCCGCCCGGTGCGTACGGTGCGGGAGTCGGTGCGCTGCTCGATGAGAAGAACTGGGAGACGGACGACGACTTGGCGGATACCTATGTCACCTGGGGCGGGTATGCCTATGATGAGACAGGCACGGCACATGCCAATCCCGCCGCATTTCGGCGGCGGCTGGCGACGCTGGACGTGACCGTCAAAAACGAAGATACGCGGGATTTGCACCTGATGAGCTCCGACGATTTTAATGCCTACCACGGCGGGATGATTGCTGCGGTGCGTGCCGTCGGCGGCCGTACGCCACGGTCGTACGTCGGAGATACATCGGCGCGGACACAGGTCGCGGTACGCAGTCTGGCGGAAGAATTTCAACAGGTCATCCAAGGCGAGGCACTCAATCCGCAATTTATCCGCGGGATGATGAAGCATGGCTACAAAGGCGCGCTGGAGCTGGCGAAAAATGCGGCTTTTGCGTTCGGCTGGGATGCGACGTCGCGGGTGATGAATGACGCGCTCTATACGCGCATTGCCGAGTCGTACGTGCTGGATGAAGAGGTGCGGCAGTGGATGCGCGAGGTCAATCCGTGGGCATTGCATGAGATTACGGAGACGTTGTTTGAGGCGCGACGGCGCGGGTTCTGGCAGATGAGTGAAGCGATGGAGCAGGCACTCCGCGATATTTACCTGGCGACGGAAGGCGAACTCGAAGCGCAAGGCGAAGCGACGGATGAATCGTCATCCGCCCGCGGGCAGTGATAAGGATAGCGATACAGTAAGGAGACGGATAGATGGAGAGCAAAGCGCAGACGGTCGCGCAGGTCGCGAGCGAGCACACGGAAAAAGTAAAAGAAGAAGTGGTCGAGCAGGTGGCTTGGTGGCAATCGGGCATCGAATATGTATGGAATTATCTCAGCGCGCATCTGATGGATTTTGTGGCGGCACTGTTGATTCTCCTCGTCGGCATCTGGGTGGCACGCCGGATTGAAGGTTTGGCGCGGCGGATTATGGACAGGGCCAATGTCGAGCCGACGGTGAGCGGTTTTTTGGGGCAGTTGATTTATTTCCTGATGCTGATTGTGGTGATTATCGCCGCACTCGGCAAGATGGGCGTGCCGACGACGTCGTTTGCCGCCGCCATCGGGGGGCTGGGTCTCGGTGTCGGGCTGGCGCTCAAGGACAATGTCAGCAACTTGGCGTCGGGCCTTCTCATCTTGGCGTTCAAGCCGTTTCGCGTCGGCGACTATATCGCCGTCGGCGGCAATGACGGCACGGTGACCGCGATTACGATGATGCACACCAATATCAAGACGATGGGGTACCAGAATGTCATCATCCCCAATCAGGTGATGGCGTCGTCCGTCGTCAAGAACTATTCCACACATCCGACGCGATGCATGGAGTTGTACCTCGATGTGGATTATGAACACGATCCGCAGATTACGATTGATTTGTTGCGGCGGATTTATGAAGCGGATGAAGCGGTGCTCAATGCCCGCACGATGGATATCGGGATTCGCGAGTTCGGAGAAAACAGCGTGCGGATTTATTCCAATCCGGAGATGCGGCGCGAGCAATATTGGTCGGCGTATTATCGGCTGATGCAGACCATCAAGAGCGAGTTGGAAGCCGCCGGCATCAGTATCCCGTATCCGCAACGGGTGCTGCATGTCGTGCATCCGCGTGACGTCCAAGCCGAATCACCACACAAGTAAGCACGGCGAGATGCACGTGGCCTTCGGGTCACGTGCATTTTGTCTGCGGGGATGCCGATGAGGGTGCTTGCGTGATACAATAGAGGGCAGAGAAGGAGGCATGGCATGGACGACGCATTACAGGGCGCGTACAGAAGCGTCTTTCAAACGGTGTCTGCATTGGTGCATGAGCCGTGGCGGAAAATCTGGTGGCGGACGTTGATGTCGGGCGATCCGTTGCATTATTATTACTACTTGCCGCAGACTTCGCGGTCGCCGGTGTATTGGGAAGATGCGGACTGGCGGACGGGGACGACGGCGGCGGATCGCACGGTCGAAATCGAAGCGGCGGCGCGCGCGGTGCATGCGTTGTGGCGGGTGTGGACGGAAACGAATCGCGGGCGTTCATCGTGGACGATGGCGACCTTGCTATTGACGCCCGACGGCGTGATTCACGCTACCTACGACCATCGCCACCGCCATCAAGTCGATCCCGTGGCGGATCAGTTTGCCTGGGAGACGGAGGTGTTCGGGCACGTCTATGTACCGTACCGGTTGGCGCGGTTGCGGCGCGGTGTGCGAAGCCGGTGGCGGCGCAGTCGTCATGCCGATTGGCGGCGGCAGGCGGATACGGGCTATTGGGAGCGGTTGCCCGACATGCCGGCTGTGTATCGCGGGGCGCGGCGCTGTCGCTTGCCGGCTCGACGGAAACCCGATCGGGGCATAGTGCAAGAACAAACGGAAGAACGCAGGGAGATTGAAGGAGGAACGTAATGAGCAAGCGGATATATGTGGCCAAGCGGGCGGCGGTAGCGGATACCGAGGAACGGCTGTTACATGAGTGGCGGACGGAGTTGGGACTGGACAAGGTCACGGGACTGCGGATTTGGCATCGGTACGATCTGGAAGGTGTCAGCGACGAATTGATAGCGCGGGCGAGGGTGACCGTTTTTGCCGAGCCGCCGGTAGATGTGTGGACGGACGTGCTCACCGTCCCCCCGACGGCGCATGCGGTCGCGGTGGAACTGTTGCCGGGGCAATACGATCAGCGAGCGGACTCGGCGGCCCAGTGCCTGCGTCTGCTTGCCCCGGACTGCGAAGCGGTGGTGGCGTATGCGACGGTCTATGTCGTCGAAGGCGCGTTGACGCCGGAGGAATGGGTACGCCTGAAGGGGCATTTAATCAATCCGATTGAATCGCGCGAAGCCTCGCCGGAGATTCCTGAGACCTTGCGGCCGGCGGCGGCCGTGCCGGCAGACGTGCCGACGGTGCACGGCTGGAATGAGCTTACGCGCACGGCGCTCGATGAGACCGTCCGTCGCATGGGCTTGGCGATGGATGCGGCGGATGCGGCGGTCATTCAGCAGTATTTCGGCAGTGTCGAGCATCGCGATCCGACGCTGACGGAGCTGAAGGTGCTGGATACCTACTGGTCGGATCACTGTCGGCATACGACCTTTGCGACCGAGCTCAAGGGTATCGATATTGCCGACAGGCGTTATACCGCACCGATACGGGAGGCGTATACGCGCTACCTCGATACCCGGGCGGCGGTGTTCGGCGAGGCGGCGGCGACGCGGCCGGTGACGCTGATGGATATGGCGACGTTGGCGGCGCGTGATTTGCGGCGGCGCGGGGGCCTGACCGAGTGGGTCATCTCGGACGAAATCAATGCCTGTACCGTTCGTACGGAAGTGGATACTGCACACGGCAAGGAAGATTGGCATTTGTTATTTAAAAACGAAACGCATAACCACCCGACGGAAATCGAGCCGTTCGGCGGTGCGGCGACGTGTCTGGGCGGGTGCATTCGCGACCCGCTCAGCGGTCGGGCGTACGTCTACCAAGCGATGCGGGTCACGGGGAGCGGCGACCCGCGGACGCCGCTGGCGGATACGCCGGTCGGTAAACTGCCGCAGCGGGTCATCACGACGAAGGCGGCGGCGGGATACAGCTCCTACGGCAACCAAATCGGATTGGCGACGGGGGAAGTGCGGGAGTACTACCACCCCGGCTATGTCGCCAAACGCATGGAAATCGGCGCGGTCGTCGGTGCGGTACCGGCCGCGGCCGTACGGCATGAGACGCCGGTACCGGGCGATGTCGTGATGTTAGTCGGAGGGCGTACGGGGCGTGACGGCTTGGGCGGCGCGACGGGCTCGTCCGTCGAGCATGATATCCACTCGCTCGCGGAGCGCGGCGCGGAAGTCCAGAAAGGCAACGCGCCGACGGAACGCAAGTTGCAGCGGCTGTTCCGTCAGGAACGGGTCACCCGCCTCATTCGCCGTTGTAACGATTTCGGCGCGGGGGGCGTGTCCGTCGCCGTGGGAGAACTGGCGGACGGCGTGCGAATCAATCTCGATGCCTTGCCGAAAAAATACGAGGGGCTCGACGGGACGGAGCTCGCATTGTCCGAATCACAGGAACGGATGGCGGTCGTCGTCGCGGCAGACGACGCGGCGGCATTTTGCCGCTATGCGGATGAAGAAAATCTCGAAGCGACGGTGATTGCCGAAGTGACGGCGGAACCGCGCTTGGTGATGACATGGCGCGGACAGACGATTGTCGATTTGGCGCGGTCGTTTTTGGCAACGAACGGCGCATCGCGGCGGGCGGCGGCGAGTGTCACCGCGCCGACGGCGACGGACTATTTTGCCGCGCCGGCGGTGACGGATGTGGCTGCAGCGTGGCGCGCTCGGATGACTTCGCCGCAAGTCGCTTCCCAGCGCGGGCTGGCGGAACGCTTTGACAGCACGGTCGGTGCCGGTACGGTACTGATGCCCTTCGGCGGCGAACGCCAAATGACGCCGACGGAAGGCATGGCGGCACTGATTCCCGTGCCGACGGGCGACGCGGCGACGGTGAGCCTGATGGCGCACGGATTTGACCCGTACTTGGCATCGTGGAGCCCGTTCCACGGTGCGTATTATGCAGTGCTGTGGTCGGTGGCGCGGATTGTCGCGTTGGGCGGCGACCGGCGCAAAGTCTATTTGACCTTGCAGGAATATTTTGAAAAAACGGGGACGGCCGCTTCGTGGGGGAAACCCGTCGCGGCCTTGCTCGGCGCTTTTGCCGCGCAACAGGATTTGGCCATCGGTGCCATCGGCGGGAAGGACTCGATGAGCGGTACCTTTATGGATTTGCACGTACCGCCGACATTGGTGTCGTTTGCCGTGACGACCGATGCGGCCGACCATGTGGTCAGTCCGGAGTGGAAGGCGCCCGCTCATGCGTTAGTCTGGGCGCAAGTCCCGACGGACGAGGACGGCATGCCGGATATCGGGGTATTTACCGCGCATGCGGATCGGCTTTACGACGATATCGGCCGCGGGGTGATTTATGCGGCGAGCGCGCTCACGACGGACGGATTGGCGGCGGCATTGGCGCGGGCGTCGTTCGGCAACGGTATCGGTGCGGACTTGGTCAATCTCGAGGCGTCGGAACTGTTCGCCCCGCAGCCTACGGGCTGGCTCATAGAAACGGACAAGGAAACGGCGGCGGCGTGGACGGCGACGGGACAGGCTCGCACTATCGGGCAGACCGGCGGTACGCAGTTGCGGTGGAACGATGTCGCGCTCGATGTGACCGCACTCGGTGAGACATGGGAATCCGTCTGGGACGACGTCTTCCCGCGGACGGCCGATGCGGCACAAGCGGTGACGACACCGCCCGTGACGACGCCGGTCGCCGCGCCGACGGTGCGGACACGGACAGCGCGGCCGAAAGTCGTCATCCCCGTCATGCCGGGCACCAATTGCGAATACGACACGGCACGGGCCTTTGCCGCGGCGGGAGCGGAGACGGAAATCCTCGTCGTGCGCAACTTGACGCCGACGATGTTGCAGGAGTCCGTCGATGCCTTGACGAAATCGATTGGCACCGCACAAATACTGGCCTTTCCCGGCGGATTTTCCGCGGGCGACGAGCCGGAAGGATCGGGCAAATTTATCGCCGCGCTCTTCCGCCATCCTGCGCTGACAGATGCGGTACGGCGCTTGCTGGCCGAGCAGGACGGATTGATTCTCGGTATTTGCAACGGGTTCCAAGCGTTGATTAAACTCGGCCTCGTTCCCTACGGGGATATCCGCGAACTGACGGCCGATTCGCCGACCCTGACGTATAACCGTATCGGTCGGCACGTATCGGGGTATGTGACGACCCGTATCGCCCGCTCCGCTTCGCCGTGGTTGGCGCGGTGCCGGGAGGGTGATCTCCACACCGTGCCAATCAGTCACGGGGAAGGACGTCTGATTGCATCGGCGGAGGAATTGGCACGTTTGGCGGCGGCGGGACAAATCGCGACCCAATATGTCAATCCCGAAGGGCGGCCGACGATGGACGGACGCTACAACCCGAACGGCTCCGTCGGCGCGGTGGAAGGATTGACCAGTCCGGACGGTCGCGTCTTCGGCAAGATGGCGCACAGCGAGCGGACAGGCCCGTACTTGGCGCAAAATATTGTCGGCGCAAAGATGCAGCCGATATTTGCCGCCGGTGTCGAGTATTTCACGAAGTAAAAGGAGGCGATGAGATGCGATTACCGTCGTATAAACGAATCGTGACCGTAGCGGTCGGTCTGTGCTGGCTGACGATGCGGGCGGCGGCCTGTCCGCTTTGTTGGTTCGGTATGGCGCAGGCGCATATCGCCAATTTTGAAGCGGTCGTCATGGGCTACTTGCCGCTCTGGGCGTCCGCCTTGACCGGCGTGGTTCTCTACGGGAAAAATATATGGCGCAAACTGCGGGGCTGACGTCGCGTCAAAAAAAGCGGATATGGTTGGTCGTCACCTTGCTGTCCGTTCTCGTCTGGGGCTGGTGGATTACCGCGCAGCGGACGCAGGACCACGACAATCACGCCGTCATCGGCACGTGGCTCGCAGTGGCGGATGACGCAAGCTATATCTGTGCGCTGTCAATCGTGCCGACCGATATCAAGGCTACCGAGCCGGTCATGCTGGCGCGATTTGAATTGCGCGAGAAACGGGCGGACGGCTATGAAGGCGTACTCGCCGAGCCGGTGGCGGTCACGCTGTCGGACGGGCGGCTGTATGCGTATATCCCGACCGACCTCAAGGACGGCCGGAGAATACCCGTCGGCACGTGGGACGCGGCGGCACGGACGCTCACGATTCGCCAATTTCACTTTGTGCAGCAGGACCGGGAGATACGGACCTCGGCCGAGCTCATCGTGTACATGGAGCAGGAGTTGACCCGGCGCGGCTGGCAGGGGAGCGCCATGCGGTTGCATACCGATACGGCCGGAACAAGGGGACAATCGATCGGCGGCGCGTAAGTAGCCGGAAATATAGGCAATAAAAAACGACGCAAACGCGTCGTTTTTTGTTGCCCGTATCAGAATTGATACTGCATCGATACGGTATAGGCTCGGCCGCGGGCGGCTTCCACCGCATAGAACTGTCGGTTGAACAGGTTCGTCACCGCGCCTTGCAAGGTCAGCTCCGGCGTTACGGCATAGCGCAGGCTGAGGTCGGTCAGGAAGAACGCGTCTTCCGAGCGCAGTGCGCCCGTGATGTCGTCTTCCGCTTGGCGCGCACTGACGTACGTGCTGTCAATGAGGAGATCCCACGGTTGGTGACGGTATTCGACACCGAAGTGCAAGATGTGCCGCGGGATGTCGTAGATGGTGTCGCCGTCATCGTCGGCGCGTTGCAACGTGTAGTTGGCGTACGCGGACCAGTCTGGGTTCAGTTGCTGTGTCACGGACAGTTCCACGCCGCGACGGGTAATCGGGGAGTGGAAGTTGTAGTACGCGGTGACACCGTTGCGGGTGGCGCGATAGGCCATGTCGGTCGTACGGGCGCGGAAGATACCGATGTCGACGGATGTCGCTTCGGTATGCCGTTTCCAGCCGGCTTCCACACCGGTGGTGCGTTCCGGTCCGAGGTCCGGGTTCGGCTTCGTACTGCCGCTGTTGCGGTAGACTTGGTACAGTACCGGCGGGTTGAAGGCTTTGCCGTAGGAGATATAGACGGTGCTTTCCGGCGAGAGACTGTACTCGGCGGCGATTTTCGGGCTGAGCTGCGTATACGTGCCGCTGCCGTAATCGTTTTCGATCCATTTTCCTTCGTTGGTGAGTTTGTGGCTGTAGCCGTCCGACTTGGTATAGCGGTCCCAGCGCAGACCGGTGTATACCGTCAGTTGCTCATCTACTCGATATTGGTCCTGGATATATACGGCGTGGGTCGTGCCCTTGCCGCCGTTGTATTCGTACGGGGTGAGACCGTGCTCGTGGTCGCGCCATTGTTCCGCATCATAGCGGGTCTGGGCAAACGATTCGCGGCGGAAGTTGTAACCGGCGACGATGCTGTGGTTGTCCGTTTCCCATTCTTTGTAGATATTGAAATCATACGACTTGCTCGGGTAGAACGAATAGTCGCCGGGGCCGTTCCAGTCGTTGAGCCGGGCGGCAGTATAGTCCGCCGGGACAGCGCCCGCGGTGCTGTATCCGTCTTTGTCGCGATGGGTATAGCCGAGTGTCGCGTAGAGCTTGCTCTCCGTATCGCTGAATTGCAGGCGATGGACATCCATGATGTATTCGCCGCTGTAATGCAGGAAATCGCCCGGTTCGACCGTGACCGTGCCGCCCGGTACGGCGACCGTACCGTTGAATACCGGATTGCCGTCCTTGTCGCGCAAGAAGGAAATCGGATTGCGATAGCCGTAGGTGTGGCGGCTGTGGCTGAAGCGATAGTCCAGCGAGCGGTTGTCATCCAAGCGGTAGCCGACTTGCAGTTTGGCGATGTCGGTCTCATTGTGCTTGTCGCCGGGGCTGCCGTAGATGTAGCGGTAGCGCGCGGAGGTCGGCAAGTCGCCGAACGCGTTCGGCGTTTGCGCCTTTTTGTCCTTACGGACATCAAAGAAATAGTTCGGGTAGCCGTCCGTCGAGCGGCGTTCGTAGCCCAGCCCGAATGTCCAGCGCCCTTCGATGTCGGCCTTCAGGTCGAAGGCGCCCCGCTTGGTGCCGTTTGACCCGTAGGACAGACGAATATCGCCGCTAAAGCCGTCACCGCCTTTTTCGGTGATGATATTCATGACAGCGCCGACTGCACGACCGCCGTAGAGCGACGAGGCCGCCCCTTTGACGAGTTCAATCCGTTCGATGCCGGTCGTCGGCAGCATTTGCCAATCGACACTGCCGTTCCAGCCGGAGTTCACCGGCTGCCCGTCAATCATGACAAGGATGTCGCTCGAGCCGAATCCGCGTACGGACAGTTCCGCGCCGAGACTGCCGTCCGCGACCGGTGCGCGATAGACGCCGACCGTGTGCGCCAATGCGTCCGCGATATTTTGCACGGGCCGCTTGGCGAGGTCTTCTTTGGTGATGACGGTGACGGCCGCCGGTACACGCTGCACATCTTCGAGTGTACGGGTCGCGGTAATCACCATGCCGTCCAGCAGGACGGGTTCGGCCGCCGCTGCGCTGATTCCCGTGACAGCGCACAGCAGGCAGGCCGCATACAGTGAGTGTTTCATTTCCCTTTCCTCCTTCAATTAATATAAAAACAAGTCAACGTTTATTATTCTAACATCGACATCTCAAGACGGCAACCCGCCGCGGATTTGCCAAGAGCGGACGGCAACGTGCGAAGCATCGGCAGCGGTGGGGGGGGGTGCTCAGGAACGGCTCACGTATCTTTTTGACAAATGTAATGATATCGACTAAGATAGATATGGTTATCCGAAGTGCGGATGCAGGTGGAGAGGAGGCGGATGCATTGCAATCCAAGACAGCAGTGTTATTAGCGGCGGCGGTATTGGCCGGTACGGGGAATACGGTCGGTGCCGAGGAGCCGGTCACGCTCGCGCCGCAAGTCGTCACGGCGACCCGCTACAGTAAGGCGGATATCGATGTGCCGGCGACGACAGAGGTCATGAGTCGTCAGGAGATTATCAATACGGGTGCGTCGACGGTGCAGGACGCGTTGCGGTTTACGACGGGGGTCATTTACAAGGCCAATCCCGTCGGCGAGTCGGGCGGCGAGTTTTTGATTCGCGGCAAGCGGCGCGGCACGCTCGTCATGTTGAACGGTGTATCGCTCAATTTCCGCAACGGGTATGCGGATTTGAGTGCGATTCCGGTGGAAGATGTCGACCGGATTGAAATCGTCCGCGGCGGCGGCGCGGTACTCTACGGCTCGGACGCGACGGGCGGCGTGATTAATGTCATCACCAAGCCCGGCAAGACGAATGCGGTTTCGGTGTCGGCCGGGAATTTCGGGCAGCAACGGCACGCCGTTACGGTGAGCGAAGGGGGATTCAGTGCCAACTTTGTCATCGATAAAAAAGGGCGCGTCAATAACATCTCGCAACCGTCCGACTACGGTAAGTTTTTCCATTTTACCGGCGGGACCAAGTACACGGGCAATGTGACGTATCAATTCAGCGATGCGCTGTCTTTGCGGGTCGCGCATTCGAATTACAACTACGGCAAAGAATATTGGTATGCCGTCCATCCGAAGGGAAAGACCGCAGAATCCATCTATGACAGTCGCGATATCACGCGCAAAGACTGGCAGGGCGCCTTGCAATATGAGAAAGACGGCTTGGGGGCGACGTTTGCCGTTCATCGCAATGTGGGAACGACATGGTATACCTACTGGGACTATGAATCGAAAAAGTCGCCGAAACTCATCGGCATTCTCGACCGCAAGTATTTGTATGAATCGGATGACCGCACGACGAGTTTCGACCTGCATAAAGAATGGCAGCGGGAGGATGCCGTCCTATTGTTGGGCGGCGGCTGGGAGCGCAGTGCCTACAGCCTGCTTACACAGGATAAGCCGAAGTGGAACGGTAAGAAAGCCGGTATGAAAGGCAGTGACGGGAAGTATCTGAACGACGGACGCTTTTACGGCTATGAAGAACGCGAGCATCCGCATTATTCGCGTGATGTATTCTCGCTCTACGGTTCGTACGAACGTCAGCTCGGCGACAGCAATCAGCTGACGCTCTCGGCACGGCAGACATGGACGGCCAATTCGCCGAAAGACAAGGAGTTCCGGCAGTTTACGCCGCAGGTACAGTTCCTGCATCGGTTGTCGGAGGATGCGAGTTGGTTCGTATCGTACGGCGAGTCCTTCACACTGCCGACGATGGATGCCCTCTTCGGTGCGGGCTCGGCCAAGGGCAATGTCGATTTGAAACCGGAAACGGGCAAGCATTATGAAATCGGGATGAAGGCGCAACACGGCGATGCGTTGTGGAAAGTCGCCGTATTCAAGAGTGGCGTCAAAAACTTCATGCGGCTCAAGGAAGATAAAAACGGTATCCCGAGACAGATCAACGAAGACACGAAGAACCACGGGGTGGAACTCTCCGTCGATGTCCGTCACAATGAGAACTGGCATTCCAATTGGGGGCTTGTCGTGCAAGATCCGAAGTTTTACGATGCAGGCTCCCCGAAAAAAGGTTGGCAGCGCGACTACGGACGCTTGCAGCTCAACGGCGGTGTGAGCTATCAGGGCGACGATTGGCAGGTATCTCTGCAGGCAGCGTATACGGGACAGCGCGTACTCTCGAGCTATCAGGAAGAAGTGCGGCCGCTGCTCATTACGTCGCTCCATGTAGCGTACACACCGACTGAGGCGTGGGAAGTGTATTTCGATGCGGACAACCTGCTCAATCGTGAAGATATCACGAGTCACGTGTCGTCGCGTTACAACGCACAGCCGTTTAACTACTTGCTCGGCGTGAAGTATCGCTTCTGATGAGACGCCCGGGGATATGGTGTGTCGCCTTGCTGGCGGCGGTCTGTCTGTGTCTCGTCGCGTGCATGCCGCAGGCGCAAGAACGGTCGGGCGGCTACAGCGTGGTGGACGGTGCGGGACGGACGGTGACGCTGCCCCGTGTGCCGCAGCGTATCATCGCCAATACGACGAATCTGGAAGACCTCGCGCTCGGTCTGGTCGGGCCGGAGCGGCTGGCGGCGGTATCCGAGGCGGCGGCGCGGGAGGATTCGCTCTGCCGGGAGGCGGCACGGGCGGTCAAGGCGCGGTGGAACGGTCGACTCACGCCGGAATTTATCATTGCGCGGCAACCGGATTTGATTATCGTGCAGGACAGCGACGAGCATTTGTTGCATCTACAGGAAGAATTGGGGATACCCGTGCTGGTGCTTCCCGTCGCGACGAGTCGGGAGATGATTGTCGAGCGCATCCGCATTGTGGCGGCGGCGCTCAATGAATCGGCGCGCGGCGAGGAAATGGCGGCGCGGATTGAAGACGGTGCGGCACGCATTGCCGCGCGCTTGGCGGAGGTGCCGCCGGCGCAGCGACCGATCGGGCTGATGTACTCGGTGCAGGGGGCGTTCGGCAGTCCGGACGGATTGGCGCATCATGTGCTGACCGATGCGGGTCTGCGCAACGGTGCGGCCATCGTCGGGCTCAAGAAGGGCGACCACTTGAGCAAAGAGGCCGTCGTGCAGGCGCATCCCGATTACTTCATCTTGCCGGAGGTGGCGTCCGTCAGTCAGGGCAATCAGTCGGCGGATGAGCTGGCGGCTATGATTGCAAGCGACGGTGCCTATGCGGAGCTTCCCGCCGTGCGGGAGGGACATATCCTGCGCATTCCCGATGCGTATCGCTACTGTTCCTCGCATCATTACATTGACGGGGTCATCCTGTTACATGAAACGGTCTACGGGCCGCTACCGCAGGCATAGGTCGGCGGGGACAGCATAAAAGGCTATGCGTGTATGGCGCATAGCCTTTTTGCGTGGTCGTTTGTGTAGCAAATCTGCGTGCTTATGTGGGCGTCTCTGTGGCGTGTGATGCGGTCGGAGAAAATATCGCAGGCAAGTCGATGGTACGCTCCGCCCAAGCAGCGAGTGCCGGCGGTGTGATTGCGCCCGCGTACGTCGGCAGCATGCCGATGACGGGGACACCGCTGCGCGCTTCCATCGTGGCGCGATTGCTCCGCTCCAAAACCGAGTCGGGATCGTCACAACCGTTCAAGATGATTCCCTTGACGGCCAATTGCTGCCCTTGACAATAATAGACGGTCGTCAGCAATCGATTAATCGCCCCGAGCCGATTGTCGCAGACAATCAACACGGGCAGTTGCAGCATGCGCCCCAAGTCGGCTACGGTGAGGTCGGGTGCCAGTGCAGTCGTGATGCCGCCGGCACCTTCCACCAAGACATCGTCAAAGGTGGCGGCCAGCCGGCGGTATGCTTGTACCAAGGTATCCGCGTCGACCGTCACTCCGCTCAGGCGTGCTGCCAAATCAGGCGCCAGTGCCGGCACGAAGGCATACGGATTTATCAGCGGGCGGTAGGATTCGTCGAGCGAGGCCATTTGTAATAGAAACGAGGCGTCTTCCGCGATGATGCCCCCGCCCGTCTTGACGGCGCCGCTGGCGACCGGCTTGAAGCCGACCGCCCGGCGACCGCGTGCGGTGAGCATGGCCAGCAGCGTGCCGGTCACGAAGGTTTTGCCGGCGTCCGTGTCGGTGGCACTGACAAGATAGTTCATCAGCCTTCACTCCTTTATTTGAAACGCGATTTCACGATGCAAGCGTGGTACGACCAGAAAGCTGGCCAGACCGAAGAGCGTGACTTCGGCGGGCATCGGAATCAGGGAAGCGGACATAATCGCCCACAGCGGCAGGACTTCGTTGAAATAAATATTGACGAGGAACCATTTGTAACCGATGCCGCATACATATACCGCGCAGAAGCACAGAAATGTCATCCAAAGGTATCGCGGCCAACCGCTTTGCTCATGCCCGCGAACCAAGTATCCTGCCAGCCAGGCGGCCGCCATGTAGCCGATGAGGTAGCCGAATGTCGGTTTCAGGATGTAGCCGAGACCGCCGCCTTCGACAAATACGGGAACACCGAGCAGACCGAGCAGGGTGTAGACGGCGACCACACGCGCCCCGCGCCACGGGCCGAGCAGGTAGCCCGCCCAGAGGACAAAGAGCGGCCCCAAATCAAAATAATCCATCCATACCAGCGGCAGACGGATGAAGGCGCCGATGGCAATCAGTGCCACCAGTACGGCCTCCTGTACCAACATGACGGTACGATGTTGCGAACGTGATTGATGCATAAAACCCCTCCCTTTTATTATTGTAAACATACTACAACAAATGGGATAACAAATCAAGAGAGAAATTAACGGATTACCCTGCTGCGGCCGCACTGTCGTTGTTTGTCGAGGTCATCGAAGCGGATGTACGCTGTCGGCCATACGCTGCCGTGGGGTGTGTACGAGGACGTGATAGAGAAAATACGCACACAAAAAGAGCAACGGAGATGCCGTTGCTCTTTGTCGTGCTGTCGTCAGAATTCGTAGCGGTACGACAAGAGATAGTTAATCGGGGTCGAGCGGTAGAAGGTGCCGGAGTGCGACACATTGTCTTCCCGATCGAGTACGTTGTCGATACGCAGCGAGAGACTGTTTTGATCGTTGAACCGATAGGTCGTGTTCCACGTCGTCAAGAGGTACGGTTTGGTCGGCGAGGAGTGGCTGCTGGACGGAGTGCCGACACGGTCGGCGAGGTAGGCGGCCGTCAGCGTGCTGCTCCAAGGCCCCTGCGCGTAGGTGAGGGTGCCGTTCACTTGCCAGCGACCGTAGCTGCGATCCCAGTACGGTTTTTTGGCGGTTTTCCCGTTGTCTTTGTACATCGGGTTGTTGTAGGAAACACCGAGCCGGTATGACCAGGGGCCTTCGCCTTGGTACTGCATCGAGAGTTCCGCGCCGGTATTTTTGAATTCCGAATTGATGTACTGGTAGCCTTGCAGAATGCCGCCTTTTTTGTCGAGCTCAACTTTGATGTTGTCCTTGATGCGGGCATGGTACACGGCAAATTGGTAGAGATGGTCGTCGTGCATCTTTTTGTAGCCGACTTCATAGTTGATACCCTTTTGCGGCTTGAGACCCGGATTCGGCATCGCGCTGCCGTTCTTCCCGAACATCTGACTGAAGGTCGGCATGATAAAGGATTGAGCCACATTGAAGTACACGTTTTCATCCGGATTGAGACGGTGAATCCACTGCCCCGCCGCGGAGAAATTGCTGTGGTCTGTGTCGGCGGTCGAGTTGCGCGTCTTGGTTTCGCGCCCCGAGAGGATAATCGTGTCGCGGTCCGTCAGCCGGTGCTCCGCTTGCAGGTAGGCCGCCCAGATGTCGCGACTGTAGCGGTCGTCGGTGTCTTTGTAGAGCGAGGATTCGTAAAATTCGTGCTGGAAGGTCACGCCGGCAATCCAGTCCGTCTTGTCGCCGCGCCAAGTCTTTTGCAAGTCAAACCCGTAGTTGACGTTTTCTTCCTTCGTGTTGTAGAAACGCGCTTTGCCTTTGGCGGGGCTATGAGACCGTGTGTAGTGGTTACCCCCGTCCGCTTGCATGAAGACGCGGTTGTAATAGGCATGCGCGGTGAAGTCGTCGCGTTGGTAATTTACCTGGAAGAGTCGCTGGTCGCTCAGGTAAGTGCGGTATTGCTGCAGGTCGCCAATCTTACCGGGCCAATTGGCCGGCTTGTCCGGTTTGGCAAAGTAGTAGTATTCGTAATCCGTCGCCGATTTGAATTTGTCAAAGGACATGCTCAGCTCGTCGCTGAAGCGATAGCCCAAGTGGAGCGAATCTTTGCGCGAACCGGGCAAGTCCGCATAGCGGAAATCGTCGATTTCGGTGACATGTTGCAAGAGTCCCCAGTGCTCGCGATGCAGACCGAGCGAGAAGCCGTCCATATTGAGGTTGAGGTCGGCTTGGCGCTGGCCGTAGTTGCCGTAGCCGAGAAGGAGTGAGCCGGGCGCATCGTCCTTGGTGATGATATTGATGACGCCGGCCATCGCTTCCGATCCGTAGAGTACCGAGCCGCCGCCCTTGGTGACTTCGACACGGTCGATGCGTTCCGTCGGAATCGCGTCGAGATAGTACTTGCCGCGGGCGTTGATCGGGTTGCCGTTAATCATGACGAGCGTGCCGTTTTTGATGCCGCGGATGGCGATTTCGTTGCTCATCGTGCCCATGTGGCCGCCGGCCGCGCCGAAGGATTTGTAGGCGACGCCGGTGATACCGGCGAGCGCGGTGTGGATATTTGTCGCACCGGCGCGGCGAATCGATTCGCCTTGCATGATTTCAATCGACATCGGTACGTCGACTTCCGCCTTGGCGGAACGGGTCGCCGTGATGACGACCGGATTGAGTGTGACCATGTCGGCGGCGTGTGCACCGGCGACACCGCCGAGCAGTGCACAGACGGCGAGCAAGGCCGAGTAATGTGATTTCATAAAATACCTCCCTGTTCGGGCGCATGCGCCCGATTCCCTTTTTGATAGTATCATTGTACCGCGCTTATGCCGAAAGGGCAAGCCGTCGGCAAGGTTCCTCTCAGATTTGTCTCAGACGGCGCGGGATTGTGCGGTGCAGACGATGCGCAAGATGCGCGGTCGTGCTATAATACAAAGTAAGAGGAGGGGATTTCCTATGAATGCGTACCGTACGATTTTGGTTGCCGTCGACGGCTCGGAAAACGCACATCGGGCGGTCGATATGGCGGTCTGCTTGGCGGAAAAGTACCAATCCAAGCTGATTTTGGCACATGTGGTCGATGTCGAGTTTTTTTCCGTTGCCTGGCTGAATCGCCCGCGCCATACGGAAACATCGGATGAGCATCGCCGGAGCGCGGATGAGGCACTCGGTGTCCATGCGCATACCGATTCGCTCAATGACTATCGCAGGCAATACAGTCGCGAGGTCTTGCAGATGGCGGCGGCACGGGTGCCGGACGGGATTGACAGTGAAGTCGTTCACGAGACGGGTTCGCCGCGAGAAGTGCTGTTGCAACTCGCCGAGGAACGGCAGGCCGATTTGATTGTGGCAGGCAGCCGCGGACTGGGCACGGTCGCGGGCATGCTGGTCGGCACGGTATCGGGGTACTTGGTGCATCATGCACGGGTGCCGGTATTGGTCGTCAAGTAGAGGAGGTCCATATGCATACGATTCAGACAATTCTCGTCCCGACGGACGGCTCGGACAATGCATTGCGGGCGCTTACGGAAGCGGCCTGTTTGGCGCAGCGGTTTGATGCCGAGCTGGTGTTGCTCTCGGTCTTGGAGCAGCAGTTTTATGTCGGCGGTCTGGTGGGGCTCGAAGGTGATGTCAAGCCGTATCGCGGCGTGACGGAGCTGTCGGCGGAGCCGGCGCCCGACGAAGATAAGTATACGGGATTGACGTCGCATCAAATCAGCCTGGCCAAGGCGGATTTGCGCGAGGCGGCGCGAGTGCTTCCGGAGACGGTACGGCGGCGTATGCTGCTGGCCAACGGCACGGCGCGGGAGGATATCGTGACGGTCGCCAAGGATGTCAAGGCGGATTTGATTGTGATGGGCAGCCGCGGGTTGGGTACATTGCGCGGCGTATTGCTCGGGTCGGTGTCGAAATATGTACTGCAGCAGGCGCCGATGCCGGTGCTGGTCGTAAAATAACACAACAGCGAGGAGGAACAACTGATGATTGATTTCAAAGAAATTCTGGTGCCGGCGGACGGTTCGGACAACGGTTTGCGGGCGTTGCATCATGCGGTCGAGTTGGCGAAGCTCTCGGGCGGGACGATTTTGATTTGTCATGTGGCCAATATCGTGTCGGTGATTTCCGGTTTCGATCAGATTCCGAGCGGTGCGGGCTATGTGACGGAGCAAATGGCGACGGACATGGAAGACAAGGGCAAGGAGATTTTGGAAAGCATGGTCAAGTCGGTGCCGCCGGAAGTGCCGGTCAAGACGATTTTTGAAGTCGGCTCGCCGGGACCCACGCTGGCGATGGTGGCCGAAAAGAACAATGCGGACTTGATTGTGATGGGAAGCCGCGGCTTGGGGCCGATTAAAGGGATTTTCATGGGGTCGGTGTCGAGCTATATTGTCAGTCACGCAACGTGTCCGGTGTTAATTGTAAAATAAACGTGCAAGGGCGGACGAAAGTCCGCCTTTTTCTATCGACGGACAGAGGTGGGGTATGGAAAAACAGATTCGATGGTTGTATGAGGAGCTGCCGAAGTGGGTGGAGCGCGGTCTGATTGACGCGCCGACGGCGGATCGCTTGCGGGTGCATTACGGGGAAGTCGCACCGAGCAAGACGGCGTGGACGGTGATTTGGCCGATTTTGGCGGCGATTTGCATCGCGCTCGGGATATTGCTCTTGGCGTCGTCGGAGTGGTACGATATCGCGCGCGATACGCGGCTCGGCTGGCTGGTCGGCCTGACGGCGGTGTCGCTGGTCGGCGTGGCGGCGGTCATGGCACGGCGGGAGGTCTCACCGGCGTGGCGCGAGGCGGTCGGCGTCTTTCACGCGCTGTTGTTGCCGGGGGCGTTTTGGCTTGCGGACAGTATGTACGCGGTCAACCGCTTCAACGAATGGCAGGCGCCGGTGTGGGCGGCCGTCTTGCTGTTGCCGACGGTGTACTTGCTCCGTTCGGTGGCGGCCGCGTCGATTTATGTGCTGCTCGCGGCGGCGTTTTGCGGTGCCGACGGTGCGCAGCAGGCCTGGTTCGGGCGTCAACTGGTGTGGCTGTTGCTGGCGGCGGCCGTGCCGTATTTCTACTTGTTGTACAAAGACGGCTCGCGCGCCAAGGAAATGTTGCTCTTCGGCTGGTCGTACGGCGTGGCGGTCTATGCCGCGTACGCGTGGACGTTGCTGGATGTGGCACTGGTCAGCCTGGCGTTTTTCGCGGCGATGGCGACGCTGACACTGTATGTCGGCCTCCTGCCGGGGCGGGACAAATTGTGGGGGCTGCCGTTTCGCTGGCTGGGCGGTGCGGCGCTGATCGGCGGCATGCTGCTGAGTACGATGCGCGCGACGTGGGTCGGTATCGGCGAGGAGACGCCGACGCTGTGGCCGATTGTGATGCTGCTATTGGTGATGTTTGCGATCGGTGCGGTTTGGTGGCGGCTGGGGACACAGCGCCCGTTTGTACTGACCGCAATCGGGGCATTCCCGCTTTTGGTGTTCGTCGGGACAGGTTTGGCGGCGATGCAAGTCGGGTATACGCTGACGGCGGTCGTGATGATGGGGTATTACCTGCTGGCGACGGGATGGATGTTGTGGCAAGGTATACGCCGGCAACAATTGGTCCGCACGGATATCGGTCTCGTGATGGCGGGGCTGTTTATCTTGGCACGGTTGGCGGATTCGCAATTTACGGATTATGAACGCGGTATCGCATTCGTCGTGACCGGAATTGTGATTTTGGCGGCGCATCTGTGGTTCGGCCGGCGTTTGCGCCGACGGTACAAGACGATGCGGCGGGAGGTGCGTTCCGCCCGTCTACGCGTGCCTACCGACGAGGCGACGGAGCGGCCGGCAGAGGCACAGGGCGGTGCACCGAAGATGACCGAAGTACGCCCGCCGCGGCGCGATACGGCACCCGCGCGCCCGCAACCGCCGCAGATGCCGGTGTTCGGTCGGCAGCAGCCGGTCATGCCGAAATCGGTGCGGGTAGAGCATGAGGACAAAGGAGGCGCGGACCATGACGACAACTAAATGGCAACGGTGGCTGTTGTTTGCCGTCGTGGCAATGGTACAGCTGGCGCTGATTTGGGGATATAAAGGCAGCTATGAAGAGGTCGCGCAAAACGGCACCGAGTACAAGCTGCCCGTGCGGCTTTCCGCCTACGGGAACGATGCGGATTATATCCGTGTCTTCGTGCCGGAGTGGCAGGCGCGTTGGCTCAATCCCAATCCGCCCGAACGGGGGGAACGGGTCTATGTCGCGGTGGCGCCCGATGCAAACGGGATGCTGATGATAAAAGGCGCGGACTTGCGCGTGCCGGCGCAGGGTGACTACCTGATGACGCAGGCGTGGAGCCGGGTGCGTGACGGGGCGGTGGATTTGCAATTGCCGGTCGATCGCTACTATATCGGTAAGCAGAAATTGCAACAAATCCCCTTTGACGAATATACGGCGGAAGATGAAATCGATGTCTCCGACACGCTGACGCCGGAGGAAAAAGAGAACGGCGAGCCGACGGTCAAATATGTCCCTCGGCATGAACTCTTGGCGGTATTGCGGATTTTGGACGGCAATGCGGTCATTACGGATATTTTAGTGGACGGGCGCAGCATCGGCGAGGTGTATCCGACGGGCGAGACAAGCCCGGCGGCGGACGCGGTCCACATTGACAGCGGGAAAGGAGGTGCATGATGCACACCGAAATACATCATCACGGAACATTTTGCGAGGTGCCGACCGAGGAAACGGAGTGCGGCTCCGTCTTTGCGCAGGCGGCCGGCGACGAACGCTTGCTGTACGGCGTGGCATCGATTTTCAAGGTGCTCGGCGATCCGACACGGCTGCGCATCTTGCAAGTATTATTGGTGGAAGGCGAACGCTGTGTCGGCGAGATAGCTGCCGACATCGGCATGGAACAATCGGCCGTCAGTCATCAGTTGCGGGTATTGCGGCAGGCACGGGTGGTCGATTTTCGCAAGGACGGCAAAGTGGCGTGGTACTACCTCGATGACGACCATGTCGTGCGGTTATTGGAGCAGGGCATGCAGCATGCGGCCCATCATGCGCGATGATGCGGGTCTACTTGATGCGGCACGGGTATGCGCAGGACGCCGTGCCGCCGATTGATAATTTTCATCGGGCACTGACACCGACGGGGATTGCGGAAACGAAACGCATGGGGCGTTGGCTGGCGCAGTGCGTCGGCGACGGTCGGCTGGGGATATACTACAGTCCGCCCGTGCGGACGCGGCAGACGGCGGAACTCGTACGCGACGAATGCCGCATCGGCGGGACGGATGTCCGGGAAGTGCAGGCGCTGTATGCGCTGTTGCGTCCGGATTGGGCACCGCTGCGGGCACATTTGCTGGATGCGGCGCGGCGCGGGCTGACGGATATCCTCATGGTCAGTCATCACCCGTACCTGCAAAAATGGCTGCGGGAAGAGGCGGATTTTGCGGTCAAATATCGCCAGAGCGCGGTGACGGAGCTGTGCGGCGACGAATGGGGAGCGTTGCGGCCGGTGCGCTATGTCCGGCCGGATGATAAGGAGATTGTCGGAGTATGAAACGAAGTCATTTTTTTGCGTATTTGAACCGCATGAAATTCATTCGGCGCTGGGGACTGATGCGCAGTCATGTGCCGGAAAATGTGCAGGAACACACCTTGCAGGTGGCGATGATTGCCCAGGCACTGGCGGTCTTGCGCAATCGGCGGCACGGCGGCCGGGTGTCACCCGAACGGGCGGCGGTGTTGGCGATGTACCACGAAGTGAGCGAGATTTTTACAGGAGACATGCCCACGCCGGTGAAGTATTTTAATCATGATATTCGCGCGATTTACAAGACCATCGAGGTGGCCGCAGTGCGCAAGTTGTACGGCACGTTGCCACAGGATTTGGCGCCGGATTTCGCGCCGTATATCTTGACGCCCGAAGAAGATGAGTTGTGGCCCTTGGTCAAGGCGGCGGATACCTTGTCGGCATTTTTGAAATGCGCGGAAGAACGCGCCGCGGGCAATCCGGAGTTTGACGAAGCGTACGCGACGATTCGAGGAGCGTTGGCGGAATCGACCGTACCGGAAGTGCAAGATTTCCTCGAGATTTTCGCGCCGAGTTTTGAATTGTCGCTCGATGAGTTGAATCGGACACTGGCCGAGGACGAAGATGCGTAGACGGATTTTATTGATTAATGACTATATCGGTCACGGTGTCGGCACGGTCAATGTGCTGCAGCCGCTGCTCATGATGAGCGGGCATCGGGTGTCGGTCCTGCTGACGGCGATGATGAGCCACGGATTTCAGTACGGAGACTATGTCTATCGGCCGCTGACGGAGGAGTTGCACGGTACGCTGACCCGCTGGGAACAGCGGCGCGAGGAGTTCGCCTTTGATCTCGTGATGACGGGGTTTATCGATAGTCTGGGCGACTTTCGCCAGTTTGCGACGGTGCGGTCGTTTTTGGAGGCGCGCAGGCAGCGCGGGGCGAAGATTATCGTCGATCCCGTGATGGGCGACGGCGGCGCACTGTATCCGACTTTACCGCGGCAGGTCATCGACGAGATGCGCGGCCTGATTCGTGTGGCCGATGTCATTACGCCGAATGTCACCGAGGCGGCATTGCTCTTGGGAGAAGACCCGCAGACGACGGGGGCGGCCTTGGCCGAGTGGCCGGAGCGGCTTGCGGCCGCAGGCCCTGCCACGGTCATCATCACGGATTGCCCGACGGACGACCCGGCGCGGGGGCAGATTTATTATCGGACGGCCGAGGGCGACCGCGGTACGGTGCCGTTTGCCCGACGGGCGGCGGCGTTCAGCGGCAGCGGGGACTACTTCAACGCAGCCTGGCTGGCGGCGGTGGAGGCGGGAGTACCCGTCGCGGACGCGGTCGCGGTCGCGGCGGCGTTCATTGATGAAGCGTTGGCGGAGACAATGGCCGCGCACATCAATCCCGCGGACGGTTTGTACGGTGTCCGCAGCTTCGTGCGACTGCTGGCACGGATCGGATTGACGGCATCGTCATCGTAGCGACAAGAAAACAGGCAGCAAAAAAGGAACGTCTGCGGACGTTCCTTTTTGGTGGGCATCATTTGGTAGGTGGTGTTAGTTACGTAAAATCGCCCGCACGCGGTCGCGAATGTCGTCATCGGTTTTGTCGACGGCAGTCGTCTTTCCCGTATCGGCAGGGACGTTTTCCGTCGTGGCGGCCGGACGTTCCGTCGGCGTCTTGGCGGCTTTCGGCGCCAGCGCCGTTGCCAACCGTGTCACGATGGTCTGCCCTTCTTGGACGGTCGCTGCGGTATAGACGGGGGTCGTCCCCATGATGACGGTGCGCCCTTTCAAGAAGGGGGACGTCACTGCGTTGTCGCGAAACAGACGGGCGAGCTTGCCGCCGGCCAGCTGGGCGCGCATAGCCGCCGAATACCGTCCCGCTTTGGCGGCGGTGATGACGACGTCTCCGTTGACGAGGACCGTTTCCCCGCGGACGCTGACGTGCCCGCCGGAGAATTCGTGCAGGCGGTCGAGCGCGACAGTGACACGATCGGACGAACGCGGATGCGTATTCGGTGCGATGATGCGTACGATGCCTTGCGCACCGCGGTCACCGTTGTACTCGAGGAGCGACTGCATCGCGGCCGCCGCGCCGCCAACATTGTAGGGACTCGCCGCCAAAATGGCAAAGCCGAGTTTGTCGGCGTTCTTTTCCTGCCCCATGGTGAAGACTTCATTGTTGACATATTGCAGGGCAATATTGGCGACCAGTGCTTCGGCCGCACTCGTGTTTCCCAATGCGACACCCGCGGCGTTGGCGAGCGCTACTTTCTTCGTAATCCCGTTCACCGAGTCGCGATGCTCGCCGTGGCTGATTTCATGGGCGAGGACAAAAGCAAGGCAATCATCGTCCATGATATCCATCAAGCCTTTGTTGACCGATACCACACCGGCCAAGGTACAAAACGCGTTGATGTCGTCCGACGGATTGACGTAGATGACATATTGCCGTTGCGGGATACCCGTATCCTGCAAATGTTGCATGATTTTTTTGGCACGCTGTTGGTACGTTTCATTTTGGTAGACGCCTGTGCGTGCTTGCGTCTCGCGCAGCATGCCGTCCTGATCGCGATCCATCGCATCGACCGCGGCATGCGTACTGCCGACATTAATCGCCCCGCGCAGGATATTGCCCCAGCTGACGGCCTGCACCTCCGTCGCGGCCGGTACGGCGAGCATGCCCGCTGCCAAGAGCCCCGCCATCGTCCGACGTAATATTGCTTTCATCATGACTCCTTTCTCCTGCGCTACCGCACAGGCGGTGAAGTGAGCGAGAGTTCGGTCAGTCCGTAGTAGGCTTTCAGTCCGCCTGCCGAGACGCCGTTGTCCCAATCAATATAGAAAATATGACGCAGCATGCGCTGCGGAAACGGAATCGGGTCGACCGCAATCGCCGTGACACCTTGCGCGGTCTGCGCCTCGATATAGGCGATGCGGGCGGCATCCGATTCATGAATCCGATAGGTAAAATACACCGTTGCCGCGATAAACGGCACCATGGTCAGCGCGGCCAGGCGATACCGGTGCCGGCGCAATGCCGCCGGTGCCGTACGTACCGCGGGCATGCGGATGAGCACCGTCAGTGCCGTCAGCCACAGCAACACCGAGAAAAATGTCGCCCGTGCGGGAAAGGTCGGCGCGCCGAGCATAATCAGATTATTGACAAACGACATGCCGATGAGCACCGTGGCAAAGCGTACATCCGGTTCTTCCCGCCACAAGCGGCACCAAGTGACAGCCCGTCTTGCGGACCGTGTCTCGGCCTTGGTCAGGCGGAGACGCCGCAACATGTCATGGTAGATGAAGGCGAGCACTGCCGCGTACAGACCGTACTCCTCCAGACCGCCCGTTAGATTGCCGACCCGCGGATAGAGTTTCGGCGTGGCCAGCTCGAGCGGTGTGAGCACATGGTAAAAGAGGATATCACGTAGCCCCGCACCCAAGTATCCCGTCGTGAGATACGAATGCGCGAGCAGCAAGGAGACAGCCAGTGTCAATCCGAGCCCGATGCGGCTCCGGCGCGACGTGACATCATCTCGCCCGACCCGCGCGACTGCCAGCAGGCGATACGCGATGACCGCGAGCAAAAGCAACGGCAAAATATACAGCAGCATCTCCGCATTGCCGGCGATCTGATTGCCGAGCCGACGTGCCAGCGTATGCGTGACCCCGTCAATGCGGACAAAATTGCCCGGTGCCGCGACCAAGGCGAGAAAGCCGAGAATGCCGCCCGCGATACCCGCCCACTGCCACGGCTGTGCCGTGTGGCGTCGTCGGGACAGCAGTGTCGCCCCGATGGCGAGAAGACCCGTCGTCAGCGAGGCGTTCTCCAGTCCCCACCCCGCGAGCACACCGAGCATACACATCGGCAGGATAAGGCGGTAGCCGCGTCCTGCAAAGGGGCGACGTAAATGGAGATGATACGGTAATAAAAAGTACACCATCCATACCGCCGTCCACAAGTACACCGTCGAGCCGCACATCCAGACCGCCACTTCACCGAAATGCGGGAGCGCGAGCCACGCCATCCCCGCCAGTGTCAGCCAGATGCCCGGCTCGATGCGGCGGGTGACACGCCCGCACGCATGCCAGTACAGCGCGAGCAACAGCAACACGAACGCCAGCGCATTGGCAATATTGAAATACGTCTTGCCCCACCACAAAAACGAATCTAAAATAAAAAAGGCGACCATGCGCCCGCCATGCTGAAAATAATGCAAGTACAGCGAGTGCCATACATCCGACCAACCGGCAATCGGGGTCGTCGTACCCCAAATCAATGCATATTCATAGTCGTCACGATGCAGCGGCGTCCATACATTGAGCAGCCACATCAGGCAGCCGACGGCGATGACGACCGCCCAGCCGCGATAACTCTCTTGTTTCATAGTTCCTCCTATGTGGTAGTGTACGCAAAAACAGAGAGACGGTCAAGCGGACTTGATTTTCACCCGCTGCCAAGAAAAAGTCCGCTTCCGTGCTTGACAACTGCCCGCGCTTTTGGTATTCTATTTGAGTAACGGACGAGCATCTTGACAGGCAATTTGTCGATATGTTACAATTCGTTTATCGGTCTGCGGGAATAGCTCAGTGGTAGAGCATCGCCTTGCCAAGGCGAGGGTCGCGAGTTCGAATCTCGTTTCCCGCTCCATTTTATTTATCTTTCCCTGATAGCTCAGTCGGTAGAGCAATCGGCTGTTAACCGATTGGTCGTAGGTTCGAGTCCTACTCAGGGAGCCATAGGGGTGTAGCCAAGTGGTAAGGCAGCGGACTCTGACTCCGCCATGCGCAGGTTCGAATCCTTCCACCCCTGCCAATGATCCATTAGCTCAGTCGGTAGAGCACCTGACTTTTAATCAGGGTGTCCCGCGTTCGAGTCGCGGATGGATCACCATGACGTGGCCCGTTGGTCAAGCGGTTAAGACACCGCCCTTTCACGGCGGTATCGGGGGTTCGATTCCCCCACGGGTCACCAATATGGGCGATTAGCTCAGCTGGGAGAGCGCCTGCCTTACAAGCAGGATGTCGGCAGTTCGATCCTGTCATCGCCCACCAGTTGCGGCCCGGTGGTGTAGCGGTTAACATGCCGCCCTGTCACGGCGGAGATCGTCGGTTCAAATCCGATCCGGGTCGCCATCTTTTCGGTAACAAATGTATGCCTCGGTAGCTCAGTCGGTAGAGCAGAGGACTGAAAATCCTCGTGTCGGCAGTTCGATTCTGCCCTGAGGCACCATTTTTTCACAGCATGCGGCTGTGGCGGAACAGGCAGACGCGCTATCTTGAGGGGGTAGTGGGATTCTTCCCGTGTGAGTTCAAGTCTCACCAGCCGCACCACTTGCTTTTATATTGCGGTTGTGGCGGAACTGGCAGACGCGCTGTCTTCAGGCGGCAGTGGAGCAATCCGTGAGAGTTCGAGTCTCTCCAACCGCACCAGTCAATCAGACGAACCCGTAAGGGTTCGTTTTTTGTTGCGCGAATGGATGAGGTCTAAAAAGAGAACAATAGGTAAATAGAGAATACCGATTTGCAGTAGTTTGTGCTATGATACAAATATAGGCAGATTTAGTTTATGTAGTAGGATGGAGAGATGATGAAATTAACGGGGATTGAGCTGTTTGCTGGAGCAGGTGGATTGGCACTTGGTTTAGAACAAGCGGGGATTGAAGGGCTTGCATTTGTTGAATTCGACCACTTTGCTTGTGAAACACTAAGAAAAAATCGACCCAATTGGAACGTAATAGAGGATGATATTAGTAATGTCCATTTTTATGAGTTTCAAGGGCTAGTTGATATAGTTAGTGGCGGTGCGCCTTGTCAGGCGTTTTCTTATGCAGGGAAAAAGTTGGGATTCGGAGATACTAGAGGTACTTTGTTTGCTCAGTTTGCGAGATGTGTGCGAGAAGTAAAACCTAAAATGTTTTTATTTGAGAATGTGCGAGGAATGTTGAGTCATGATAAAGGGAGAACCTTCTCAACCATAAAACATGAGTTTGAATTGTTAGGATATGCTGTTCAATACAGAGTTTTAGACGCAGCCTATTATGGGGTAGGGCAAAAGCGCCAAAGACTTATAGTTATTGGAATTAGAAATGATTTAAGACCATTCATAAAGTTTAAGTATCCAGAGCCTGAAGGCAAAATGACAGTTTTAAAAGACGTATTGAAAAACGTGCCTGAAAGCCCGTACCAACCATATAGCGAGAATAAGAAAAAAGTAATGGACTTGGTTCCTCCCGGGGGGTGTTGGGTCAATCTTCCGGAAAATATAGCGAAAGAGTACATGGGAAAAAGTTATTATTCAGGTGGTGGGCGCAGAGGAATGGCTCGTAGAATATCTTGGGACGAACCTTGCTTGACGTTAACGACCTCCCCCTCTCAGAAACAAACAGAGAGATGTCATCCTGACGAAACAAGACCATTTACTGTCAGGGAATACGCAAGAATACAAAGCTTTCCAGATAGTTGGCTATTTGTAGGTAGTATTGGAGAACAATATAAGCAAATAGGAAATGCAGTTCCAGTGGAATTGGCGAGAAGATTAGGTGTAGAAATAGGATATGCTTTAAAAGAATTATGTAAAGGAGATAGTTGATATGGATTGGAATATAGATTTTATCACAGAAGAAAATTTTAAGAATCATGTCAAAAACACGATTATTCAGTATGGTAAAAAATTACAGTCATACAATACAAAAAAGTTTAATAAGAATATTATAGATCCGATAAAAATGATATTTGATAAGGCTGTTTACAGCGAGGATTGGGAGACAATCATTTCTAGCGAGATTTTTAGGCAAAGAGACAAATCAAATACAAATGAAATCGGTTATTTTCATCAAAGGATGTTTGATTATATGCCGAATTGTAGGGTTCCGCTTAACGGACAGGAGGGTGGCTGGGATATTATTTTTGAAAGTCCCGAGGGATATACATTAAGTGATGGGAGTAAAGTGCGAACAATTTTTGTGGAGATGAAAAACAAACATAACACAATGAATGCGGCTTCCTCTACAAAAACTTATATGAAGATGCAAAATCAACTTTTGAAAGATGATAGCTGTGTGTGCTTTTTGGTTGAGGTTATAGCCAAGAAATCTCAAAACATAAAGTGGATAACAACATTAGACAAACAGAAGGTTTCGCATAATCGAATCAGGCGAGTGAGTGTAGATAAGTTTTATGAAATAGTAACGGGGGAAAGTGATGCATTTTATAAAGTTTGTATGGCTCTTCCCGAGATGGTAAGAGCGGTTATTGATGAGGGAAATGAGCTGAGTGCGCCCAAGGATGTTGTTTACGATGAAATTCGTATGATAGCCGAAGGATTTAAAGATGTGCCAATTGATATGGGAATGATATTGTCAATGTACATGTTGGGCTTTAGAACCTATAACGAATTTGATGCAATTGCTAGTAGGAATGGTAATATGAAAAAGAGAAATAAATGATTAACCGCACCAGTCAATCAGACGAACCCGGGAGGGTTCGTTTTTTGTTGCGCGCAGAATGATTGAAAATCACTCTCAATGATTGCATTCGTGTGGCGGGGTGGAGTATGATAGGGATGAGCAAATGTAGTATCTGACGGGACATCCCGCCTGAAAAGGAGTGAATGGTATGGCATGTACAACGATATTGGTAGGTAAGGCGGCGTCGCTTGACGGCGCGCCGTTGATTGCGCGGAATGAGGACGGTCATAATGAGCCGAATCCGCAGCGGTTTGCGGTCATTCAGCCCGATGAGCAGCCGCGGGTGTATCCGACGTTTCGCGGCGGAGTGGAAATCGAGCTTCCCGACAATCCGTTGCGGTACACTTCGACGCCGAATGTCGATTATGTGGGGCAGGGGCTGTTCGGGGCATCGGGGATTAACAGCGCCAATGTCGCGATGACGGCGACGGAGACGATTACGAGTAATCCGCGGGTGTTGGCGGCGGATCCCTATGTGGATGCGTCCATCGGCGAGGCGGATATCTTGACGCTGGTGCTGCCGTATATCCGTTCGGCAAAAGAGGGCGTATTGCGGATGGGGGCTCTGCTCGAGCGGTACGGCACGTACGAACCGAACGGCATGGCGTTCAGTGATGCGGACGAAATCTGGTATATGGAGACGTACGGCGGTCATCATTGGGCGGCGGTGCGGATTCCGGACGATACGTATGTGGTCGCGCCGAATCGGCTGAATATCGACGATTTTGATTTTGACTCGCCCGATGTGCTGTATGCGCAGGGCTTGCCGGACTTGATCGAGACGTATCGGCTCAATCCGGATACCGACCGGCTGAACTTGCGGCACACGCTGGGCAGCTCGACGGTGAAGGACACGGTGTACAACAACGCGCGCGTCTGGTACATTCAAAAGCAGTTGTCGGATACGTCGCGCCCGTACAATGAACGGTATCCGTTTGTCGATGACCCGAATTGCCACGAGCTGCCGTTTATCTGTTATCCGCAGCGCAAGCTTTCGATTGAAGATGTGAAGTGGGCGCTTTCGTCGCATTTTGAAAATACGCCGTTTGACGTGTACGGCGCAGGCACGGAGGCACAGCGCAAGCGGTATCGGGCCGTGGGGCTCAATCGCAATATGGAGGCGCATATCTTGCAAATCCGTCCGGATAAGCCCGCCGCAATTGCGGGGGTGCATTGGCTGGCATTGGCCTCGAATCCGTACAATTGTATGGTGCCGTTTTATGCGAATGTGGAAGATACGCCGGCGTGCTATCGGGATACGCCGCTCGAGTATGATCCGAATTATATGTACTGGCTCGTGCAGACGATGGCGGTCATCGGCGATCGGGATTACGCGACGTACGGCGAGCTTGCGGCGAATTTTGAAAAGGATATGATGACGACGTTGCGGCGTATCGAGTTGCTCACGGATGCGCGCATCGAGTCGGGCGCGGTCGAGGCGGCGGATGTGCCGGCGGTATTGCAGGCGGCCAACGAGGAGATGGCGCAGACGATACTGGCCGGGACAATCAAGTTGCTCGGGCGCTTCGTCACGGTGGGCAGTGTCCATATGGACTTGAAATACACATTGGCGGATTAAGAGACGCCGACCCGTACGGGTCGGCGTTTTTGTTTGCCCGCAAGCCGTGTATGGACGGAATCGGATAGAGATACATGATTCGCACAGTTATAATAAATATAAATGATAATTACTTTTATTGACGTTATGCACGAACCCCGCTACAATGAACATAGCCGATGATTACGAGATGAGGGGAGACATCGCGCATGGGGAAATTGATTTTCAAAAAATTGGTGACCGTGTTGGCAGTCGTGATGACGGTCATGTTTTTGAATTTCCTGCTGTTGTATTCGTCGCCGGTCGATCCGGTGGCGTTACAACTTTCACACATGGGGGTTCCGCCGACGGCCGATACGGTAGCGGCGATTCGTGCGGAACTCGGCTTGGACCGACCGCTGATGGTGCAGTATGGGCATTGGCTGGTCGGTTTATTGCGCGGTGAATTCGGGTACTCATTGGCATACGGCATGCCGATCGGGGAGCTGCTTCGCGAGGCGATACCGCGGACGGCAGTGCTGACGGTGTCGTCGCTTGTGGTGGCGGCGGTGCTGACGTTGCCGCTCAGTGTGGCGGCGTTTGTGTATCGCAACCGGCCCGCGGATTATCTCATTCGTTTTTGTTCGTTTGTGGGACAGGCGATGCCGACCTTTTGGCTGGGGCTGCTCTTGATTTACGTCGTGTGCATGCGGCTCAGATGGCTGCCCGTTACGGTATCCGGAGGCGTAACGGGATTGATTTTGCCGTCGTTGGCGCTCGGTATCTGGGTGAGCGGGTTTTACATTCGGCGGATTCGGGCGGCGCTCTTGGAGGAGTGTCGCAAGCCTTACATCGTCGGCGCGAGAGCGCGCGGGCTCAGTCCGTGGGTCATCCTGACGAAGTACCTGTTTCCCAATGCGATGGTCGCGCCGATTTCCATGTTGGCGATTACGACGGGCGAGCTCTTGGGCGGTGCGGTCGTGGCCGAGAGTGTGTTCGGCTGGCGCGGGATGGGGATGCTGATGACGGAGGCGATTTTGATGCGTGATTATCCGCTGATGCAGGCGTATGTGTTGTGGGGCTGTCTGACCTTTATCGGGGTCAATGCGCTGGCCGATATCTGGCTCTGGCGCATGGACGCGGTACGCCGCCGCGGGCAGCAGGCATGAGGCGGCGATACCGGCCGCGGCCGGCGGTACTGGCGGTCATCGGGATGGCGGCCGTGATGGCACTGTTGGCGGTGCTCGGCCCTTACTTGGCGCCGTACGATCCGTTTGCGGTCGATATGACGGCGCGTCTCCAAAGCGAATCCCTTGCGCATTGGTGCGGTACCGACCAGCTGGGACGTGATGTCTTCTCCCGCATCTTGCACGGTGCGCGGCTCACCTTGACGTTGGCAGGGGTGATTGTCGCGGCCTCGGCGGCCATCGGTATCGCCATCGGTGCGGTCGCGGGACTGGCGCGCGGGCGGGCGGACAGAGTGCTCAGTGCGGTGCTTGATGTGGTGCTGGCATTTCCGAGTATGATTGTCGCACTCGGCCTGATCGGCTTCCTCGGACCGAGCCTGACGAATGTGGCACTGGCGCTGATACTCACGCAGTGGGCGCAATACGCGCGCGTGATGCGGGCCTTGGTGCTGTCGGAATCCGCTCGCAATTATGTCCGCTGGGCGCCGTTTTCCGGTGCGAGTCGCCTGCGTACGGCGTGGCGATTGATTCTCCCCAATACCGTACCGCAATTATTGGTGATGATTTGTCAGGACATGGGAGCTATTATCTTGACGGTGGCGGGTTTTTCCGTCATCGGCATCGGGGTACCGCCGCCGCATCCCGAATGGGGGGCACTGCTGCTCGGTTCACGGGCGTACCTGATGACCGCGCCGTGGCTTCTCATCTATCCGGGGTTGGCGATATTCCTGGCAGTCGTGAGTTGGAATCTGATGGGTGATGTATTACGTGACGCGCTCGATCCCCGTGACCACACGGGCGAATACAGCGCGTAGAGAGTGAGGCAGACATGAAACGATGGTGGATGGTCGTAGCGGCCTGCGTGATGGCATTGGGCATTCTCGCCGGCTGCGGCACCGACAAACAATCGCAGCAAGACGGGCCGAAACATTTGAATATGGCATTATTCTGGTTCAGTGAAACCGTCGATCCGGCACACGGTTGGGACGGTTGGACGGTGACCCGTCTGGCGGCCGGGGAAACACTGGTGACGGTCTCGCCCGATATGAAGATGGAAGGACAGTTGGCGGACAAATGGGAAAATATCGACCCCGTGACCTGGAAGTTCCATATTCGGCAGGGCGTGAAGTTCCAAGACGGCACACCGCTCACGCCGGAGGCGGTCAAAGCCTCTATGGAACGTGTTATGGAGCTGAATCCGCGTTCGCGCAAAGACTCGAAAATCGAATCGATTACCGTTGACGGGGAAAATCTGATTATCAAGACGTCCGAACCGTATGCGTCCTTCCTCTCGTCGATTACGGAACCGGCGTTTGTCGTCGTCAATACCGCGGCCGACATGAGCAAGGTGGAAACGACACCGGTCATGACAGGCCCGTATCGCATTGTCGCATTTGACAAAGGCAAGGAAATCAAGCTGGAAGCGTTCGCCGACTATTGGGGCGGCAAGCCGGGGCTCGATACGATTACCGTGAAAAATGTCGATGACAATACCAAACGCGCGATGGCACTGCAGTCGGGCGACTTGGATTTGATTCATCGGGTTGACGCGGCCAATCGTCCGCTGTTTGAAAATGAAAACTACAATATTATCGATACGACGGGCATTCGTCTGTCGTTCATGTACTTTAACTTTGCCGGTCGGATGGCTGATTCGCACTTGCGGGCTGCGGTAGCCGCGGCAACGGACTACCAGGCGCTGGCGGATGTGACGGGCCCGGGCACGACAGCGGCAGGGGCACCGTTCCCGCCGACCGCAAACCTCGGCTATGACAAGCTCGACCGGCAGGTGACCAATCCCGCCAAAGTGGAATCGGAAATGAAAGCGGCAGGCTATGCGAAAAATGCCGACGGCTTCTATGCGAAAGACGGGGAAACGCTCGTCCTCAAAATGGCTGTCTGGGACAACAAGGACACCTACTATGAAGCCTTGCAGGCGCAGTTGAACAAGGCCGGCCTCAAGACGGAAATCGTCCGTGTACAAGACCCGAGCTCGAATCCGGATGTCTCTTATGACTTTGACTTGCTCGAAAAGAACTTCCTGACGGTCTCGACGAACGATCCGTACTGGTTCATGGTGCAAGTATTCAAGAGCGATGCGGAATCGAATTTCGGCGGTTACAGCAATCCGAAAGTCGATGCGCTGTTGGCGCAAATGGCGGGTACATTTGCCATCGACGAACGGCGCGCGCTCACGATTGAGATTCAAAAACAATTGTTGGCGGACAATGCGTGCCTGTTCCTGGTATTCCCGGGCAACACGGTCGTAACGAACAAGAAAGTCAAAAACGTACCGAATTTCCCGATTGACTATTATCTCTTGACGAAAGATGTCACGCTCGGCTGATGACGTGCTCTTGGCGGCGGAGCGGCTGACTATCGCCTACGGGGGTGTCCCCGCTGTGCGGGAGGTGTCCTTTGCGGTGGCGGCGGGGGAGTCCGTCGCCATTGTCGGGGCATCCGGCTCGGGCAAGTCGACACTGCTGCATGCGGTGGCGGGTCTTTTGCCGGAAAACGGGCGCATCGTCGGCGGTGACCTGCGGTTTCGCGGGGCGTCGCTGTGTCGGATGGCGGCAGGCGAACGTCGCCGGCTGGCGGGTGCCGAGATGGCGATGCTCTTTCAGCATCCGGGGCAGTATTTGAACCCGCTGCGGAAAATCGGTAAGCAGTATGTAGATTTTTTGCGGGCGCACGGGGTGACGGACGGCGCGGCCGCGCGGGCGGAGGCATCGCTTGCGGCGGCGGGACTGGACGCGCCGCGACGGGTGATGCAAGCCTTGCCGGGCGATTTGTCGGGCGGCATGCGCCAAAAAGTCGCCGCCGCGATGACGCTCGAGCTCAATCCGGCGTTGCTCTTGGTCGATGAGCCGACAGCGGCACTGGATGCGGTGGCGACACGCCTGTTGCTCGAACGCTTGCGCCGCCAAGTCGCGGCGGGGCGGACATTGCTCTTGGTGACGCATCACCTTCGTGCCGGGTTGGCGGTGGCGGAGCGGATACTTGTCATGCAAGACGGCCGCATCGTCGCCGATGATACGGCGGCGGCCGTCGGACAGGCAGCGCCGGGCTCGTATGTGCGGCGCTTGCTCGATGCGGCGGTGCAGGTGAGGTAAGATGGACGCATTATTGGAAGTACGCGACGTGACCGTGCGCTACGGTCGTCTACACGCGCTCAATCAGGTCTCGCTGCGGGTCGACCGCGGTGAACGGGTCGGCTTGGTCGGGGCATCCGGCTCGGGTAAATCGACACTGCTCCATGTCATGGCGGGGTTGATTCGCCCGACAAGCGGGACGCTGCTGACGGGAGAGCCGATTACGAGTGACGGCTATCGGGCGCTGACGCTGGTGGTACAGCACCCGCTGGAGATTTTTTCACCGCGGCAATCCGTCGGAGACTTTCTACATGAACCGTTGCGCAATTTTCACTTGGCGCACGGACAGGAGGCAAAAGCCGCCGTTCGTGATGCGTTGGCACAAGTGGAATTGTCGCCGACGGCAAAGGAGAAGTATCCGCACGAATTGTCGGGTGGGCAGCTGCAGCGTGTAGTGATTGCGCGGGCGCTGTTGCTCAGGCCGGCGTGTATCCTGTTTGACGAACCGACCAGTGCGCTGGATGTCCTGACACAGGCGAGTATTATCGGGCTAGTCCGCGACTTGCAGACGCGACACGGTTTTGCCTCGGTCTTTGTCAGTCACGATTTGGCCGTCGTCCAGGCGATGTCGGATCGGATTGTCGTCATGGATGCGGGGCGCGCGGTGGAAGAACTCCCCGCCGACCGTGTCAAGGACGCACGTCATGCGGCGACGCGGCGGTTGTTGGCGGCGGACAGGTATGAGATACCGTTCGTCGCACCGACTGCCGAGTGAGGTGTCCCCGCAGGCAGGATGCGACTGTGTGCGGGGCGGCCTTGCGTTTCGGCAGGAAATCGGGATGACGGCAACGCCGTGCTAACCGCGCAAAAGAGATGTATGAGAAAAAGTAATTGATTGAGAAGCGAATGGTGTTGCTGAATTAGCAACTATATTTATAAATTTGATTGTAAATCAAATCTATAAATGATATATTTAGATTGCCGATAGGCATACTATATCGTTCTAAGGAGGACACTATGGAAAACCAAACCGCTGCGGTCAAGTATCGCGGCACCAACAAGATGATTTTCGGGATTGTACTCGGGGTCATCAACTTCTGGCTGTTTGCACAGACGCTGCTCAATATGGCGGCTCCCGTGCAGTACAGTCTGGGTATCACGGCAGAGGTCATGAGTACGGCAATCGGTATCACGTCATTATTTTCCGGTTTGTTTATCGTTGCCGCAGGGAACCTCGCCGACATCGTCGGTCGGAAGAAAATCACGTACATCGGGTTTGTCCTGAGTATCATCGGGTCGCTGTTGCTCATCTTGGCGACCGGCGGTACGATGCTGATTATCGGCCGTATCATCCAAGGGCTGTCGGCCGCCTGCATCATGCCGTCGACGATTGCCTTGATTAAAGAATACTTCGACGGTCCGGACCGTCAGCGGGCGCTCTCCTACTGGTCCATCGGCTCGTGGGGCGGGACGGGATTTGCGTCTTTCTTCGCCGGCGCAATGACCAGCGTACTCGACTGGCGCTGGGTATTCATCATCTCCATCGGCGTGGCGTTGCTCGGCATGTGGCTGCTGTGGGATACGCCGGAAAGCAAGAGTGAAGTCCAATCCGCGGACGGCAAATTCCACTTTGACTATGCAGGTCTTGCGGTATTCATCGTGGCGATTCTCGCGCTCAATCTGTTCATCAATTACGGCGGCAAGCTCGGCTGGACGAGCATGTACTCGCTGGGGCTCTTGGCGCTGTCGATTGTCGCGCTCTTCATCTTTGCTAAAGTCGAAGACGGCAAAGACGTCGTCTTGGTCGACTTTGCGCTCTTCAAAAACATGGCGTACACCGGTGCGACCGTGTCGAACTTCCTCATGAATGCGACGGCGGGCACACTGCTCATCGCCAACCTCTACGTCCAACTCGGCCGCGGTTTTTCGACGGCCGAAGCCGGCTCCTTGACCTTGGGCTACCTGGTCGCGGTCCTGGCGATGATTCGTGTCGGGGAAAAATTGCTCCAAAAACTCGGCGCGAAAAAGCCGATGCTCTGGGGCTCGTGCATCACGACCATCGGGATTGCACTTATGACGCTGACCCATCTGGAAAACGCGATTTACCTGCCGCTCGTCTTTATCGGTTTTGCGCTGTTCGGCCTCGGTCTGGGCTTCTATGCGACGCCGTCGACCGATACCTCCGTGCAAAACGCCCTGCCGGGACGTATCGGCGTGGCCGCCGGTGTGTACAAGATGGCCAGCTCGCTCGGCGGCGGTATCGGTATCGCGCTCTCCGGCTCGGTCTACATCATGACGCGGACAGCGGGTCTCGATGTCGGTGCTTTCTGGGGCTTGATGGTCAATGTCATTTTCGGCATCTTGTCCATCCTGTCCATTTGGTTCTTGGTTCCGGCCAACGCCGGCAAACCGGAAGCGAAACAATAATCATTCAGTAGTGTGCAGTCAGTACAGAAAGGGAGATGCCTATGTTGACAGAAAAGTTAATGCAGATGCTCGAAGCACGTAAGGACGAAATCATTCAGATTCGCCGCCACCTGCATGAACATCCGGAAGTATCCTTTGAAGAAGTGGAAACGGCGAAATACATTGCCGATTTTTATGCCGGCAAAGACGTCAAAATCGACAAGGAAATCGCCGGTAAGCACGGTCTCGTCGTCACTATCAAAGGCGGCAAACCGGGCAAAACCATCGGCCTTCGGGCGGACTTCGATGCACTTCCCTTGCAGGAAGAGACGGGACTTCCCTTTGCGTCGAAGAACCCGGGCGTGATGCATGCCTGCGGCCATGACGGCCATACCGCGTACCTCATGGTATTGGCGGATTGCCTCATTCAGCTCAAAGACGAACTTCCCGGCACGGTGAAAATCATTCACCAAAACGCGGAAGAAATGGCACCGGGCGGCGCAAAAGACATCGTCGCTTCCGGCGTGCTCGACGATATGGACTATGTCTTCGGCATTCACTTCCTGCCGAACGGACCGGCCGGCGTGGTCGGCTGGCACAAAGGCTATACCTTTACCGGCCGCTCCTACATGAAACTCAAAATCAAGGGCGCGGGCGGACACGGTTCGTCGCCGCACCTGGCCAACGACGCCATCGTCGCCGGCGCGTACTTTGTCACACAGGCGCAGACGGTCATCAGCCGTCGCCTGAGTCCGTTTGACGTCGGTGTCATCACTATCGGCTCGTTTGACGGCAAAGGCCAATTCAACATCATCAAAGACTCCGTCGAACTCGAAGGCGATATCCGCTGCATGTCGGACGGCGCGCAGGAAATCGTCCAGCGTGAACTCACCAACCTCGTGAAAGGCTTGGAAGCGGGCTTCGGTGTCACCTGTGAATTTACTTACAACAACGACTATCCGCCGCTCTACAACGATCCGGAACTCACCGAGCGCGTGGTGAAGATTTTGGAAGCGGCACAGGAAAAAGACAGCGACATCGCGGAAGTCAAAGAATTCCCGGCACAAGCGCCGTCGGAAGACTTCTCGTACTACAACAAGATTTGTCCGGGCTGCTACTTCTTCATCGCGGCCACCCCGAAAGGGCAGGACAAACCGGTGTACAACCACAACCCGAAATTTGACATCGACGAAGACGCATTGCTCGTCGCGGCGAAAGCCGTCGGCTATGTACTGACCGGCATCGCCGCACAGGAATAAGCGCGACGGATTCATCTGCGGATGCAGCCCCCTCTACCGATATCGGTAGAGGGGGCTTTTGTATGCCGCCGCGGCGTCGTGATGGCCGCGCCGCTCGGTGCGGGAGATACTGCCCCGGGGGAGAGCCGGCGTATGGTATCCGACTCGTACGCCGGTATCGGAATGGTCGGCGAGCGGCCGCATCGCAAGGGATATGTGCATCACGCCGCGCCCGCTCGGGGAACGGTACGGTGATGCAGTCATCAACGACAAACGCCTCGCTCACGCTGCGCCCGCCCGGGGAACGGTAGCATATAAAACGAATAAAAAGCAATTAACATATAAACTGTACATTAAATAGAATAAAATTTTTAGATAGAATAGAATCTTTTTGCATTATTTCAGTTGAATGCAAGGGATAACTAATGTAGAATGCAAGTTACAGAAGGGTTGTTGCAAAAGGAGGGGAGTGCAATGAGAAAAAGGTATGGAAGGGAATCGTCATCGCGCCCCTGTCCATATCGGACGGGTGCCGCATCAGTCGCTATGATGCTGGCAGCACTGACGGTAGCGGCCGCGCCGGCGGCGGATGCATTGAGCGCAGAAGAAATCGGACAATTGCGCGACTTGCTGACGGAGCGGCAGGCACAGAGTAAGACGCAAACGGTCGCCATGGGCTATGAGCAGCAAGTCCCGCCGAGAGGCAAAGAAAATGTTGTCCTCGGTGTCAGCAACGTGTTGTCGGAGATGGCCTCGACGAATAACGTCATCGGTGTGGGAAATGAGGTCAGGGGACATCGTTCGTCCGTGGTCGGGGGGCACAATCTTCTCGCGGAAAGTGACGGACGGGTGTTCGGCGATAATAACCGGCTCTACGGCGGCGGCTACGTCGTGGGGGGCAGTAATCGTACCGGCTGGGAAGGCGAAGATAAAACCGGCAAGAGAGCGCCATCGGCGCGAGCATTGGTCATAGGGCTGTACAATCGTGCCAGCGGCGGGGATACCATCAGCATCGGTCAGAGTAATACCGTGGAGGGATTTTGGCATCAGACCGGATACGGAGAGGAATATCGAGGGAGAACGATGGCCATCGGGTTTGCCAACTACGCCAATGCGGAGGAGGCAATCGCCATCGGCCGCGGGAACAACTTGAAAATCATGAATACGCCGCCCAAGAAAAACCCGAATACGGGAAAGGTTATCAAGGCAAGGACCGGGAAAAACAGTATTGCCCTGGGGGATGAGAATAATGTCCGGGCGGACAGGGGGATTGCGATCGGATCGGGAAATGACGCCTCCGGAGCGGGAGGCATCGCTATCGGCCAAAATAATTATTCCGCAAATATTGCCCTCGGCGAGGGAAACAAGGCAAAAGGATACGGCGCAATTGCCATCGGGGAAGGTAATGACATCGACGGCGACAGTGTGGCTGTCGGCAGTCAAAATATACTGAGCAATAACGGGAGTCAGTATAGCGGAGACAAGACCTATGTGTTCGGGCGGAACAATCGAGTGGTATACAATGAGGGCGTAGTCGTCGGCCTCTCCAATGATGTGAGTCGGGAAGAGAACACCGTCGTCGGTCGAGACAACAGAGTTTGGAGCTATCGGAGCGATGTATTCGGGCGCGGCAACACCGTGGAGAAAGACTCGACCGCCATCGGCCGGAAGAATCTTGTTTACGGATCTGAGAATATGGTGTTCGGCTACGGCAACCGGACGAAGGACTCCTGGGGCATGGTCATCGGGATTAATAACATCCTCGGCTATACGGACGGCAATGTCTCGCGCGGTAACAATACGCGCAGTCACGGCGCGATAGTCATCGGTCAGGAAAATGTATTGACGGGTCGCTACGGCTATGTGCTCGGGTACAAAAACACACTGTTCGGGCAGAAGATGGCGGTCTCTTGGGAAGAAGACGCGTACAGCGCGGCAATCGGATACGAAAACTATATCAACAATTTCGGGGCATTGGCGGTCGGCTATCAGAACAATGCCAAGCTGAAAGGAACTGCCGATGTCGGTCGCTGGAGTACGGCCGTCGGCTATGCCAACCGTACGGCAGGTCTCAAGGCAGTGGCCCTCGGAGCGGAAAATACGGCTTCTCAAGAGCAGTCGGTCGCGCTGGGGGCGGCCAATGAGACCACCGCGGCACATGCGGTGGCAGTCGGCGTAGATAACCGCGCGAATGCGGCAGATGCCGTGGTCGTCGGTGTGCGCAGTCGTACGGAACTCGTCGGCGCCATTGCCCTCGGGGCGGATGCGGTGGCCGATCGCGGTGCGGTGGCGGACAGCACCTCCGTCTTTTTGGGGACGGACAGCACGGTACAGGATACGGCGGCACATACGTATGCCGCATTGTCCGTCGGCGGTGTGCAAGGCGGTTCGACGGGCGCGGTGCGTTATACCCGTCAAATCGTGAATGTGGCAGCGGGGACGCTGGACACCGACGCGGTAAACGTTGCTCAATTGAAGGCGTTGGGGAGTATGCCGATGTATTTCTACTCCGGCGGTACGGTCAATGAGCGGGTCTACACGCCCTCCGGTCAGCCGGGTACACAATGGACAAGCCCGATTGCCATGACGCGGTTGGTATTTGCGGACGGACTCAAAGCCGAGCGGGTTGAGGACAGCCACGGCGATGCGTATACGCTGGTGACACTGGATAAAGAGACCATCAAGGATGATCCGCTCTTCAAAGGCCCGCAAGGCGAAAAAGGCGACCCCGGCGCGAAGGGCGAAAAAGGCGACCCCGGTGCGAAGGGCGAGAAAGGCGACCCCGGCGCAACAGGAGCGAAGGGTGAGAAAGGTGACCCCGGATTGCCGGGTAAAGACGGCAAGGACGGCATCGTTGCGGATGTGACGGTCAAGGCGGACAAGGCGGGCACGGATATGACGAAAGCCGAGTTCCGAATTACGCCGGAAGACACCACGCTGACGGTGGCCGGCGGCGCGAATATTACGACGACGGTCGAAAAAGGCAATACGGTCAAAGTGGCCCTCAAGGACGACATCACCGTGACAAGCGTGACGGCCGGCAAGGCGAAATTGTCCGATACGGGCATCGCCTATGACGGCAAGACCTATATCGGCAAAAACGGACTCAACGCGAACGGCAACAAGGTCACGCACGTCGCAGCGGGTGAGGTGAGCAAGGACAGCACCGACGCGGTGAACGGCGCGCAACTCTTCGCGACGAATGAAAACGTCGCCGCGAATACGACACGCATCACGAATCTGAATGACACCGTGAACAAACTCGGCGGTGACATCGCCGACGTACGGACAGAGAGCCGCGAAACGGGCGCGATGAACGCGGCACTCGCGGCACTCAAGCCCCTCGACTTCGACCCGTTGCAGCGGAGCCAAGTCATGGCGGGCATCAGCACGTACCGCGGCAAGCAAGCCGTCGCGCTGGGACTGGCGCACTACTCGAACGAAGACACCCTCATCCACGGCGGCGTCTCCTACGCGGGACATTCCGAACTGATGGCGAACCTCGGCATCAGTTGGCGGTTCGGTGACAAAGAAGACCGCGACACGCGCAAAGCACGCGCCGAGCGCATGCTGCAATACGCGGACGGCCCGATCAGCTCCGTCTACGTCCTGCAGGATGAAGTCGCCGCATTGCAGGCGACGAATCGCGCCCAGGCCGACACCATCGCACGACAACAAGAGGCGCTCGAAGCACAGGCGCGCGAGATGGAATCACAAGCGCAGGAAATCGAAACATTGCAGGCACAAATGCGGGATGTATTGGCACGATTGCAATAAGCCGTACGCAAATCGCATCAGGGGAACTCTCGAGAGGACAGCGTAGCTGTCCTCTTTTTGTATGCAATCCGATGTGACTGATATGCAAATAGCGGTAAACGAGAGAAGTGTGTATATTTATTTGTACACTTGATTTCATAAAATGTTTTATTATATTATAACAATATAATTATATAAAAAAGGAAGGATGATTAATAATGAAGATAAATGTTTATGTCGGAGGAGTGATGTTTGCCGCATTATGCGGATATACTGCCGGTCATGCGAGCGCGGTTGGTATGGCGGCACAGACGGGCGCAAGCGAAGCAGTCCGTTTCTTTTCGGTGAATGCGGTAAAAGACGAATCGGGCAAGCGTAATAATTATGACAATGAAGGCGCCATCGGTGCCGGGGCGATAGCCATCGGCGAAAGCGCGTCGGCGACGGGGGAAAATGCCATCGCCATCGGGACGGGAGCAGGTCGACGGCCGTCTGCGGCGGGAATTGCGTATTTGCAAGACCGCGATAAAATGAAGAAAAGATTGCACACCGGCTTCGGTTTTCCTCATTATGATATGTATGAACAGTTGCTGACGGCATATGAGCGTGCCGGAAGTGAGAAGGAGCGGGTAGCGGCGTGGAAGGAGTTGGTACAAGGATTTTATCGGTATGTCCCCGATGCGGATTCGGATACCGGCAGTGTGTCCGTCGGTAATCAATCATGGGCGCGACAGTACGGTACCGCCCTGGGCAACCATGCCCAAGCGGCACGGATGGGGGTGGCGCTCGGCGACATGAGTCGTGCGGCAGTAGACGGCGCGGTGGCATTGGGAGCCGGTGCGGTGGCGGATCGGAGAGCGATTGCTTGGTCGCAAGAGGCAGAGGCGATGATGACCGCCGCCGAGAAAACACGACAAAAGGAGTTGGCACTCGAAATCGCCCGATATGACGGCAGGCATGACTTGACATCTGCGGAAGTAATACGCAAAGCGGATTTCGAGGACGAGTATCGAAAGCTGGTATCCAAGTATGTACCGACGATGCCGAGCGTATCCATCGGTAATGCGTCGCGCGGAGAAACCCGTCAGTTGACGAACCTCGCCGCGGGCAGTGCCGACACCGACGCGGTGAATGTCGCCCAGCTCAACGCGGTGGCGAGGATGCCGCTGTACTTTTATAGCGGCGGCATGGTGGCAGGCAACGTCTACACGCCACCCGCCGAAGCGGGCAAGCAGTGGACGAGTCCGCTGACGGCAACGCGGATGGCATTTGCGGACGGGCTCAAAGCGACACAGGTCAAGGATGCGGACGGTAATGCCTACACACTCGTGACACTGGACAAAGAACATATCAAGAAGGATAAGACCTTCACAGGGGAAACCGGCCCACAAGGTCCGAAGGGCGACACGGGTGCGGCAGGCCCGCAAGGTCCGAAGGGCGACACGGGTGCGGCAGGTCCGCAAGGTCCGAAGGGTGACACGGGTGCAACAGGCCCGCAAGGCCCGCAAGGCGACCCCGGTGCGAAGGGTGAGAAAGGCGACCCCGGCGTGAAGGGCGAAAAAGGCGACCCCGGTGCGAAGGGTGAGAAAGGCGACCCCGGCGTGAAGGGTGAGAAAGGCGACCCCGGCGCAACAGGAGCGAAGGGTGAGAAAGGTGACCCCGGATTGCCGGGTAAAGACGGCAAGGACGGCATCGTTGCGGATGTGAGGGTCAAGGCGGACAAGGCGGGCACGGATATGACGAAAGCCGAGTTCCGAATTACGACGGAAGACACCACGCTGACGGTGGCCGGCGGCGCGAATATTACGACGACGGTCGAAAAAGGCAATACGGTCAAGGTGGCACTGAAAGACGACATCAGAGTGAAGAGCGTGACGGCCGGCAAGGCGAAATTGGCCGATACGGGCATCGCTTATGACGGCAAGACCTATATCGGCAAAAACGGACTCAACGCGAACGGCAACAAGGTCACGCACGTCGCAGCGGGTGAGGTGAGCAAGGACAGCACCGACGCGGTGAACGGCGCGCAACTATTTGCGACGAATGAAAACGTCGCCGCGAATACGACACGCATCACGAACCTGAATGACACCGTGAACAAACTCGGCGGCGACATCGTAGACGTCCGCAACGAAAGCCGTGAAACGGGCGCGATGAACGCGGCACTCGCGGCACTCAAGCCCCTCGACTTCGACCCGCTGCAGCGCAGTCAAGTCATGGCGGGTGTCAGCACGTACCGCGGCAAGCAAGCCGTCGCGCTGGGCTTGGCGCACTACGCGAGTGAGGACACCCTCGTCCACGGCGGCATCTCGTATGCGGGACACTCCGAACTGATGGCGAATCTCGGCATCAGCTGGAGATTCGGCGACAAGGACGACCGCGACACGCGCAAAGCACGCGAGCAGCGCATGCCGCAATACGCGGACGGCCCGATCAGCTCCGTCTACGTCCTGCAGGACGAAGTCGCCGCACTCCGTGCGGAAAATCGCGACCAGGCGGAGACCATCACCCGTCAGCAGCAGGAAATCGAAGAATTGAAAGCACAAATGCGTGCCGTGATGGCACGACTGGCCTAAGGGGAGTACGAAATCATATCGAGCAGGACAGCCTCGCTGTCCTGCTTTTTGTTTGTGTGCGTAGGATACGCATCGGAGCGTTGTATCAGAATGCCATAAGAAGCACGTAAAATCACAAAAGAAAGGCAAAAGGAGAGTGAATGCATTTTACAGAAAAAATGACGGCGCTCCGTGCGGCCAATCGTGAGCAGGCGGAGACTATCGCGCGACAACAGGAGTCGCAAGCGCAGGAGATTGAGACATTGCAGACCCAAATGCGGGACGTATTGGAACGGTTACGCTAGGCGACGCACATGATCGGTCAGCTCACGACGCAGGACAGGTATCTGTCCTGCGTTTTTTGCGGCCGGGGATGTGGCAACGAACAAAAACTATAAGGCGTCATATGTATAGATGTAGGATTATTTGTGTAATATATATATATATATATATTACACAAGTGCATGAATAAATGTGTTTTACAAAATTATCTAATTGTTATACAATAAAAAAACAGAAAATGATGACTATAAGGAGGTGCAGTGATGAAGAAAGTACGTGGAGTAGACTCCGCCTGTGGCGGGGAAAAGCGGATGTTACATTGGCTGATAGCTGCGGCATTGCTGGCGGGAGGTATCGGCATGTCGGTGCAGGCAGCGGAGACGCTGACGGATGCAGAGGTGATCGCGCTCAGGGCGATGCTGGCGGGGACGAATGCGTCTGCGCAGAATGAAGCGGTGGTGCTCGGCAAGCAGGCGACGGCGATGGCGAAAGAAGAAAACCGGGCTTTCGATACCCCCGCGGTGACGTCGCAGCAAGCGGTGGCCGTCGGGGCATCCGCATCGGCGGCCGGGGACAAGAGTATTGCCATCGGAGCAAATGCCAAGACGGGCTCACGCGAACAATGGAGTGGGCCAAGAGCGGTCAGTTATGACATCAAGGCGGACGGTGCGGTGGCTATCGGTGATACGGCGCAAGCCGTTACCGCGGGCAGCGTCGCACTGGGAAGAAATACCAAAGCGGGATTTAGCTATTTGAAGGACATCTCAACGGTAGGAATCGCTATCGGTGACGGTGCACGGGCGATTGCGGCGAACAATCGGTATCTGGACGGTACGGATGATGCGGGGATTGCCATCGGTCGCAACGCGATCGTAAAGGGCAATCTGTCAATGGTATTCGGGACGAATGCCTATGCGGAGCAGGGCGGCAACATCATTATCGGGGCAAATGCCAAGACGTATACATTGAAAGGCAAGACGGGTCGTGACGGCATACATCCCGTCAGTTCCGTCGGCATCGGCACGAATGTCGAAGTGCGAGGCCGCCAGTCAATCGCCTTGGGGACGGGGGCGGTCGGCTATGCGCCGGGAGTGAAAGCGAATCCGAGCGTGGACGAAATCCTGAAAGCGACCGGCAAACAAGCGGAAATGGATCAATTAAGTGTGGATATGGCCGTCGGCACCATTACGCAAGACCAAATGCTCGCGAAAGTCAATGCACTCAAAGGGATTTGGCAATCCGGCGCGGCGGCGGTGTCCGTCGGCAAAGCGGGCATGACGCGGCAGATTACGAATCTCGCCGCCGGCACGCAAGATACCGACGCGGTAAACGTCGCCCAGCTGAAAGCACTGGCGGGAGCGCCGCTCTACTTCTTCAATGCCGGGACGGTGGCAGGAAATGTCTACACCCCGGCGACCGAAGCGGGCAATCAGTGGACAAGTCCGCTGAACAGTACCCGCTTGGCCTTTGCGGATGGACTCAAAGCCGAGCAGGTCAAAGACGGTGACGGCCATGCGTATACGCTGGTCACGCTGGACAAAGAGAAAATCCGAACCGACAACACCTTCAAAGGCGAAAAGGGTGACAAGGGCGAACCGGGCGCATCCGGCGCGAAAGGTGCCGACGGCAAATCCGCCTATCAGATTTGGGAAGCGCAACCGGGCAACGCGGGTAAAAGCGAGCAAGAATTTCTCAACATCCTGAAAGGCGACAAGGGCGACCCCGGTGATGCAGGTACGGCAGGTGCGGCAGTCGATATTACGGTACAGGCCGACAGAGGGACGGCGCTCACCGTCGGCAAGGACAATGCGAAATTGACGGTCAAGGGGGACGGTCAAAATATTACCACGGCGACTGCTGCGGGTAATGTACTCAATGTCGCGCTCAAGGATGAGATTGACGTCAAGACATCGATTGCGGTTGGCGGCAAGACCTACATTGATAAAAACGGCATCCACGCGAACGGCAACAAAGTCATGCACGTCGCGGCGGGCGAACTCTCGGCGACCAGCACCGACGCGGTGAACGGCGCGCAACTCTTTGCGACGAATGAAACCGTCGCCGCGAATACGAAGCGCATCACGAACCTGAACGACACCGTGAACAAACTCGGCGGCGACATCGCCGACGTCCGCAATGAAAGCCGCGAAGGGAACGCGATGAATGCGGCACTCGCGGCACTCAAGCCCCTCGACTTCGACCCGTTGCAGCGGAGCCAAGTCATGGCGGGCATCAGCACCTATCGAGGGAAATAAGCCGTCGCGCTGGGACTGGCGCACTACTCGAACGAGGACACCCTCGTCCACGGCGGCATCTCGTATGCGGGACACTCCGAACTGATGGCGAACCTCGGCATCAGTTGGCGCTTCGGCGACAAGGACGACCGCGACACGCGTAAGGCGCGCGCCGAGCGCATGCCGCAATACGCGGACGGCCCAATCAGCTCCGTCTACGTCCTGCAAGACGAAATGGCGGCCTTGCAGCGGGAAAATGCTGCGCTCAAAGCGAAAAACGTCGCCGTGGAAGCGCGGGTGGCGCAATTGGAACAAGACGCCGCGCAACATCAAGCCGACGCCGATCGCATCGCGCGGCTCGAGGCACAAGTACAGGCGTTGCTCGCGCGCTAACCACATCGGACAACATACGACCGGCGACCGTATCAACCCCAAACGACCTCTCTTCTGCGGAGAGGTCGTTTTTGTATAGCCGGTTCTCTTTTTTGTCTGACGTGAGCGTGCCGTTGCAATGTAGATACAGTGAACCTATATCATCGTGTTTTGTTTTGAAAAATGTGGTATAGTACTTATAAATTGTTATCGATAGGGAGTATGGCAGATGTTGTCGTGCGATAATAGTGTACGGATGGAGGTATGTATGAGTAACAACAATCAGTTGCGCAGGCGTATGGTGATGGGGCTGTGTGCCATCGGAATGATGGGAAGTTATGCACAAGCGGCGCTGACATCAGAGCAGCAGGCGGTCTATGATGCCGTCCTTGCCGAATTGCAAAAGACAGACGGTACGATGCGGATAGGGAATATTACCGTTGACAAGGGAGAGGAGAAGATTACCTTCCCGAAGCATATGATTGATGGAAATGTAAACGGTCAAATTATCATTGACGGTAAGAAGAATGACATCATCGTCGGTGCGATGCATCTCGACGGCTATCGGGGCAATCTCTACCTGGACGGGGATTTTTCCCGTAATGAAGTCGGGGGACAGCAGGCGGCCGGTTTCGCCGGCAAGGCGGGATCGAATATCGCCTGGGGCAGCGGGAATATGGCCGGTGTCGCGCCGGTCGCCATCATGGGGAAAGTCATGGTGAACGGGGAAGAGAAAGACGTCGTCACCGGGTACAAGTTTGATCGTACGGCACCGCATTTCAGTACCAATCTTTGGAATATCGACACGTCCAAGCCGCAGGAGGCGTATGCGACCGCCATCGGTTTTGTCAATGTCGCCTACGGGGTAGGGTCGGTGGCCTTCGGTCAGTACAGCATCGCGAGTGCGAGCGGAGCCTTTGCCGGCGGCCGGGAAACCATCGCCGCGGGGGAAAATTCCTTTGCCTTCGGGAAAGAGGTCAAAGCTGTCGGACAGCAATCGGTCGCGTTGGGGAGTGAGACCAAGGCGTGGGCGGACTATGCGACGGCGCTGGGAAACGGGAGTGAGGCGTCCGGTGAGAACAGTATTGCTGGCGGGTACCAAAGCAAGGCGACCGCCAAAGCGGCGGTGGCGTTGGGGTTTATGGCTGAGGCGACCGGCATCACCGCGGTGGCCTTGGGGGATCACGCACGCGCGACGGGCAACGGCAGTTTTGCCGTCGGGGAGCAGGCAGAGGCCAAGGCAGCCCATAGTGTCGCTATCGGCAAACGGACGACAGCGAGCGGAAAACGGAGTACGGCGCTGGGGTATTATTCCTATGCCCTGGGAGCGGATTCGCTCGCGCTGGGCGGCGGTACGGTGAAAGCGAATGCCGCCGAGGGAATCGCGATGGGAGCCGATGCGGTGACGAGCGTCGCGGGCGGCGTATCGCTCGGGCGCGGGGCGCTGGCCGACCGCGACGGCGACACCTACGGGTACAACCCGCTCACCGGTGCGGCGTATGACGCCGCCGCTATCGGCACGACGGTGTCTCCGGACAAAGCCAAGGCGCTCGCCGGCCTGAAAGAGGCAATCATGGAAAAAGGCGCGGAACGGGCGAAAGTCGACGCGGAATACAATAAGGCCGTGCAAGACAGGGAGGACATGCTTCACGGACGCGGCGACATCGAATTTACCATGGATAATTTAGACCGCCTTGATACATTGATTGAGGAGAAAAAAGCCGAGTTGGATGACATTGATGCGGTACTTGCGCCCTTGGTGAAACAGAAGAACGCCATCACCGGTGCGTACCTGTCCACGGAGGCCGCCATCTCCGTCGGCAACAGTGAGACCGGTATGACGCGGCAGATTATGGGACTTGCCGCGGGCACGCAGGACACCGACGCGGTGAATGTCGCGCAACTCAAGGCACTGGCGGGTGCGCCACTCTATTTCTATGCAGGCGGCAAGAAAGAGGGGAATGACTATACTGTCGGCACGACGCAGTGGACAATGTCGCCGAGCGATTTTCATCTCGACTTCGGGGAAGGCCTCAAAGCGGAACAAATCACCAAAGACGGCAAAACCTATACGCTCGTATCGGTAGACAAGAAAGGCGGCACGGGAGACATCACAGTGCACGCCGAGAAGAAAACCGAGACCGATACGAATAACCACTTCACCATCACACCGGCAAAACCGGAGATGACAATCCACGGTGACGGCAAGAATATTACCACCTCGATTGAACCGAATAATAATACCGTCAAGGTCGCGCTGAAAGACGACATCACTGTGAACTCCGTCAAGATTGGCAAGGACGGTAAAGACGCGAAGACCTATATTGATAAAGACGGATTGAACGCGAACGGTAACAAGGTCACGCACGTCGCGGCGGGTGAGGTGAGCAAGACCAGCACCGACGCGGTGAACGGATCGCAACTCTTCGCGACGAATGAAGCCGTCGCCGCGAATACGAAACGCATCACGAACCTGAACGACACCGTGAACAAACTCGGCGGCGACATCGCCGATGTACGGACAGAAAGCCGTGAAGGGAACGCGATGAATGCGGCACTCGCGGCACTCAAGCCGCTCGACTTCGACCCGCTGCAGCGCAGTCAAGTCATGGCGGGCATCAGCACCTATCGCGGCAAGCAGGCCGTCGCGCTGGGGCTGGCGCACTACTCGAACGAGGACACCCTCGTCCACGGCGGTATCTCGTATGCGGGACACTCCGAACTGATGGCGAACCTCGGCATCAGTTGGAGATTCGGCGACAAGGACGACCGCGACAACCGCAAGGCGCGCGCGCAGCGCATGCCGCAATACGCGGACGGCCCGATCAGCTCGGTCTACGTCCTGCAGGACGAAGTCGCCACGCTCCGTGCGGAAAACCGCGACGCGAAAGCACGTATTGCCGAGCTGGAAGCCCAAGCGGCCGCACAGCAAGACGCCAATGCCCGCATCGAGGCACTGGAAGCGCAAGTCCGCGCCCTGCTCGCGGCCCGCTGATATGGATTTCGCCGCGGACGATGACTGCATCGGCGGAGGTTTTACACGGCAGGTGCGACAGGACACGGCGGATTTTCCGTTGCATGCAAAGTGATGTACGGGGCGTGCATGGGCGAATCATGAATGAATGACAAAACAGCATCTCTCTACGGAGATGCTGTTTTTTGATGCACAAATACAAGACGTCAAACCATCTGTATTGATTATGTGCTGATGACATAGTGTAGTTGCAAATAAAATTAATTAAAATACAAATTTGTCAATATGTACATATTTATTTCTACACAAAAGATATGATATTATTTGTTTTGAGTAAAATCGATGTCGGCATTTCGTGGTGAACGGGATACCGACAGGAATATGTGACAGTAGCGGAAAGCGAATATACGGAGGTGTACGATGAGTACAAGTAAACAATGGCGCACGGGCGTTTTGCTCGGCCTGTGTGCGGTCGGAGTGATGGGCGGCTATGCGCAGGCGAACATTGCGATTCGAACGGATTATATCGATATGGGAAACGGTGCGATCCACAACCTGAAAGCAGGCGAAAAGGATACCGACGGGGTAAATGTCTCCCAGCTGAAAAAGGTAGAGCAAAAAGCGGAGGAAGCAAAGAAAGAAGCCAAGAAGAACGGAGTGCATTATTTTTCGGTGAAGGGGGATGAGCAAAGCAGCGGCTCGAATTACAATAATGACGGCGCGAAAAAAGACGGTGCGATTGCGATAGGACAAAAGGCAAAAGGGAGCGGTTATGAGACGTTGGCGATTGGTACGGAAACTGCCGCCAGCGGATATGGTGATGTGGCTATCGGGTATCAGAGTAAAGCGCATGCACCGAGTCATGCCGGTATTGCTATCGGATATCAGGCCAGTGTAAATAAAAATCAGACCATCGCTATCGGCGCGATGGCAAGCACAACGGGGGAAAACGGTATTGCGTTGGGGACATTGTCGAAGGCACAGACACAAAGCAGCATCGCTGTCGGTGCAAATGCCAATGTCGCAACGAGCGGTTCGCGCGGAATTGCTATCGGTAACGGGGCGTATGTCGGACCGAAAACGGATAAGAATCCCGGGGATGCTTGGGTACCGGGAGCTGAATGGAAACCGCAAAAACCGTTTGACCCTGTTGATTATGAAGATGATTTGATACCGAAAGACCCGAATCAGGCAGAAGAAAACGGCCTGGCTGTCGGGATGAAAGCCAGTGCGTATGGATTCCAGACGACTGCTGTCGGGGCGGCAGCGCAAGCACATGATACGAACAGCGTCGCAATCGGCGTTGCGGCGATTGCCAAAGGTCATTACAGCACGGCCGTAGGCAAGCAGGCACGGACTTACGGTAAGGAAACGACTGCGCTTGGGCATTGGGCGGATGTACGGGCAGAATTCGGCACGGCAGTCGGTGCGGGGAGTATTGTGTACAGCGTAAAGTCGTTGGCAGTAGGGACAGGAACCCGTGCGTATGATGCCAACAGTGTGGCCTTGGGAGCAGATGCGATCGCCAAAGAGGCCGTAGACGGCGCAGCTGCATTCAGTGGCGAAGAGGTCAAAGCCGCCGCGGGTATCGTATCTGTCGGTAACCCGCACTATAAAGTCGGTGACAAAGAGGTCGCGGCGAACTATCGCCGTGTGGTCAATGTGGCCGGCGGCATCCGTAATAATGACGCGGTGAATGTCGCCCAGCTGAAGGCGGTCGCGGAAATGCCGCTCCATTTCTATGCGGGCGGTAAGAAAGCGGGGAATGACTATACTGTCGGCACGACGCAGTGGACGATGTCGCCGAGCGATTTTCATCTCGACTTCGGGGAAGGCCTCAAAGCGGAACAAATCACCAAAGACGGCAAAACCTATACGCTGGTATCGATTGACAAAAAGAGCGCGGTGACCGATATTACGGTACACGCCGAAAAGAAAAACGACGCCGACACGAATAACAAATTTATCGTCACGCCGGACAAACCCGAGATGACGGTCAAGGGTGACGGGAAGAATATCACCGCGACGATTGAACAAGACAATACCGTCAAGGTCGCGCTGAAAGACGACATCACTGTGAACTCCGTCAAGATTGGGAAGAACGATAAAGACGCGAAGACCTATATCGATAAAGACGGCATCCACGCGAACGGTAACAAGGTGACGAATGTCGCGGCGGGCGAACTCTCGGCGACCAGCACCGACGCGGTGAACGGCGCGCAACTATTTGCGACGAATGAGACCGTCGCCGCGAATACGAAACGCATCACGAACCTGAATGAGACCGTGAACAAACTCGGCGGCGACATCGTAGGCGTCCGCAATGAAAGCCGCGAAACGGGCGCGATGAATGCGGCACTCGCG